>JACCDS010185576.1_pt1 | contig 10169 bp, 9 predicted proteins | sample 7446441 | NCBI WGS metagenome assembly JACCDS01 (sample SAMN15323445, study PRJNA562643) | freshwater metagenome | isolation source: river surface water | place: USA:Blue River Watershed | collected 2017-08-17 | reverse complement strand
GTGGAAGACATTGCAGATATCCAACTCGAATTTGAAAATGCAATGACGGGCGTTATACACATTGATTATCTTCAGAAGCCAAGGGTTCATAAAATGACGATTGTAACGACTTCAGGGCGGTTTGAATGGGACTGTCACCAGAACACATTGGTTTTTCTGAATCGAGAAGGTCAGCAGGTATTATTTCCAAATGAAAAATTCGAACGAAACGACATGTTTGTTGAAATGCTAGAAGATTACATCTCCTGCGTAAAAAATGGTAAACAAACAGTTTGCAGCATAGGTGAAGCCACTCGTGAATTATCCTTGCTAGGATTATAACGTCGCTCACACATTATCTGGGCTTCTCCAAATCTCATAGACAATCATTTAGCTCTATGAGATTAGCTTTTTCTTCATAAGCTTTGGATGATAGCTGTCCTAAATGACTGTGTCCGCACCGATGGTTATAAAATACCTTCGATATACTCAAAAATGTAATGGTCTTAAATTGGTGGAAGGTCAGAACAGTACAGGTTCTTAAAATTTAGAACCATCTTGTCCTGTAATATTGCTAATTAAGGCTTGTTTCATAATTGTTGACGCTCTCACCGCTACATAGAAGATTGACGCGCACAGAAATCACGCCAGCTTAATACATGGACGCCAGGGCAAGACAACATGATACGTTGAGTAACATCGTCTTCATGGCCGCCTTCAATACAATTAAGTACTAAATCTGGGGCAGCCTGCCCAAGGTCTTGCAAACTCATCACCGGAACATCAGCGTACTCTGGCAGATTATCAGCTGAGGACACTACAAAACCTATCACCTGAATATTTTGTTGGCTGAAAAAATGATAAAAAATCTGAGACAACTCTCTTGCACCAAAAATAGCAAGACGTTTGCCCTTAAATGCAGACAGTTCTAAATTGCCTTGCAACATATTTAGAACTAATTGTTTTATCAGTAGTAAGTTCTGTATTTGTACTGCCAGCTTTTCCGGCAACTTTGAGTGAATCGTGTTCAAACCCAACAGATTATCGACAATCAGATCCTGTGCCAGAACTCTGGCTCTGTTGCTTTCATCTGAGCTAAGCCCCTCCATGCTGAAACGAGCAATGGCGCGCTGAGTAAATACACCTTTGGCTTTTTGTATCGATTTTTTCATGAAGTAAGTGTCGGCAGCAATGGTCAGGCATTCACTAAAAGGTCCAAGCTGATCAAAGAGTTCACGGCGACAAAAAAAGGCCTGATGGCGAGGTTTGAAATTTATTGGATCATCTTTTGGGGTCGTACTGAAATAACATTCTCCAGTCTGTTCATTGATGCAAAAAATAGTCCCACAATAATAATCGATCTCTGATTTAAACTCAGCGAGTACATCGGCAATAACATTTTCATCGTATAAAGAGTCATCCGAATTCAAAAAATAAACCAGATCACCGGTTGCCAAAGCAACTCCACGATTGAACGCATGATAAATACCTCTATCTTTCGCAGAAACAATAGTACTAATATGAGGGTATCTATTGGCTAGAGAAAGTGTCGAGTCATGTGATCGACCATCGACAATAATGTGTTCAATGTTTGCTAAAGCGGTTTGATTAGCCACGCTGTCAAGACAGGCTTTTAAAGTGGACTCACTGTTATATGTTGCCGTAATTATTGAAACTTTCATTAAGCTATCACCATAAAGTGCTTCCACTCCTCCCAACCTTTAAGAGTCAAAAAGCGACATACCTGATCTCGCACTGGTTGTGCTGCAACTATAACTGAATCATATGTATTATTTAGTTCAGCTTCGTTTATGTTTACTACAGGATATACATTATTACCAATACGAACTGGAGCTTTATGCTCTTTATCTATAAAGGCAGAGACCAAAATGTCTCGCTTTAATAGATTTCTGGCCAAAGATTGAGCAAGTTGACCACTGCCATATATAAAAATATTCTTTGAATGTACAACTGACTTGATAGCATCCAGTTTAAAATCAACTATCACATTAAGTCCCTCATCGATAGTTGATTCAGTTGTCGTTGCGGTAGTTGAAGAATTACTGACACGCATGCGGACCAGATATTCAGGAATACAATCTAGTACATATCCGCTATTTAACATAGTGTAAAATAAATAATAATCTTCGAAAATTCTGCTGTTTGGGTATCCAATATCTTTAATGGAACTTGTTTTTCCCATATAGGTTGTATGAGGAAAGCATGACCAACGTCTAAGCTCGCGATGTATTAATTCGGCTGTATTGACCGAATTAATTTCATGTTCTTTTACTTTTTTAAAAAGTGAGTATCTTTCGGACTGCGCAACGATATCGTTATCAGGAAAATAATCAATGTAGCTTTTAACAAGTGATACATGCTGATTTTCTTGTAAGTAGGCTAGCTGTTTACTAAATCTTTCGGGCGAACTGATATCATCAGAATCTACTTTCGCAATATAGGGAGTCGTAATGAGCTCTAGCGCCTGACTTAATCTTGCTCCTACGCCAATATTATCCTTATATTGATAAAATCGAATTCGACTGTCAGAAATTCCCTTAATGCGTGCACAAGTCTCATCTGTGGAACCATCATCAAGGATCAAAAACTCAAAATTTGTATAACTTTGAGCCAATATACTTTTAATAGTGTCTTCCACTGTTGGAGCACAATTATAGGTTGTCATCAGTGCAGTGATTGTCGGAGCCACCATCACGTAAGCTCCTTACTTAACTGAGTAATAACTGCGACAGCCTGCTTAATCGCTGTGGATGATATATTTTTTGTTCTCGGCAGATAGACCACATTACATAGTGTCTTGAGTTCGTCAAACTTACCTTCCCAGTCGTCACCCATTACGAAAGTATCTATTTGATACTCCACGATATCTCTTTCCTTTTGGCTCCAGCTAGACTCGGGGATAACTAAATCGACATAACGACAGCTTTCCAGAACTTTGGCACGATGCTCGTAGGGGACTATGGTCGTTTTGTTTTTTTCCTGCAGGTTAAACTCATCTGTGGAAACCGCAACAACAAGACGGTCTCCCAGCTCTCTTGCTCGCTTGAGTAAGTTCACATGACCTACATGAAATAAGTCAAAAGTCCCATATGTGATAACAGTCTTCATGCATCATCCTTTTTGAGCTTGATCAAATGGGTAGTGAAACAGACCGATTTAATGACATTCTTTATCTTTGCCCATTCTCAGCGCTTTTGTAAAAAAGGTACGCGGGTCTGGTCGAAAGCAAGTGGATCCTGTTGATAAGAATCTGCCGCCTCCTGAAGGTAATCACGCCATATTTGTACTATTTGATTAAAATTATCCAGCAATTCAACAGAGTCTTCATCGAGCCCTGAAGCAATTTTTGTAAGAATCCCGGAAATGTAATTTGCACTGCCATAAAACAAACTAAAGGTGAGATTTTTATCGAGCAGTCCACAAGCCCGGATCAAGGTCCATTGTTCCCGTATCAATTTACGGGCAGAAACCGCATCTGTAATATCTACAGCGACTAACTCTTGCCATCTTTTTAGCGTGTCATTCAAAGCATCCATAGAAAAACTATGAAAGATCATGTCAGAGTAGGTGCTGAGTTCAGGATGAAATGTCAGTGAAACCAATTGTTCAATCAGCTTGCTTTTCTGCTGTTGCAAAGGTTTCAGAAGGATATTTTCTGGCAGCAAAGCCAAAGAGCCTTTTATTTTCGCGCCATCACTACAGTTATAGACTTCAATACTTTCAGGCGCCTTGCTGATTGCTTGCTCCATCAGTTTACGCGCTACCTCAAATTCCTTTTTTGTGAAAACCATAGGCCTAAAGTTGCCGGTAACGACAGGTCCTCCGCCATGAAGTGATTTGTAGTCATACGTCTGAGAACCATCTTCTTTGTAATAAGCGGAAAACTTTGAGTGATGGCTGTTTATGTCCACGAAACCTAAGTCGACCCCCATCAGGTAATAGTCCCTGAATCCCCATTGAATAAAATAATTCATCACTAGGTTGGTTACCGTTGGATAGGCATAAGCTAATTGCTTGATCTGGATCCCCTGCTTAGCCAGCCCGGAATTAAATACGACAGTGGAGGCTTCTCCCTCTTTCATGCATAATAAGGTTTGTTTGAATAAGGCTGCGCTGTCTGGGTGGATACCATTAACGCTTAGTAGCGTAATCTGTTTAAGGTAATCCTTATCATCAACTTGAGTAATCCAGTCATAGGTAGCACGGTTCTGTTCTATTTCTGCATGAAAATCAGGTCTGATGCCATTACGGTATAAAGATCTTAGTGCGGTTCCACAGCTGACAATGACCGCATTATTCTGATGTTCTTTCAGGTAAGGTAGTAAAGTATCTAAACTAGGGCCGTTGCCTATTACAAATACAGGTAAATTTTTACTTATGAACGAAGCTGCAGAATCGGATTTTTGCAGTTTCATAAATCGATGGCCAGCACTCAAACTATGATAAGTGTGAGCTATACCATAACGAGCATGATCAAAATATTCACCTAAAGCCAAAACTACGGCAAGTTCTGAACGCAACTCATGAATAGCCGAACTCATTTTCTTATTGTAATAGCTACTCATCAAATAAGTATCGGCGATATAATAGGCTCCAACCTGATAGAACTGCCCCATCAGATCATAAAAATACTGACTACCATCGCCTCCTAAATTCAAATAGAGTCTTTGTTCACCTGAACTAAACTTATCAACAATAGCTTGCCAATCTGTCTGAAAAAGACTTGCATAAAAGAAATCTAGATTTGGCTCACAAATATAGAGCTTATTAACCTTATGTTTCTGCAATAAAAGCTCAATGTGCCTGCCAAGACCAATACCGAAAACAATCAAGGACTCAACAGTTTCTGGTAAGACACCTTTCTTAATTAGCGTCTTTTCCAGGATGGGTCTCATTTTAGTGACCGCTTTAAAATGTGTATATTGGGCAAGTTTGCCGCCTGAACGCAGGCCTAAAATGACGTCATCTTTAAAGGGATGATTGCTGAAGTATTCAACTAATTGCTCAGATTCATATTCCTGATCACCATACATAAGCGCCTGGCGCTCTGTATGGAGTAAATTCAATTGCTGCTTATCTTGAACCAAAAGCCAGCGCTTAGGCTTATGCAGATGGATCTCTTTATAGACCCCAGGATAGTATTGGCGCAGCACCTCAAGATTACGTTCAAAAAGCTGTTGCCTGGCGGCAGTATCTGCTGGTTCCGGGACATAATTGGCTAAAACATGCCCGCTTCGCTCTGGAACATAATCCAACGCATCTGTGAACTCAGTGAACTGATGACCACTGTTAGTCAGTGCAGTAAAATCTCCAGAATGTTCTTGAAGAAAATTGAACACATTGTCCATCATTGGATGAAACTGATGCCGATACAAATACACTTTATCCAAAGTACTATCAAAAGCCAAAAGCTCCTTGAGCTCTTCGGTAATTCCTGTAGCAGCAGACCCCATCTGTAAAAATATACGTGTATTACTAAAAGCAATAATCTCTAATAACTCGCGCCAGTTGGCCACTTGTAAAGAACTGATAAGAAAATCTAATTCTGGTTCATATACAATCAGATAACGAGGTTGGCAACGTGTAACTAATTCATGCAGATGGTGCCCTAGCCCCATGCCAAAGACTATAACCACATCAGGTTCCGACGGTAATACTTCAACACCGGCCTTTGCACCTTGTGTAGTTAAATGAATGTAATTGGCGGCACTGATAAAGGACTGAACCTCTTGCTGAACTTCCTGACGAACATGTTCTGAATAAAAAGTACGTCCAGTGCTAAATTCAACCAAATTGAGCTCACCACTTCGATTGCAAAATAGAGAGTAGCGTTCAGGCTTATGATTGTTGATTATATCGATCAAACTGGGGATATAAGTTTTGATGGCGTCAATATTTTGGCGAGTAGTATTTAATATTGCTGATGCTACATCTTTTTCAGTTTGTAGTTGCAATGTGTCGTCGTCAGACAACTGATAATTAATGTACTTCAGCATAAAAGCCTTTGATCCTGTCAGTTATAATCACTATAGCTTTTATGTGCTTTTTTTCCTTTTTGAAGTTGTAACATCATGGCCGCTATAGCACTGCGTTCAGCTTGAACTAATTCTGTCACCAGATTAATCCATTGCAAATTATCTGCCAAGATAGACTCGCGCTGTTGAGGTTCAATGATCTCTTCCAAACAGCGGTGAAGTAAAGAATGGTAGCGGCCTAAGGTAAGCTCCAAATCGGCTACAGCATAAGCTTCTTGTTCCAACAGGTTGGTGACAGCTTGCTGAGCCGATTTTAATTGCTCCAGAGACATCAGGCGGACGCCAATGCCTGTTGTTGTTCTTTTTCAGCCAATAACTGAAAGCCTAGTTGTCTGTCAGCTACTGGTATCGCATCCCAGCCAGATTTAATCTTAATCATTATTTCGATGACATCGTCTACCTTAGCCGTACTATTTTCACGGCTTGCATGCATCAGATGATTCACCATAAAGTCATATAAAGACCATAAGTTTTCTGATACCTCTCCGCCAGCGGCCATATCGAGCGAATTTTGCAACGCCGAGATGATGCTCATCGCCTTTGACACAGTTCTGGACTTTTCTGCGAAGTCTTTGCGTTCCATCGCACCTTTGGCTTTAGCCATATTTTCAAGTGAACCCTGCATCAATAGCTGGATGATGCGGTGTGGATCTGCAACGGCCAAATCGTCTTTAATTCCAACAGATTTGTATGCCTTAATACCATAACTCATAGAAAGTTCCTGTTAATTATATTTAGGTAACGATGCGAGTTGCGACACCAACATGCTTGAAGTGCTTTGTAACTGACCTAACGTAGAGTCAAGTGCACCATAGCGTTGTCGTAACGTTTCTTCGTAGCTTTCTATATATCGTTCAAATGCATCACGATCTTTAGTATTTTTCTTTAATTGTTCTTGAAGCGACGTTTCTTTGTTCACCAAAATACCATCGCGGGCAGTAAATTGCGAAATAAGGCCGTCTAAGGATTCACTAATACCATCAGTACCACCAAACAGGTCAGCGATCTTGTCATAATTGTTCTCAAGCGCATTATCAAAACGAGTACGACCAGAATCACCGCCATACAAACTGGTGGTTGCGATTTCCATTTTGCCTTGTTCGTTAAAGGTTATACCCAAGGCATACAAATTATTCAGCTCGTTACCGCCAGATGAAAAAACACCGCCTAAGCTTTTTGTAACTTGATTCATAATACTACGAACCATAGGGTCACCGCTTAAAGCTCCCCCCTCAGAGAGAACAGTTTTACCATCGTCACCCAGGGTACGATTCTTGGTTAAACTATCGACTTCAGTGATCAACGCGTTATAAGCCGAGATAAAAGCCTGAATTTTCTCTTCAGCAGCTTTCTTGTCAGTCGCTATAGTCAAAGTGGCATTGTTGTCTGTAGGTGTCACAGCGAACACCTTTATTTCAGTATCCTGAATAGCATTAGTAAAAGTGTTGGTTTTACTTTTTACACTGATACCATCAATTTCAACCTCAGCATCACCAGCCTGCGTGGCAACGTCAAGTCCACCAGAGCCATCCACCGAACTGCCGTTGGCTACTGTGGATAATGCATCCAATTCAGCATTATTGTTAGTGATCTTTAAATCATTATCCTTACCAGTAACAGAAGAGTTCAGAACCAGCTTTGTACCAGTTCCATCACCTGCATTGATAATATTTGCGGTTACGCCAAAATTTTCTGCTGCGTTGTTTACCGCTTTGCGAAAGTCATCAAGCGTCATATTGGCTTTAACATCGACGTCAAAGCTTTTACCACCAGCTTCGAAAGTTAACTTACCTGCAGTAGTACTAATTACCGCATTGGCACTGCTGTAAGCGTTATCAGGACTTTCGATTCTGCTACCAGTAGCTATAGACTTTACTTTAATGTCAAAATTACCAGCAGCAGCAGTACCGCTGGATTTCGCTTCCAGATAGGTCTTAGTGTCCGTGGGTTGTTTTATTGTTGTGATTCTGGATCTGAGCTTATCTTCGCCCAATGCAACTGAAGCATCTTTGAGCTTAGTCAAGGCTGACTTTAATTTGCCAAAACCAGAAAGGGTTGAATCAAGCTCCTTTTTCGTCGTGTCCAGACGGCTTACTTTGCTATCCCGTTCCACTTTAACTAACTGTGTTACAAGACTTTCTAGGTCAAGCCCTGATGCAGCACCTAACGACCGGATTGCCATGATTCATCCTCTCTTATATCGTTTTATCGAACATCAAACCTGTCGCAGAACCAAGATCTTCCTGTAATCTCTTGATTGCTTTTGCCATTGTAAGTACTTCTTCAGATGGGATCTGCCGAATAACCTCTTTGGTTTCAAAATCAATGACTTTAACTACAGGCTTGCCTGATTCTTCATCAACAGAAAAATTTAAAGTACGCCCCTGAGAATTCACAAATTGATTGATATTCTCAACAGCTTCCCCTAATTCATCCAGAGTAACATTCTGCTGAGCCTGCTCTTGAGGCTCTGCTTTTGTTGTACTCTGTATTTGAATTGCCTCAGAACTATTTTTAACTTTGTTCAGCTCGGCTGCACCATTAGCCACAGCAGCATTCGCCGTAGGCTGATAACCAAAATTACCTGTTATTACTGAACTCATATGCTTCTACCTCTTTATCGGCAAAATTGGCGAAGACTTTAATAAGCCCTCGCCTCTTTCACTGTTAGCCTAATAAGGATAGTGCAGTTTGAGGTCTGGTGTTAGCCTGCGACAGGATAGTCGTACTTGCCTGCTGCAATATCTGTGCCCGTGTTAACTCAGCGGTTTCTTTCGCAAAGTCTGTATCACGAATACGGCTACGTGCAGAAGACACGTTTTCGGCGATGTTACTTAAGTTACGAATGGTCGATTGGAAACGGTTTTGAATCGCACCCAGGTCAGCACGTTGTGTATCAATAGTTTTGATCGCAGCATCGATGCTGGCTATAGCCGCGGAAGCACCACCTACTGTAGCAACAGTTAAAGTTCCGATGCTCAATCCTGAAGTACCAAAACCACCTGTACGAGACATATTGACAGAGATGTTCTGTCCGGCGTTCGCACCAACCAGGAATTTTGCAGAGAATTTACCATCTAATAAATTCACGCCACCAAACTGTGTTGTGTCTTTGATACGGTTAATTTCAGTTTTCAGTGCAGAGACTTCTTTCTGCAGTGCTGTACGGTCACCTGAACTGTTGATACCGTTTTGCGATTGCACAGCCAAAGTACGGATACGTTGTAATGAGTTAGTAATTTCTTCCATCGCACCTTCAGCCGTCTGAGCTAAAGAAATACCATCATTGGCATTACTGATAGCTTGGTTCAGACCATTGATCTGAGAGGATAAACGGTTACTGATTTGCAAACCTGCAGCATCGTCTGCCGCACTGTTGATACGAAAACCTGAAGATAAACGTTTGAACGAAGTATCCAAAGAACTACCAGAGGATAATAACTGACGTTGCGCATTTAACGCGGATACGTTGGTGTTTACTGCTAAAGCCATAAGTCACTCCTTAAGTCGTCACGGGTCTGCAAACCCTGAAACAACTTTATTGTTAAGCGGAACCCCGCAAATTTCGCCAAACTGCAATTTGGCTTAACTAGCTATCGGCCACCAACTTCAGAACTTTAATAAAAAAAGGCACTTTTTTTCCACCACGCGGCAATTATTTTCACTTTTCCTTATTTTTCATATGGTTAAAATTTAAATTATTTTCAAAATAAATAAAAAATTATCTCTGCCTGAACGAAATAGACCCATTAAAAAAAAGCGGATCCTGTAAGGACCCGCTTTTTATGCTGCCTGATTAACGCTAGAGTTAGCCTAACAGGGACAAGGCTGCCTGTGGGCGCTGATTTGCCTGTGACAGAATCGTCGTACTGGCCTGCTGCAGGATCTGCGAACGAGTCAATTCTGCAGTTTCCTTAGCAAAGTCTGTATCTCTGATCCGGCTGCGGGCGGAAGATACGTTTTCAACTATATTACTTAAGTTACGAATAGTTGACTGAAAACGGTTTTGTATTGCACCTAAATCAGCTCGTTTTGAGTCGATGGTTTTAATAGCTGCATCAACACTGGCAATAGCAGCAGATGCCCCTCCTACGCTCGCCACACTTAACGAAGTCAGGCTTAAACCAGAAGTAC
>JACCDS012522391.1_pt1 | contig 10172 bp, 8 predicted proteins | sample 7446441 | NCBI WGS metagenome assembly JACCDS01 (sample SAMN15323445, study PRJNA562643) | freshwater metagenome | isolation source: river surface water | place: USA:Blue River Watershed | collected 2017-08-17 | reverse complement strand
TTGCGTTGCACTGTGCGTTTTGCATTCACCGTTGGAAGTCGGGCTTGAAAATTTTGCGCTGTTTGCCGGTAACCGCGCACCGGTTGCGGTGGCAGCCCGTGGTTTTGCTGTTGGGGCATTATTTTGCGGGGTTGGCGTGCTGGGGCGCTTGGCACTTGGTGCCTGGCAAATGCTGGTTGTTTGCACAAACTGCGGTAAGGTGGACATTTTTGCCAGCGGCTTGCCTTTCCAGCCGCCGACAAGTTGCGGGCAGTGCGGCGAAACCGGAGCAAAATCAGGGCAGTCGGGTAGGGTGTTATCGGCAATACCGGTCGGCATGCGGTAATTCTTGCTCGTTGAGATGAGGGTTAATCTTCCTCTGCGCGCGGGCGGCGTAATAATTGTTCAGGCACGGGCCTGTAATAGGTTTCCCAATCTTGGTCGTTACTCAATTCGGCCAGTTCGGCAAGCAGTGCCGTGTTGGGCAAAATGCTCGGGTCTTTTGCATAGATGGTGACTCTGCCCCGCTCGGTATCGACCATCATGTAGAGCCGCACGCCTTGTGGCAATACTGCCAGCGCCTCGGCTGGCATGATAATTTTGTTATCTATAATTTGCGAATACGCATCTTGGATGGTCATTGTAACCGAGCCTTGAAGGGTGAATACTGGTGCCGAAATGATCTGGGGTAGGTAGGGTGAAGCATTAAATCTCAAAAATAGTATATTTGCAATTTTTAATCGTAAAAAAATGGCCCTGCGGGCGGCATGCCAGCCGCGTCCCGCGGCAGGCACGGCGCATCCTGCGCCGAACCCCAACAGCACGCCGTTCCACGGCGCAGGGCCTCCGGCCCTAAAAACCCTTGCTGGCAGGGAACCTCAGGGCCAGCCGGAAGCCGACGAACTCGTCGCGAGCCCTGCAACCGCTGGCGCTCCGGTACGCAGAGCGGACGTAGCGCGCGCCGTCGAACCACGACCCGCCGCGCAGCACCGCCCGGCCATCTGGCTTGGGTTCGGTCGGCAGCGCAAGCGCCGCCGCCAAACCGGGGTCATACACCGGTTCTGCCCCATAAACGCGTAAATCGTCGGCGCACCATTCCCATACATTGCCATGCATTTGGTATAAACCCCAGCCATTCGGTGGCAAAGCATTTACCGCCACCGTCTGCGCCCGATATTCCCCTTTTTTTCCGGCACCGTATGGGTAATTGCCATCGTAATTGACTTGATCGGTATTGATCGTCGCACCAAACAGAAACGGGGTGGTGCTGCCCGCCCGGCAGGCATATTCCCATTCCGCTTCGGTTGGCAAACTGGCTTGCCCAAACCCCAGATGTGCATTTAATTGTTGTAAAAAATCTTGCACATCGTTCCAACTGACTTGCTCGCCCGGATGCGCCGGGCTGCCTTTATTGTCGTCATGAAACTGCGCTGGGTTTTTCCCCATTACAGCTTGCCACAATGCCTGGCTGCAAGCCGTATCAGCCAGCCAAAACCCTTGACTGATGAACACGCGATGCTGTGGTTTTTCTCTTTTCAACCGGCCTTTCACCCATTCCTCTTGCGCATCAATCCGCGCCGTTTCCTCCTCTGGCGAACCCATCACAAACCACCCCGGCGCAATCCAGCGCAAGCGCTGGCTGGCATCACCCGCACCAAACTCTAGCCACAAGCCATATTCATCATCACCAAAGGCACTCGCCCACGGTGGCGGGAATGGGCTGGGCAAAAGTGATAACTGCGGGTTTACGTTATCCGGCATGGTGGCTCCAAAGAAGGCGGCAACCCGGCGGGCGTTCGGCAAGTTGCCTACCAGCGCACCGGGTGCCTTTGACTTTGCATGGTGATGACACCACGCACGAGCAGGGGATTGGTTCAGCCGGAAGGTTGTTACCCAACAACCCAAGTTGGCTCAAGCTCAGGGCCAGCCGGAAGCCGACGTTCTCGTTGCGATTCCTGCAATCGTTGGCGTTCCGGTACGCAGAGCGGACGTTGTGCGCGTCGTTGATCCACGACCCGCCGCGCAGCACCGCCCGGCCCACATCCCCTCCCCGTTCGGGCCAAACCGCAGCCCGAAACGCCATCATAGCGCAAAATGGCGCGCGCACCATGCTTGGCGTAGCGGCAAACTGTGGCTGTGGGCCAAAATGGCCAAGGCATGGCCACAGGCCCGTTGCACTTGGTCAATCGGGCAGCCCGCCTGTTCAGCATGGTAAATCGCCTCCATCCAGCGTTGCCAGCGGCGCAGTTTACGACGGCTGGGCAATATTACATCCTGCCGAATCCGAAACCCGCACCACGCAATGCCATCCTGGCTGCGCCCGATGCGTGCATTCGGTTTGATGGCTAAATCGAGTTGTGTCGCCAAAAAATCGCGCATCCCGGCCAGCGTGGCACGAGCACTGGGCAGATCGGCACACCACCATACCAGATCATCCATATACCGCACTTGCCCGCAGACACTGGCCGATGCCGCCAAATGCCGGTCTGCCGGGTCAAGAAAACTGTTGGCAAAATACTGTGAAGTGAGTGCGCCAATCGGCAAGCCACGCCCGGCCACGCTGTGGCCGCTACCGCCCATGCTGGCACCGGTCGCCAAAATCCGGGCGAATAAGTCCAATCCCTGTCGCCCCTTGAAACGACGGGCCAGCAGGGCCAATAGCAAATCATGCCGGATCGATGGGAAATACCCGTCCACATCGATTTGCACATACCATGGCGCACGCTGCAAGTGGTGTTGCACGGCCCGCGCCGCCGCATGCACGCCCTTGCCGGGGCGGCAGGCATACACGCAAGGCAGCAGCATTTGCTCAAAACGTGCTTGGGTCAGGTTGATGATGGCGTGGTGCAACACCCGATCTTCAAAAGCTGCGCCAGTTCGTTGCGCAGGTCGCGCAGTTTGGCGAACAGGGCGAATTCGTCGGCGTTTAAGATGTCGCGGTAGTCGATACGTTCACTTTTACCAGCGCGGGCGGTGGCGGGAGAGCGAACCGCATCCATCAAAGAACCGGGGCCGGGCGTCACGCTCACGCACACCGCCCAAGCGGATTGGTCGCCATTGGGCAGAAAAGACCGTTCGACGGTCGCCACGCGCTTGCCTTGCAGAAATTGGTTTAGCTGGGCTTCTGCTGGCTCGGGGTCGTATACCGGGATGGTGAAGAAGTGATAGGTGGCAGTCATGGTTCAGCCCTAGTCAGTCAAAAATAATATTATTGCAACTTATTCATTTCCAAAAACGGCCCTGCGGGCAGCATGCCAGCCGCGTCCCGCGGCAGGCACGGCGCATCCTGCGCCGAACCCCAACCCCAACTGCACGCCGTTCCACGGCGCAGGGCCTCCGGCCCTAAAAACCCTTGCTGGCAGGGAACCTCAGGGCCAGCCGGAAGCCGACGTACACGTTACGACTCCAGCAAACGTAGGCGCGCCGGGACGCAGAGCGGACGTCGCGCGCGTCGTAGAACCACGACCCGCCGTGCAGCACCGCCCGGCCTTCTGGCTTAGGCTTGGTCGGCAGCGCAAGCGCAGCCGCCAAGCCGGGGTCACGCACCGGTTCTGCCCCATAAGCGCGCTTGTCGTCGGCGCACCATTCCCATACATTGCCGTGCATTTGGTAAAGCCCCCAATCATTGGCAGGCAAAGCCTTTACCGCCACGGTTTGCCCACGATACTGGCTTTTTTCACCGGCACCATACGGATAATTGCCATTATAGTTCACTTGGGTGCTATTTATCGCCTCACCAAAACAAAATGGCGTGGTGCTGTCCGCCCGGCACGCATATTCCCATTCTGCTTCGGTTGGCAAACTGGCCTGTTTTTGCCCAATCGAATCATTTAACTGTTGTAAAAATGCCTGTACATCGTTCCAACTAACCTGCTCGACCGGATGCGACGGGCTACCTTGGTTACCCTCATGAAAGTGCGCCGGGTTTTGCCCCATTACCGCCTGCCACAACGCCTGGCTACAGGCCGTATCGGCCAACCAAAACCCTTGACTGATGGTAACGCTGTGTTGTGGTATTTCGTCATCATCCCCCTTTTCTTCATCAGGTCGTCCCATTAAAAACGTACCCGGTTCAATCCAACGAAACCCCTGTTCCGCCGCCCCATGCCGCCCATGCACCCGCAGGGTTGCCAACAAACCCACCTCATCCCACGTCAATATTTGTTCCAGCCCCAAGCCCCCTTTTTTTCCCGTTCCAGCGCTCGCCTGAAACAACACCTTTCCCGCCACCAGCGGCAAAGCCACCGGCACCGGTTTGCCCCACAACACAGGGGCCATGGCAAACACCCCGCCCGCATTGCGCCCTGTGCCACGCGCCCAGGTAGGTGAGACCAAGGGCTGCACTTCACACAACACAACGCCATCACACAACGCCAGCGCCTGCCCCGGCACCAAGCCAATCACTGCCACCGGGTTTTCTGGCAAATGTTCGCCCGGCCCGGCTTCGGCTGGCGGCAACTGCCGCTCCTGCCACTGCCCCTCATCCACTCGCCACTGCACCCGATGCCCACCCTGCCAGCGCGCCAGTTCCGGCGCAAAAGAGGCCGGTTCACTGCCCGGCGCGTGGCGAGATACATGCAGCACATCATCTACCTGCACCACGCGCCAAATCCAGTTCTCTTCTGGCCCGGCTACACCACCGGCACCACCTACCACCCCCACCGCCCGGCACAAGCTGGCGCGCGTGGCCAACGGCACGGCATCCGGCACGGCAATGCCACTGGCCAGCGCCTGACGTTGCGCCCAAGCCCAAGCCAGCGAAAACGCCCATGTACTCTGCCACGCCAGACTGGTACTGCGAAACCCTTGCCGCCCGAAATAATGACCAAGCTCGGCCACACCAAGCGGCAGCGCGCCACCGCCAGCCGCCTTGCCTGCGTCCCGGATTTGCCGTGCCAGACTGGCAAACCACGGTGCCGGGTCGAACGCTTCGCCACCAGCGGCATACATGTGGGCGTTGTAGGCATCATCCAATTGCACCATCAACCCGCAATCGCCATGGTGCGCGGCAATCAGCCGGGCGGCGGCTTGGCGAGTCGGCAAATCAATCTGCCCCAGCATGGCCAAGTACCCGGCGCGCTTGGCTGGCAGCAACGCCATCGCCACGCCATCACAAGCCACATCGGCATGTGACCAGCAGGCCGACTCCGCCGCTGGCGGCAAAGCCAGCAAACGGCGCAAGGCGCGCAGCAGGCGCGGCTCCAGCGTAACCGTCAAACTGACCAGCGCCAACAAACGCGCCACTTGCTCGCCCGACACGGCCAGCCACGGCGGCACCCGCTGCCACACGGTGAGCGGCTGCGCCTCGTGCCAGCCAACACAGGGCAGGCCGGGCGCGCCAAGTGGCACGGCCTGTGGTTCCACGCTCCACAGTGCATGCACTTGCGCCAACGGCCAACCCGCTGCCAGCCGCCCCAGTGCCAACCATTGCAGGCGCGTTGCCTGCGGCGGCAGGGTCAGCCCTGGCCGGGCCTGCCATTCGCGATGGTCGGTATGCCGGTTTTGTTTAACAAACCAGCCATGGCCCGGCAAGCACAACCACAGCGGCACCCGGCCAGCAGAACGCCGATACACGATGCGCATAATCCGGTAATAATCACTGCGCAGCGGTTCATCGGCAGCGTGCAGCGTCAACACCACGCCCTTGCCATGCCATGCGGCACGCTGCTGGCGCAGTTTGCGCCAATCCGGCTGCTGGCAGCGCGCCAGGGTTTGCACGATGCGAGCAATATCCGGTTGCGGGTGGCTGTGTACGCTGCGCACCAGCCGTTCCACGGCACGGGTTAGGCGCTGGCGCGAGGAAATACCTTGAAATGGCGGGGGTGGCGTGGGGCTGGGCAATGGCTCTGGCTCGGGTAATTGCCACACGGCGTCCCAAGCATCTTGCATGGCCTGCTGCTGTGCTTCGGCTAGCGTGGCCGGGCTGAGTGTGACCTGATACTGTCTGGCACGCAATTGGGTCGCGTCCACCTGTGGCCGTACCAAATCAGGCGCGGGGACGGGCAACACGTCCGACTGCGGCACCGGTTCGGCAGCAAGAACCGGCGCTGGTGGCGCACGGTAGGCCAGCCCGACCAAACTGGCGATGGTGGCACCTGCCACACCACCAATCTGCGCCCCAGTTTGCAAGCCCCCGGCCAAAGTGCCCGCCAAGGTGCCCGGCAAGGTGCCCGCCACAGCGCCCGCCCATTCCGCGCCCGGCGCAACGGCAGCGCCCGCCTCCTCCACATCGGCCCGCAGCCGCACCAACAGGCGCAACAAGTCAGCATGGCCAACCCGTGCAGCAGGCGCGCCCATGTCAGGCTCCGTCCAGCGTCACTTGTTTTTCAAAATAAAAACTTTTTAGCAATGGCAACTGATCCAGCGCATCCGCGCCCAGTTCAGCAATGGTGCGCAACAAATCCAGATATTCGGCCAAACCGGGCCGGTATTCGCTACCGGCCTGCCGGTTCTCGGCCAGCAATTGCGCGCACTCCTGCAATACCGGCTCAGCCATGTCTGGAAAATGCCATTGCCCGCGTTCAACCAGCCACGCCGCCAGTTCTATCGGGTCTTTCGGCAAGGCGATGGTGAGCGTCAAGCAACGCCGCACAAAGGCGGCGGGCAGTTCACGCTCTTCGTTGCTGGTGATGATGATCAAGGGGGCCGCCTGCTTCTCATGCAAGCGCACGGTTTGGCCCAGCAGCGGCACGGAAAAGGCACGGTTGGCCAATACTTCGAGCAAGCCATTCGGGAATTCCGGGTCGGCCTTGTCGATTTCATCAATCAGTACCACGCAGCCAGCGGCAGATGACCAGCCGGGCGGGGCATCGGGCAGGGTGGGTTCCAGGTGGCGGCAATCGGCTTGCCGGGTGGCGGCTTGTTCCCAAGCGAGCGCCCACCACAGCGGCCCCGGTTGCAGGTAGTGCCGCACCGCCAAGTTAGCCGGGGCATCGTTTTTGGCCACCGCCACCAATTGCGCATCCGCCAGCCGCGCCACCGCATCAAAGCGCCACAACAAATCCTGCGCCTGTGCCAGCCCATCGACCACCACCGACAAAAACGCCCGCCCCAGCGCAAACGCTGCCGCGTGTGCCAGTTGGCTTTTGCCGCTGCCCGGCTCACCGCGCAACAATAGCGGTCGCCCGGCAGCGAGCGCTGCGCGCAGTGCCAGCAGATGTGCGGGATCAAAACAGTGGCGGGTGGCGGGCCAAGAGGCCATGCCCGGCAGGTCAAACGCAGGCCCGGCGTGGCGAGCCAAACGCTGGGCAAAGTCGGAATGGGAGTATTGTTTCATTGCCTACAGGTGCAAAATAGCGCGGGCCTTTGCTTCGGGAATGCCGCTTTCAATCATGCGTTGCAATGCCATATATTGGCCGCGCTGCTCACCGCGCTCTTCCGCCGCCGCAATTTCGGTGCGTTCGGCCAGCAAGGCCAATTCGCGCCGCTCAGCCAGATAGCGGGCTTCGTCATCTGCCGACAGGGCCTGCAATTGCGCCATGGCCTGTCGTACCGGTTCATAATCGACATGGTTCATGATGCTTTCCTCCTGCCAATGTTGAAAATAAGTTACCCAGGCAACCAGCGCGGCGTAATTCGCCCCCGACGGCCCTTGCCCGACAGCGACACTGTCGGCCCCGGATCGAATCAGCCGATCCAGTTTCGCCAATTCTACTAGATTGAGTTGCAATTCGCTACCAAGCTTAACCAGTGGCCGGATCAAATCACGCATCTCAAAGCACCACAGTGCCTGAGTCGGCTCAGAAAACAGGTCATAACCAAGAAAATGGATGCCGATAACCGGTTTTAAGGAGGCATACTGGCCGCCAGCGGGTAATTGCCCGGCCAGCGACTTGGCCAAATAATACATGCTGCGCGCACTCCATTTTTCGCGGCGGCTCATTTGCATTTCAATGTTCAGCAGTTCCCCATCCGCACCCTTGGCCAATATGTCGAGCACGATGTGTTTGCCGCCAATGTCGGCTGAATCAATGCGCGGGTTTTGTACGCTTTGCACAGCAAGCGGCGCTTCGCGCCAGCGCACGGCGTTGATCAGGTCGGTGAGCAGGGGCAAGGATCGGCAAAACAGCAGTTTGAATACCAGATCATTGCGCGGGTCGAGCAAGGGTTTGGGCAGGATCGTCATGAGGTCATAGATTAAAGGGTTGCAATTCCCGATACAGGGTTTTCAGCGTGGCTTGCCATCTGCCATCGGCATAATCGAACACTGCAAGCGGCCCGTCGGCACCAAGGATTTCGATCACATCGACATGAAACCGTGCAATAGCGGTAATCACCGCATCGGTCAAATACGAGTCGCTGGCGTCACGACGCAGGGTCAGCAGCACTTGTTTGCCGTCTTTTTTAAACTGACTAAATTCGCCTTCGATCTCGGCCACATGCTCGTGCGTCAACACCCGTGGCACTTCCCATGCCGGGTACAGTGATTTATACAATTGTTTGAGCAAGGCAGCAATCGGGCCACGGGTTTCGTCAGCATCGAGCGTCCCCATTTCCACGCTGGTACTGGCAAACAAATGCGGGTCACGCAGTTGCACCGGTTTTCCGGGATGAAACTCGGCCTCGATATGGGCCGCGATTTCCTCGCGTGACAATACCGACACCGAAATTTCATTGAGCACAGCGCAGCTACTTTTACCAGCCTGCAAGGGCAGGCGTTGCCGTAGGCGGGCACCGAGCAAAATAACCGGCTGGGCTGCATTTAACAATTGCATGCGCACCTGATTTTTGCGCGCTGCCGCCCAAATGGCCGCACCGGCCCCGGCATCAGCCAAAGTTTTAAGCTGGCGCGCCAATTTCAGAATTTGGTCAAAACTATCCTCAGCAATTTGCGCTCGCGGCTTATTGGGTTGCTGCAAGGCGGTGGCAAGCGCTTCTGGCAAACCGGTGACTTCGTCAAACGCTTCTGCCAGCAATTCGGGCAATTGCGCCTTTCCGAGCAAGGCTTGCAAAGCAGCAATGGTAGCGGCAATGCGGCTGGCGTCGTCGGCTTGCTCGCCCTGCCTTGGGTCATCGGCATGGTCGGAAGCAGCACTACCTTCCAACGCCTGCAAGCCCCCCGCCGGGGCTGGCACCGACACGGTTGCCGCGAATTTACCGCGCAGCCGATTTGGCAAGGTAGACCGCCAAATCCCATACGCTGCATGCCCCGGCACCGGCGCAATCATCCAGCCATTTTTATAGCCATGCAGATGAACAGCGGCCTTATCGTTTTCGCCCGCATCGGGAATACTCACCAGATTCACGCCAAATTCTTGCTCATTGGACGCCCCAACGGCACCGGCAGCCAGCACCATGTGCGTCTCCATTGGCGTCACCCATTTTTTGTGGGTATGGCCACCGAGCCAAAAATCAAACTCATTCAATACCCGCTCGTCCAATTCGTCCCGCTCCGCCTGACACAGCCAGTCAACCGGGTGATGCATTAACCCAATACGAACATCGGCATTCCGCAATAATCGTTCGGCTTGATTCAATTGCCACGCAGCACCTATCCAAATATTCCGGTCGTCTTCCGCACCCGCACATGACCAGGCAGAATTGAACCCTGCGATGCCAACCGTCAGCCCGTTGACGGCAACCGTGCTGGCATAATGACAGCGCCCGGTATCGTCACGTTGATGTGGCAAATAGTCTGCAATGAATTGCTGATAGGCGGACAGCCGTTGCATGGCATCCTGAAATGCCTTGTCCTTGTTTGCCAGTCGGTCGTTGATTTCCGCCACATGCCCGGCTGATTTGCCAGCCATCTGCACCAGCGTAGACTGGGCATCCTTGTTGATTTCTCGCCGATTGACATCATGATTGCCCGGCACCACAAAAAGCCGCGTGACGGGCAACTTGCAAACACTACGCAACTTTTCAAAAAATACTTTTGCCCGCTGATACTGGCTCGCCAAACCCTCACTGCCAGTTTCGCCAAAAGCAATGTCGCCTGTGCAGAAAATTAAATCCGGGTAGGACAATTCCCCAGCGACAAACTTTCCTTCCAAATAAGCAAGCAATTGGTCACGCGGGCGCTCAGCACGCCAGTCATCCTTGCCCTGAAAATGAATATCGGAAATATGCAACCAACACAACCCCATGTCGCCCCCGCATGCCTGTTTGTTCCCCGGTTTAACTTTCTATCACAGATTACCATACCGGACAAGCAACAAACCGCAGAAAACCACAACCGCCCCCCCCCTTCCCCC
>JACCDS010904302.1_pt1 | contig 10172 bp, 3 predicted proteins | sample 7446441 | NCBI WGS metagenome assembly JACCDS01 (sample SAMN15323445, study PRJNA562643) | freshwater metagenome | isolation source: river surface water | place: USA:Blue River Watershed | collected 2017-08-17 | reverse complement strand
TGCGCGGCCAGCGAGAACTACTTCCGCGACGTCTACGACCACCTCACCCGCATCAACTCCACGCTGGATGCGCTGCGCGAGACGATCGGCACGGCCATCCAGGTCAACCTGTCGATGGTCACCATCGAGGACACCGACGTCAGCAAGCGCCTGGCCGCCTGGGCCGGTATCTTCGCGGTCGCCACGGCCTTCGTCGGCGTCTGGGGCATGAACTTCGAGCACATGCCCGAACTGCAGTGGCGCTACGGTTACCCCGCCGCCATCGGCCTGATCGTGGTGGTGTGCGGCGTGCTGTACCGGCGCTTCAAGAAGGCGGGATGGTTGTGATCCCGCATGGGAGTGACTCAAGCCCTGCTGCTTCTGGCAATTGACGCGAAGTTTTTTGACCGATTTCGGTAGTCCCTGAGGCGGAACCCTCCCCCTAGCCTGTGCGCCGACCTCATTGGCGTCGCACACGCATCAAGACCGGGAATCCGCATGTCCTCCTCACCCAAGAATTCCGCCGCCCTCGCCTACTGGAGCGCCGCGTTCCGCAAGGAACCGCCAGCCACCTACAAGCCCTGGCTGGAAGCCGCGCGCCGCGCCGATGACCACCTCGCCGACCTGGACCCGCCCAACGCACCGGCCGACCAGTGGGCCGCCCTCAAGGATCACCCCGGAAGTCGCGAGGTCGACCGGCTGCGCTTCCTGGTGATGGAAGAGAACGCCGCCCTGCTGCGGCTGATGGCCGATCCCGCCAGCGGCTGGAAAGAGCAGCCGGCCGACACGTCCTCGACGCATGGCCCGCTGCGGGTCTGGAACGGCACCGATCTCAACGGCCAGCACTACCAGCTGCTGCTGGTCACACCGGTGAACACCGCCATCCTGTGAAGGACGGGACCCGGCCAGCGGCCAGCCGCGCCGGTCTGGCCCGGTCACGGGCGGTGGCCATCGCAGTGGCCGTGGCCGTGGCAGCCTCACTCTCGGTCCTGTCCGCGACAGCCCATGGCGCAAGCGTCGGGCAGACGCTCCCGCGGGTCGAGATCCTCCCCTCGGACGGTGCCACGGCAGCCCCCTATCCGGCGATCGACCCGGCCCGCAGCGCCACCACCATCGACCTCGCCAAGCCCGAATGGACCGCCGCCGCCGACTGGCGCGGGCTGGCCGCCGAGGTGCCCGGCCTGTCCGTGCGGGTCGGCGACGGCGGCCTGTCGACCAGCTACGGGCTGCGCGGCCACGCCCTGACACGCACCCTGCTGGACGGTCTGCCCGACGTGATGCGCCTGTTCGTGCGCGACCCGGCCACCGTGCGCAGCGTGGCGGTGATGCGCGGCGCGGCCGGCGTCGACCAGGGCATCGGCAGTCCCGGCGGGATGCTCGCGATGAGCACGCCGCTGCCGTCCAGCCGGGCTGCACGGCGCGTCGACCTGCAGGTCGGCGCTGACGACGCGCGCCGTCTGGTCGTCGACCTCGATCAGCCCCTCGCACCGGGCTGGCTCGCCCGGCTGGTGCTGGCCAGTCAGGACGGCCGCAGCGAGCCCGGTGGCCTGACGCAGCGCCGCGATCACCTGCTGGGCACGCTGGCCTGGCTGCCCGGCGCACGCCCGGCCGACGGCGGCGTGCGCCTGGTGGCCGAACGCCAGATCAGCCGCAATCCCTACGGCTTTGGCACCGTGCTGACCCCCGCCGGCCAGATCCGCTACGACCGGCTCTATGCCTCGCCCTGGCAGACCTCCTGGCGCGGCGTCTCGCAAGTGGCCGCGCACGGCTGGCAGGTCTGGCAGGCCACGCCGGATCAGCGCCTGAGCCTGCGCGCGGACGTCGCGCAAGCGCGCGGCCATCGCGACGAGACGCTGATCGGCTCGTGGGACCAGCGCAGCGACGGCAAGCTCAACGGCTACTACACCCACGTGCTGGACGACCACCGCCAGCGCTCGGCGCGGCTGGAGGCGCTCTGGCGGATCGAGGCCGACGGCACCCCTCACGAAGCCCGCCACGACACCCGCTTCGGCCTGGACCGGCTGCACCGGCACTGGCTGCTCAGCGGGGTGCAGAACCTGCGCGGCTACGTGATCGACGCCGAGGCGCCGGACTTCTCCGGGCTGGACCCCGCCACGCTGGCGATGAGCCCGCGTCACCGCCACCAGCGCTTCGACGAGTCGGGGCGCTACCTGCGTCACCGCATCGACTGGCCCGGTGAGCTGGCCGTGTCGGTCGGCCTGCGACAGGTCGCCTTTGCCGAAGCCGCCGCCGCGCCCGCTGCGGCGATGACGACCCTGCACGAGATCGGCGGGCCGCACGCCCGGGTGCACGACCTGAGCATCGAACGCATCAGCACCGCCGGCTGGCAGGCCGCGCTGAACTGGGCCCAAGGCATAGAGCCCAACACCGGCCGCAGCCGCAGCGGCGACTGGATGCCGCCCCAGCGCAGCGCGCTGCTCGAACTGGTCCTGCGGCCTTCGCAGCCGCTGTCGGGCGACATGCCTTCCGGCGTCGGTGCCTGGCAGCTCGCGCTCTACCGCATCCGCCTGGACGGGCTGACGCGCAGCGATCCGGTCGACCGCAACTTCCTGGTCGCCGATGCCGCCCGACAGGTCAGCGGACTGGAACTCGGCCTGCCCTGGCGCAGCGGTGCGTGGACGTTGTCGGCGCAGTTCAACGCGATGCGGCTGCGCTGGCTGCAGGCCCCCGGCGCCAGCGTCGGCGCGCGGCCGGTCAACATGCCGCAGCGCACCGCTGCCGTGCGCCTGGAACGTCGTCTCGATGGGCTTCTCGATGGTCGTCTCGATGGCTCCCCCGATGCCTTCGGCGACTGGCGCGAGGCCCGGCTCTGGCTGCAGTGGCAGGGCCGCAGCGCCCTGTACGCCGACAGCGCCAACCGCAGCCGCATCGCCGGCACGGGCATCGTCGATGTCGGCCTGCAGGGCAGCTCGGGCGACTGGCAGGTCGTGCTGCTGGTGAGCAACCTGGCCGACCGGGACCATGTCGCCTCGGTGGCCAGTGTCGACGAGGTCTACCAGGGCGTCACCCGGCAATGGCGGCTGGGCCTGTCCAGACGCTGGTGAGGGTGGGGAAGATGTCGATGCAAGCGCTGCGGATCGACCGGCGACGCAACCTCGCCGAACTGCCCGACGGCGGCCGCGTGGTCTGGCAGCGCCGCTGGGCCTCGGACTTTCTCGCGCTGCTGGTGCTGCAAGGCCGCCATGACCAGGCCGTCGACCTCGAGATGCTCGACACCTGCCTGGCCCGGCGTGGCCAGCCGGTCAAGCTCGCGCCGGTCTCGGTCCTGCGCCTGCTGGACACGCTGCAGGCCTTTCTCGATGCCCTGCCCGGTCGGCCGCTGGCCATCGAGCACCCGCCGCGCAAGGCCAGCCGGGGCCCCTGGCGACTGCGCTGGCTGCAGCCGCTGACCATCGTCATCGACGGCGAACCCGAGCCCGGCGCCAGCGTCGCCGCCACCGTGGGCGAGGACCACTTCATCGCGCTGATCGACGGCCCGCCCGGACAGGTCGACCGCCTGCATGCCCTGCTGCTGCGGGTGATCTCCAGCGACGCCTTCCACACGATCGGCGACCACGCGTCTGCGCACGAGCTGCTGCAGTCCTGCCGCGAACTGCCGCTGAGCAGCGATGCGCGGGTCCTGATCGGCCTGCGCGAGAGCCTGTGCCTCAAGCGCATGGGCCGCTTCGACGCCGCCCGCAGCGCCCTGCGCGAACTCGCATCGCTGACGGAGGTGCGTGACCGCAGCGCGCTGGCGAGCGTGCAGTTCCTGTTCGACCGGATCGACTACGACGCCGATCCCGGCGGACAGCACACCCGTCTGTGGTCGACGTGCACGCCGCCGCCACGCATCCAGCAACCCGATCGGCAGTTGCTGGCGCAATGGCACAACCTGCGTGCCCTGCTGTGCCGACGCCGGCTCGAAGGCCTCGGCCGGCTGGACCTGACGGTGCACCGCCTCGCGCTGCGCCACCTCGAGTCCGCCCTGCACCACGCGCTGCTGCAGCGCGACGGCGAAGGCCTGCTGGCCTACATCGCCAACCTGGCGCTGCACCTGACCTCCGCGTTGACCCTGGGCGCAAGCCACGCGCGGGAGGTCATGGCCTGGCACGAGCTGGCGCTGGTCTGCATGGACAAGCTCGGCGTGGGCGGCGACAACGCCTGGGAGACCATCTTCCTGGCCCAGTTCTGGCTGGACCACGAGGACGAGCTGAGCGCGCTGGCCCACCGGCCCGGCGAGGGCGTCTGGATGCCGGTGATCGGCAACCTGCACCCGCGCGACACGGCCTACCACGTCGCGATGGTCCACCGCGTCGAGGCCACCGGCGACGCCCGCCAGTGCGCCCTCGCCTGGCTGTGCTACTGGCGCCATGCCCGAGCCCACCTGCCCCGACACGAGGAACTGCCGGTCCGCCTGGCCCTGATCAAGGCGGTGAAGGCCGAGCCGGACCTGCCCGAGCGGCTGCGTCGGGAAGGCTATGGCCACTGGCTTGAACGGGTAGGTCTGTAAAGACTGCGATCGGCCATGGGGACGGCCCTTTCTCCAATGGCCTGGACACGGCCGCTCCCGTCGATGCGACGTCCGACGCCGCCGTGACCCCAGCCGTCCGCCCGTCCACCGACCTTCGTCGAGGCCCCCATGACCCGTCCTGCCCAGCCCGCGCCCCTGCCCGTTGACACCCCTGCCGCGAGGCCCCCGGCCGCCGCGCGCACCCAGGGACGGCGGCGACGCGGCGAGGATGACCAGGCCACGGCCACGGCCACGTCGGCGGCCATCCTCGAGACCGCACCCGAGCACACCGCAACAGCTGACGAGGCGGTGCACGAATCGGCCGACAAGGCCGATGGGATCGAGCGTCTCGCCGCGCTGTCGGTGGCGGCCGGCCCTGCCGAGGCATCGCCGGCATCGTCCACCGCATCCGCCGCATCAACCGCAGCACCGGCCCCATCGGCCTGGATCTTTCCGGACATCGACTGGAGCGGGGGCGGGCTGCTCAACGGCCTGGGCATGGCCGCCATCGGCGTCGGCGGGCTGGCCTTGCTGGCCGTCGGTGCCAAGGCCAAGGACCAGCCCGACGAGGCCGGCACGTCCAACCAGACGCCCAGCGCGTTGACGCTGTCGGCCGTGACGGTCGACGAGAACGTGGCCGGCGCGACGATCGGCGAGCTGGGCGTGGTCGACGGCGATGCGCAGGACACGCACCGCTTCGTGGTCCTGGACGACCGCTTCGAGGTGGTCGGGCGCACCCTCAGGCTCAAGGCCGGCGTGAGCCTGGACCATGAGGCCGCCGCCACGGTCAACGTCATGGTCCGGGTGACCGACGCAGCCGGCGCCAGCCTGAGCCGCGAGCTGACGGTCGAGATCCGCGACAAGGCCGAGGCCACGCTGTGGAGCGGCACCGGCGGCAACGACCGGTGGCGCAGCCCGAGCACGCTGGACGCCGATGCGGTGCTGCCCGGCGCGGGCCTGGACCAGATCGACACCGGCGGTGGTGACGACGTGCTCGTGCTGGTGGGCCGCACCGCCCAGACCCAGTTCACGCAGGCCGGACTGGATGCGCTGGTGGCCGGCGACACCCAGCTCAAGGGCCAGCTCGGCGCCGATCGCCTCAACGCCCAGGCGAACGTGCTGCAGGCCGCCGGTTCGAAGTACGTGATGGGCAGTGGCACGGACCGCGCCGTCGTGCTGGGCGTGACCGACCTGCGCGGCGCGGCGCTCGCCGGCATCGAGGAGATCGACCTGCACGGCGAGGTGACGATCGACGCCGCCACGTTCGCAGCCCTGGGACTGCGACACCTGCGCGGCCTGGGCGATGCCAGCCTGAGCCTCGTGAACGAGGGCGCGCAGGTCGTGCAGATCGACCTGAGCCGGGTCTCGATGACGGGCGTGCGGCGCCTGACCCTCGACGGCCAGGTGGTGCTGATCGCCGACGCCCGCGACCTCGCCGACGTGACCCACCTCGGCGGCTCGGGCACCTTGAAGGGCAGCGCCGGCAGCCCCGTGCCGGACCTGAGCGGCAAGGTCGTGTCGGAGAAGGTCCAGGTCCAGGCCGCTGACGGCAGCGTCGTCAGCCCCGCCACGCACCGGGCCGCCAGCGTCGTCCCCGGGCTGCTGAAGGTCAGCGGTGACCTGGCCGACCACCTCGTCGGCGGCACCGGCCACGACCGCCTGATCGGCGCGGGCGGTGACGACAGCCTGAGCGGTGGCGAGGGCAACGACACGCTGGTGGGCGGTGCCGGTGTCGACGTGATGGACGGCGGTGCCGGCGACGACGTCTTCGTGGTGCTGGGCGACATCACCTCGGGCGGCAAGATCGACCACCCGCTCGACGACGCACGGGTCGGCCGTCCGCTGTCCAGCCTCAACGGGCAATGGCACGACGACGATGCCGGCGGCGCGGCCGAAACCGTCACCGGTGGCGACGGCGAGGACACGCTGCTGGTGGTCGGCACGGCCGACATCAGCCACTACCGCCTGAGCGGCATCGAGCACATCGAGATCCGCTCGGACGTGCGCCTGCTGGCCGACGGCGTGGTCGGCCTGAGCACCGTGCAGGGCGACGGCTCGTCGATCCTGCGGCTGGTCGGCGCCCCGGGCAGCGAGATCGACCTTGGCCGCATCGACCTGTCGGGCCTGGGCATGCTGGAGATCGGCGCAGGCCTGACCGTGCGCATCGCGACGACGGCCGACCTCGGCGGCGCGCGCATCCTGACCGGGGCCGGCAAGATCGTCTCCAGCGACGCGACGTTCGCGCTGGGCAGCACCTACACCGTCTCGTCGGCGCTTTCGGTGCAGCGCGAGGACGGCGTCGACGCACGCGGCGCGGCGACCGTGCTGGGCAGCATCGTCACCGCCCCGACCACCGATGCCGCCAGCGGCCTGCAAGTCTACCCGGGCAGCGACGGCGATGACCTGATCACCGGCAGCGCCAACGCCGACGAGCTGCGCTCGGGCCGGGGCACCGACGTGCTCAACGGCAAGGACGGCAACGACCGCTACCGCATCGACGGCAGCGGCCGCAAGGTCGTGCTCGACTCGGCCGGCGTGGACACGCTGGACTTCAGCGGCCTGGGCGGCTCGGGACCGGTGGTCGTCAACCTGTCCACCGGCCTGGCGATGGCCCGCAGCGTCGCCGGGCAGGAACTCGACATCGAGATCGGCGCAGGAAGCTACGCGGCCAGCCGGCAACCGCTGGACCTGATGTTCCTGCAGGACCTCTCAGGCTCGTTCAGCGACGACATCCGCACCGTCCGGGGCATGTTGCCCGGCCTGATCGAGCAGATGCGCGCCTTCAACCCCAACACCTGGTTCGGCGCGGCCAGCTTCGTCGACAAGCCGGTCGGGCCCTTCGGCAGCCCCTCCAGCGGCGACTACGTCTACCGCACCGACAGCAAGCTCAGCGCCGATGCCGCCGCGCTGCAGGCGGCCTACGCCAGCATGGTCGTGCGCAGCGGCAACGACACGCCCGAGTCGCAGCTGGAGGCGCTCTACCAGCTCGCGCTGCGCACCGCCCGTGACGACGCCAGCGCGCGCACCGGCGACGGCGAGATCGACTTCCGGCCGGGCTCGCAACGTTTCGTGGTCCTGACCACCGACGCGCCCTTCCACCTCGCCGGCGACCACGCCTCGGCCGGCCCGAACGACGGTGACCTGACGCTCGACGGCACGCCCCCGGGCACCGGCGAGGACTACCCCACCATCGAGGCCGTGGGCCGGGCGCTGCGCAGCGCCAACCTCATCCCGATCTTCGCGGTGGCCTCGGGCGAGGGCAGCAGCTACGAGAGCCTGGTGAGCCAGTTCGGCTTCGGCAGCGTGGTCTCGCTCAGCGCCAACAGCAGCGACCTGGTCCGCGCGATCCAGTCCGGCCTGTCGACCTACCGGGCCGACATCATCGAGAACCTCGTGGGCACCGACGACGCGGGCGGCGACATCCTCACCGGCAACAACGGCGCGAACACGCTCAGCGGCGGGGCCGGCAACGACACGCTGGCCGGCCTGGGCGGCAACGACCGGCTCGACGGCGGCGCGGGCGATGCCGACGTCGCGGTGTTCCGCGGCACGCGCGCCGACTACGACATCCGCGTGCTGGACGACGGCGCGCGCATCGAGGTCGAGGGCCGGCGCGGCACCGGCCTGTCCGACGGCCTGGACACGCTCACGCACGGCATCGAGGTGCTGCGCTTCAGCGACGGCGACGTGACCGCGAGCAGCCTGACGCGCACGCCGCTGATCAGCTCCGAGGCACTGTTCGAGCGGCTGGGCGACCACACCACCTTCGCGCTGTTCGCGGCTGCCGCCTACGCCCGCGACACCGACTCGCAGGCCGCGCTGGCCGCCGTGCCCGGTCTGGCCTGGATGACGCCGGGCACGCTCGGCCTGGCCGGACACGGCACGACGACGGTCGAGCTCAATGCCGAACTGGCCCGCTTCGTGGGCCTGCCCCACGGCCTGCTGCTGGCCCCCGGCTACGCGTTCAAGGACGGCGTCTACGAGGCCGCGAACGGCCGCGCCTGTCTCGCGCGCACGACCGATGCGCTGTTCCTGTCCTTCGCCGGCACCGACGACCGGTGGGACCTGCTGGTCAACGACCTGCCCCTGGGCGGCTTCAACGCCGCGTTCGACCTGTTCACGCCCCTGCTCGATGCCATCGGCCGCTACGCGTCGAACGCCGCCAACGGCATCGCCCACGTCTACGTGACCGGCCACTCGCTGGGCGGCGCGCTGGTCGAGCGCTACCTCAAGGACCACGCCGCCGATGCCGATCCGCTCAAGGCCAAGCTGCGCGGCGTCACCTTCGAGGCCGCGCCCTATGAGCAGCTCGTCAGCCCGCTGGCCGATCAGCGCCTGCTGCAGTTCGAGTTCGCGCGTGACGTCATCGCCGACCTGGGCATGAACCGGGGCTACGTGGTCGACGTGGTCGACACCAGCGGCCTGGGCGACACGCTCAAGGACCTTTACGCCCGCGAGGACGGCAACGCCTGGTCGACCCTGACATCGGCCGCGACCGAGTACCACCGCATGTCGACCACGCTGGCCCTGACGCGCCTGCTCGATGAACAGGGGCTCACCTTCCAGCCCGGTGGGCGCGACAAGCTCGGCGGGCTGATCTCGTCGGAGCAGCTGCGCGTGTCGATGTCCTTCAACGCCGATCGCAGCGTGTCCTTCGGCCCCGACGACGACGATCTGAAGATCGCCACGCTCGCCAGCGATGTCCTGCTGGCCGCCAAGGTGCTGGCCAGCCTGGCCAGCCGCGATGCGGTCGGCGTGGCGACGGGTCTCGGCCAGCTGCTGCTGGACGTCAAGGACGCCTTCGACAACATCTTCGAATACCGCAAGACCACCCTGGGCCTGGCTGGAGCCGACCAGCTCTATGGCGGTGACACCTGGGATCGGCTGATGGGTGGCGACGGCGACGACGACCTCACCGGCGGCGCGGGCAACGACATCCTCGAAGGCGGGGCGGGCAACGACGTGCTCGATGAGCCGAGCCGGCTGCTGCCCTCGCTGGGCGCCAACATCCGCCGCCATGTCGAACCCTTCGATGCGGCCATGGCCAGGCTGGGCGAGCGCACCTTCGACGAGCTGGTGAACAACGGCCTGAACCTGTTCGCCGAGAAGCGGCTAGGCCTCGCCCTGCCCGAGACGGCCTGGTCGCGCTGGCTCGACGACGTGGGCAACCTCAAGGGGCTGATGGGCAGCTCGGGCCAGTTCATCAAGGGACTGGGCACGGGGCTGGCGCTGGACGGGCTGGCGGCCCTGCTCGAAGAACTGGTGGTCTGGCGCAACCGGGGCAACGACACGCTGATCGGCGGCACCGGCCACGACCTGTACTTCATCGACACCAGCCGCGACCAGGTCATCGAGCTCGCTGGCGAAGGCTACGACGGCGTGGTGGTCACCGGCACCGCCACCGAGGCAGATGTCTTCGGCCTGTTTGCCGACAACCGCTATCTCCTACCCGATCACGTCGAGTTCGGCATCTGCCGCGACGACAGCGTCAAGTCCGAGGACTTCACGATCGACGCCAGCGCCCATGCCGACCGGGTCTTCCTGGTGGGCAACGGCGGCAACAACCGCCTGGTGGGCGGCAGCGGCAACGACATCCTGGTCGGCGGCGCGGACGAGGACTGGCTGATCGGCGGCGACGGCGACGACCAGCTGTACGGCGGCGTGCTGGGCAAGCTCACGTTCT
>JACCDS011033059.1_pt1 | contig 10174 bp, 14 predicted proteins | sample 7446441 | NCBI WGS metagenome assembly JACCDS01 (sample SAMN15323445, study PRJNA562643) | freshwater metagenome | isolation source: river surface water | place: USA:Blue River Watershed | collected 2017-08-17 | reverse complement strand
TTTGGGCTGGTTGTTCGATGATTTGATAGAAACGCGAAAGGTGGCAGATTTCAAATTGGTTGGCGTGAAGAAGACAGGTGCGGGCATGGATGTGAAAGTGAAAAACGTGGGTCCGGTGGACGGTCCGATTGGCGTTCAATCCATTCGCAATGGCAAAGTGTTGGAATCGGTTTGGGTGTCGCCACAGGATCTGGAAAAATTGCAAGGAAACGTCCATCTGATGTCTTGGGCTGATACGGTGATGATTGATGCGGACAGGAACATTCCGGAGGTGAACCGCAACAACAACCTATGGACCAAGGGTGGTCGCGAATTCAAGTGGAAATTTGGCACCGGTAACGATTTGCCGAATGAGCGAAACCATTATTGGTTGCCGGCGGTGGGTTGGAATCAATACGACCGAATGATGCTGGGATTGGTGTTGCACAACACGAGTTTGCCGGCGCCAAAGTTGAGGTATTCGTTGGTGCCCATGTATTCTTTTGGCAGGAAGAATCTTTCGGGCCTGGGCGATATCAGCTACAATCCCCTGGGTGGCAAGCGATACAAGAGTTTGCGGATTGGGGTGAGTGCGATGACGTTTCAGAACAATACAACTTGGCTAGATTCCCTTGGCGATAATTCGTTAATGCATCCGGGATTTACTGTAATCAAGCCGTATGCGATCATGGAGTTGGGTAGTGCAAAACGCCGCAAAGGGTTTACGCATTTTTTGGAGGCAACGGGATTGATCAATTGGCAAGGGCGACACTGGGCACCATTCAATGGACCGGAACAAAGCGAAATTGAGCGAAGCGGATTGCGTATAAACTATTTTGGGGCGAAGCGTGGACCGGTGTCGGTATTCGAATACAAATCCAGTTTTGAGAGTGTGTCTCAGGTCTCTGATTTTATTAATTCAGTTACCGGCAGGGTGCAGTTGGAGGCCAAGTATACATGGAACTACATCGCCGAGAAAAAGAAGGCCAGAAACATTGAATTGCGCGGTTATTGGGGCAAAGTGGGTATGTTAAGCGATGGTAGAACTCCTGATCGGCGTGCTCATACTGAGAACATGTATTTGATGTTGAGTGGTGCCTCAGGTCAGCAGGATGTCTTTTACGATGAGTATTTCAGGGGACGGAATTCAGCGCCTTCGCATGCGAATAATTCTTGGATGGGCCAATATGATTTTACCACCAACGGACAGCAGCGCATGAATAACATGGGTGGTATGGGTACGGCAACTTTTATGGGTAGTAGAAATAGTTTAGCAGCCATTAATTTTTCGATGAGTTTGCCGAAAGTTCCGGGATTTATTCGGGTATTCGCAGATTATGCGAGCATGCCCAATGAAGTTCATTTCTCCGTGCCCGAAGCATTGCCGTTGCCGACCCAGTTTTTTGATGCCGGCCTGATGATCCGCACAGGATTTTTGCAGGTGAGTGTGCCGTTGTTCATGAACAATGATTTGTTGAAGACCTTGGGCGGTATTGAAGAAGTAGGCGGACCGGGCGGAATCAAACAATACGTTTTGCCTACCTACAAGCAACAGTTGCAACGCGGGATTCGCTTCAGTTTGAATATTCCGCTAAACTCCGGTTTGTTTTTGCGCAAATCGATGCTTTCGGCTCTGTAACGCCGTGTTTGCCTAAAGCAAGGCGGCGGTATTGATGGCATCTTCTGACCATCCGGGGGCATTTTCAATGGCTTCCAAAATGGTGGTTGGGTCGGTAATTACGCTCCAGCAATCGCGGTGGTGTTCGCCCATGAATCGTTCTTCAACGACTTTGTTGAGCATCTGTAGGATGGGATCGTAAAAGCCATCCACATTCACGATGATGATTGGGTGGGTATGTCGGCCCAGTTGTTTCAGGGTGATGGCTTCAAACAGTTCTTCAAAGGTGCCGCATCCACCGGGCAGGGCGATGATGGCATCGGATTGCTCAATGAACTTGCGTTTGCGCTCGTGCATGTCGGCCACCACGTGCATGTGTTGTACCTCGGGGTGATCCCAGTTGGCGGCTTTCATAAACGCCGGGATGATGCCAATGACATGGCCTCCATGTTGCAAGGCGGTGGTGGCCACCTGTCCCATCAGGCCTGAGCCTCCGCCTCCATACACGATGTGTATTCCGGCTCCGGCCAGCGTTTGGGCCAGCTGCTGCGCAGCCTCAAAATACTTCTGGGGTATCTGGTTGCTTGAAGCACAGTAGATACAAACGGTGTTGATGCTTTTTCTCATGAATTTATAACCACTGCTTTCTGCGGAACCACACATAGATAAAAATCACGGTGATTACCATCACCGCCCAAATGGCGGGGTATCCCCACTGATGGTCGAGCTCTGGCATGAATTTGAAATTCATCCCATAAACCCCAACCAAAAACGTTAAAGGTAAAAAGAAGGCCGAAAATACGGTGAGAACCTTCATGACTTCGTTGGTTTTTTGGGATGATACCGACAAATAGACCGTGAGGAGGTTGTTGACATCGTCGGTGAGCTGGTCAAAATACAATTCTACCTTGTTGTGGAGGTCAAACGCATCTTGCAAATCAGCGCTCGGACGGTGGTGTCCCTGAATCCCAGTGAGTACCTCCCGCGTGAGAAGCAATAGCTTTCGACCGATGTTGCTCTGTCGTTTCAGAAAATATAATTCTTGCAACATGTTGGCCTTGCGCGATTTGATAAAAATGGTGTCCTCGATGTGGTCGATTTGCTCGTTTAGGGTGATTTGAAACCGCTCAAAACTCCGCAGGCTGCCCTTCACCAATTTGATGGCAATGTCTTTTGGATGCTGGATTTTCTTGGGTTCGATATAACGCGAAATCAAATCCTCAATGAAATCATGAGGAAGCCTATGTACGGTGATGAGAATGTTGTCGTCAAAAAACATTGCCACTTTGCTGCTAATTTCTTGTACCGTATGGTCTACCCGTCGCGTTCCGACCACAACACGGGTAATTAAAAATTTTAGCGGTTCCGTATCTTCAAATTTTGGAAGGTGGTCGGCTTCCAAACAGTCTTTCAAATTCTGTTGATGAATCTGATGGCTTAACGCAAACTGCTCCAAATCATCGGCCGTGGGCGATTGGATATCAATCCATCGGTTGTTTCCGTCCAGTTCGAATTCTCGTATTTTTAGTGTGCCAGCCATCCAGTTTTCTGCGGGAAAAGTACTTTATTTTTTGGTTTGTTTTTTCGCTTTTTTTGCGATCAACTTGGCTTCGATTTCGGCCAATCGCAAAGCGATACACTTCTCCACTACAGCCAGGGGAATGGGGTCGGTTTCGGTGAAATGGATGGCGCTTTTGGTGGTGCTGCGATCGCCCAGCGTCGGCCTCACTTGATCCAAGACTTTGGGCATCACAAACAAACTCATGTGGTGGGTGAAGGCGGCATAATATACCAAGATACCGTTCTGTTTGAACGCTGGCATTCCATAACTGATGGTCTCCTCAGCTTGGGGTACCAAAGCCTTGATTTGCTCGCGCAATTGTTGCAAACACTTGTGCTGAGCATCCGGTAATGATTGTAAATACAAATCAACTGTCATGCTGCCTCCGGCAAAAATTTGGTGGAGATCCAATGTCCCAACAAGGCCATCGGAATATAGGCCAAAGTCAAATCAGCGATGTTGAACCAAAGGGGGGCCGGAAGCATCGAAACAGCCATCGCGCCACCCACGAAAAAGACGACTCCTGTTGTAAGCGCAATCCGTTTTCGGTGGGATTTGCCTATCAACGACGCCAACAATGCCGCCACCAATGTGCCCAACGCGTGGGCCAAAAACGGCATCAAGAAATGCTTGGGCTCGAACAAATGAATGCTCTTTTGCAGGCCCTCCATGGTTTTAACATCTGCACCGGCCGGACCTGGAATGATATCCGTGCTGATATTGATAAGGGCCATGTTGACGTTTCCGCCCACAATCAGACCGAGGACGGTCCCCACCACATTTCGCCAAACGGAAGTTATCCATTGCATAAAACGAACAGCGAATAGGCCAATCTTTTGAAACATGGTGTGAAATTAATGATTCTTATCCTGAAATTATGGATTTGGGCGAATACTATGGCTGATAGATGATTTTCTCTCGCAGCCGCAACTTTCGTTTAATCCCATCGATTTGCAATATGTAGGTGCCCGGTGCTAGCCCATCGCCCAGTGGAATTTCGACATCCGCGCTGCCGGAATCAATCCATTTGTTATATTCGAAAACCGTAGTTTCTGGTTGATTTATTGTAAAGATCTTGATCGAAACACAGCGTTTACTGGGTTGTGTCCAACGCAAACGCAAGATCCCCTTTGTGGGGTTGGGTGCGATCGTAAATCCAATGGGCTGTTTGGGTGTTTTGTTGTAGAGGGTGGTTCCCCAAATTGAGAACAACGGAATTTCCATCAATCGATTGGCAACCACGTATTTTTCGTTGGTGGTGTACAGGGTGGTGCTGTCTGCGAAGGCCACGGACTCAATCTGACCGGTAGCAATAAAACTGCCCAAGCTGATGTGTCGCTTGTTGCCCTGAAAGGGCTGATGGTTGGGGAAATCCCACAGGAGCGACAAAAACCCATTGCCCGATTTGTCGTATCCCACCAACGCAATGCGATTGTGGTGTGCCGCGGCACCGGTGACCAAAAAGTTGAGGCGCATTGAATCTCGGGGCGCAACGATGTACTGTCCGGGCGTGGTGGGCAATACATATCGCTTGGTGTAGCCATTGAACCAATTTTTGGTAAACAGATGTAGACTGTCGTTCCAGTAAATGAGGGCTTCGCAATCAAATGGGGTGCTGTTGGTGGTTCGGCTGAAGTTGGCTTGGTCGGCGTAGCTAAATTCAATCAAATCAACGGGGAGGGTATCTGTGGGACTGGCCGAGTTAAGCGCGCTTGTCTTGAATCGGAGTATGCGCAGGTTTTGCCTGTTGCCTGCATTGTTGCCAAAATCGCCGATAAATCCAAAGGAATCGGAAAACGTGAGGTCTTCCCAGTCGGTGTTGGGGTGATTGATGGGGTGGGATTTGTTGATTTTTCCGTTCTTATTGAGCTGGTAAAGGAGAGCAGGATTTCCACCGTCGTTGTGACTGAACCACTGTTCACCAAATTTTGCCAAACCCGAAGTTTCATTGAGGGAATCGGACAGTTTTTGCACCAATATTTTTGGCGAAATAAGCGTGTTGGAATACAGGCAAGAGCCATCGTTGTAGCGAGCGGTGGGGTCGTAGTTGCTGGCTTGCGGATCGGTACACCCTTTTTGTGCGTTGAGAGAGGAGGCGAGAAATCCAAGGGTGAACAGCAGGTAGCGCATCATTTGTATTGAGGGATGTTTCTGAACGTTAAATTGATTCTGGGCTCGGAGATGCGTTTTTGTGCGGGAATTTGGTGCAGCCAATGGTGTTGCATATCGCCTTGCATCAGCAGCAGCGAGCCCGACTCCAGATGGATGGAAAATTTGTTGTTTGCTTCGGTTTTGTGCTTGAAATCGAACCTCCGTGTGGCACCAAAACTCACCGATGCAATGCTGGGGTTGGGTCCGAGCTCTTTTTCGTCATCGGAGTGCCAGCCCATTTTGTCGCTTCCATCTCGGTAGAAATTGAGCAATACACAATTGAAGCTCGCACCATTGGAGAGACTTTCAATGCGTGTTTTGATTGTGAGCAGGCTAGGAGTCCACGGAAGGGGTTGGTTCACAACACTGCTGTATTTGTAGATGCAATGTGGGTCGCCGTGCCAAGCGGTGAGTCGGGGTGTTGGATGGGTTTTACCAAACAGGGTAATGTGTGTTTGTGTCCATGGAATTTCTTCCTGGAGGGCACCGAACAAGGCCAATTGCTCGTTGGTATCAAACAAGCCGGGGTGGTATTGCAATTGGTCAGGCGTGGGCACGGAGCAATTTACGCATAATTTTTGCCGTTTTCTTGAAGCAGTTGAAAGGCAACTTTCCAGGATGGTATATCGTTGGATTCGTACCCGTAGGTTTTGCCAGTGGCGATTTGATGAAAGGATTTCATGGCTTTCAGGTGGATGCCCGACCGCATAAAGGCGAGCATATGATCACGACTTTCCCAGGCGGTGAGGGTACATTGATAGCCTTGAATGCGTTTCACTTGAGAAAAGTGAATGCCCGGTGCTGCTTGTGCTTGGGCAAACGAGGGGATGGCCAAACGCCAGAATCGAAAGAAGCTGATGATGCCCTTGGGTTTAAGGCCTGTGATGGAAATGTACATGGGTTATTTATCGTTTAGGCCCAAAGCAAGACCGAACAGCGCGGCAACCAATGCCAGGTGAGCAATCAATGTGGCTTTTTGCCAAGTGGGACGATTGGGCCAAGGCTGCTCGGTATCAAACGGGTCGAAGGCCAGTGCGATACCCATTTGTGAGGCGGCTTCCATATAGTTTTTGTTGGCAGCGGCTTGGTAAATTCCTAGCAGAAGAAATCCCAAATAGAGATATTTGTTGAATGGTGTTTTCATTGATGCAATGATAGTGTTGTCTTGCAGTGCGGAGTTCATGGGAGTGTTATAATCGATGAAAGCCGATGAAATTCGATGGAAAATTGGGGGTAGGGTTAAAAAAATGGGTAGGCGATTCTGTAAGTTCGCGGCATGATAACCATAGAAACAATCATCGCGGCGCCCGTGGAGAAAGTTTGGGCGATGTGGTCTGAGCCACAACACATTCAACAATGGAATTTTGCCGGTGATGATTGGCATTGTCCGAAATCAGAGGTGGATTTGCGCACGGGCGGGAGTTTTGTCTCTACAATGGCGGCGCGTGATGGGTCGTTTTCATTTGATTTTGGTGGGGTGTATGAAAGGGTCGTATCGAACAGCGAGATTGCCGTGTTGTTGGATGACGGACGCAAATGGATCACCACGTTCGAGACCCACGAATCTGGCACGCGGGTGGTGGAGGCATTTGAGCCTGAAAATCAAAACCCCGAGGAGATGCAACGCGCAGGCTGGCAAATGATTTTGGACCGTTTCAAAGGATACGTGGAGGCCAATTGACATGGCGGTGAAGTTTTCAAATTGTTTGTGGAGTCATGACAGCGCCAAGGAAATGGCCACATATTACGGAGGCGTTTTCCCCGATTTTACGCTGATTTCTGAGAATCCGTTGGCGGTGGTATACGAGATGGCGGGTATGCGGTTCATGGGGTTGAACAACGGGATGGCCCATGTATCATTCAATGAAAAAATTTCCTTTGTGTTGACGGTAGATACCCAGGCGGAGATAGATCATTATTGGGACTATTTTGCAAATGAGGGTGTGCCCGGACAGTGTGGTTGGATCAAAGATAAGTATGGGGTTTCGTGGCAGGTGGTGCCATCGGTGTTGGGTAAGTTGATGACCAATCCGGAAACAGCGCCGAAGGCCGCTTATGCATTTATGCAGATGTCGAAGTTTGATATCGCACAGTTAGAGGCAGCGGTATCGCAATGATAAACAATGATGATTAGACGTGGAGATGCCAATGATGTAGCGCTTTTGCAGCGGATTGGCCGAAAAACATTCGAGGATACTTTCGGAAATACTTGCACCAAGGAAGACATGCGTGGGGTGTTGGATTTGTATTTCAATGCAATCCAATGCGAAACGGAATTGAACGATCCCGACGATCATTTTTACTTTTTTGAGGAGCAGGGTGTGGTGAAAGGGTATATGCGGATCAATGCGAAGCATGAATGTCCGTTAGAGTCGCTCAAGGGTTTGCCCAGCATCGAATTGGTGCGATTGTATGTGTTGCATGAATATCACGGCACGGGTGTGGCTGATCAGTTGATGGCTTATGCAATTTCGTTGGCTGTGGGTGACAATTACCATGCGATGTATTTGTCGGTTTGGGAATACAACTTCCGGGCACGTGGATTTTACGAAAAACACGGCTTTGTGAATTCGGGCGTTGAAAATGACTTTCCGCTGGGTAGTACACCCCAAACCGATTATTGGTTTGTAAAGCGCCTGATTTAGGGATTTTAACAGTGTTATCTTGCGTAGTGTTGCCCCCATTGGTAAAGGGAAGCGATGCTGGGTAATAGCTTTTCCCCTTTTTCTGTTAGGGTATATTCAACGGTGGGAGGGACTGTTGCGAATACCTGCCGTGTGAGAATTCCGTTGAGTTCCATGTTTTTTAATTCTTTCACCAACATACGTGTGTTGATTCCTTCGATGCTGCGCTCTAATTCCTTGAAGCGCATGGTCCCTTTCGATAAGATATAAATGATAGGCATGGACCATTTTCCGCCGATGATGTCCAAAACATCGCGCAGTGAACAGGATTTTTCAGAAATCTGGATTTTTTTCGAATTCACAACAAGTTGATTATGAGTGATGCTTTATCAAGTGTTACTACTATACATAAGTGTAACTACTTTCTAAAGTAAAGCAATAATACTAGGTTTGTCTTTATCCACCAAATAAAAAGAAATCACATGAAACTTCTCAAGCCCATTCAAATTGGCAAAGCAACTTTGAAAAACAGTATCGCCATGGCGCCCATGACGCGCTCTCGAGCTAGTTTTACCGGCGTTGTTGGTCCGTCAACCGCATTGTATTACGAGCAACGCGCTAGCGCTGGCCTCATCATCAGTGAAGCCATCAATATTTCCGTTCAGGCGACTGGAAGTCCGCTTACATCTGGAATTTATAATCAAGAACAAATTGAAGCATGGAAATCGGTCACCAATGCAGTTCATGCGAAGGGAGGTGTGATTTATGCGCAGTTGTGGCATACGGGTCGCGTAGGGCATTCGCTTGTGAAGCAGGGAGAAATTCCTGTCGCTCCGTCTAGCATCTCAATAGTGGGCCAGCAGCATTTCACGATGGAAGGGATGAAGGACTATGAATCGCCAAGGGCATTGAGCACGGAAGAAGTTCAGGCCATTGTGTTGGATTATAAACAAGCTTCAATCAATGCCATGGAGGCAGGTTTTGATGGTGTAGAATTGCATGCGGCGTTTGGCTATTTGCCCAACCAATTTTTGGCTGAGAGTGCCAATCAACGAACGGACCAGTATGGCGGTGATCACAACAATCGCAATCGATTTGTGTTGGAGATAATGCAGGAAATGTGCTCAGCGATTGGGCCAGACAAGGTGGCTGTCCGAATTTCGCCTACGAGCACTTACAACAATATCGTTCACCAGGACCCCAAAGGCCAATTTACTATGCTTATTGAAGCATTGAACCAATTGCCGTTGTCTTATGTGCACATCATGAATGTACCATCTCCTGCGGATCAGTACCCGCATTACCCTGCAAATGCGGTTGAGTATTTTGGTAAAGGATCACAGCATCCGATTATTGCCAACTGCGGATTTACAAAGGAAACGGGTGAAGTGGCGCTGAATGAGGGTACCGCAAAAATGATATCGTATGGAACATTGTTTATTGCGAACCCGGATTTGCCGGAACGTTTTGAACAAAATGCTGCATTGGCTGAGCCAGATAGGGCTACGATGTATGGTGGGCAGGACAAAGGTTATATCGACTACCCTATGATGAATCAATAATTTTATGAATAACAATATCTTAGCAATCTTTACGATTGCCACCGACAATTTACCCGATAATTTTCAGGAGATCATCAAGCACGAACAGGAAGTAATTTCTGCTTGGAAAGCGGATGGGCTTATTGAGCATCTGTTTTTGCGTCCCACGAGAAATGGCGCTGTCATTGTATTTAAAGACGTTGATGAAGCGCGGGCCAAAGAGCTTATGGAGTCATTGCCATTGTATCAGTTTGTGCTCTCGGTGGAGTATTTCCCATTAATGAAGCAGTTTTAATAGTTATTCAAAGTTCATTGAAATAGGAGGACTCCATTCGTGAAGTTCTCCTATCCATTGCAGGTTGCACAATTCTTGATTCCGGGGTTGATTTAATCCGATTTGATTTCATTGCGTCTAATGGATTATCATTGTGTATGAAAAAATCGCTCATCGGCTTATTCCTGCTATTGGCCCTGTTTTCTGCCTGTAAAAAGAGGGCGAATTCGTCGCAAAAAACGGCGACAGATAGTGCATACCAACTCACAAAAACCTTGGTGGACGATAGCTTTCCCGTTGATGTAATCATCGATAAACCCCAAGGTACGTCCTTCGATGTATTGATGGTATTCCATGGGACCGTTACCTACGATAGTCTTATTTTGGGAGCTGCGCAAAACACATTGGATGGGTTCAAACGAATTC
>JACCDS011515581.1_pt1 | contig 10176 bp, 6 predicted proteins | sample 7446441 | NCBI WGS metagenome assembly JACCDS01 (sample SAMN15323445, study PRJNA562643) | freshwater metagenome | isolation source: river surface water | place: USA:Blue River Watershed | collected 2017-08-17 | reverse complement strand
ATCAGGCGATGCGCCCAATAAAAATACGCATCGTGCAGCAAAATGATGATGATAAAACTGAGGGGTAGCCACCCATAACCATATTGAGCGAAGTCGTCATAAATACGGGTAAAACCTGTTTGTTTGGCTTTTAAAATACTAAATCCCACCAATGAAAAAATGATAATGGTGCTGAGGGAATAAGTCATTTCAAATACTATCTGACTGTTTTTTAAAACAGTAGTTTGTATTTTTCGATGCAGCCACCGATTTTTAAAAAGCACATAAAAAATAAGGTAAGCTAAACCTGCGGTGAGTGCATAGCGCAAAAAATCATTCAGAAAAACATACGGATACTCTTTCATAAGACATTATTTTTAGTTTGTTAAAACAGAAGTTTTGTCTTGCAAACGTGCTTAAATATCTTATCATATACCTAATCTATTCTGAAAAAGGCTGACGGATTTCGGAATTCGTCAATTTTAACTTGTTTTTTCTTCATTTTTACGCCACTCAGTAGGTGTTACACCTGTATTATCTTTAAAAGCCTTGTTAAATGGAGAGAGGGACGTATAACCCAATTGGAAAGCAATTTCTTGAATATTCAACTCATGTTTACCTTTTTGCGAGAGTAGTTTTTTGGCTTCTTCGATGCGGTAAAAATTGAGGAACTCATTAAAATTGCGATAAGCCAAATGGGTATTTATCGTTTTTCGCAAACGGTATTCTTTAACTTGAAGAATGTCTGCCAATTTCTGAATCGTTAGCCCTTCTTCTCGCCATATACCTGCTTCCATTTTGTTTTTAAGCGCATTTAATAAGTCTAAATCGGGAACTTCTGGGATGGTTGTATCTGTTTTTTGTGCTATTGTTATATAAAATTCATTTTGAAACTCAATATGTCTGTATAAAACATAGGCTATCAAAACTAAAATCCCAAAACGTTGTAAAACTATCAAAAAATCGGGAACGGCTTTTTGAATAAAAACCAATTCAGTCAGCAAGGTTAAACCAATAGTTAAGGCAGTAGAAATGGTCAATATTTCCCGATATTGTATGCGTGAGGGTACTAAATCTATGGCTTTTGTTCGGGCTACCTCCCAAAGTCCGCCTACTACAAATATCAAAGACAAAGTGCGTGAAAGCATTTCTAAAAGGATAATAGTGGTGTCAGAAATATCATTTTTTTGCATCGTTATCCATACACATAAAAACTCGATACTGACAAAGCCCAAAAGCCCCCATAAATAGCCTTTTTTGAGTTTAAAATTATCGGAAAAAACGGCTTTTACGTACAACCAAAACAAATATGGCACGGCTAATCTAAACAAAAGCAGAATACCACTTCCAACGCTTAACTGTTGAGGTGTAAGCAATTCAGAAATAAGGTATGCGGCAATACTCAACAAAAACAAGAGTGTTACCCACTTTTGTTGGAATATAATACGGGCTTTTAAAACCAAACTACCCAGTAATAGGATAAAAGCCAAAGTCATATAAATAAATATGGGTGCGAGTGCCTTCATTTTATCTTTTAACGTCAATACAAGTCAAAGGGATTACCCCCTCAGTATTTTTGCAAATTTAGCTTTTATCAGACATTCTAAATTGTATAATAAAAGATGATAAAAGAGTTAAAACACCAATCAATATAATGGCATAATCAAGCCCCAAAACATCTGCCGTAATGCCCGAAATTATTGCGCCTATCGCATAACCTAAATCTCGCCACAATCTAAAAACGCCCACACTTTCGGCTCGTTGATTGGGGTGGGTCGCTTGGGCAATCGTGGCTAAAAAGGTCGGGTAAACCAACGCCGTACCCATACCTAAAACCGCAGAAAGCAAAACTAAACCCTTAAAATTTTGAATAAAAGGCAGTAAAACAATCGCCACACCTTGTAAAAACATACCCCAAAACAGCATTTTCTTTTTGGAAAAAATATCAGACAATTTGCCTGTAACGAGCTGCCCCAAGCCCCATACTGAGGGGTATATGGCTGTGATTATACCAATATGTTGATTGTCAAATTTGAGTTGAAATAGTAAAATCGGCAATAAACCCCAAATCATGCCATCATTCAAGTTGTTGACAAGTCCTGCTTGTGTCACCGAACTTAAAGTTTTATCTTTAAAAGTGGTATTTAAAAAGACATTTCCCGTGCTTTTAACTATCGTTTGTTCGCTTTCCTTTTTAACAAAACGATGCGTATCTTTTACCCAAATCCATGACAGTAACAAGCCTAAAACAGACATAAAAATACCAATATAAAACGGATAAGGACGAATACCGTAATTTTCGGCAATGTAACCTGTTAAAAAAGCAATAATGCCTACCGCTAAATAGCCTGCAAATTCATTAATACCCATTGCTAAACCGCGTTGTTTCTCTCCTACTAAGTCCATTTTCATCACAACGGTACTGCTCCATGTCAAGCCTTGACTGATGCCTAAAAGCACATTAGCCAATACAATCCACGTCCAGTTATTGGCATAAATCAACAAAAAAGGAATGGGCAAAGCCAAAAGCCAACCAATGACTAATAAATTTTTACGTCCTATTTTATTCGCTAATCGTCCTGTGAAATAATTAGCAATAGATTTTGTTACGCCAAAAGCGACAATAAAAGATAAAATAGCAGATTTTGAGGATAAGCCAAATTCTGCTTCGGCTAATTGTGGCAAAATGGAACGCTCCAAGCCGACCATACCACCCACAAAAGCATTGACAATAACCAATAGTGTGAATTGTTGCCAATTCTGTTTTAGTCCTAATTCTGTTTTCATATTGTATTTGTTTTAAGAAATGGCACACCTATTTGCCCCTGCTTCTAAATCAATCGGGTTAATATCACTAAAATCTCCTGTCAAATTCTTTTCAACAATATTCAAATAATTAGGCGGTGTAGGTGGAATACGATTCAAAACTGATTCTATAAATTCAGTTTCTGTCAATTGCAACATGGGCAGCGTTTTAACTTGCTTTAAAGTCGTTTTTATAGGTTTATTGTCAAATTCTACGGGTTGGCTCGTGTGTGAAGGCAATACAATCGTATCATCATCGAAGGACAATAATGTTTGTAGGGATTGATATAAAAGTTTACCTCTTTGTTTTGACCCCTCAGTATCTGTTTTCAAATCGGGTCGCCCTACGCCATTGGTGAACAAGGTATCGCCTGTCAATAAAACCTTGTTTTCAATATTAAAAGTCGTACTTTCAAGTGTATGCCCTGCCGTTTTAAGAGCATTTATTTCAATATTACCCATTTGAAAAACCGTCTTTTCTTCTATTGGTTTGAAATCAAAAGCTACGGAATTGGGCGTGGGTAGGTATAATGGAGCGTTGTTTTTTTCAGCCAATTGTCTCGACCTCGAAAGGTGGTCGGCGTGGATATGCGTTTCTATCACATATTTTAAAACCGCATTATGGGCTTTTAAATAGTGTTCATAAACGGCAATATCTAAGGACGCATCTACAACCATCGCTTCATTATCGGCAATAATCATATAGGACAAACACCCTTTTCCCGTTCTTCTGAATTGAATAATTTTAAAATTATCAAAATCAAGCGTTGCCGTATTCCAAGCCAAACTCCATGCCTTTAAGCCCCCTTCTAAAGAATAAGTATCATACCCTTGTAAGGCTAAAATTTTAGCAGCCATTAAACTCATGCGCCCTCCTGCACAAAAGGTAACAACAGGCACATTTTTATCAAGATGCAAGTCTTTAAAAACTTCAAAATCATTGTTTTTCAGCCTGTCATACGCATTAAAATGGATACTTTGTGGTATAAACCATTCAGCACGTTCCGACATCGGGCGAATGTCTAAAATACTGAGGGGGTGTCCTACTTCAAGCCAATTGCGTAAAGTTTGGGTGTTGATTGTTTTTACTTCTGTCATTTTGCAAAGAATGTTTTAATTAATTCTCTGCAAAGGTGAAGGCATTAAAAATCGAATCCTTTTACATTTGTTAAATTATTGAGGATATGAAGATGCGAGGATTTGAAATACCCGATATTCAAATCCTCGCATCTTCATATCTTCAAATCCTCATTTAACCGCCGCCCTAATTCTGCTCAAACTGACTTGGGTAATACCGAGATAAGACGCTATATGTTTTAATGGGACTCTTTGTAAAACGTTGGGTGTTTCTTTTAAAAGGTCTTTATACCGTTCTTCGGCAGTGTGAAATTGGAGGCTTTCGATGCGATTGATGGTATCCACATAACCTTGTTCAAATATTTTTCTAAACAAACGTTCTATTTCAGGAAACGTATCATACAATTTAAACAAAGCTGTTGCATTGATGGCAATCAATTCAGCATCTTCGATAATTTCAATGGCTTTTTGAGAAGGACGACCCGTAAACAGGCTTTCAACTCTGGCGATAATATTATTTTCAAACACAAAACACTCGGTTATATCCAAGCCATCTTTGTAGTAATAAATACGCCCTGCTCCTTTACTAATGAAATAAATCGTTTTGCATGTATGCCCTATGGCTTGTAAATCCTTATTTTTTTTGATGGATATAGGGGTGCTTATTTCAGAAATGGCACGAATAGCACTATCTGAAAGTGGGTTGTATTGTTTGAAATATTTTAAAAGTGTATCCAAATTAAAATAGAGTTGAATTACTAAGGGAGTAAATATCTTCCCACATGAGTTGAAAACGAGTATAGCCATTAGTAAAACTTCGGCTTAAAAATTTACTAACATTGGCAATGTTTAAACAAAACTCGTATTGAATAAACCCCATTTGTCTTTTAGAAATCTTTTTCCCCATACTCTGTTTTAATAGATTTACTGCTTTTTCCACTATCATTAAAGCGATAACTAAGGCTTAATTGAATAATACGGTCAAATTTTGAATATTCTACGGCAGAATAAAACAGAGGACTTTTAGTAGTTATGGTTTGCACATTTGTATTAAATATGTTTTGCCATACTAAATTGGCTATTAGTTTTTTTGTCAGCGCATATTTTATACCGATGTTTGACAGTAGAAGTTCAGTATCAAATCCTTGTGCTGTTACTGTTTTTGATAGATAAGTGGCATCGGCTTGTACTTGCCATTTTTGACGAATTTTGAAAGAAATATTACCATTTATGTTGTAATTGATGCTGTTTGTACTATTCACTTCGGCATTTTTTATATCGCTAATGTTAAAATAATAACCATTCCCCGATAAATAGAAACGACACCATTTAGTAATTTGCCAATCTGAAATAAATTCAAGCCCTGTGCTGGTGCTGTTTCCTGCGTTGGTCGCAATAGTGAGTAAAGTAATTCTATTGTAACTGTCATTGGTTCTAAAAATCAAATTAGAAGTGCGATTGTGATAGGTAGTTAATGAAATACTGCCTTTTTCATATTTTTTGATATAACCCAATTCCATATTATGACTTATTTCGGGTAATAAATAGGGGTCGCCTATCCAAATAGCCTCCGAATGTCGGTGGTTTTTGAACGGCGATAATGCCTTTGTTGTCGGGCGGTCTATGCGTTTGGAATATCCCAATTTTAGTTCTTGCCTATTTTCCAATTTCCATAAGGCTTGAAACGAAGGAAAAAAATCAAACTGATTTAATTGGGTCGGGCTGTTGCCCAAGGTATGCGTCAGATTGCGAAACATTTGTTCCCCCCTCAGTCCTGCACGGTATTTTACTTGCTTGTATTGTCCATTTAACTGAACATATACCGCATGAACCGTTTGCCGTAAATCAAGGTCGTCATTAAATTCGGGGTCTTTTTCCCATACATTTGTTGCTATATTCAAACGTTCAAAAGTAAATTGACCTTCGTGGTGGACTGTTCGCCATTGATAGCCTGTTTCCAAACTTATTTTATCGCTCAAAAAAATCGCATAATCGGCTTGTAAACGCCAAGCATTTAAAGGGCTGACTTCATCAGAACGCTCTTTAAGGGTTATTTTTCCACTTATATTATCTGTATTTTGATTGCGAAGCGGACCGCCCAAAACCGAGTATTCATAAATCGCCGTCAATGACAATTTATTTTTATTGCTAAAAATTTTAGTAAAATCGGTATTTGTTGTAAAAAACTGCCCTGTTCGAGAAAACAAGTTTTGATTATAAAATAACTGTTCCAATTGGCTATTATCAAAGTTTTGATATATATTCAATGGTTTTTGACCATTGGCAAACTGCTTATAATTCAAATTAGCGGTTCGGTCATTTTGTTTATAACCGTAGTAAATACCACCATTGATACTTGTCGTTTTATTGAGCGTATAATTAGTGCCTGCCCTAATTCCATAAATTTTTTCTTCGGTAGGTCTTTCGCCGCCCGAAGGCGAATAGGTAATCGTATCACGATAAAGTGTTCTAATTTCTCCTTTGCGATAGCCCCCAATATTGTATTGACGATAATTGGCAGTAATAAATGAATTGAAACGGGCATTTGAATGATAAAATGTAAAATCGCTGCCATACCGTTGAGGATTGATACTACTTAAATTGGCATTATAGACGATGCCCCAACCTGCGGCTATCTCTTTTTTGGTAACAATATTGATAATACCTGCCTTGCCTTCGGCATCAAGACTTGCTGACGGAGACGATAAGATTTCGATGCTTTCGATAGTATTAGCGGGCAATTGAGCCAATACATCGGCAGCCGTTTGGTTGGTAAATTTACCGTTGATTGTAACTAAAAACTCGGCATTACCACGCATCAAAATTTTTCCCTCCGAGTTAATGGTAACAGAAGGCAGCCGTTGTAAGACATCTAAACCCGTTCCCGAAACCGTATTTCCTAATTTGGCAACGGCAAACGATTGTTTATCCATTTGGATAGAAGTGGCTGCTCTTTCCGCCTTGACCGTAATTTCAGATAATTGACTTGATTGTGGTGTTAATGAAAAAATGAAGTTAAAATGTAAGTTGTCAGGGTTTGAGACGACAAGCGTATCAAACGGATTGAACCCGACATATTGAATTTTAATATGCACTGTGTCCACGACTTTTGTAGATAGTTCAAAACCTCCTTTTTCATCGGTAGTTGCCCCCGAAATCAATTTTTCATGGGTATCAAAAAGGGCAACAGTTGCGTAGGATAACTCACTGTTATTTCCTTTTTCGATGACTTTCCCTTTTATATTGAGCGTATTTTGCGTAAAACCCCAAAAGGATAAAAATAAAAATGGAAGTATTATACTTTTTTTCATTTATCTAATTTTGGGGCAAAAATAGTTTAATTGTTCCTTTGTCTAAAAGTAATTCGTCCAAATGCCCCATTGTTGATTTGTCACTTATCAATAGTGTATGTGTAAAAAAGTATCGTGATGTGTAAAAATGGCTTTATATTCGGTAGAGAAAAAGCCAATTATATCAGATTGTTCATTTTTTATGTGATAATTTTTTGCCCTTGATGTGCCTCGTCGGGCGAACTAACAGTTGAGTTTTTGGGCAATATACCCCCCCCTCAGTATTTGAGTCGAAATCAATATGATTTTTGATTTAGTGTTGAAGGGGCGAACAATAAATCAGTAATTCAAAGTTATCCCTGCCCCAAAACCCATATCACTATCATAGTGCGCTGAAACGGCTAAATTTTTACCAAGAATATACTTCAATCCGCCCATAAACTCTTTGTCTGTATTGACCATAAAACTGCCCCGCAGTCTTTTACTGAGGGGTATGTCTTCCCGCATCAATTGGAAGCGCGTATAGCCCGTTGTAAAAATTTCGGCTTGAAAATTTACCAACATCGGCAGCGTATAAACAAAACCCGCACTAAAAAGCCCCCGTTTATCTTTGGTATTGGTTTGGTTAAATAGGTTTTTTTCCTCTACATCAATACCACCTTCTGACCGATACCGCCAATCAAAGCCAATAAACGGCATAAACCATTGCATTTTACCAATGTAATGCCCTAAATGCGTCTCAACTTCATAGCCATGATAATCGTGATAACCCAAACGCCATTCTGTGCCAATACTCCAACGGGTGTTTTGAAGCATCAACATACCGTCATTGCCATTGGTCGCAATATCGTTTTCTGCCATAAAATGCAACTTTCTATCCTCTGCAAACAACTGTCGTTGTGCTAATTTAGGATTGGGAATGAGGGGATTGGCAGCTTGATTTTCATATCTGAAAATTCGACCCATGCCACTCATCATGTGGTACAAAATATGACAATGAAAAAACCAATCGCCTTCTACATTGGCGTTAAATTCCAAAGTATCGGTTTCCATTGGCATAATATCTACGATGTTTTTGAGGGGTGCGTGGTCGCCTTTGCCATTTAAAAGTCTAAAATCATGTCCATGTAAGTGCATTGGGTGACGCATCATCGAACCATTGTAAATTATAATTCTGACGTTTTCGCCTTTTTTAATCAAAATTCTATCTGCTTCGGAAACGACTTTATTATCCATGCTCCACACATAGCGGTTCATATTACCCGTTAATTCAAATTTCAGTTCTTTAACGGGAGCCTTGGGTAAGGTTGTTTTTTCGGGTGCTTTAAGCATAGCATAATTTAGCGTAACAATATCAGAAAGAGCGTTTGCATTGTATTGATTTTCAGCGTGTTGCGCGTGATTCATGTCTTTCATGTCCTTCATATTATCTTTACGCATGGGCTTTTTCTCAATTTCTCCCGTAATTTCGGGATACATCACAACATTCATATCCATTTGATTGAGGCTCATACGCATACCCATATCGTCGAGGTCGCCGTTCATTTTCATCATACCGTTCATCATTTCCATACCTTCAAAGTATTTCAAACGTGGCAAAGCGGCGGCGATTTGTTTCTCGCCTTGACCTAAGTAAACCGTCGCTGATTTGGTACGGTCTTCCGAAGTTGCCAAAAATCCATAGGCTTTGTTGCCGGGAATCGTTACGATAACATCGTAGGTTTCAGACACCGCAATTATCAATCTATCCACTTCAACGGGTTCAACATCGTTGCCGTCGTTGGCAACAACGGTCATTTTGCCACCTGCGTAAGTCAACCAAAAATAAGTGGAAGCTCCGCCGTTTGACACCCGCAATCGTACCTTATCTCCTGCTTTAAATTGAGATAATTGGCTTTCATTTTTGCCATTGATTAAAAAATAATCGTAATAGACATCACTCACATCCATTGCTAACATACGTTTCCACTCGTTTTTAAATTTGGTTTTAACATACCCTTGCTTAATGGCTTCGCCCCAACTTTGAGTTGTGCCTTTTTTTATCGCAAACCAATCTGTTGCATTGTGCAACATTCGATGCACATTGTTAGGGTTATAATCTGTCCATTCGCTTAAAACAATGGGAACAGTTGGCAAATCGTCAATATTTTTTCTAAAATGGGGTGCATTTGGCTGTTTATTCATTACAAAATTGCCATACATACCAATTTGCTCTTGCAAACCCGAATGACTGTGATACCAATGCGTACCGTGTTGAATAATCGGAAATTTATATAAATGCGTGGTTTTAGGCGCAATGGGCATTTGCGTCAAATTCGGAACACCGTCTTCTTTATTGGGCAAAAACAAGCCGTGCCAATGCAAAGACGTACTTTCATTGAGTTCATTATGGGCATAAATCTCTGCCGTATCTCCCTCCGTAAATTCAAGCGTTGGCATCGGGATTTGACCATTGACAGCAATAGCCCGTTTGATTTTTCCCGTAAAATTGACCAAAGTATCTTTGATATACAGATGATAGACAACTGTTTTGCCTTTATACTGAGGGGGGGTAATTGGCACGTTTAGGTAGCTGTTTCTGAGTGGTGGTGGTTCTAAATGTTGGGTTTTTGAAGTATTGATGAAGGCAAAGTAAAAGAGGATAATAATTAAAATTCTCATTTTTTAAATCGTTTTGAACTGACAAAATATAAAGTAAAACCTGATAAAATTGTTACAAGCCCAAAAATGGAAAACGCCCGCAACAGCCAATTGCCAATATTATCACGGCTCTGAAAATCCATGACGTGCAGCATCCACAAAAAGTCAAAAATCCGCCATTTGGCATTGCGGTATTTGGTGACAATACCCATTTGTGTAGAGACATAAACATTCGTGTTGCTTGGATGCGTGAAGGTGACAGCATAAGCAGGTAAAGGGCTTTCACGGTATTCGTGATGCCCATTAGTTTCTGTTAAATATTCAACAGCTTTAACCGTTGGTTCGCCATTAAATTGCTGTCTGGCTAAGGCGACAGCTTCCTCTT
>JACCDS010630245.1_pt1 | contig 10176 bp, 8 predicted proteins | sample 7446441 | NCBI WGS metagenome assembly JACCDS01 (sample SAMN15323445, study PRJNA562643) | freshwater metagenome | isolation source: river surface water | place: USA:Blue River Watershed | collected 2017-08-17 | reverse complement strand
TCGCCCTCGCGCCCGGCGCCCGCGTGCAGTTCGAACGCACCGGCTACTTCTGCGCCGACGCCAAGGACTCCCGGCCCGGACGGCCGGTCTTCAACCGCACCGTCGGGCTGAAGGACTCCTGGGCCAAGCAGGCCACGAAGTGACCGTCGTCAGAGGCTTGGAGGCCCAGAGGCTCGGTTGACCAGAAAAGGCCTGAAGACCAGCATGTCAGGCCATGCTTTCTGCCCCTAGGCCTTTCGGCTTTTACTTATTTGTGCCTCCGAGCCTCTGAGCCTCTCATCTCGGGGCTTGGTTCACCCTTGACCCACCCCCCGCCCTCCCTTTGATGCACCTTCTAGCTGATCACAAAGGAGAGGTGGCAGAGTGGTCGATCGCGCTGCATTGGAAATGCAGTGTACCGCAAGGTACCGAGGGTTCGAATCCCTCCCTCTCCGCCAGCTAGGACTACCCAGTAAACTTGCCTCACCGGTAGGTCTATAAGGCCCTATTGGCTATCCGGAGGGGTGAGAACCCAGGGTTCGACGGAGCGAGGCTCGGCCTCGCGGAGATGGGCCGCCCACAGGGCGTCGCTTGCGATGGCCGCAGGCCAGCCAATCCCTCCCTCTACGCCAGCTAGAATCACCGACCAGACTTATCTGACGGCATATTATCCATAGCCCATTAAGGTCGCCGCAGGGCATCTTATCGTGACCTTAAATATTGTCCGACGAAACCGAGTCGGCATCACTACGGCATGCGCATCGCGCTCCTGCTCTGCCTGCTGGCGGCCGTGGCTTCACCGGCCGCGGAAGAAAGGCCGCAACCGCTCTTCGTCTATCGCGTCTTCACGAAGTCATTCCGTAAGGAACCGGGCAACACCCCGGAGCGGATGCTCACCGACCTCCGGGCGATGGTCCCCGACGACATCCGGCCCTGGACGGAGGTCAGCCTCGCCCTCTCCGCTTCGTCTTATAACTACCTCGACGGCGACACGCCGCTCGAATTCTGCCGACGGTTCAACCGGCTCGGCTATCGGTTCCGGATTGAAATCGCCGACCCGATAGCCGGAGAGGAACAGGATAAACGACGGTCCTTCACGCCGGAGGAGATCCGGGAGATCCTCCGCGCCTGCGCCCACTGCACGGGCGTCGAAACGGGTGAGACCTTCTGGGCCTTCAGCGGCGGCGAAAACGCCGGGCAAGACCGTTGGCTGCTGGACGTCCTCCGCGTCTGCGCCGAGCAGAAACGCACCTTCCTGCTCGGCGAGGGCACCTGGAACCTCGGACACTGGACCCGCTTCCTGTCAAAACACCATGACGCGCTCAAAGCCGGCGGCCTGGGCAAGTCCTTGATCGGCCTGCACAAGAACACCAAGCCTTGGGCGACGATGCAGAACATCGGCGCGCTGCAAGGAGCCTGGATGACGGACGTCATCGGCGATTACGGCGTCTGGAACGACGAATGGTGCTGGACGTATTCGTCGTTCAGCCACGCCGGCCGTTTCCCCGCCTACGACAAGGATCAGGCCAACTACCGGAAGATGCCCTATACCTTCTTCCTGCGGCAATGGCTCTGGGGCATCTCTCAAGGCGGCCGCGTCTCCTTCGCGGAGCTTCCGCTGGCCTTCGACCGGGAAGGCCGGACCAACTCGAACTTTTCGAAATACCTCCGTCCGTTCATCAGAGGAATCGGCGAGCACCGCATCCTGCCCTCGCGGGAAGCCGTCCTGCGGAAGACCCGGGCCATCGTCGATCCTTTCGGGGTCTATCCGACGTCCAAAGGACCCTGGGAGTACGACCCCCGGCGCGTCTTCTTCACCTGGTTGGACGAGCCGGTGAAGTTCGCCCCGAAGTCTTACGACCCCTTCACGGTCCTGTTCAGGAACACCTATGGTTTCTCGCCGGAATACGACGGCACCAAGGCCGCCGGCGGCTTGTTCCCACGGGAGCCCTCCCTGCCCGACAGGCTGATCCAGGAGACGTTGCCGAACACCGCGCGCTATTACGCGGTGCCGATCCTGGCGGACCCGTCCGACCAGGCTCCCGCCGGCCTGCGCCGCCTGCGGCTCAGCACGCTCCGCACCAACCAGGCGGTCAAGCAAGCCTTCGACCCGCTGTATCCGCCCGACCCCAGCGTCGCCTATGCGACCGAGGTCGACGACAGTTTCTTCGTGCTCAACGGCAACGAAAACCGCGACCTCGACCAGCGCTTCGAACTGCCGCTCGGCGGCGCACTCGTCTCCTTGCAGGGCGAGCTGCCGTTCCAGAACCTGATCTTCGGCAAACGCAAGGCCCCGGACGACTTCTGGTTCCAGGCCAATGGCTACGCCGGCGACGGCAAGACCGCCGGCCAGCTCTACGTCTGCAAGACCAAGCCGACCATCATCACCATCCGCAGCCGCGTGGCCCCCGTCGTCACGCCGGAACCGGGCATGGCGACGCGCCTGACCATCACCAAGCCGTGGGACAAGGACACGCAGACGACGACCTTGCGCTGCGACCACGCCGAGGGAGCAGTCAACTTCACGCTCCGGACGAAATAAGGCGGCCGACGGCCCGGCCCTCCACGGCATCGGTGAATTTTTACCCTTTTGCACGCCGGGCATTTTGGTTAGGTTCCCGGCCATGCCCCTGACCCGACGCGATACGCTCCGCCTGCTGCTCACGGGAGCGGCGCTGGCTCCGCTGGGCTCCTGGGCCGAGGAGAAGGCAGCCCGCCGGTCACCCAAGAAAGGCTGGGGAGGCAATCGTCCCGAGTCGGAAACGCAGTTCGGCTGCTCTTGGTGGTATGGCTGGGGGTGCCAAGGACGGAGCACGGCCGGCTATGAGTTCGTCCCGATGGTGAAAGGCAACCGTCAGCCGGTACCGGCCACCGAACTGGGCGGCATGAAAGACCCCGCGGCACGCGCCCTGCTCGGGTTCAACGAGCCCGAGCGTGCCTCTCAGGGCAACCTCACCGTCGCGCAGGCGATCGAGGCCTGGCCGGCGATGGTGGCGTTCGCCGAAGAGAAGAAACTCCGCCTGGGCTCGCCGAGCGTGTCATCGGACGGCGGCGGCGGCGCCTGGATGCGCGAGTTCATGGAGCAGGCCCAGCGCAAGAAGCTCCGGATCGATTTCGTGACGGCCCACTGGTATCGCAGCGCCGACCCCGGCGCCTTCGAAGACTGGCTCAAGGAACTCAACGCCAGCTACCGCCGGCCGGTCTGGATCACGGAGTTCAACGCGATGTACACCCGCGCCGACGACGCCGGCCATGCGCAGTTCCTGCGGGGAGCACTCCGGGCCTTGGAAAAGCACCGCTTCGTCGAACGCTACGCCTACTTCAACCCGAGCTCCGGGAAAGCCGCCCTCCTCAAGGAAGGAGTGCTCACGAAACTCGGGGAGATCTACCGCGCGGCCGGCGACTAAGCTTCAGCTTACCGGCAGGAAAGCCGCCGCGACCCCGCCGGCGAGGGCGTAGACGAACAACCAGACCATGCCCCACATGAGCAGGGAACAGTGCCGCCAGAAAGTCCCGTGCAACTCGATCGCCCGGTTGAGTCCGGCGCGATCGCCCTCTTTCAGCGCGCCGAGCGCCCGCGCATAGCGCAGCAGGCCCACGAAGGGAATGATCGCCGCATAGACGTAAAGGGTGAGCTGACCGTAGAAGCCCAGGAAGAAATAGCGCTGCCAGCCTCGGTGATCGGGCATGACGTCGGGGAGGAACCATGCGGCCGTGGCCACGAGGCACCAGAAACCAAGCAGGACCAAGGCGAGGATCGCCATGAACATCACCCAACGGCGGCTGGCGTGGAGTTCGGCGGAGACGGCGGCGAGGGGCATGAGGAGAAGCTTCCGAAGCGTGGTTCAGGCCGGAACGTTGGACTTCATCGCCATGAGGAAGACCAGGGCGATGAGATCGGCGATCACCCAGAGGATGAGCGCCAGATGGGAGATGGCGGCGGCGCGCCAGTAACGCCCCTGGACGCGGACCGCGGCGACCGCCGCATCATCCGAAGGCGCGCGGGCGAAGGCCGCCATGGACAGGCCGGCGCTTCGTAACGCAAGGATCGGCCAGATGTGCGCGAGGATCGGCACCGCGAACAAGAGCCAGATGAGCGCGGTGATGAGCAGGCCATTGGCGGCAGCGAAACCGATGTCGCGCATCTGCAACCCGACGCCGACCAGGAACAACAGCCAGAAACACAGGCCGCCGAGCGCCACGCGATAACAGACCGTGAGGGCGCCACGGGACTGGGCAAGCTTGGCCAACAGCGGATCGACGACGGGGTCTCGGCTTTCCATGCCGAACAGCCTAGCCGACAACGGCGGTGCCACAACCCCAAATCTCCGGCCGACGGACTACCTCTTCGCCGACGTGGCCTTAGCGGCTTCCAGCCTCGCCTCCTCCAGCTTACGGCGCTCCTCGCCTTCCTTCAGCAGCTCGACGGCGCGTTGACGGGCCTTTGCAAGGAAATCAGCGGGCAGCCCCTTGTCCTTGGAAAGGAGCGTGATCATCTGCTGGGATTTTTCGTGGCCCATCTCGGCGGCAAGGGTGAACCGTGCATGGGTCTCGACATTATCCTTGGGCAGACCACGGCCCTTCACGCGCATCATCGCCAGGTGATAGTGACCCAGGGCATAATCTTGGTCGGCGGCGGCGAGGTACCACCGGATCGCCTGCGGGTAGTCCTTGGCCATGCCCTGGCCGTCCTCGCACATCACCCCGAGGTTGAGCTGGGCCGGACCATAACCCTGCTCCGCGGACTGCGTGAACAACCGCGCCGCCGCCGGCCAGTCCTTGGGCAGATGATTCCCCAGCCAATACAACACGCCGAGGTTGTACTGCCCGCGGGCATTCCCTTGGTCGGCGGCCTTGCGCCACCACTTGGCGGCTTCCGCCAGGTCCTTGACCGGAGAATCATCGCGGCTGCAGACGATCCCTAGGTTCAGCTGGGCCATCACCTCACCCTGCTCGGCCGCCAGACGATACCACTTGGCGGCCTCGACGTAATCCTGGGGCACGCCGCGACCGAGCTCATACAGATAACCGAGCGAAGACTGGGCGAAACCCGAGCCCTGCTCCGCGGCGCGGCGATACCACAGCGCGGCCTCGGGATAATCCTGACGCACGCCGAGGCCTCGGTCGTACAAAGAGCCGAGCGTCGCCTGGGCCCTCATGTAGCCCTGCTGGGCTGACTTCAGGTACCATTTAACGGCCAGGGCCATGTCCTTCCGGACCCCGCGGCCTATTTCATACATCGACCCCAGGTTGTTCTGTCCGGCCGCATCGCCCTGCTCCGCCGCCTGGCGCCACCACTTCACCGCCTCCGCGGTATCCTGCGGCACGCCCTCGCCCCGGTAGTACTTGAGCCCGAGATTCGTCTGCGAAAGAGCCAGGCCCTGTTCCGCGGCCTTACGATACCACTTCACCGCCTCGGCCGCGTCCTTCGGCAACCCTTCGCCGGCCTCATAAGAGCAGGCTAGGTTATGCTGCCCCCGGGCATGACCCTGCTCGGCGGACTTCCGGTACCATTGAGCCGCCACCACGACATCCTTCGCCACGCCTCGGCCGTCGTCATACATTGAACCAAGGCGGCATTGGGCCGCCGCATCACCGCCCTCGGCCTTGGCCAGCGTCGTCTTGAAATCATCCTCTTCGGCCGGCGCGGCCACGCTCATCGGCAAACACGCGAAGGTAATCAGCACGAAGAGAGAGCGGACCATGGCGGGAAGGCGCATTGGACAGGGGTATGCTTTCTTATGATTTGGACGGAAAGCCCCGTAAAGCCACAATGCCAAACAAGAAGGGAGCCGGGCGGCGGCCATGCCCCGTCTCAGAATCCCGACAGAGCCAAAACTTACCTTGGCAGGATCCCGCCCGGATGATAACCAAGGCCAACCCCATGAAATCAGTCTTCCGCCCCTTGATGTCGGTGCTGCTGCTCTGCGCGGCCCTTGGCTGCGAGGCCCAGACGACGAGCCCGATCACGGCGCATCCCACGTCCGATGAGGTGCTGCTGCTGACTTCCTTCCGGGCCAACGGCCAGTTCGGCCCCACGCTCTCGATCAGCAACGACGGCCTGCGCTTCAAGCCGCTCAACGAGGGCAAGCCGTTCTTCCAGCCGCCGCAATGGCCCAACGGCCAGAACCTGGTGCGCGACGCCTCCGTGCTGCATCGGGACGGGCTCTTCCACATGGTCTGGACGACGGGCTGGACGGGCCGGATCTTCGGCTACGCGTCTTCCAAAGACCTGATGAACTGGTCGGAGCCCCGCCAAATCACGCCCTTCCCGAAGACCCTGGCGCCGGAGGATCAGCCCGAGAACGTCTGGGCCCCCGAGCTGCACTGGGATCCGGCGAAACAGGACTACTTCATCCTCTTCGCCAGCACGACGAAGCGCGAGCGCACCAATGGCAACGCCAGCAACAACGACGGCAAGGTCGGCTCGCGCTATGACAACCGCGTCTACGTCACCCGCACCAAGGACTTCCTGACCTGGAGCGAGCCGAAGGTCTTCTATCCCTGCGACTTCGCGTCCATCGACGCGGTGATGCGGCTCGACGAGAAAAACAACCGTTGGGCCATGATCATCAAATGCTCCCGTAATTGGGACCTGCCGAAGTTGCCGGGACGCAACCTCTGGGTGACCTTCACGGGACTGGACCTCGACCGCCCCGACTTCACCCCGCTCCACGGACCGATCGCCGGCAATCATGGCGCGATGTTTTCCGACGCGGAACCCAAGAAGTCCATGGCCGAAGGGCCTTCGCTGATCCGATACCAGGACCGCTGGCTGCTGATCTGGGATGAGCCCGCCGGCGACGGACTCCAGCTGGCCACCTCGGAAGACCTCCTGAAGTGGACGCACCGGAAGGACGCCGAACTGCCGCGCAAGGAGTTCCACGGCACCCTCTTCTACGCCCCGAAATCCGCGGTCGGTTACGCGAAGTAACAGGCGCCCCGCCGCCCATGCACGCCTGCGCCTTCCTCATCGGCCTGATGCTGCTGCCGTTCGCGGCCCTGGCCGCCGGGGACGTCCCCGCGCAGCTGTCTCCCCACCAGCGCGCCATCCTGGAAACCGCCGCGCCCCCGCCGCGCGATCACGCCTTCAGCTTCGACGCGCCCGCGGGACCGCAGTTCACGGAGGCGGAGAAGGCGGCGCAGCGTGAAAGAGGCAGGGATGTCCTGCCGATGGTGAAGAAAGCCTTTGAAAGCGGGGCCGCCGAAGTCCGGATCCCGCCCGGGGATTACCGCTTCGGCCAGGAGCATTACGTCGGCAACAAGGCGATCTACCCGCTCGGCTTCGAGGACATGCAGCGGGACCAGGCGCACCCCTTCGTCATCGACGCGACGGGCGCCACCTTCTGGTTCGAACTCGGCGACAAGCAGATGCCTCCCGGTCACCGGTGCGTCGGCTTCCGGAACTGCCGCAACATCGTGCTCCGCGGCGCGACCATCGACCGCGCGACGCGCGGGTGCATCGAGGGACGCATCACGCGCGTCGACCGGGCCGGCAACCGCTTCGAGATCCAGCCTTCGCCCGGCGTCGTCGTTCCGTCCGGCTACAAGGGCGGCGACGAACAGCGACTCCTGCCCTTCAAGGCCGACGGCCGGTTCTGCGTGCCGCTCTACGACCTGCAGGGAGGGGTCCGCAAGCTGCGCTTCAAGGACATCACGCCTTCCGAAGGGGGTCGCTACTGGGTCAACATGCTCGACCCCGCGCTGATGGAGCGGATCCATGACGGCGCCTGGGAAAAGGCCTACGGTGAACTCGGCGTGCTGCGCGTGGGGGACGGCCTGTCCTGTCTCTACACTTCCGCCGGCGCCATCGTGCTCGCGGACTCCGCCAACCTGACCCTCCATGGCGTCAGCGTCTACGTGGCGAAGGGAGGCTTGTTCGAGAGCGGCGGCGACGGCGCGCACCTCTGGAAGGACTGCTATTTCGGCCCGCGCCCCGGGACCAGCCAATGGAAAGGGGCGGACGGCTTCCTCTGCCGCTCGACGCGGCATGGCACGACGATGGACAACGTCACCATCCGGCATACCGCGGACGACCTCCAGAACTTCCACGGGATCTGGGGCAAGGTCAAGGCGGCCTCCGGGCGACAGGTCACGCTGGAGGCGGACGCCTCGCTGCGCCCAACGCTGGATAATCTCCGCGCCGGCGACCGCCTGCGCTTCATCCACCGTAAGACCGGCGTCTTCCTCGGGGAGGCCAGGCTCGTCAGCCAGCAAGGCTGGCTGCTCACCCTTGACCAGGATGCCGCGCCGTTCGCCGAGGGGCAGGCGTCCTGGCCCGAGCACGAGTGCGCCGGGTGGGTGGTGCAGAACTGCCGCTGGGAGGACAATTTCCAGCGTCTGCTGATCATGTCCGGCCCCGGCACGGTGCGCGGATGCACGTTCCTGCGGATGGGAAGCAACCTCTCGCTCAACACCGGCATGGGCATGGTCGGCGGCATCCCGAGCGACATCACGATCCGCGACAACACCTTCGTCGACGTGAACCCGCGGCCCCACGGCGCCGTCATCGACGCCTACGCCCATAACGCCCAGGGGCGCAAAGGCGTGCCGCCCATCGAACGGCTCGTCATCACAGGCAACACCTTCGTCCGCAGCGGCGGCCCCGCGATGAACCTCATCGGCGTCAAAGACTCCCGCATCGAAGGCAACCGGATCGACACGCCCGTCCGCGCGACCGTCATCGCCCGGCCGGAGGCCCAAACCAACCGTCAGGCGATCGTGCTCCGCGCGAGCAGCGGCGTATCCGTCAAAGACAATACGCTGACCGACCCCGAGGCGCATACCCAGGCCGACCCCTTGAGCGGAAGCAAGCTGCTCGGCTTGGATGCCGTCCAAGCGGTCACGCTGGATGGGCGGCGACTGGAAGATGCGCCCAAGCCCGACACCAAAGGCAACTAGGCAAGGCCGGGCCGGCCTGCCTAATCCCCTCCAGCAGGCTCAGGGCAACCGCAGCGTGGCGCTCGGCGTGGCGGGTACGTCGAAGCGTTCGGCAAGCATGGCGTAAAGCTGGTCCGGCGTGGCCCTCTCCGGCAGCGCCGTCAGCACCACGCGGCCGTTGACCGTCACCTTGACCGGGCGGGCGAGGTCTTCGACCAGTCCGTCGCGGAAGCGCAAGGTCATGCCTGCGGGGACGTCGCCTTCGAGGATGATTTCCTGCCCGCGGGCGGTCGCGACGATCTTCTGTCCGGGCTTGGCGTGGCCGGCGGGCAACTGCAACCAATAGAAACGGTCATGGGTGACGCCGGTCTGGATCCAGACGAGCTTACGCGGCCAGGCATCGCGGGTGAACTTGGCCATCCACGGCAACGCCTCCGCGTCCTTGCGGTCCATCCAATGCGGCAGGCCTGGATAGACCCGGCCGAGATGGACATACCCGGCAGGGTCTTCCTGGCGGAGCCGGCCGAACTCGGCGATCTTCTCCGCGACGACCTTGCTCCGGCCGTAGGCGGTGTCCGCGCCGCCGACGAACATGGCGAAAGGCAGGTTGCGCACGCCGAGGGTGCTCACGCCGTTGGGATGACCGGCCATCATGGCCGCGGCGGCGAAGCGGTCGGGGATGCGGGGGGCGAGCTGCCACACCCCGTCGCCGCCGGCGGAATAACCGAGCAGGTAGACCTTGTCCGGATGCACGCCGCGAAGGGCGATGAAATCTTCGATCAGGCGGCCGAACAGGCGGTCGATGTGCGCCTCATGCCAGAGGTTCCAGGTGTCGGTCGGGGCGCGCGGCGCGACCACGATGCCTTCGGGCGGGACGTAGAGCCGGATCTGGTTGCGCCACTGCTGGTCGTTGACCGCCGCGGGCGCGTTGCCTCCGCCGTGCATCGAGATCCAGAGGCTACGCTGTCCGGACGGAGCCAGATTGAACTCCCGCTCCAGCCAACGCAGGGTCTTGTCACCGACCTTCAGCTCACGTGCGGCGACTTCCGCGGCGCGCTCGGACTGCAGTTCGGCCAGGCGGCGGTCCGAGGCCTGCTTGATCGGCGAAGCAAGCGAGGCGCCGGCCAATGGGACGCAGCCCGCGCCGACGAAGGCGCCCAGCAGGGCAAGACGAGTCCAGAAGCGAGGAGTCATGGCCTACGCTTAACCGCCCGCCGCCAGGGAGACGAGCCAACTCGTGAGCCTTGGCGAAGGATCAACCACCGACTACTCGGTACGCCCTCCCCCCGCACTTCATTTCCATCCATCTAAGCGCTG
>JACCDS010298388.1_pt1 | contig 10177 bp, 9 predicted proteins | sample 7446441 | NCBI WGS metagenome assembly JACCDS01 (sample SAMN15323445, study PRJNA562643) | freshwater metagenome | isolation source: river surface water | place: USA:Blue River Watershed | collected 2017-08-17 | reverse complement strand
TCTGTAATTACATCACCTTCTAATGGTGCAGTTTGTCCTTCTGCTTTCTTCAAAAATTCAAAAGAAATGATTTCGTCACCATTGTTTGCTGGAATTCCTTTGGCGTTCCAAGTAAATTGAAGTCCTGAAGGGAACATTAATTTTACTTCTTCACGACGGAATAATTCATTTACACGAGCAGTATCTTTACGAAAAACACCCCAAGATCTACCTTGTTGGTCTAATGGTAAGAATAATTTTGTTAAAGCCGAACCAGCAGTTGTATCTTTTGCCGCTGAATCTTTTTTAGCAACTTTTGCCGCACCAGATAATTGTCCTGCCAATCCAGAAGCTTTTGTTGTATCTGTTGAAGCTACTGGAGTCGCTGCCGAAATTTTCTTCGCTTTTTCTTCTGCTGCTAAGTATTCACCTAAAGCATTTAAGCCCGGCCCCCACTCAGTAATTTCAGCTACTTCAATAAATTCTAATTTCGCAGCACCTGATAATAATTTTCTTGCACGCTCAGGATTATCAATACCCGGTAATTCTACTTGGATACGGTTTGTTCCTGGCAAACGTTGGATATTTGGGTTTGCCACACCAAATTTGTCAATACGAGCTTGAATAATTTTATAAACACGGTCAACGGCTGCTTCAATTTCTTCATTGATTACTTTCTTTACTTGTGAATCAGATGAAGAAGAATTCAGTTTGTCACGGTTTACAGAGTTAGCGAAAATAGTCGCTAGTTTTTGGTTTGGAGCAACTTTTGCAAAAGCTTCAAAGAATAATTCGTTGAATGGTTTTGTTGAAGTAGCCTGAGCCAATGAAGCATCTGAAATTGCTTTTTCAAAATTTGGGTCATTACTTTTTCCAGATAATGCACGAAGAATTTCTACTGGCGATACTTCCAATACTGCATGAAGTCCACCTTCTAAGTCCAAACCTTTATGAAGTGCATAAGTAGTTACTTCTTGTAAAGTAAAACCTAAGTAAACTGGTTGTTTCCATAAAGAGTCGATATAATGAGTCTTTTTAGAAGGGTCAAGTTTACCAGTTGAAGAAGTAGCATAAGCGAGTGCTTCCTCACGGATTGAATTGGCTTTCCATGTAAATGAAAGGAAAAATAAACATAAGGCTGAAATAATTCCAGTCAGCCAAATAATGGCACTTTTATAACGCATTTTTTGAAAAAATAAATTGTGAAAAATGAATACTTGGCCAAGAACGCTTTGTTCTCAATACCAATAAGAGATGGAATATGGGTTTTAGATAACACAAAGTGCTACCCAAAAAGAAGAAAATACAAGAAAACTAAGGGGCGTTGGTAACGATAAAATGCTCGAAGAGTACCTCGAGATGCGGCAGGCGAAAGCTTAAATTTTGAACGGATTGAATGTTAGATTCAACTTTCAAAAAGGCAAATTCGCAAACTTTGAAAATGAAATCTTGTGCAAAATCAATATTGATAGGTACTGAAACCTGCATCACTGAAAGTTCTGAAACTGAGCATTGTTTAGGAGCTTTTGAATCCTGTTGTTGTTCTGTTTTTACCTTTCCAAGCTCTTGGGGGCTGTTTTGGGATGCATGAATGTTTTTACCAAAAACAGTAAAAAGCATTACAAGCGACATCAAAAAGACGCTAAAGAGACGAGATATGTGAATGTTTTTTTGCATTTTGAATCACAAAACTATCACTTTTTGTTTGGTAAATCCAAATTCTCAATTAAAATAATTGTTCTGCCTGTTTGAAAATATTTCTTACTTTTGAGCCGTCATTCATAAATAGTGTAGAAATGTTTAATTACTTAGAATCATCATATATCAAAAATTTTATTCAAACGGCACTTGCCGAAGACGTTGGTGACGGTGATCATACTTCATTATCGACTATTCCTTCAATGGCTACTGGGCGAGCAAAATTACTAGTTAAAGAAGATGGAATGTTAGCGGGTGTAACACTAGCAACCATGATTTTTGAGGAAGTTGATAAAACTCTTAGCGTAAAAGTATTGTTGGAAGACGGTGCTACGATTAATAAAGGCGACATTGTTTTAACAGTTGAAGGTTCTTCGCAGTCTATTTTAAAAGCCGAACGCTTGGTATTGAATTGTATGCAACGGATGTCGGGTATTGCTACTTTTACCCATTCGATGGTAAAATTGTTGGAGGGAACAAATACCAAATTATTGGATACTCGTAAAACAACGCCTAATTTCCGACTTTGTGAAAAATGGGCTTGTAAAATCGGTGGAGCAGAAAATCATCGCTATGCATTGTTTGATATGATTTTGATAAAAGATAATCATGTCGATTATGCTGGAGGGATTCAAAATGCCATCAACCAAGCCAATGAATATCTGAAACAGACAGGAAGAGATTTACGAATTGAAATAGAAGTAAGAAATTTAACTGAACTTCAAGAAGTATTGGCTATCGGAAAAGTACACAGAATTATGTTGGATAATTTTTCGTACGAAAACTTGCGTGAAGCCATTCGATTAATAAACGGTAAATATCCTACAGAAGCTTCTGGTGGTATCAATGAAACTACCGTTCGTGCTTATGCAGATTGCGGTGTAGATTATATTTCTTGTGGAGCCTTAACGCACCATGTAAGTAGCTTAGATTTGAGTTTAAAAGCTTATTAGAGTGATTAGTAAAAAGTGATTGCCAATTAGTTTTTGAAATACTCGTAAATCACAATTCGTTTTGTACGAAAGTTTTAAATTATTTAGGATTTTTGATTTCGGAAACTGTAGATAGCAACTTCGTTTTATAAAGCCGAAATCTGACATCCGAAAGCCGACATCAACAATTTCACAATTCATAATTTTATCTTAACGATTAAAATTTCGACCATGAATTTATTAGAAGAATCGCAAAGGGTAGGCTATGTAAGTCGCTCTGTTCCTTTTAAAGGAGAAGATTTAAAAGAACAAATTTTAAAACTGAAAAAAGAAAAAAATGCAGTTATTTTGGCTCATTATTACGTTGATGCTGAGATTCAAGATATTGCTGATTTTTTAGGAGATAGTTTAGGCTTGGCTCAGGCGGCAGAACAAACCGATGCCGATATGATTGTATTTTGCGGAGTACATTTTATGGGAGAAACCGCTAAAATCCTCAACCCAAATAAAAAAGTAGTTTTACCTGATTTGAATGCTGGCTGTTCACTGGCAGATGCTGCTCCGAAAGAGGAATTTGCGGCTTTCAAAGCTCAATATCCAGAAGCTGTGGTGGTAAGCTATATCAACTGTACGGCTGATATAAAAGCCATGACGGATGTAATTTGTACTTCATCAAATGCTGTAAAAGTAGTTGAATCCATTCCTGCCGATAAACAAATTATTTTTGCTCCAGATGCCAATTTAGGAAGATACGTCGCTAAAAAAACAGGAAGAGATTTAATACTTTGGGATGGTGCTTGTATTGTTCACATTGATATTTCTTTAGAAAAATTAAAAAAAGCTAAAGAAGAAAATCCAAATGCTTTGTTGATTGCTCACCCAGAATGTAAAGAAGTAATTCTTTCACAAGCTGATTTTGTAGGATCAACCACTGCTCTGTTGAGTTTTGTTCAAACTTCAGATTGTCAGGAATTTATTGTGGCTACTGAAGCAGGAATTTTACACAAAATGAAATTGGCAGTACCGAATAAAAAGATTATCCCAGCACCGGCCAACGAGAAAAACTCTTGTGCATGTTCAGAATGCCCCTATATGAAAATGAATACAATGGAAAAATTATACAACGCTATGTTTTATGAATTACCAGAAATTCAAGTTCCTGAAGAGGTAAGAGTACCTGCGCTGAAAGCTTTAAAAGCAATGTTAGAGATTAGTAAGTAATTTTATACCCAAGGTTAAAAGATTAAGTTTTTTGACCTTGGGCAAAATTTTAAAGAGCTAAAGAATTTGGTAGCTCAATTTTATAGACCATAAAAAATCCAAGCCTGTTGCCTCAAAGTTTAAAGGGCTGTGAAAATTGAAGTATATTCCTCTAGGAATTTCTCCGCCTGTAAAGACATAATCTTTGGGGCCTAAAGTATATTTTTCTGTGGTGTTTGTATGGTTAGCAACACCGATTCCTCCGTACCATTCCAACCAAAAGCGTTCGCTAATTTGACCAATTATTCCAATTTTGGTATATATTCCCCAAACTTTATAAGTAGTATTTCCAGTTATTTTTTCATAATACTTATAGGAATTATTCCAAGAATTTTGTTCTCTGCCTATGGTTGTTGTTCCAGGATAAGTGTTTATTCGATTTAGGATTTCAAGACCATAAAAAGAGTTTAATCGATTTTTTTTAGTGGCAAATGGTTTGGTATATCGCCTGAGTTCAAATCTAAATCGTTGAGATACTTCCCCTTCATCATAATTGCCTTTTGTGCCAGAGGATGAAATTTTGTCACTACCATAGGCGTAGTCGAATGCAGTAGTAGTTCTACTTGAGATATTAGTTTCAAGCCCTAGTTGAATTGCCGCATGAGCTCCTAAGTAAGTTAAAGGGGCTAGTTTTATGAGTAAGTGCCGATGTGAAGTGGTATCACTTTGTGCAAATGTAAAGGAGTGACACACGGCTAGTAGTATGATGATAATAGTGTATTTCATTCTATAGGTATTTTACTGAGGAGTTTTAACGTATTAGAATTGCTGTAATCGTATTGATAAATTCCATTTCGACCTGTTACAATTAGCTTTTGTTGATTGGGAATTACATCAAAAGAAACAACATCGGTTAAAAACTCTCGTTCGATTGGGTTTATAGGGTCTGTTAAATCAAAAGATTTTAATCCAAAGCTACCTTCGCAAATAAATAAATTTTTTCCATCCACTGCTAATCCATGTGGGTTTTTCATCGGAATAGATTTTACTAATGTAGGTTTTGATGGATCACTGATATTTATTATATCTAAAGAGTTGATACCTCGTTGGCAACCAGTGCCGCTTCTGAGTGTTACATAAGCATAATTATCTTGGACTACCACTGGGTCACAACTGAGGATATGGGTATAAATAGAAAGTAAGACAGGGTTCGCTGGATCTTGATTATCGAAAATTTTCATGCCAGTATTACTCCCTACAAAAAGCATATTTTTGTAAGGATAAATGGTTTCCAGTCCAGCGCCTAAATCAACTGTTTTAATCTTTTGAGGAGCGGTGTTTTTAATATCAAATATTGACATATCACTATCACCTACTGTGTAAAGGTAGCCATCTCCCAAAGTGAAACGAGCCATCGAGCCACCAGTTCCGTTTCCAAAAGGCGATATTGTGTCATTTGCCGTTTGTTGGCAACTTTGAAGGTAAAGTAGCCCTAAAACACAAATTATAGCTGCGGTCTTTTTCATCTGTAACATTTTAATGTGTAGTCTTCTATTAAAACTTTTTCCCAACCTATTACTACGCCCTTTTTCCTATCAACGCATTCAAAACGGACATTAGTCATCGGAGGATAATCTTGCGATTCAAATACATCTTTGAGGCGATTCACAAGCTTGGCTTCTGATGGTTTACTGATGTTGATATTGATTAAATCTCTCAGGTTATCTGCATACAAAATGTCTCCTCGGATGGCAATATCTACATTTCCTGGAATTTGCAGAAAAGCGATTTTAATTGGTTTTTGAGGATCTTTGTTGTCAAAGATATGAACGCCTTTACCTAGCTCATTTACAAATAAATACTGATCTTTGATGTAAATTTTGCCAGGAGATTTTAACGGTTGCGGATCAGTAATAACCACTTTGTCTATTTCCTCGGTGCTTGCATAAATGGGCTTATAGCCGTCACTAGTTTTTGAGAACTCTGGTGGATTGTCGGGATTGAAACAGCTGCTTAGTAGCAGTGTCAAGGTAAGGTAAGGCAGTAGTTTTTTCATAATTAATATTTCAGTGAGGTAAAGTTTATAAGGCTAAATTAAGCGTTTTTTCAAAGCAAACCTTTATTTTTTCGATTATTTTTTAAATAAAAAAGTCATCTGCAAATTATGCGGATGACTTTTGAAATATTGATTTTTATCAAATTAAGATAGATACGTTTTCCTTAATCGACGAGATCTTAATTATTTCTTCAACTTAATAATTATCTTTCTTTTTTAAATAAATTTGGAATTGTTCTTCCGTTAGAATAGCCTTCATTTCTTTGTCTCTTTCCTCTTTAATTGTCAAGGCTTTTGCTCTGAGTTTTGCTCTAATTTCTTCGGTAATAGGAGGAACGATTTTTTTCATTTCCTCTGAAAAGTCTAAGCGTTTGAAAGCAAAATTAATATTGGCATTTTCTACTTTCGGGATTTGCTCTTCGGTAAGCTTTAGTTTTTTAATCATCCAACGGGTATCCTCATTTGCCATTTTTTCAGGGTCGAGGTCTGTTTTTCGAGGAGCGCCTTCGCCTGCTTGCGGGATTGAGCTTCTTCCCATTCCACCTCTTCCGTAGCCACCATAGCCATAACCTCCATATTGGGCTTGGCTTTCGTTAATGTTAAATAGAATAAAGCAGCATAAAGCTATGAAAAGTATGATGCGGTTGTTTAGTTTCATCGGACTGCCGGATTGATTTTTAGTTATACTACTCACCTAGTTTTAGTAAGGCTGAGTGTTATTTTAAATAAAAGAATGTTTAATTTAATAATTTTTCATTATTTACGCCATTTTTTTGTACGAAGTTAATAAAAAAGCCCTCAACCTGTTAGATTGAGGGCTTTGGAATAAACCGAAAAAATTAAGACCCGCAGGCTTCACATCCATCTGGATCATCAATTGAGCATTGCATAGCCGACCAATTTTGTTCGACTACGTTGTCTAAACCTCCTACAACGAGAGAGGCAGCTGATGATTTGGCTTGTGCTGCATTTGCTGCGTAAGCTTCATAACTCATCTCATGCTCTTGCACAACGTTTGCTTGCTCAATGGCCACTTCAGCTTGTTTTTCGACTGTAAACTTGATAGCATCGGCTGCGGCTTTTGTTCTGAGATAGTACATCCCAGTTTTCAAGCCTTTTTCCCATGCGTAGAAGTGCATCGAAGTAAGTTTACCGAAGTTCGGGTCTTGAATGTGTATATTTAATGATTGCGACTGGCAAATATAAGCACCTCTGTCAGCAGCCATTTCAATAATTACTTTTTGCTTAATTTCCCAAACAGTTTTGTACAAATCTTTTAAATCTTGTGGAATCTCAGAGATATTTTGTACTGAACCATTTGCAGAAATTAATTTATTTTTCATTGAATCATTCCATAAGTTCAACTTCACTAAATCACGAAGAAGGTGTTTATTGACTACGGCGAACTCTCCAGAAAGTACTCTACGAGCATAAATGTTTGAAGTATAAGGTTCAAAACATTCGTTGTTTCCTAAAATCTGCGAAGTAGAAGCAGTTGGCATCGGAGCAACTAATAATGAGTTTCTTACTCCGTGTGTTTTCACTTTTTCTCTTAGTTCCTCCCAGTTCCAGCGACCTGATTCTGGTGTAACTCCCCACATATCAAATTGGAAAATACCTTGAGAAATTGGAGAACCTGCCCAAGTTTCATAAGGACCTTCTTGAATTGCCAATTCCATTGATGCTTCCATTGCTGCATAATAGATGGTTTCAAAAATATCTTTATTCAATTGTTTTGCTTCTGCTGACTCAAAAGGCATTCTTAATAAAATAAATACATCAGCCAAACCTTGAACACCCAAGCCAATCGGACGATGACGCATATTGGAACGTCTGGCTTCTTCAACTGGGTAATAGTTGCGGTCGATGATTTTGTTTAAGTTCTTCGCTGCTACTTTCGTTACTTTATAAAGTGCTTCATGGTCAAACTCTTGGAAACCTCTTTGATTCGCTTTCAAGAATTTTGGTAAAGCCAATGAAGCTAAATTACAAACCGCTACTTCATCTTTTGAAGTATATTCCATAATTTCTGTACATAAGTTTGACGACTTAATGGTACCTAAATTCTTTTGATTTGATTTGCGGTTAGCGTGATCCTTAAATAACATATAAGGTGTTCCAGTTTCAGTTTGTGATTCTAAAATCTCAAACCATAAATCCTGAGCCTTGATTACTTTACGGGCTTTGCCAGCTACTTCATAGCTAGTGTAAAGTTTTTCAAATTCGTCTCCATAAGTATCAGCCAAGCCTGGGCATTCGTGTGGACAAAATAGCGACCATGTGTCGTTATCTTTCACACGTTTCATGAATAAATCTGGAATCCACATCGCATAGAATAAATCTCTAGCACGCATTTCTTCTTTACCATGATTCTTTTTTAATTCTAAGAAATCAAAAATATCTGCATGCCAAGGTTCTAAGTAAATAGCAAATGAACCTTTTCTTTTTCCACCACCTTGGTCAACGTAGCGAGCAGTGTCATTAAATACTTTCAACATCGGCACAATGCCGTTTGAAGTACCGTTTGTTCCTTTAATATATGAACCCGTAGCACGAACATTGTGGATTGACAAACCAATTCCGCCAGCCGATTGAGAAATTTTAGCACATTGTTTTAATGTATCATAAATTCCTTCAATTGAATCGTCTTGCATCGTTAATAAGAAACAAGATGACATTTGTGGTTTTTGCGTTCCTGCATTGAAAAGGGTAGGAGTAGCATGAGTAAACCAACGTTCTGACAATAAATTGTAAGTTTCAATGGCTTTTTCAACATCGTTTCCATGGATACCAATGGATACACGCATCAACATGTGTTGTGGACGTTCAGCAATTTTACCTTCCATTTTTAGAAGATAAGATTTCTCTAAAGTCTTGAAACCGAAGTAATCATAACCGAAGTCACGATCATAAATAATAGCAGCGTCTAATTCACCAGCATTTTTCTTGATGATATCATATACCTCCTTAGACAAAAGGGCTGCGTTTTCTCCAGTTTTTGGATCTGTATAGTTGTAAAGACGTTTCATCGTTGCCGAAAACGACTTCAAAGTACCTTTATGCAAGTTTGAAACGGCAATTCTGGCAGCAAGCACAGCATAGTCTGGGTGCTTGGTTGTCATAGAAGCAGCTGTTTCTGCAGCTAGATTATCTAACTCGCTGGTGGTTACTCCATCATAAAGCCCAGTAATAACTTTTTTGGCTACTTCAAGGGGCTGCACAAAGAATGGATCGAGACTATAGCAAAGTTTTTCGATTCTGGCGGTAATCTTGTCAAACTTTACAGACTCACGTCTGCCATCTCTTTTAATAACGTACATATTAACTCGGGTTTTTTATTGTGTTCAGTTCTACTAAAATAAAGAAAGAAGGCTTGAATATAATCATTCAAAGAAATCAAATAATCATTCCTTGAGCATATCGTTGAAACCATTTAGTGGGTGTTCTCTTCAACACAAAGCTATTAGTTTTCATTCCTTAATTTCCATTATTTTTTACTTAAATCATCGCTTTTTTCTTAAAAATAAGAAATGATTTAGCAACTAATTAAGTTAAAATTTTAAGAATTTTGATGTAACTATCATCAACAAATCAAGGAATGATTTAAAGGACTAAAGCTTTTGGCGAAACGGAAACTTCTTTAATGGATAATTTTGGTATGCACTTCAAAGATAACAATTTCTTAATCTATTCGCAATGAATAATAGGCGATAAAAAACTAACGAAAAATCGTAGTATTTGTAATGTACAACACCTGTTTTAGTCTGACACCACTAGTCGGAGTATCTAACTTGGAATAATCATACTGAAGTTTTTTGTAAATAATTCAGAATACTTTTTCTTAAAAACTTAAATCAAATTACCTTAAAAAAGTTTTTGAAACCACCAAAAAAAATGTAATTTTGCACCCTCATTTAGAAAAAGTGCATTGCCAATTGTTATCAATAATTCGTTTGTTGAGCGTAACATACTTTGAATATTGAATCTCCCAAGTTAACAAAGGCAAATTATATATCAATTCAGTGACGGCGGGGAATCGTCTCAAAATCAAAATATTATCATGAAACAAGGAATTCATCCAGATTACAGACCAGTGGTTTTCCATGATTTGTCTGCTGATTACAAGTTTTTAACACAATCTTGTGTAAAAACTACTGAAACTACAGAATTTGAAGGAGAAACTTATCCAGTATTCAAACTTGAAGTTTCGTCTCAATCACACCCATTCTATACAGGTAAAAATGTATTATTGGATACTGCGGGTCGTGTTGATAAATTCTACAAACGTTTCGGTGGCAAGAAATAATTCTTC
>JACCDS012367150.1_pt1 | contig 10178 bp, 8 predicted proteins | sample 7446441 | NCBI WGS metagenome assembly JACCDS01 (sample SAMN15323445, study PRJNA562643) | freshwater metagenome | isolation source: river surface water | place: USA:Blue River Watershed | collected 2017-08-17 | reverse complement strand
GACCATCTACAAGGTAGAGATCTTCGGCCCGGTGCTGGCCTGCGTGCGCGCCAAGACCTTTGCCGAAACCGCGCAGCTCATCAACGACCACGAGTTTGGCAACGGCGTGGCCTGTTACACCCGCGACGGCAACACCGCCCGCGAGTTCGCGCGCCAGATCCAGGTCGGCATGGTGGGCATCAACGTGCCGATTCCGGTGCCGATGGCCTGGCACGGCTTCGGTGGCTGGAAGCGCAGCCTGTTCGGCGACATGCACGCCTACGGCGAAGAGGGCGTGCGCTTCTACACCAAGCAGAAGTCCGTCATGCAGCGCTGGCCGGAAAGCACGGCCAAGGGCGCCGAGTTCGTGATGCCAACGGCCAAGTGATCTGTTGTTGTGGGGGGGAGCGTCGTGCGTTTCCATCGTCCAGTGTGAATACCTGCGTGTCCGTTGGTCAGTACAGTCCGAGGCGGGGTGTGACCGGTGTGTCTCATTCCCGATGCGAGGGATCTATGGTGTCGAGCGCATGGGGACGCAGTCCCGCGCCTGACCTGCGGCTGAATGCCTACCGAAAGCATCGACCTGCGGCGTGCACCCACAGAACGCTGGGCAGCAACATCCCTGCGCCTACGTGTATTCCGGCTCCACCGTTGGACCAGGCTTCGGATCCCGCATACAGGATCACGGGGGCCGTCAACGCCATCGCCGCCCACAACGACACCAGCAGCGTGCCGCTGGCCCGGTGGCGGCGGCGACGCCACCCCGACCGAACGTGAATGGCCCACAGCGCACCGATCAACCCCAGCATGGCCATGGCCGCCACCACGTGCAGCGCGACGACCCAGACCCGGGACTCGCCGCCCAGGCTCCATGGCCAGGTCCAGTCCCAGCGCACGCGTGCCGTGGTTGGCACCAGAGCCAGCCCGCTGAGCCACACGCCGCCCAGCGTGCTCCAAAGCACCGGACCTAGGGCCCGGGGATATCCGTTCATAGGTTCTTCCACAGTTGCGCACCATACCGTGCCAGCAGCTCCGGCACCTCCGCCGCCGGCGCCACGGCGGCCACCTTCGTCAGGGCATCGGCCCGCCACGCCGAGCGGGCCAGCACGGTCCACGTGCCCGCCTCCCCTCGATGGCCTCGGTCGTCGACGATGCAGGCCGGAAACCGGTCCCGGTCCTGCGTCGAATCTCCGGCCGGCACCCACGACGTCGCCAAGGCCGCATTGTTGAGCATGCCGATGGCGACAAAGCGGCCGTCGGCCTCCCGGCGATGCACGGGCACCTCGATCGCGCCGAAGGCACGCAGGTCGCCGCCGGCATTGACCCATCCCGCCGGGCACCCACCCCGTCGCAGGGCCGACACCGCACAGTCCACCGCAAAGCCCTTGGCCACGCCGTCCAGCGTCAGGCGAACCGGCCGGCGCAGCTGGGCACCCCGGGCCGACAGTTCGATGTCCTGCGCCTCGCCCGACAGCAACCCTGGTCCCCAGCCGTGGTTGGGTAAAGCACCGCGACGGACCAGCGCCTCCCCCACCGTCGGGTTGAACCACCCCTGCGTGGCCCGCATCAGCAGCCGACACAGGTGCAGCAGACGCACCGTGGGACGCTGCACATTCACCCAGCACCCCGGTGCGGCATTCAGGCGGGACAGGTCGCTGTCGGGATCATGAAAGCTCCACAGCCGCTGCGCCTGCTCGATCTGCCGATGGGCAGCCTCGACCGCGGCCTCCGCCTGGACGCCGACCGCACCCACCTCGACAAACGTGCCCAACCCGGGGCGCATGCGGCGCACCTGCCGTTCCAGCACTGCGCCGCCGCCCACCAAAAACGGCCGCGGCCCTGCCCCCACCTTGCATTCAAGCCGCACCATCGAACCACCACCGGCATTGATACACATCAACCAAGCGTCTTGCGAAAGACCCATGTTCACATTCAACAACATTAGTGCGAATCATTCTCATTGCGTATATCCTTCATGCAACTGTAAACCAAGCGCTGCCCCATGACCCCCTTTCGCACACGCCAGTTTCTCGGGATTCTCAGTGCCGCGGCCCTGCTGTCGCTTTCCGGCTGCGGTGGTGGCGGCGGCAGTGAGGCATCAACCGAATCCAGCACCCTGTCCGCCCAGGCCACTCTGGGCGAGAAGATCTTCAAGGACATCTCGCTGTCGGCCTCGGGCAAACAGTCCTGCGCGTCCTGCCACGCCAGTGACTTCGGCCACGCCCAGGACAACAACCTCGCCGCCCAGCTCGGCGGCGGCGATCTGACCCTGCAGGGTGGCCGCGTCTCGCCGTCCATCCGCTACCTGGCCACCAACACCTCGTTCTTCTTCGCCGCCGACGGCACCCCCACCGGTGGGTTCTTCTGGGATGGCCGGGCCTCTTCGCTGGCCGATCAGGCCGGCGGCCCCTTCCTGAACCCCCTGGAGATGGCCATGGCCAGCAAGGCCGACGTGATCGCCAAGATCGCCCAGGCCAGCTACGCCGCGGACTTCAAGAAGGTGTTCGGCGACGACATCTTCAGCCGTCCCGACGAGGCCTACGAGCGCGTCAAGCTGGCCATCCAGCGCTATGAACTCGAAGACGCCGACTTCCGTCCCTACACCGCCAAGTACGACGCATTCCTCAACGGCAGCACCCAGTTGTCCGACCAGGAGATGCGCGGCCTGGCCCTGTTCAACAGCCCCACCAAGGGCAACTGCGCAGGCTGCCACCCCTCGGCCAAGGGTGCCGACGGCTCGCACCCGCTGTTCACCGACTTCACCTACGACGCCCTGGGCGTGCCTCGCAACACCGAGCTGGCGGCCAACGCCGATTCGACGTACTACGACCTCGGCCTGTGCGCCCGCAACACCGGCGACCTGACCTCGCGCACCGACCTGTGCGGCGCATTCAAGGTGCCGTCGCTGCGCAACGCAGCCCTGCGTCAGGCGTACTTCCACAACGGCAAGTTCAAGACCTTGAAGGACGTGGTGACCTTCTACGTCCAGCGCGACACCAACCCCGAGAAGTTCTATCCCCTCAAGGCCGACGGCACGGTGGACAAATTCAACGACCTGCCGGACGCCTACAAGGCCAACGTCAACACCACCGAGGTGCCCTACAACCGCCAGGCGGGCGATGCCCCCGCCCTGAGCGACACCGAGATCGACGACCTCGTGGCCTTCCTGCAGACCCTCACCGACGGGTGGACGAAGTGAGCGGCCAGCCGCCCGCACTCGCCGCCTTCCGAATCGACTCCCCGGCTTTCCGCTTTTCAACCTCCGAACGCCACACCATGACACGCCCTTCGATCTCCCTGCGCCTCGCCCCCCTGGCCACCTTGCTGGTGCTGGCCGGCCTGCACACCGCCACCCTGGCCCAGGCTGCACCCGCTGTGGCGGCCGGCTCCCCCGAAGCGCTGCAGCGCCGGCTCGATCAGCTCGCCACCGAGCTGTCCAGCGTCAAGGCCGAACTGGATGCCGTCAAGCAGAAGCAGGCTGAAGCCCCCGCTCCGGCATCGGTCGCTGCACCACCGGCACGGCTCTCCGCCGAGCCCGCCACCGTGCTGACCAGCTACGGCGAAATCAACTACAACCGCCCCCGCGCCTCCAAGGACACCCAGGCCGATCTGCGCCGCTTGATCTTCGGTTTCCAGCACCGCTTTGACGACAAGACCAAGCTGGTCTCGGAGATCGAGGTGGAGCACGCCGTCACCTCGGCCGACGATGCCGGTGAGGTGGCCGTGGAGCAGGCCTACATCGAGCACCAGCTCAACAACGACTGGGCCGTGCGCGCCGGCCTGTTCGCCGTTCCGCTCGGCATGCTGAACGAGAACCACGAGCCCACCGCCTACTACGGCGTGGAGCGCAACTTCGTCGAAACCCGCATCATCCCGACGACCTGGCGCGAAGGCGGCCTGCAATTCGTCGGCAACTTCAACAATGGGTTGACGCTGCAGACGGGTGTGGCCACCGGCTTCAACCTCAACAAGTGGGACGCCACCAGCACCGAGGGCACCGAAGCCCCACTGGCCTCGATCCACCAGGAAATGGCCCAGGCCAATGCCCGCGATCTGTCGGTGTTCGGTTCGTTGAACTGGCGCGGCGTGCCCGGTCTGCTGGTGGGTGGAGGTGTCTTCACCGGCGGCGCCACACATGGACAGACCGCCACCAAGGCCCGCGTGACCCTGTGGGACCTGCATGCCCGCTGGACGCCCGGATCCTGGGACCTCTCGGCGCTGTACTCGCGCGGCAGCATCAACGGCTCCGGCGCCCTGAACCAGGCGCTGGTGGGCAACACCTCGCTGATTCCTTCGAGCTTCGACGGCATGTACGCCCAGGCGGCCTACAAGGTCTGGACCAGCGGCAACCGCTTGCTGGCCCCGTTCTTCCGCTGGGAACGCTTCAACAGCGCCAAGAACTACGCCGACATCGGCAACGGCCTGACCCCGACTGCGGCCTCCGCCGAGCGTGTCTACACGGTGGGCGCCAACTTCAACCTGACGCACTCCGTCGTGCTGAAGGCCGACTATCAGAAGTTCAAGTCCAACCGCGACCTCGACCGCCTGAACCTGGGCCTGGGCTGGGCCTTCTGATGCGCGCGCCGCCCACCCTGCTGGCGGCACTGGCACTCACCCCGATCGGGGTCTATGCCGCCGACTACATGAACGCGGAGCAGGCTGCCCGCATCCTGTTCCCGCAGGCGGTGCGCTTCGACAAGGCCGACGCCACCCTCACCCCGGCCCAGACCAAGGCCCTGGAGGACGCGGGGGTCAAGCCCCGCAACGGTGCCTGGCCCATCCGTGTCGCCAAGGCCCAGGATGCCTCCACCCTGGGCTGGGTGATCCTGGACGAGGTCATCGGCAAGTTCGAGCTGATCAGCTATGCGGTGGGCGTGAACGCCGACGGCACGGTGCGGCAGGTGGAAATCCTGTCCTACCGCGAGAGCCACGGCGGCGAGGTGCGCCTGCCGGCGTGGCGCAAGCAGTTCGTGGGCAAGAAGGCCGCCGACCCGATCGAGGTGGGCAACGACATCGCCAACATCAGCGGGGCCACGCTGAGCTGCAGGCATGTCACGGAAGGGGTCAAGCGCGTGGCCAAGCTCGTGCAAGTGCTGCGCGGTGATGGAGCGCTGAAGTAGTGCCCGTCGAAGGACGGTTTTCCTTGCGTGGGAATGACTGTTGCGGTGTGACGGTCTTCGTATTGCGCCTTCTTGACGGTCAGGAGGGCTCCATCGAACGCCCCCCTGGGGGGGGGTGATGGAGCGGGTTCAGCAGGTCAGAACCACCACTCGACCTGCGCACCATAGCTGGTGCCGGTGGTCTTGTCGGCAATGCCGACCCCGGCCTTGGCGGCATCATTCCACTTGGCGGTGGTCACGTAGAAGCGGAGTTCTGGACGAGTCCAGAACTCGGGCCCGGTGGACAACGTGGGCGCAATCGTGAACTTGGTCAGATTGGCTGTGCCCAGCCCTTCGGTCTTGACGCGAGTGAAGCCTGCTTCGCCAACGATCTTGAAGTTCCGGGTCACGCCGTAGGTCAGTCGGCCGCCCAAGGTCGCCGTGTCGGTGCTGACTCCTGCATCGTCTTGCGCGCTTCCAAACAAAGCAATGGCTTGGCCACCCAACTTTCCGGACTGCCCGCTGATGGTTTCAACAAGACGCCACTTCTTGGTGCCGGAGCCGGCAGTCAGGTCACCGAAGTTGGAATTCAAGCCCGCAGAACCTTGAGCGTATTGGGCCCACACGGTGTTGGACAGCCCATCGATCTTGGTGTCGTATCGCAAGCTCAGGCCTGCGCCGCTGTGGCCACCGGCGGTATCCTTGCCGCTGGTGGCGGTAGCGATCACCCCCAATTTGTGGTCGCCGCCCAGGGCAATGTCCTGCAGCTCGATGTTCAGGCGACTGCCTGCTTCGTTGGCGTTGCTGTCTGTCCGATAAAAGCCCACGCCCAGTTTACCGATGCCGACGGGCATGCTTTTGAAGCCAGCCCCTACGCCGGACATGTCGGAGAAGAAGGTGTCGATGATGTGCACGTCGCCGCGACGTTCGCGCACCTTGCCGCCGAAGAAGACGGCTTCAGGCATGAAGTCCAGTCCAGTGAACTCGGCACTCATGATGGCGACCCCAGTCTTGGAGGTCGTGTTGGGCGATCCGCTGGCGCTCCAGTTGTCCACCATGAAGCTGATCTTCGAGTCGACGTTGTCATTCTTGAAGCCTTGGCTGAGCATGAATTCGCCGCCAATCTCGCATTCGTTGCCCAAGCGGTATTTGATGCCTCCGAGTCCGTAGCACTCCCGGGCCACACCGCTTCGTGACGACGCTTGCGGGCCTCCTCGGAAATAGCCGCTGAAGTCCACCGCCTGTGCAGCAGCGGCCCCAATGGCAAGGGCCGTGAGAGCGCTCAGTTTCAGCGCCGAGTTGTATGTGCATGTCATGGTTGTCTCCTTAGAGGGCGTTCGGCAGGAGATCCGCCTGCCGTCGGTGGCGATGTGGGCATCGCGCGAATCTGGGTTTGAGGTGTCGCAAGAGCGTGCGGCGACGGAGGCATTTGAATCAAATGTTCATGAAAAGTAATTTGGGGTTAACGATTAGTTAATGTTATGCTGTGACTGCGCTGGGTTTCTTGTGCAACATCCACTCGTGCGCCGGGTCGTTCTTGAACGCCCAGGCGCGGCCGGGGCCGGCCATCACGTTGAGGTAGTACAGGTCGTAGCCGTGGGGCGCGACCACCGGGTGGTAGCCGCGCGGCACCATGACCACGTCGTGGTTCTCGACCACGCAGGCTTCGTCCAGGCTGCGGTCGTCGGTGTAGACGCGCTGGAAGGCGAAGCCCTGCGGCGGGTTGAGGCGGTGGTAGTAGGTTTCCTCCAGCACCGTTTCCTCGGGCGCCGCGTCGCGGTCGTGCTTGTGCGGCGGGTAGCTGCTGGAGTGGCCGGCGGGCGTGATCACCTCGACCACCAGCAGGCGGTCGGCGGCGTCGCTGTCGCCCATCAGGATGTCGCAGACGTAGCGCGTGTTGCTGCCTGCGCCGCGTGTCATGCGGCGCATCGCTGAGCCGTCCAGGCGTTGGACGACCTTTTCGCCGCTGACGTAAGGCGCGGTGCACAGCGCGACCTCGGCATCACGTGAGGCCGTGATCGACACGGTCTGGCCGCCGGGCACGTACAGGGCGTCCGGGGACACCTCGTCGAACACGCTGTCGCGGGTGCCGAGGGCGTCGTACGTGACGCCGCCCACGCTGGCGCTGACGGTGCCGGTGAGCACCACCACGCACAGTTCGCGCGAGCCGGTGTCGACCGTCTCGGATTCACCGGCCTTCAGGCGCAGGGCCCGGAAGCCCACGTGCGTCCAGCCGGCGCGCTCGGGCGTGACGTTGCAGATTTCGCGCTCGGGCGAGGCCTTGACGAGCAGAGGGGACAGGGACATGGCCGGTTTCTCGGTGCTTCGGTTCTTTGGGGTCGGAGCGGGGGGCGCTCCGACGTCAGGGGCAGGGGGATTGGCCGGCCGTCAGGCGCTCAGTCGGTCCACCAGACCGCGCAACGTGTCGTAGCCTTTCTTGGCGTACTCGTAGCTCGGGGCGACGGCCGGGTCTTGCTCGGCCTCGACGACCAGCCAGCCTTCGTAGCCACCTTCCTTGAGCGTGGACAGCACGGCGGCGTAGTCGATCACGCCGTCGCCCGGCACAGTGAAGGTGCCGTTGATGACGCCGTTGAGGAAGCTCCAGCCGTCGTTGCGGGCCTGGGCGATGACCTGGGCGCGCACATCCTTGCAGTGCACGTGCACGACGCGGTTCAGGTGCTTCTTCAGCACGGTCACCGGGTCGGCGGCGCCGCCGAAGTAGGCGTGGCCGGTGTCGAACAGCAGGAAGACCTTGGCCGGGTCGGTCAGGGCCATGAGCTGGTCGATGTCGGCGGGCGACTCGACGTAGGCGCCCATGTGGTGGTGGTACGCCAGTCGGATGCCGTAGGTGGACAGCAGGTGTTCGCCGAACAGGTTCAGGCGTTCGGCGTAGTCGCGCCAGGCGGCGGCGTCCTTGAAGCGGGGGCGCTTGCCCACGGGCGTGTCGATCTGGCCCTGGATGGTGCCCGCGCACTCGCCGTAGACCACGACGGTCACACCGTTGTGCTGCAGCTTGGCCATGTGCGCCTGGCAGCGCTCGATCTCTTCGGCCACGGCGCCGGCGTTGCTCTGGCCGGGGGCGACTTCCGCCAGGAAGCCGGAGTACCAGCCCGAGACGCAGACCAGCCCGAACTCGGCCAGCTTCGCCTTCAGCGCGGGACCTTCCTTGGGGAACTTGTTGCCCAGCTCGAAGCCTTCGTAGCCGATTTCCGCGCCTTCCTTCAGCGCGGTTTCCAGCGGGGTTTCGCCGCCCAGGGAGGGCAGGTCGTCGTTCATCCAGGACAGGGGATTGATGCCAATGCGGACGTTCCAGGTCATGTTGGTGCTCTCGTCTTCAATGCGGAAGGTGGGTCGAATCGGGCCGCGGGGCGCCGAGCGGAAAAGGGTCTAGAAAGACCGCTCAGGTGGAACCGAGCGGCGAATGTCAGCGCTTCTGCTTTTTCTTGGCTTCGAGGTAGCGGGCGCGGGCGGCGTCCACTTCAGGGCGGGCGGAGACTTCGGGGATGGCGACCTCCCACCAGGCGCCGCCGTCATCGGTCGTGCGGTGGTGGGTGGTGTCGATCACCAGCACCTGCGACTTCGTGGCGGCGCGGGCGCGGACCATTTCGCGGCGCAGTTCGGCCACGTCCTTCACGTGCACGGCGTCGGCGCCCAGCGAGCGGCCGTTCATCGCGAAGTCGATGCACGACGGCTGCCCGCCCTCGGGGATGCAGTCGTCAAGCATGTTGTTGAAGCTGGCGCCGCCGCTCTTGACCTGCAGGCGCTCGATGCAGCCGTAGCCCCGGTTGTCCAGCAGGACGACGATGATCTTGCGACCCAGCAGGACCGAGGTGGCCAGCTCGGCGTGCAGCATCATGTACGAGCCGTCACCGACCATGACGATGACTTCGCGCTCGGGGCGGGCCATCTTGGCGCCCAGGCCGCCCGCCACTTCGTAGCCCATGCACGAGTAGGCGTAGTCCATGTGGTAGTTGCCCGGCAGGCCGGAGCGCCACAGCTTGTGCAGCTCGGCCGGCAGGGTGCCGGCGGCACACACGACGAGGTCGTTCGCGGCGCTGTCCAGGCCGGCGTCGGTGGCGGACTCGCGCACGGCGCCGATCACCTCGGCGTCGTAGGGCAGGACGTCCTGGGGCACGTTCAGCGTCAGTTCGGTGACGCGGGCCACCCAGCCGGCGGCGCTGTCACGGCACTGGGCGGTCCAGGCGGCGTCGGCTTTCCAGTCGTCCAGCAAGGCGCTGAGCTGGGCGAGGCCGGTGCGGGCGTCGGCGATCAGGGCTTGGCCGCCCTTTTTGCCGGCGTCGAAAGGCTGCACGTTCAGGCCCACGACCCGGGCGTGGCCGAACAGCGCGTGCGAGCCGGAGGTGAAATCCTGCAGGCGGGTGCCCACGGCCAGCACGACGTCGCACTGGGCGGCGGCGGCGTTGGACGCCGGCGAGCCGGTCACGCCGATGGAGCCCAGGTTGAGCGGGTGGTTCCACGCCAGGCTGCCCTTGCCGGCCTGCGATTCCACGACCGGAATGCCGTGGGTGTGGGCGAAGGCGCTCAGCGCTTCCCAGGCCTGGCTGTACAGCACGCCACCGCCTGCCACGATCACCGGCTTCTGGGCGGTGCGCAGCGTCTCGGCGGCGTCGGCCAGTTCATGCGGATCGGCGGGCGGACGGCGGAAGCGGATCACCTTCGTCTCGAAGAAGCTGGCGGGCCAGTCGTAGGCGAAGGTCTGCACGTCCTGCGGCAGCGCCAGGCAGACCGGGCCGCAGGTGGCGGGGTCGGTCATGACCTGGATGGCGCGGGGGAGCGCCACCAGCAGCTGCTCGGGGCAGGTGATGCGGTCGAAGTAGCGCGTGACGGGGCGGAAGCAGTCGTTGGCGCTGACGTCGCCGTGCTCGAAGCTTTCCACCTGCTGCAGCACGGGGTCGGGCAGGCGGGTGTGGAAGACGTCGCCGGGCAGCAGCAGCACGGGGAGGCGCGCCACGTGGGCCAGCGCCGCCGAGGTCACCATGTTGGTGGCGCCGGGGCCGATGCTGGAGGAAACCGCCATGATGCGCTGGCGGAACTGCGCCTTGCTGTAGGCGATGGCGGCGTGCGCCATGGTCTGCTCGT
>JACCDS012378485.1_pt1 | contig 10179 bp, 8 predicted proteins | sample 7446441 | NCBI WGS metagenome assembly JACCDS01 (sample SAMN15323445, study PRJNA562643) | freshwater metagenome | isolation source: river surface water | place: USA:Blue River Watershed | collected 2017-08-17 | reverse complement strand
CATTGCCGTATTGAAAACTACCTCGCCACTGGTGCGTCCGGCGGTGCCGATTGAAAATCCCTTGAAGATCGTGCCATCGGCGAGCGCAAGGATGGCCGGGGTCTGGTTGGCCGTGAAAAATGGCGGCAAAGGTAACTCCTGGGTTGTTACCGCCGCGGCTGGGCGTCTGCATCGGGGCACGCCTGCCTGATGGCATGCGGATTCCGGGCGATGCGGGACGGAAGGAAGGTGGTTTGCGCGGGCGGCGAGATAATTGGCTAAACCGGCCAATTATAGCGCGAAGCCCCCTGTTCGGGCAACCGAAGCCGCCCGCCGCACGCGCTGGGGAAAGGCAGGAAAACGATCAGAGCCCGAGGGCGGCAATCCCGGCCTTGGCGATCTGTGCGTCTTCATTGGACTTCACGCCGGAAACGCCGACCGCACCGACGCAGTCGCCGCCGGCCATGATCGGCACGCCGCCTTCGAGCAGGCCGTCAATATTCGGTGCCGACAGGAAGGAATAGCGACCATTGTTGATCACATCTTCGTAGATCTTGGTTTCGCGCTGGCCCAGCGCCGCAGTGCGCGCCTTGGACGGGGCGATCGAGGCCGACACCGGCGCCGCGCCGTCGAGGCGTTGCAGCCACAGCAGGTTGCCGCCGTCATCGACGATCGCGATCGTCACGGCCCACTTGTTGGCCAGCGCTTCCGCTTCGGCAGCGGCGGCAATTTTCTTCACGTCGTCGAGGGTGAGGGCCTGTTTGGAACGCATGCTGTACTCCTGTTGTGCTGAAAAAAAGCTGGATTGTACGATAACTTTTTTTAGCCGGATTTGCGTTGGCGAATTGCCTGTTTTTTGTGCAAGGCATTTTGACAAGCCTGCAACGATCGCGTAAATTCCGGGCTTTGGTGATTCCACAGGTGACACGTTTGCCGTTTCGCGCCCGCCGCCCGCTCTCCTTCCTGCAGCAAAGCCTCATGGCCGCCTTGCTGGCCGCCGCGATGTCCGGCGCCCCGCGGGCCCATGCAGCCGATGGCGAACCGGCTCCTGAACACGCACCGCTGTTGTCCCGCATCAGCAGCTTCACCGACCGTGCAGCCAGCCTCGCCATCGAGGCCATGTCGCTGGTGGGCATTCATTACCGGCTGGGCGGCACATCGCCCGAGCACGGCCTCGATTGCAGCGGACTAGTGCGCTACGTTTTCCGGCAGGCCAACGGCACCGAGCTGCCGCGCACCTCGTCCGAGATCAGCCAGATCGGCGAAAAGATCGAGAAAAAAGACCTGCAGCCGGGCGATCTCGTGTTCTTCAACACGCTCAAGCGCACCTTCTCGCACGTCGGCATCTACCTTGGCGACAACAAGTTCATCCATGCGCCGTCGTCCGGCGGCGCAGTACGCGTCGAGAGCATGGACCTCGCGTACTGGAAAGCACGCTTCGACGGCGCGCGTCGTATCGTCGAAGACCAGATCTACGAAAAACCCAAGCGCTGACGCGGCGGCCGGCATTTCGTGCCCGACCGCATCAGCCGTCAGGGCTGCGTGCCCGCTTTCTGCTGCAGCTTGCGCCGGATTTCCGGCAAGGCCGCCATCGCCGCCTTCTCCCCCGCCAGGATGGCCAGATTCCGGCCGTGGAAATCCCCCCCCTTCATCGTCGCCAGTTCGGGCCGGATCACGACATCGGCCTGCTTCAGCTCATATTGGTTCAGGCTCTGACCCATGATCGCGAAGGTCTGCAGGAGCACCTCAAATGTGCTCGCTGCCGGCTGCGCATCCGGCTGCGCCGAGATGTTCACCGCGATCACGAAATCCGCGCCCATCTTGCGCACAAAGCTGGCCGGCACCGGCGACACCAGTCCGCCATCGACATAATCGATGTTCCCGATTCGCACCGGATGGAACACGCCCGGCACGGCCGAGGAAGCGCGTACCGCTGCGCCGGTATTGCCGCGCCTGAACAGGATAGGCTGCCCGGTGTGCAGGTCGGTTGCGACGGCGCCGAACGGCACTTTCAGTTTTTCTATCGGCAGCCCGCCCAGCGCCCGGTTCACGTAATTCTGGATTGCCTCGCCCTTCAGCACACCGGTGGACTGGGAGAAGAAAGGTACGGACCAGTCCGAGATCGCCGCCTCGTCCATGTCGATCGCCATTTTCTGTAGCGCATAGCCATTGTTGCCGGCCGCGTAGAGCGCACCGACCAGGCTGCCAGCGCTGGTGCCGGCCACGTAATCCGGCACGATGCCCTGCGCCTCAAGCACCTTGATCACGCCGATGTGCGCAAAGCCGCGCGCGGCTCCGCCACCGAGCGCCAGCCCGATCTTCACGCGGCGCGGGGCGGCCGGCGGAATGGCGACTGGCGGGGTCACGACAGGAGGCGTGGCGGCGGGCGGGATCGCCTCGGCCGGCGGCTGGCCCGCCCCGGACACCACCGGTGCGGACGTGACCGGCTTTTCGGCCGGCGGCACGTTCACGGGAGCGGTCTGGCAAGCCGCCAGCATGGCTGCAGTCAGCAGCGAAACCAGAAAAATTTGCATGAAGAATGGGGGAGCAGGAGGAGGAATCCGGGCCACCATTTTATCCGAGCGGAAATTCAGTCTCCGCGCCGTCGCGTCAGCGCCCACAGCGCCAGCGACGTGATTGACGCCACCAGGCTGACCACGATCCAGAATCCGTGCTCATGCTCGGCCAGCGGAATGCCGGCAACATTCATGCCGAACAATCCGGCGATCAGGTTGACCGGCAGCGCGACCACGGTAAAGACCGTCAGCGTGTAGAGGCTGCGGCTGCTGCGCTCATTAATGGTTGCAGCGATCTCTTCCTGCAGCAATTTGATGCGCTCCTGCAGCGAGCTCATATCGGTCAGCACGGTGGAGAATTCCTCGCTCGACTCGCGCAATTCCTGCAAGTCTTCGTCAGTGATCCACGCCGGCGGGCGCTGCAACAGCCGAAACAGCGCAGCCGGTTCGGGCGCCATCAGACGCTGCAACCGCACCAACACGCGGCGCAGGCTGCCGAGATGGCCGCGCTTCGAATCCAGCCGGCCGGCCAGCAAGTCATCCTCGATCTTGTCGACCCGGCTGACGGCGTCGCGCACAATGCCGATCAGCACATCCGCCTGATCACGCAACAGGTGAGTCAGGAGGTCGACCGTCGAGCGCAGCGGCACCCCGCCCTGCACCGCTTGCCGCAGCCGGTCGACTGACTTTAGCGGCTTGCGGCGCGCACTGATGACCATGCCCGGCGTGACATAAACCCACAGTGTGGAGATCTCCGACGGATCGAAGGAAAAACCGTGCAACACGTCATTCATCACCGTCATCAGCGCGTCATCCACCTGCTCGACGCGGGTGGAGCGCGAACCCTGCTGCAGCGATTCAAAAAACTCTGGCGGCAGCGGCGCGTGCATGCGCAGCCAGCGTTCGGTCGAGGCCTGGCTGAGGTTGAAATGCATCCAGAGCATCGACCCGGGCCGCGCATCGCGATGCGCGGCCATCTCTTCCGGCAAGGCGTCGGCATCCACCGGCACCGGCCCGCGCTGCGTATCGAGCCGATACGCCCAGACCAGCCCGGTCGGATCAAGACGGAATTCCTGCCAGGGGCGCTCTTTCATGGGTCACAGGGCAATTCGGGAAAACAGGCATCGCGCACCGGCGCGAAAAAAAAAGCGCCCCGGAACCGGGGCGCTCGTGTACCGCTTGCGGATACGGACGATCAGAACGACAGCTGCGCGCGCAGCATGACAGCGCGATCCTTGGTGATCTGCGCGCCGGTTGCACCGACAGCATTGCCGTTGAAGTCGGTCGTCGAGTAGTTCAGCATGACGCGGGCGTTGTCGTTGACGAACCAGGTGAGGCCGGCCGTCATCGAATCAGCCAGGTTGGTCGTGCCCGCTGCAGCGGTCACGTCCGAAGCATCGAACTTGCTGTAACGCAGGCCGACCTGCCATGCGCCAAGGCCGCCTTTCGACAGCGAGAACGGCTGGTTCGGCTTGATCCAGCCGAAGGTGCCGCTCGAGTTGCTGTAGTTGTGCTTTTCGCCGGTCAGGTTGTACAGCGCCTGCACGTAATAGCCATTGAACTTGTCGGTACGATTGTCGCCTTCGTATTTGTAGTCAAAGTATTCGGCCTGCACCTTCACGCCTTCATACGCAAGTGCCGCCTCGAGGCCCATACGCTGACGCGTGACCGGACCGATGAGCGCAGAACCTGCCTTGAAATAGCCCGACATCGTGCGCGTCTCGGTACGCTCGGTGGCCGGCGTCATGCCCTTCAGTTCACCGTTGCTGTACGCAAAGCCAAGGTGGGTGACCAGCGAATCGTTGCCGGCGAAGACCTTGGCCGCGTTGATCGTGCCGCGGGCGATCATGTCCGGCTTGTCATAGGTGGCGTCGTTGTTGCCGCGGCCGGTCGACAGCGCGACCGCATACGTGGCACCGGACACCGGGGAGCCGAACAGCATCACGCCGGTCTCTTTGCCCGGAACCAGTTCCTTGTCCGACTGGCCAACCAGGCTGCGCTCCATGAAGTCGATATTGTTCGAGCTGGTCAGCTGCTCGAGGCTGAACGGCATCTTGAACTTACCGAAACGCACCGAAGCGGCCGGGTTCGCAGCATAATCGACGTAGGCCACGTCGATCTCGGTCGCGCCCGACGACATGCCGTTGCTCGACATGCCGTAGTTGCCGACGATTTCGTACTTCCAGTCCTTCATGAACTGACCCTTGACGCCGAGGCGCGCGCGGCGCACTTCAAAGGCGTCTTGCAGCGGATCGACCGTGCTGCCGGTGGCGGCAGTGCGGCCGTAGTTGCGATAGTCCATGTGGATGCGGCCGGTCAGCTGGATCGAGTTCTCGCCGTCAGCCGACTGGATGCCGATGCCGTTCTTCATCACCTGGCCGGCTTCGGCATTCTTCTGGATGTAGGCGTTGGCCTTGGCCAGGTCCTGATCGACGCGCTTTTCCTTGAAGGCCTTGTTTTCTTCGGTATCGCGGGTCGCATCGACGAATTCGTCATAGTCTTTCTGCGTGATCACGCCCTTCTTCAGCATCAGGTCCAGCAGGGCCTTGCTGTCAGCCGCAGCGAAGGCCGGCGCCGACAGCGACGCGCACACCGTGGCGACGGCGATGGCGATGCGCTTGGCAGCGATAAGGTTGTTCGACTTGTTCATTTGCTTTCTCCGGTTGTAGTCTCGATCGAATCAAGAGGCGCCAGGTCGGACGCCGTGTTGCATTTCTCGATTACCGCGGCGCAGTATGTGATGGAAATTTTTCAGCTTTGTGACAAAACATAAAGCTGCCGCGGATAATGGCGGGAGGTTGATAAAAACAACAGCTGCGACCACCGTCATCAGGGCGTCACAAATGCGCCAGACGATATAAAGTTTTTCACGAATAAAACCAGGAGAATTTCCGCCATGTTCGCCGCCGTCGACCTCGGGTCGAACAGCTTCCGCCTGCACATCGGCACCTTTGATGGCGAGCGCATTCGTATCGTCAACAGCGCGCGCGAGCCAGTGATGCTCGGCGCGGGCCTCGACCGCCGCGGCAACCTGACGCCACAGGCCATCGACACCGCGCTGGCCTGCCTGTCGCGTTTCGCACGCATTTTGAAAGCCACACCGCTGGCCAGCGTACGCGTGGTCGCGACCAACACCGTGCGCATCGCGCGCAATGCGGCGACCTTTCTTCCGCTGGCCGAAAAGGCGATCGGGCACCCGATTGAAGTCATCTCCGGCGAAGAGGAAGGGCGCCTGATTTACATGGGCGTGGCCTGCGCGCTCGACCGTCCGGAAGAGCGCCGGCTGGTGGTCGACATTGGCGGCGGATCGACCGAACTGATCCTCGGCCAAGGCAGCGAGATCGAAGAAGTCGAGTCCTTCGGTATCGGTACCGCCGCCACCGCGACGAATTTTTTCGGCGGCGAACGCATCACCGCGTCCGCGTTCGACGACGCGATCCTCGAGGCACGCAGCCGCTTCGAGGACGGCATCACGCCCTTTCATCCCAAATTGTGGGAGATCGCCTACGGCTCGTCCGGCACGATGCGCACGCTGGCCGAAGTCATAGAAAAGAACACGCTGGGCGACGGCCAGTTGTCCGTGAAGGGACTGACCGCTCTGAAAGAGCGGCTGGTGGACTGCGGTCGCAAGAGCCGCATCGACCTCATGGGCGTGCGCGCGGAGCGCATCAGCGTGATACTCGGCGGCCTGCCGGTGCTGCTGGGCCTGGCGCAGGAAGCGGGGTTGCGGTCAATCCAGCCGATCGAGGCCGGCCTGCGCATGGGCGTGCTGTGGGACCTGCACATGCGCGAGCACCAGCGCGACCGCCGGCAGGCGTCAGTGCGGCATTTCATGCAGCGCTTCGGCGTGGATGCCGCACGTGCTTCCAAGGCTTCGGCGAACGCGCTTGCGCTGTACCGGCAGATCGAGGGCGACGGCGGGGCGCATGAGCGCATGCTCGGCTGGGCCGGCCAGCTGCACGAGGTCGGCATGATGGTGTCGCACACCGGCTTCCACAAACACGGCGCTTACCTCGCGCTGAACGCCGACCTGCCAGGCTTCACCACGCACGAACAGCACCTGCTGTCGGTGCTGCTGCTGGCGCAAAAGGGCAACCTGCGCAAGGTGGCCGACGCGCTAGCCTCGCCGAACATCGCGCGCGCAATCCTGTCACTGCGGCTCGGCATCCTGCTCATGCACGCGCGCATCGACCCGCAGGTCGAGCCGGTACGGCTGCGCATGCGCGGGCGCATCGAGCTGGCGATCGGCGCGCAGGCGCTGTCCGCCCACCCCACCCTCGCCTACTGGATAGCGAAGGAAAAATCCGCCTGGGAGGAGGCCGGCAGGCAGTTCGTCGTGCGCAGCGCCGACTGAGCCCGGCGCCCGCCTTTCGCGGCCGGAAGCTTGAATGTGACAACATAACGATTTATATTGTTTACACATTTAATCCGGAGGGAGCCAACCATGACCACGAAACCGAGCGCAGCAAAAAAATCTGCGCCGAAATCCGCACCGAAATCCGCACCGGCAAAGACCGCCGGACCGGCCGCAAAAGCGAAGTCGCCGGCCGCGAAGCCGGCGCAGAAGCGACCGGCGGTGAAGGCCGCCGCGCCGGTGAAATCGGCCAAGACGCCAGCCGCCGCCGAGAAGACGAAAAAGCCGAAGCTGGTCCGCGACAGCTTCACGATGCCGGAAAGCGAATACGCGGTGTTCGGCCAGTTGAAGAAAACCTGCGTCGCCGCCGGTTTCGAGATCAAGAAAAGCGAGCTGCTGCGCATCGGTGTTGCGCTGATCGCCAAGCTGGATCCGAAAAAACTGCAGGCCGCCCAAGCAGCATTGGCGCCGCTGAAGGCGGGCCGTCCGAAAAAGAAATAAGGCAGGAAAATCTCGTGGCCGCACCCGCCCGGGTGTGGCCTGCTTGGGTGCGGCCCGCCCGGGTGCGGCCTGTCATCACGCTTTCATCTTATCCTGCTCTCATGGTCGTCTGACCAGGGCCCCCGCCCTCACCCGAGAGCAGACTGATGAAAGATACCGACACGCCGTCCGGCAACACTGACTTTTCTTCCATTCTCGATGCGCGCCTGTCGCGCCGCAGCCTGCTGAAAGGCTCGCTGGCCGCAGCCGCTGCCGGCTATGTCGGCGCGGGCAGCCTGCTGCTCTCGCCCGTCGGCGATGCCGAGGCGGCCATGCGGCGGCTCAAGCTGAATTTCAGCGCCGTACCCAAGCACACGTCCGACACCTTGCGGGTCGCCCCCGGCTATTCATGGTCGGTGCTGTATGCCACCGGCGATCCGCTCGACTCGGCGCTGCCGGAATGCGCCAATGACGGCAGCGACGATGCAACCAGCTTCGCCCGCCGCGCCGGCGACCATCACGACGGCATGCATTTCTTCGGCATCGGCCGCAGCGGCCGCTGGGACCGGAACGCGTCCGACCACGCGCTGCTGTGCATCAACCACGAAGCCGTCAGCGCTGCCTTCCTGCATCCCCAAGGCCAGACCATCATCGACGGCCGCCGCGTCTCGGAAGAAGAGGTACTGAAGGAGATGCTCGCGCACGGCGTCAGCGTGATCGAAGTGCGACGGCAGGGCCGGCGCTGGCAGCGCGTCATCGACTCTCGCTTCAATCGCCGCATTACCACCTTCACCGACATGGAGATCCGCGGACCGGCGGCACGCAGCCCGCAGCTCGTGACGCAGTACTCGCAGACCGGCACGCGCACGCGCGGCACGGTCGCCAATTGCGCCAGCGGGCACACGCCCTGGGGCACCTACCTGACCTGCGAGGAAAACTGGGCCGGCTATTTCCGCCGCTTGCCGGCAGACGACGCCCGACGCAGCGCCAGAGAGATCGCCGCGCTCAAGCGCTATGGCATTGCCGGACAGGGACGCGAGCTCTGGGGCAGCGTACAGCCCGATACCGCCGACCGCCGCTACGGTCGCTGGGATGCGGCGGTGCGCGGCACCTCGGCCGATGGCAACGACGATTACCGCAACGCGCCGAATACCTTCGGCTGGGTGGTCGAGATCGATCCCTTCGACCCGCAGTCGACACCGCGAAAGCGCACCGCGCTTGGCCGCTTCGCGCACGAGGGTGCCTGGCCGGGCCCGGTCGTACCGGGCCGGCCGCTGGTCTGGTACATGGGCTGCGATGCACGCGGAGAATACATTTACAAGTACGTATCGACTGCCGTCTGGGATCCGGCCGATGCCGGGCGCGGCTGCGCCGCCGGCGACAAGTACCTTGATGACGGGCGTCTGTACGTCGCACGATTCAATGCCGACGGCAGCGGCGAATGGCTCGAACTGAAGCTGGGCGCCAACGGCATCGATGCAAGCTGTCCCGCCTGTGCCTTCTCTGACCAGGCCGACGTGCTGATCCATGCGCGGCTGGCAGCGGACGCCGCCGGCGCCACCCGGATGGACCGGCCCGAATGGGGCGCGGTCAATCCGCGCAACGGTGAGGTCTACATGACCCTCACCCACAACCCCTCGCGCGACCTCGCGCAGCTCGATGCCGCCAACCCGCGCTTCTATACCGACGCGAAGGCCGGCAAGCAGGGACGCGGCAACGTCAACGGCCATATCATTCGCTGGGCAGAACAGGACAGCCGCGCCGACGCGACGCGCTTCCGCTGGGACGTCTTCCTGTTCGCCGCACGCGAGTCGGCCGACGCCGACGGCGTCAACCTGTCCGGCCTCGGCGCGGACAATGATTTTTCCTCACCCGACGGCCTGTGGTTCTCGCGCAGCGGCCTGCTGTGGATCGAGACCGACGACAGCGCGATGACCGACGCCAGCAATTGCATGCTGCTGGCAGCGATTCCCGGCAGCGTCGGCGACGGCGGCAGCCGCACGGTGACCAGCCGCGACGGCGACAACGAGAAGTCCGTCCTCACCCATGTCGGCCAACCGGCCACCGAGTCCAGCCTGCGCCGCTTCCTCGTGGGACCGGTCGACTGCGAAATCACCGGGCTGGCCGAGTCGCCCGATGGCCGCGCGCTGTTCGTCAACATCCAGCATCCGGGCGAGACCACCAGCAGCAAGGGCTTCGATATCGCCAGGCCCTCCACCTGGCTCAGCCACTGGCCTGCCGGCGGTGATGCGCGGCCGCGCTCGGCCACCATCGTCATCACGCGCGACGACGGCGGCCCGGTCGGCACCGGCTGAGCACGGCACGCGCGAAAGACGGCGACAAAGGTACGGAATCTGTAACCGAACTGACACGCCGCCGTCACGCCCCTGCAGCATTCGCTCGCTAAAGTCAGACGCACGACTATCCAGAGGAGGAATCATGCGCCTGACAACCGTGCGAGCCGACGCCACCCCCAGCTTTCCGAAACTTTCGCTGAGCCTCGCAACGACGCCTGAAGAGGTGCGCGAGGTACAGCGCCTGCGCTATCAGGTCTTCGTCGAGGCAATGGGCCTGGAATCCCTGCAGAACGGCGAAGGCCTCGAGAAAGATGACTATGACGACTATTGTGACCACCTGCTGGTGCGCGACACGCGCACGCTGAAGGTGGTGGGCACGTACCGTGTGCTGGGTGCGCGCGGCCTTGCGCGCACCGGCGGCTTCTACTCGGAGCATGAGTTCGACCTGTCGCGCCTGCAGCACCTGCGCCCGCGCATCCTCGAGGCCGGCCGCGCCTGCATCCATCCCGACTACCGCGGCGGCGGCGTGCTGATGATGCTGTGGGCCGGACTG
>JACCDS010421420.1_pt1 | contig 10179 bp, 4 predicted proteins | sample 7446441 | NCBI WGS metagenome assembly JACCDS01 (sample SAMN15323445, study PRJNA562643) | freshwater metagenome | isolation source: river surface water | place: USA:Blue River Watershed | collected 2017-08-17 | reverse complement strand
GCAGACTACCGGCCGGGAACACCAGGCTATAACTGATACCGTTTGAACGCACGGTCGGGATCACATCCGACTGCGCATCATAAGCGACTTGTGCCCGTACATCCGGGTTGGTATCCGTGACTTCGCGGGTATCGTCGGTCGCGCGGACCGCTTCAATCTCGACCAGACCCAGCTGGTTAGCGAGTGCAATCAGACCCGGATAGACATGCTTACCCTGCAGTTCAACCACTGTACCGCCAGCAGGTGCCGCCAGATCTTTACCGATCGCAGCGATTTTACCGTCAACAATCAGCAGATCGGTGCTTTCCATTACACCATTGCTGACCGTGTGCAAGGTCGCATCGTTCAGTAGTACAGCTCCTTGCTGCGCCGCTGCCGGTACTATTGAGGTCGCCAGTGCTGGTGTGGCGAAAGCTGCTACGCAAAGCAGCGACAGGCTATTCATTTTAAAATTCATCTGAAGCTCCTTTGCTTAGTGTTGATGAGCGTGTTGATGCGCGGCTGAGACACGGCCAAAAGCCAGATCCAGAAAATCGCCATTGTCTTCACAGTGCCAAATTGGCTCTGGCTTCTTCATCTCACCACCACTGCCCGCTTTACGATCTTCCGGAGCTTTCAGCACTTTTTGGATCAGCTGTTGCTTCTCGCGTTCAATGCCGGCATTGAGAGTCATATCGACATTGCGGTCATAGTATTTGGTGCCGTCAATCCAGGTTTGCATGGCTTTGGCATACACGGACAGCGGATGCTCTGACCACAGCACAAAGTCTGCCTGCTTCCCTTCCGCGATAGAACCAACTTTCTGATCCACCTTCAGCTGGATTGCCGGGTTGATCGTAATCATTTTCAGCGCTTCCTCTTCCGACATGCCGCAGTATTTCACTGACTTGGCCGCTTCCTGGTTCAGGCGACGTTGTAAATCCGGACTGTCCGAGTTCACCGACACCACCACACCCTGATCAGCCATCAAACAAGTGTTGGTTGGGATCGCGTCTTTCACTTCCATTTTGTAGGCCCACCAGTCAGCAAAAGTCGAGGCGCTGGCACCATGTGCCGCCATCTCTTTCGCTGTCTTGTAACCTTCGAGAATGTGCGTGAAAGTGGTGACTTTAAAGCCGGTTTCATCCGCCAGCTTAATCAGCATCAGAATTTCTGAAGCCACATAAGAGTGAGTGTGCACAAAGCGTTTGTTATCAAGGATCTCCACCAGCGTTTGCAAGCGGTAATCGACGCGCGGTGGTACCGTGCGTTTTTGCTCAGACGAAGATAAATCGTCATAAGCAGCCCAGGCTGCTTTGTATTCCTTGGCGGCCTGAAACGCATCACGAATAGTGGTTTCTACACCCACGCGGCTTTGCGGATAACGGCTGGTGTAATTATCACCCCAGTTCGATTGTTTGACGTTTTCACCGAGCGCGAATTTGATACTGGCAGGTGCCGCTTTGAATTTCAGCGCTTCTTGTGACACCCCCCAGCGCAGCTGGATCACTTGTGCCTGACCGCCAATCGGGTTGGCACTACCATGCAGCAATTGCGCAGTGGTGGTACCACCGGCTAAACCGCGATAGATGTTGATATCATCCGGATTTAACACGTCGCCGATATGGACTTCTGAAGTCACTGCATCCGAGCCTTCATTGACACCGGATTCGATGGCGATATGCGAGTGTTCATCGATAATACCCGCGGTCACATGCATACCGGTCGCATCAATTTCGACAAACCCTGATGGCGTTTTTAAGTTTTTACCAATGTCGGTAAAGACACCATTGCGCACGATCACATCGGTGTTTTCCAGCTTACCGGCTTTATCTGACGTCCAGACCGTGGCATTTTTGATATGCACGTTTTGCCGTTGTGGCGAACTCATCAGTCCATACGCCTGATTCGGCAGACTAAGTTGCGACAGCAGGCTGCTATCATCGGCTTTTTTCTCGTCAGCTTTGGCGACAGCCGCCTGACGGCTTAAGGTCAACGCCTGCTGACTGCCATCTGGTAATTGCAACGTTCCTTGCAGCAGATTGCCAGCCATCACACCGCTAAACAGCGCCACGCCGTCGCCAGCTTCCAGATCTTTCAGGCTAAAACCAAACTGCACCTGCTGTTTATCGACACTGAGATTTTCCAGTTTGGCTTCTTTATCAGCGTCTTTGTCAGCTGATTTTGCCGCAGGAACAACTTTGCCTTCTACTTTGCCCAAAGCACCGCTTAAGTGCAGTGTTAAGGCTTTGCCACCAATATTCAGCGCGTAATCACCAGCAACATCGGCGTTTTGCAGCGGTTTAAACTGCGTCTCAACACCGCGGTTCCAGGTGGCGACGATTTCACCGTCTTTAAATAAGTCGCCCTTACTGACTACCAGGTCGGCCTGATAGCCGCTAGCAATGCGGCCAAGCTGGCCCGGCATGCCAATCAGTTCTGCCGGCACTGTGGTTAAAGCCGCCAGCGCTTTTTCTGTGCTCAGACCATATTTGATGGCCGTACGCACGTTGGGCCAGAACTTGGTTTTATCGTCCAGCTTATGAGTCGTCAGCGCAAAATTAACTCCGGCTTTTTCCAGCGCCGCCGGGTTGGTTGGTGCGCGTTCCCAATGACGTAAGTCTGCCAGACTGACATCCAGCTGGTCGTCGAGTTTGCCGACACTAGGGGCTGCCGGATATGCCACCGGGACAATCAGGTTGCGGCCGGTTTTCTTCACTTCAGCCGCGCGTACATACTCATAACCAGAAGCGACCAGCGCGACTTTCGGCAGATTAAATTCTTTTAGTAAGCTGTCAGCGCGCAATAAATTGCGTTCATTGCTGATTTCAAACACCAGACCACTTTGATTTAACTGGCCGAGCGCCGCCAGAGCGGCGTTAAATGGAGCAGGTTCACGGAACAAGCGCCAGTCCGTTTTACCATAAGCCTGCTGATACCACTGTGCATCCGCCAGTGTCTGCCGCACCAAGGCAATACTGCCCATCAGAGATGACGGGTAACTTTGTTTTGAACTACCCGGATCAAAAGATAAAAAATGTTGACCATCGGCTTTTAAAATCAGCTCACCCGGTAAACCTTTGCCGGTGGATGCAAGCAGTGCCTGTCCACGGAAAATACCGTCCTGACGGGCTGACTGCACAACGGTAAAACCCTGCTGTTGATAGGCTTTGGCGTCATCAGCGTTAGGACTAAAGCTGTCGGCCCAGCGCTGTTCAGCATGAATCGCCGCGTTCACCGCATTACCGCCTTTACGGGCGTTCTGATACATCGGGCCATCACTGAGGCTGCCGTGCGATGTGGCGGGTGCTTTTTCCACACCATACTGGCTGTAAAGATCAATAAACCCTGGATACAAGTGGTAACCGGCAACATTAATTTGCTGGAATCCGGCAGGGATCTTTAAATCGGTGCCGACCGCGGTGATTTTGCCGCTTTGCACCAGTACGGTGGCGTTAGTCAGTGTTTTACCGGGTTCGGTGTGGACAACTGCACCGGTAAAGGCCAGTAACTGGGCGCTGTTATCACGAATGCCCTGCAATGGCTGCGTCGGATCGGCCCATGCTGGCGCAACAGCACAGACAACCGCTGCACTGAGCAGCGATAAACGAAGTGGCTTCATTCTGATGTTCCTGATTTAAGTTATTGTTTTTTCTGTATTCTGCATAGATTTTTGGCTGACAACGCTGAAATTCAGCCGGGATAATTCCTGCTCGGCCAAAGGCATACTGAAGTAATAACCCTGCACCAGATAACAAGCGTTATTCAACAGAAAATCGACCTGTTCGATGGTCTCCACCCCTTCGGCTACCACCCGTAAATCCATCTTTTGTGCCATAGCGATGATCGCTGCGGTGATATCCATGTCGTTTTTGTCGTCCGGGATATCTTTGACAAAAGATCGGTCGATTTTCAGTTCATCCACCGGGAAGCGTTTGAGGTAACTCAGCGAAGAATAGCCTGTACCAAAGTCATCAATTGATAAAGCCAATCCGAGTCGTTTTAACTCGTTGAGCTGGGTAATGGCCGCATCGGTATCGCCCATTAACATGCTTTCTGTAATTTCCAGGATCAGATATTCGGCCAGCGCGCCCGTGCGCTTGAGCACCCGCTCTACCAAGCCAGGCAGGTCCTGATCGGTAAACTGCCGGGCTGACAGGTTCACCGACACCGTAATGAGCTGGCCCCGCGCATGCTGGCGTGCCAGAAAGCGGCAGGCTTCCCACAAAATCCACTCCCCGATTTGCACGATCAGGCCAGTTGATTCAGCCACCGGAATAAACTTCAGCGGCGGCACCATGGTATTGTCAGGCCTTAACCAACGTAGCAGCGTTTCATACCCTCTGACTTCATTGGTTCGAATATCGATTTTTGGCTGGTAATACAACAGGAACTGCTGCTCGCGGATCGCTTCACGCAGCTGGTTTTCAATATGCAGCCGATCATTGGCAGCATCATTGAGTTCCTGACTAAAGAAATGATAAGTATTTTTGCCGCGCGCTTTGGCCTCATACATCGCCAAATCGGCATGTTTGAGCAACATCTCTTCTTCGTCCGCATCTTGCGGCGCGATAGTGATGCCAATACTGGCACTGATCGCGACATCGTGACCGGCCAGCCGCACCGGCTGCGCAAAGGCCTGCTGTAGATTTTCTGCGATCAATGCCGCCGATTTTTTATCGGAAATACCACTTAAAATCACCGCAAATTCGTCACCGCCAAGCCGCGCAATGGTGTCTTCTTCGCGCAAGCGGCTGATCAGCCGGCGCGCCACTTCTTTCAGTAATTCATCGCCGGCATCATGACCCAGCGTATCGTTGATGCGTTTAAATTCATCCAAATCAAAGTACAGCAGGGCAAAGTGGTAATAACCACGTGCTGCCATCGCAATGGCTTTTCTGAGCTGGTCACGGAAATAACTGCGGTTGGCCAGGCCCGTCAGCACGTCGTAATACGCCAGTTGCTCCATTTTGCGCTGACTTTCTTTAATAAACGAAATGTCCTGCATCGCGCAGACGTAGTTGCTGACGTCGCCTTTGTCATCGCGAATGGGCGCGATGGCCAGACTGGCCCAGAATTGTTTGTTGGCTTGCTGCAATAACATGTCGCCGCGCCAGTGATGACGCTCCTGCAAGCTTTGCAGAATATCCTCGCCGACAAAACGCATCTCCTGCGCAAACAGCAAATGCAACGACTTGCCAAGTACCGACTCCGGCTCAGCGGCAATCATTTCCAGCAAGAACGGATTGACGTACTCAACCACAAGATTGCTGTCAGTCAGCACGATGCCGGAACTGGAAAAAGCCACGGCTTTACTGAGCTTACGTGTCGCCCGCTCTGCTTCTTCTTTTTCCAGAATACGGGTATTGAGACCGGTGATCAGCTGCGTGATTTCATCTGACATTCGGGCAAAAGCCCGGTTCAGCAAGCCGATTTCGTCGGAGCGATCATCCAGTTCAATGCGCACACCGTCACTGTGTGACAGCCGTTGCACCGCGTTGGCCAGATTGGTCAGACGTTTGAGCACAAATTTATAGATAAAAAATTGCAGCGCCAGTGCGACAATCAGGGCCACTAACAAAAACAGCAACACCACTTTGTTGCGGTAATCCTGCAGTCCTTTCACCACGTCGGCTTTGGCGTGATACAGCATCACATGCCAGTCCAGCCGATCGATCCGCGCCGTCGAGGTCACATAATTTTCGACCTGGCGACTGATCTGCGCTTGTGCCGTTGGCCGCTTCAGCACTTGTTGCATAAATTGGTGTAACTCAGCCTGTTGCGGTTTTACCCCTTCGGCCAGCTGATTCATCTGCGGTTTAGCAATTTGGCGCTGCAGGCTGTTCTGCGCATCGAGTAATAAATTGCCTTTACCATCAAACAACATCGCCTGACGACCCGGTTCCCACTGCGAAATTTGGCCAAGATTGGCAAAAATGTCGTCCAGCACCAAATCCGTGCCGGTGATCCCGACAAACTCATCATTGACGTACACCGGGATCACCAGACTGGTCATCCATTTCTGCCAGATTGAATCGTAATAGAGAGGGGTCCAACGCGGCAACCGCGCCGGATTCATCGCCGGTGTGGCAATGTTAAAAAAGACATCCTGCTTGAAATCATGATCGGCCGGGATCTCCAACGCCCAATCGGCAGGCGCAATGCGGATGAAACCGTCTTTGGAAATAAAATAGAAGTTAAAAAAATCTTCCAGCAACACTGGGGCTAATTGCTGCCAAAGCTGGCCTGTCTGCTGGAAATAACCATGTGGTTTGCTGACAAACTTCTGTTGCTGCTGAAATGCCGCAGAAAGGTCATCTTTGCTGCGTAAACTGCCATCAGCGTAAGCTTCAGCCTGATGCTCTGCTGCAAATTGTTGTTGCTGAAAAAAACGCGTCACCACCTGATTCGCGCTGATGGCCTTTTTTTCTTTTTGCCAGAACTCGTTATCCAGTTGTCTGGCATAGCGAGTGGTGGTTTGCTCCAGTTCAGCATGTTCTTGATTAATCAACACATCCTGCTGCAGCGCCAACATGGCAAAAGCAATCACAGTGCTGGCCAGCACTGTCAGTAGAAACACCAGTGCCGAGAATTTAATGCTGAGAGAATTGAGCCCAGTCGTCTTGTAGATGGATTCCTTCACGGGTTACGCCTGCTCGTTGAAAGTCCGATCACTGGACGTTGCGATAGCCTGATGGTAAAACACTATGAGACCAATTGTGTCCAAGTGCTGAAAACCATTAGCATTATTGCATGCAAATCCGACAAATGAGAATCCAACGATGAAAAAACTCCTGTGCACTGCCCTGTTAGCCACGCTGGCGTCTGCTGCTGTATCCGCCGCGACCGCTTTTACCGATGCCAAAGATGCGGTGGATTACCGCCAGTCCGCATTTACGCTGATCCGTCATAACACCGGCGATATCGGTGAGATGCTGCAAGGTAAAGTTCCTTTTGACGCCAAACGCGTCCAGCAACGTGCCGATGCACTGGCCGCTTTAGCACCACTGCCATGGCCAGCATTCAGTACGCCAGGTACTGAAGCCGGTGGTGGCGAAGCAAAAGCTGAGATCTGGGCCGACTTTAAAGATTTCACCGCCAAAGCAGATAAGTTCCAACTGGACGCCAAAGCACTGCAAACTGCAGCACAAAGCGGCGACCAGGCTAAAATCAAAGCAGCCTTTGCCACTTTCCGCGGCAACTGCAAAGCTTGCCACGACAAATACAAAGCCGACTAATCTGTAGGAATAGCGTCACCGGAAATGGCTGCTGCAATTCCGCTGTACCGTACTTCCTGTAGATAAAAAGACGGAGCCTGGGCTCCGTTTTCTATTGGAAATTATATCGCTTGAGTTACATCGCTTGAATAGTCTGCAGATCTGCCAAAAATTGTGGCCATACTGCACTGCCCTGCCACCCCATCAGGCCACAAAACAGAATCACAACGAGCAGGAAGTATTTCACGCTGTTTAGCAGGCGCGGCGCTATGGTGTCTGCCGGCAGAGCCTTCCGGCCATGCCACATCGCGCCAATGACTTTGTCCCCGCTCAATTGATGCCACAGTGCAGCCAGCACATGCACAACCACCAAGCCCAGCATCAGATTAAACCCAAGCTCGTGCCAGCTACCGGCCAGACTGCTCAGCCAGTCCGGAACCAGGCTATACAGCGGTCCCTCTGTCATCACTTCATCAGTAGTCATCAGGCCTGAGACAAACTGCAACGTGACTAACAGCAATAAGGCCAGGATCATCAGCGCAGAAACCGGGTTGTGTCCGGCCACCGACGTTTTGTCCGCCAGATATTGCCGCAATTGACGCGGGCCCGGGACAAAATGTCGAAACCGGGCCGTCTCACTGCCGATCAGCCCCCAAATCAAACGGGCTCCCAACAACGATGCCAGCGTGTAGGCCAATAGCTGATGCAGGCCATACCATTCCTGCTCGGCGCTATACCAGAGCCCAGCCAGTAACACGACCTGGAACCAATGAAAAAGCCGGACCGCCAGGTCAAAAATCTGCACGGGTACGGATTGAATTTGTTGCATATAACACCTGATCTTCTGTGATAATCTGAGTTCTTCAAGTCAAAATGAGCGCATCTGCATGAAAATTATAAAAAATATGTTAGCAGTGTTAGTGCTGTTGCTCGCGATTGCCGCTGCAGCAGGCTATTGGATGGTGCACCAAAGTCTGCCGGTATATCAAGGGCAACTGACCGCAGCGGTAGAGCAACAGGTCGTTTCTGGTCGGGATGTACAAGGATATCTGAGTATCCGGGCGCAGAGCCGGGGCGATGCCGCTTTTGCGCTTGGCTTTGCACACGCACAGGAACGTTATTTTCAGATGGACTTACTGCGACGGAACTCGGCCGGGGAACTAGCCGAGTTGTTTGGGACCGCAGCGCTTGATTTTGACAAGAAACAACGGATGCATCGTTTCCGTGATCGGGCCGACAGCATTGTCACCAGCTTGCCGAAAGTTCAGCGCGATGTGCTTGAGCGCTATGCCGCCGGCGTCAACGCTGGCTTGCAGCAATTGGGACTGCCACCTTTTGAATATCTGCTGTTGACTCAGCAACCACGCCCCTGGCAACCGGCAGATTCACTGCTTGTGATTTACAGTATGTTCCTGGATTTGCAGGGTGCATTGGGGAAAGACGAACTGGCACAGGGGGCGCTAAAAGCTGCAGTGCCACTGGAGTGGTATCAGTTTTTAACTCAGCACAGCAGTGACTGGCAAGCCGCCATCGATGGCTCAGAAGCCAAAGCGCTGCCACTGCCGCAAAGCCCGTTACCCGCCCTGTTAAAAGCCAATCCCGCGCAGGCCTGCCAGGACTGTGGTCTGACCGACAGTCGCGACATCGGTTCGAATAACTTTGCCGTCGCGGCCAGTGCCAGCAAAGATGGTCGCGCCATTCTCGCCGATGACATGCACTTAGGCATTCGGGTACCGGGCACCTGGTACAAGGCTCAAATGAGTTGGACTGAGGGCGACACCCAACACAGCATTGCCGGGGTCACGCTGCCTGGCACGCCGGCCGTCGTCGCCGGCAGTAATGGTCACATTGCCTGGGGTTTTACCAACAGTACCGCAGACTGGCACGATGTCATTGCCTTAGAGATGGATGACAGCGGCCAAAAATATCAGACGCCGGCCGGTTTACAGGAATTCAGCTACAACAACGAAGTGATTAAGGTGAAAGGCGAAGCCGACGTGGTGCTATTGGTCAAAGAAACTCAATGGGGACCAGTAATGGCGGCACCTTTTGACAAATTTGCCTTGCGCTGGGTGGGCTATGACCGCGAAAGTCTGAACCTGAATTTGCTGGCGCTGGAACAGGCGAAAAGCACTACTGATGCGCTGGCGCTGGCGCCTTCTATCGGTATTCCTGCGCAAAACCTGCTGGTGGCAGATGCCAAAGGCCAGATTGGCTGGACCATTATCGGCGCCATCCCAGCACGTCAACTGCAGGACTGGGATACGCCACAGGATTGGAGTGAAGGCAAAAACTACTGGTCGGGTTACTTGACAGCCAAAGACTATCCACAAATCTATGCGCCAAAAGACGGCCGGCTCTGGACCGCCAACGCCCGCTCTGTCGGCGGCGATGCTTTGGCGTTATTGGGAGACGGTGGTTATGACCTCGGCGCGCGTGGTAAACAAATCCGCGACCGTTTGTATACACAGCCGCAGCACGACGAAAAATCCCTGCACGACATCCAGCTCGACCATGAAGCTTTATTCCTCAAACGCTGGCAGCAGCTGTTACTTGAGGTATTAAGCCCAGAGTTCGTTGCAGCGCAACAACTGAGCCAGTACCGTCAATGGATTGAAACGGACAGTCAAGCCGCCAGCCGTGGTGCCATCGGTTATAGCCTGCTGCGCGCATTTCGCGATAAAACGCTCGAGCTGATGTTTGCCCCACTGGCCGGTCATCTGGAAGCGCAGCAACTGCGTTTGCGCGATTTAAAAATGGTGCCGGAAACGCCGGCCTGGGCCATGCTGCAGGCAAGACGTGATGACACTTTGCCGGGCAGCTTCCAAAGCTGGGATGCATTGTTACAACAAGCGGTGCTGGATTCAGTCGCACTGTTAAAAACACAAACCGAGGGCGATTTGAGTAAAGCCCGCTGGGGTGTGCTCAATAGTGCCGAAATTCAGCATCCATTGCCCAAAGCACTGCCATTTCTCGGGCGCTG
>JACCDS010969694.1_pt1 | contig 10180 bp, 9 predicted proteins | sample 7446441 | NCBI WGS metagenome assembly JACCDS01 (sample SAMN15323445, study PRJNA562643) | freshwater metagenome | isolation source: river surface water | place: USA:Blue River Watershed | collected 2017-08-17 | reverse complement strand
GATCAGCAACGGGCTGGTCGATCCTGCGCGCGTACCGAAAGACGGTGTCGCCGTCATCCGCATCTGGCAGGCCAACATCAGCAAGACCATCATCGCGCACGTGCCGATCACGAATGGTGAGGTACAGGAGACCGGCGACTTTGAACTCGACGGCGTGACTTTCCCCGCGGCTGAAGTGCAGCTCGAATTCATGGATCCGGCAGCCGAGGAAGAGGGCGCGGGCGGTTCCATGTTCCCGACCGGGAATCTGGTCGACGATCTCGAGGTGCCGGGTGTCGGCACGCTGAAGGCGACGATGATCAATGCCGGCATCCCGACCATCTTCGTCAACGCCGAAGCGATCGGCTACACCGGCACCGAATTGCAGGAAGCGATTAATGGCGACGCGAAAGCGCTCGCGATGTTCGAGACGATTCGCGCCTACGGCGCAGTGCGGATGGGACTGATCAAGGAGATCGGCGAAGCGGCCAAGCGGCAGCATACGCCCAAGGTCGCGTTCGTCGCGCCGCCGAAAGATTACGTATCGTCGAGCGGTAAGCAGGTGCAAGCCGGTGACATCGACCTGCTGGTACGCGCGCTGTCCATGGGCAAGCTACATCATGCGATGATGGGTACGGCAGCGGTAGCCATCGGTACCGCTGCGGCGATTCCGGGCACGCTGGTGAACCTGGCGGCTGGCGGCGGCGAGCGCACGGCAGTCCGCTTCGGTCATCCGTCGGGCACGCTGCGCGTCGGCGCGGAAGCCGCGCAGGCGGGTGGCGAGTGGAGCGTGAAGAAGGCCATCATGAGCCGCAGCGCACGCGTGCTGATGGAAGGCTGGGTGCGCGTTCCCGGCGATGCGTTCTAATTTCCGGCGCTTTGAAAATCCAAAAAGACGTAGAGAAGACACCTAGGGGGGGACATGAGCCACGACGACTTCTATCGCAAATCGATAGCCGATCCTGATGCATTCTGGTCAGAGGAGGCCCGGCGCATAGACTGGCACAAGCCGTTCGAGCAGGTCTGCGACTATTCGCGTCCGCCGTTCGCGAAATGGTTCGTCGGCGGCGAGACCAACCTGTGCCACAACGCGGTCGACCGCTGGGCGCAGAAGCAGGGCGACACGCCCGCGCTGATCGCCATCACGACCGAAACGCCGGACGGCGCGCCGGTCGAGAAGGTCTGGAACTTCAGGGAGCTGCAGCGCGAAGTCGAACGCACGGCCGCGATCATGCAATCGCTGGGCGTGACCAAGGGTGACCGTGTGATCATCTACATGCCGATGATTGCGGAAGCAACTTTCGCGATGCTGGCCTGCGCGCGTATCGGCGCGATTCATTCGGTGGTCTTCGGCGGATTTGCAGCCAACAGCCTCGCGACCCGCATCGAAGACGCGCAGCCGAAGCTGATCGTATCAGCCGACGCCGGATCGCGCGGCGGCAAGCCTATCCCTTACAAGCCACTGCTCGACGAAGCGATCGAACTCTCGCATCACAAGCCGCAGCACGTGCTGATGGTGAACCGGCATCTGGCCGGGATGAACATGGTCGCCGGCCGCGACCTCGATTACGCTGCCCTGCGCGAGAAATTCCTCGATGCGCAGGTACCGGTGACCTGGCTGAAGTCGGAGGACAGTTCGTACATCCTGTACACGTCCGGCACCACCGGAAAGCCCAAGGGTGTGCAGCGCGACGTCGGCGGCTATGCGGTTGCGCTGGCGATGTCGATGCAGCATGTGTACTGTGGCGTGCCCGGCGAAGTGTATTTCTCCACGTCCGACATCGGCTGGGTGGTCGGCCACTCGTACATCGTGTACGGCCCGCTAATTGCCGGCATGGCAACCATCATGTACGAAGGCACGCCGCTGCGCCCTGATGCGTCGATCTGGTGGCAGATCGTCGAGAAATACAAGGTCACGCGTATGTTCTCCGCGCCGACTGCGGTACGCGTGCTGAAGAAGCAGCCGCCGGAGCTGATGCAGAAGCATGATCTGTCGTCGCTGAAGGCGCTGTACCTCGCCGGCGAACCGCTGGATGAAAACACGTCGGCGTGGGTGGCGCAAGCGCTTGGCGTGTCCATCATTGACAACTACTGGCAGACCGAAACCGGCTGGCCCATTCTGTCGATCGCCAAAGGCGTCGAAGACAAGCCGACGCGGCTGGGCAGCCCCGGCGTGCCGATGCCGGGCTATCGCGTGAAGATTCTCAACGAAAGCACCGGCGCGCTGTGCGGCGCGAACGAGAAGGGCGTGGTCGTGATCGAAGGTCCGTTGCCGCCGGGTTGCCTGCAGACCGTGTGGAACAATGACGAGCGCTTCATCAAATCGTACTGGTCGAATTTCAGTACCGAGCAGGTGTACTCGACCTTCGACTGGGGCATTCGCGATGACGATGGCTATTACTTCATTCTCGGTCGCACCGATGACGTGATCAACGTCGCGGGTCACCGTCTTGGCACGCGCGAGATCGAGGAAAGCATCTCCAGCCATGCCAACGTGTCCGAAGTCGCCGTGGTCGGCGTCGAGGACAAGGTGAAGGGGCAGGTAGCGATGGCTTTCGTGATACCCAAGCATTCCGACAAGGTCGCGACGCCGGAGGCAAAGAAGCAGCTGGAGAAGGAAATCTTCGGCGTGGTGGACCACCAGCTTGGCGCGGTCGCACGTCCGGCGCGCGTGTTCTGCGTGAATCTGTTGCCGAAGACGCGTTCCGGCAAGTTGCTGCGCCGCTCCATACAGGCGATTTGCGAGGGCCGCGACCCCGGTGATTTGACGACGATCGAAGATCCGGCATCGCTGGCGCAGATCCGCGAGGCGCTGCAGTCCTAAGCTGCATGAACCCCTCCGTTACCCTGTCGATATCGATCGCCGCCAAGCCGGTCGATATTGCGGCTTATGTGGCCGATGCGCGCAATATGCCGCAATGGGCGGGCGGGTTCTGCAAATCCGTGCGTAAGGATGGTGACGACTGGGTAGTCGAGACCGGCGAGGGCGAGGTCGGGCTGAGATTTCTCGGCCCGACCTCGGCCGGCATTCTCGACCACATCGTGACCCTCGCGCCCGGTATTGAGGTTTATGTGCCGATGCGGGTGCTGACCAACGAAGAGGGGAGCGAGGTATTGTTCACCCTGTTTCAGCCGCCGGCGATGACGGATTTCAGGCTGCAGCAGGATATGGCGCTGGTGAGGGCCGATCTGCAGCAATTGAAGCGGGTGATTGAGTCAGGGCAGCGAAACCCGCCAACCCTGCCTTGAATTCACGGCGCCAGCGTCGCAATCACAGGAGTATGGTCCGACGGCTGCTCCCACTTGCGCGGCAGCTTGTCGATCTCGCACGCAGTGCAGCGCGAGGCCAGCGTTGGCGACAGCAGGATATGGTCGATGCGCACGCCCATATTGCGCCGGAAGGCCATCTGCCGATAATCCCACCAGCTGTACAGCTTCTCTGCCTGCGGGAACAGCCGGAACGCATCTTTCAGGTCCAGCGCAATCAGCCGCTCGAACGCGGCACGCTCGGCATCCGAGCACAGCACCTGCCCGGCCCACGCGACCGGGTCGTGCACGTCGGCGTCGGCCGGCGCGATGTTGTAATCGCCGAGCACCGCGAGCGCAGGGTGGGCCTCAAGTTCGTCGCCGAGCCAGCGCGCGAACGCATCCAGCCAGCGCAGCTTGTAGTCGTACTTATCGCTGCCGACAGTCTGCCCGTTCGGCACATACGCACAGACGACGCGCATGCCGGCGATGGTGGCGCTGATGATGCGCTGCTGCTCATCCTCGAACAGCGGGTTGTTCTTCACCACATCCGCAATCGGATGACGCGACAGGATCGCGACGCCGTTGTAGGTCTTCTGCCCGGCAAAGGCGACCTGATAGCCGGCGGCCTCGATCTCGGCCACCGGGAACTTGTCGTCGGTGAGCTTGGTTTCCTGCAGGCAGAGCACATCGACCGGAGAAGCCTCCAGCCATTGCAATACCTGCGGCAGACGGACCTTCAGCGAGTTGACGTTCCAGGTGGCGATTTTCATTCAGCGCAGTTCCGTTTATTTCTTCGCCCGTTCCATCAGGAATGCCGTCAGCATCGGCACCGGCCGTCCGGTCGCGCCCTTGGCTGCGCCGCTCTTCCAGGCAGTACCGGCGATGTCCAGATGCGCCCAGGTGTACTTGCGCGTGAAACGTTCCAGGAAGCAGGCCGCCGTGATCGAGCCGCCCGGCGGGCCGCCGATGTTGGCGATGTCCGCGAAGTTCGACTTCAGCTGCTCCTGATACACATCTTCGATCGGCATGCGCCATGCGGTGTCGTTGGTCGACTTGCCTGCCTTGATCAGCTCATTGGCCAGCGCATCGTGTGCGTCGTCATGCCGCGTGAACAGGCCGGTGTTGTGATGGCCGAGCGCGGTCACGCAGGCGCCGGTCAGCGTGGCAATGTCGACCACGGCAGCCGGCTTGAAACGCTCGACATAGGTCAATGCGTCGCACAGGATCAGGCGGCCTTCGGCGTCGGTATTCAGGATCTCGATAGTCTGGCCCGACATCGACGTGACGATGTCGCCCGGACGCGTGGCGCGGCCCGACGGCATGTTCTCGCAGGTCGGGATCACGCCGATCACGTTCAGCTTCAGCTGCATCTCGCCGATCGCGCGGAAAGTGCCCAGCACCGAGCCTGCGCCGCACATGTCGTACTTCATCTCGTCCATGCCGGCGCCCGGCTTGAGCGAAATGCCGCCGGTATCAAAGGTGATGCCCTTGCCGACCAGCACGACCGGCGCATCCTTGGCCTTGCCGCCCATGTGCTTCAACACGATGAATTTCGGCGGCTGTTCGCTGCCGTGCGTGACCGACAGGAAGCTGCCCATCTTCAGCGCTTCGAGCTGCTTGCGGTCTAGCACCTCGACGCCAAATTTGTGGTCCTTGGCAAGCTGCTTGGCGGTGCTGGCCAGATAGGTCGGGGTGCAGATGTTCGGAGGAAGGTTACCCAGTGTCTTGGTCAGCTCCATGCCGTTGGCAATCGCGACGCTTTGCGACAGCGCCAGCTTGGCTGCGCTCTGCTGCGCGGCATCGACCGCGAAAGCGATTTTCTTCACGCCGCTTGCGCCATCGTCTTTCTTGCTCTTCAGCGCGTCGGTACGGTAGACGCTCTCGCGCAGCGCAAGCGTCAGCGCACGCAGGCCCCACTGCATATCGCGGCCCTGCGCCGCATCCAGCGGCAGCGCCAGCAGCGCGTCCTTCGCCCCGAGGCTGGACAGCGCGCGCGCAACTGCCTGCGCGGCAGAGAGGAAATTGCGGTCGGTGACGCTTCCGTCAGCGCCAAGCCCCACCAGCAGCACGCGCTTCGCATTGGCCGCCGGACGTTGCAGCAGCAGCGTGCTACCTGCCTTGCCGGTGATGTCGCCGCCCTTGATCGCGGCAAGCAGGGAGCCTTTGTCATCAAAGAGCGCCGCCGATGGGGTGAGCTTGCCGTTTTCGAATACGCCCACGACCACGCAATCGGTCTTCTGTTCAGCGATTGCGTTTTTTGTACTGAAGGCTTTTATGCTAAAGTCCATGACGGCTCCTCGTTAGTTCTCCGGAATTATAGTCCCGAATGATTTTTCACCGCGCTATACGCCGCGAGCTGCTTCACACGGTCGGCGCGGTCTTCACGACCCTGTTCACCATCGTGATCACGGTGATGCTGATCCGCATCCTCGGTGATGCAGCCGCCGGCAAGATCGCTCCCGCCGACGTCGTCGCGATGCTGGGTTTCGCGTCGCTCGGCTACCTGCCTGTCATCATCTCGATGACCGCCTTCATTTCGGTGCTGCAGGTGGTCGCCCGCAGTTACCAGGACTCCGAAATGGTGGTCTGGTTCGCGTCTGGCGTGTCGCTGACGCGCTGGATACGGCCTGTGCTGACGATTGGCGCGCCGCTGGTGATCATGACGGCGGTGCTGTCGATCTGGCTTACTCCGTGGGCCAACCGTTCTGCGGCTGAGTACAAGGAACGCTTCAAGCGCCGCGAAGATATTGCCCGTGTCTCGCCCGGCAAATTCCAAGAGTCTTCGCGCGGCGACAAGATCTTCTTCGTCGAGGGGTTGGCCAATGATGCCAGCAAGGTCAGCAATATCTTCGTCCGCGAGAGCGGGAAACGGGACAGCGTGGTGGCGGCCGAAGAAGGCACGGTGGAGATCATGCCCGACGGCGAAAAGAAACTTGAACTGACACGCGGCCGCCGCTATGAAGGCTCGCCGGGCGACAAGGAGTTTCGCATGATCGAGTTCCAACGCTACTCCGTGCTGATGTCGGGTGGCGAGAGCGCGATTAATCAAAGTACGGCGGCGCGCTCGCTGCCGACGCGACAACTGGTCGAGCAACCGACCGCCGCCAACCTGTCCGAGCTGCTGTGGCGGGTCGCGATGCCGCTGATGTGCGCGCTGCAGATGCTGATTGCGGTGCCGCTGGGTTTCGTTAACCCCCGTCGCGGGCGAGGCATGAACCTGATGATCGCGCTGCTCCTTGCCATTACCTACAACAACCTGATCGGCATCCTGCAGGGCGCTGTGGCCACTGGCCGTATGAGTTTCGGCGTGACCTGGTGGCCGATTCATTTGCTCGTGCTGCTACTGACCGCGCTCCTGTTCTTCTGGCGCGACAATACCAACAGCCGCTGGCATCCCGCTCGCCTGCTTGGCCTGCTGCGCGGCGCGTTACTGATTCGGCGGAGGTCGGCTGCATGAAGGTGCTGTACCGCTATTTCGCTTCCGAGATCTACCGCTCGGTCATGTTCGCTTTGCTCGCCTTCCTCGCGCTGTTCGCGTTCTTCGACCTGATGAGCGAACTGGGTTCGGTCGGCCGCGGGCCGTATCAGGTCGAACATGCGTTGCTGTATGTGACGCTCGGCTTGCCGCGCTATGCGTATGAGCTGATGCCCATCGTTACGCTGATCGGCACCATCTACGTCATGGCCCAGTTCGCATCGCGCTCCGAATTTACCGTGATGCGCGCCTCCTCGCTTTCCATGGGCCGCGCGCTGCGGCTGCTGATGCGCATCGCGGTCGTGCTGGCGCTGGCGACTTTCATACTCGGTGAATTCATCGCGCCGAAGTGCAATGATTTTCGCGACAACTTCAAGCGCCGCATCCAGGGCTCGGCGCTGTCGGCGGAGTTCCGCTCGGGTTTGTGGGCGAAAGACCTGGTGCGTGATCCCGATACACGGCAAGTGCTGGGTTCCCGCTTCCTGAATGCGCGCAAGATCGAACCCGACGGTTCGGTACTCGACGTCAGCCTGTTTGAATTCGACCGCAAGATGCGCATGGTGTCGCAGGTGTCGGCGGCGCGCGCCGATTTCGTCGGCGATGAAACGTGGACGCTCAGTTCGGTCGACGAGATCCGGCTCGGGGCAAAGGTCGAGCCGTTGACCGGCTTGCAGCCGGTCGGTGCCAGCCATCGCAAGCTGGATAGCCTTCAGATACGCTCCGATATCACGCCGGGGATTCTCGCGGTGATGCTGGCCGATCCGAAGGAGATGTCGGCGCTCAGCCTCGCGCAGTTCAGCCGCCACCTGCAGGAAAACAACCAGCGCAGTGAGCAGTACGAGATTGCGCTGTGGGGCAAGCTGCTGTATCCGCTGGCGCTGGTGGTGATGATGGTGCTGGCACTGCCTTTCGCTTATATGCAGGTGCGCAGCGGCGGCCTGTCGCTGAAGGTCTTTGCCGGTATCATGATTGGCATGGGCTTTCATCTCGTGAACAACCTGTTTTCACACATAGGCCTGCTCAATACCTGGCCGCCGTTCGCGACGGCGGTATTGCCCAGCCTTCTTTTCCTGCTGGCGGCGATTTCGGCGCTATGGTGGGTGGAGCGACACTGATGCAAGATAAATCCGCGCTGGTCCTGTTCGCGCATGGCGCCCGCGATCCGCGCTGGGCAGAGCCCTTCCTGAAAATGCAGGCGGTCGCTAGCCAGCGCCTGCCGGGCACACAGGTCGAACTGGCATTTCTCGAATTGATGGAGCCGCGGCTGCCGGCCGTGGTGGAGCAGCTGGTGCAGGACGGCTGCGGTCGTATCAGCGTGGTGCCGGTGTTCCTCGGGCAGGGCGGCCATGTGCTGCGCGACCTGCCGCCGATGATCGATGAATTGCGGGCTGCGCATCCGCAGCTGCAGCTGACGGTCGCGCAAGCAGTCGGGGAAAGTCCGGAAGTGCTGAGTGCCATCGCGAATTATTGCGTGGACAGCCTGCAGGCCTGAGCGAGCGTGGCCTCGATATTCGGTTGATGAATCGGCGTTGCCATTGTTTGCATGGGCTTTGACCGACGCTGATCCTAAGCTGCATCCTTCGCCTCGCAGTTCGCCGGAGTTTAATCCAACAGTTTTCTCCGGCGCGGCGCCTCCTGCGGGAGGCGTCGTTTTTTCTGAAGCGCTTGATTGCGCGTCACTGTTCATCGACTGCTTCTGCATCCTCCACCAACTTCCTCGGCTTGTTTTTGCGCTTGACGCGCCCCGGCTCTTTCCATGTCCGCTGTGCCAGCTCGCCGTTCCGGTAGTGCGTGCGCCATTGGAAGATCAGCCGGATGTCGACGTCGAATTCCCGCGCGGCGACGACCGTGCTGGCTTCATCTGCGCGGTCGAGGATGTCATGCTTCTGCTTCAGCGACCATACCCGGCGAGGCCGGTAATCCCGCTTGCCTTTCAACGGCTTTTTCTTCAGCGCGATGATTCGTCGCATCGTCGGCTCCTCGCATGAAAACGATAAAGCCGTGACGATGCAATGCAATGCGCCCGCTGGCGCTAGCGTTCAGTCCGGAAAAGAGGGGTTCATCGGTTCTCTGTAACTGATGGTGTGGTGAGTGTGGTTGACTCGCTACGTGTCCGATGAGCGGAGTCCTGCTATCGCCGCTCAGCTGCGCGCGCGCAGCGCCTCACCGATCATCACCAGTACCGGGCCGCTGCATTCGGGCAGGCCGTTCACCATGTCGGCAAGCGACAGGCGCATCACGCGTTCATCGTGACGGCTGACGTTCTCGATGGCGATCACCGGCGTCTGCGGAGCATGCCCGCGTTCGAGCAGCCGCTTGGCGGTCGCGATGGCTTCCTGGCCGCCCATGTACTGCACCAGCGTGTCACAGCCGGGCAGGGCGGTCTGGTCCGGTGCGCCGGGTGCCGTGGTGGACGTGAAGAAGGCGACATTGCGCGCGACGCCGCGCTTGGTCAGCGGTTGCCGGATCGATGCGGCGGCGGCGAATGCCGTCGTGACGCCGGGCACGATGTCGTAAGGCACCCGCGCTGCCTCGAGCGCGACCAGTTCTTCATCGGCGCGACCGAACAGCATCGGGTCGCCACCCTTGAGCCGCACTACACGGTCGAAGCGGAAAGCACATTCCAGCAGTTGCTGATTGATCAGTGCCTGCGCTGTTGAGCGCTGTCCGCTGCGCTTGCCCACGGAAACCAGAATGGCCTGCGGACACAAGGCGAGGATGTCGGGGGTGACCAGTGCGTCGTGCAGCACGACTTCTGCATCGGCAAGAATACGTGCGCCGCGAACGGTGATCAGGTCAGCAGCGCCGGGACCGGCGCCGACCAGCCAGACCTTGCCGGGTGTGGGCCTGGCAGGTCTGTCGAGGTGGTGAGACATGGATTGCCAGAGTTTTCAGTCCAGCCGGATCATGCCTGCGGCAACGGTCTGGTGCGAGATCTCGTCGATCAGGATGAAACTGCCGGTCGCGCGCGCCTGCTCGTACGCGTCAGCGGCCAGCGGCTGCTGCACGGTGAGGCTGATGCGGGCGATGCCGTTGAGCCTGAGCTCAGTGCCGGCCAGACGTTCCTGCGTGTTGATGTCGAGCAGCGAGTCTATGCCCGTCACCTTCGCCGCCACCTGACGGGTGGTGTGCTTCAGCCAGTACTTGCAGCCCATGTTCAGCGGCTCTTCCGACAGCCAGCAGACGTCGGCGCTGAAGTTCTTCAGCACCTTGGCCGGCGCATCGGCGGCGGCCAGCATATCGCCGCGCGAGATGTCGACGTACTCATCCAGCAGGATGGTGACCGACTTGCCTGCCGAAGCGCTGTCCAGCGAGCCGTCCAGCGTGATGATGTCCTTCACCGTCGCGCTGTGGCCGTTCGGCTGCACGATGATCTTGTCGCCCTTCTTCACGGTGCCGGCTTCGATGCGGCCCATGTAGCCGCGGAAGTCATTCGCTTCGTGACCATTGTGCCGTGCGACCAGCTGCACCGGGAAG
>JACCDS010645473.1_pt1 | contig 10185 bp, 7 predicted proteins | sample 7446441 | NCBI WGS metagenome assembly JACCDS01 (sample SAMN15323445, study PRJNA562643) | freshwater metagenome | isolation source: river surface water | place: USA:Blue River Watershed | collected 2017-08-17 | reverse complement strand
CCAGCATAACGAAGAATTCAGAAAAAATCTTTTTGTAATTCTTGTCGTAGTATTACATGTTCAATTACAATGCGCCTGCCTCAATGTGGCGATGACCACAGGCACACCTCTGAACCTACAAGACGTAAAAGGCGACACCATGACTCTATCACACGAAGAACAGTATCAACGCAGCTGGCAGGAGCGCCAGGAATACGCTGAGAACATGCAACCAATCATAGGTCGCTTGTATCGTAATAAAGGCATTGAAGTTGTGGTTTATGGCCGTCCTTTGGTGAATGCAACGACAATAGACATTATAAAAGCCCACAAAACTGTCGAGCGGTTTGAACATCAAAAATTACGCTTAAGAGAAAGTTTCCCATTATTAGAAGCAATATCCACTATGGATCTGGCGCCAGGCCGCGTTGATATTGGCAAGTTAGCTTTTGCCTATTTGTATAAAAACGCGGGCGAAGGTCAAACTTTGCAACAGTATTTAGAAAGTCAGCTGTCTGAAATATTACATCGTGACGATCAAATCAAGCCAGTGGATGTAGTGCTTTATGGTTTTGGACGTATTGGGCGTCTGTTAGCCCGGCTGATGCTGGAGCGTTCCGGCCCGAGCAGCAAATTACGCTTACGTGCTATCGTCGTGCGTGGTGGTCGTAAAGGTGATTTAGAGAAGCGTGCCAGCCTGCTGCGTCGCGATTCTATCCATGGACCATTTAATGGCAGTATTACGGTGGATGAAGAGAATGGTGGTATTAAAGCCAATGGTACCTTTATTAAAGTAATTTATGCTGATTCACCGGAGCTGGTGGATTATACCGCCTATGGTATTCATGATGCATTGGTCGTGGACAATACCGGTATCTGGAAAGATGACAAAGAATTGTCCATTCACTTTAAATCCAAAGGCGCAGCTAAAGTGCTTTTAACTGCCCCAGCCAAAGGTGAAGTACACAACGTGGTGTATGGCGTGAATCACAGTATGATCCAGCCGGAAGATCGTATTGTATCGGCAGCGAGCTGCACGACCAATGCGATAACACCTGTATTAAAAGCGCTGAATGATGAATTCGGTATTAAAAACGGTCATGTTGAGACAGTGCATTCCTACACCAACGACCAGAACCTCATTGATAACTACCACAAAGCTGAGCGTCGTGGCCGGGCAGCACCACTGAATATGGTTATTACTTCGACCGGTGCCGCGAGTGCTGTCGCCAAAGCTTTGCCTGAATTAAAAGGCAAGCTGACAGGCAATGCGATACGGGTACCAACCCCTAACGTCTCTATGGCAATTTTGTCACTGAACCTGAATAAAACAACCAACCGTGAAGAGCTGAACAGTTATTTGCAAAAAGTAGCGTTGTTTTCAGAGTTGCAAGACCAAATCGATTTCACCAGTTCAACTGAAATTGTGTCCAGCGATTTAGTGGGTTCACGTTATGCTGGCGTGGTCGACTCTCAGGCTACCATAGTTCAGGAAGACCGTTGCGTTCTCTATGTGTGGTACGACAACGAGTTTGGTTACAGCACCCAGGTGATTCGGGTGATGAACGAAATGGCTGGTATTAAATATCCGACCTTACCGGTTAATAAGTAGAACATTCAACAGCAACATAGGCCGCCTCAGCGCGGCCTTTTTTTGTTGTAAATGTATATGAAAGTTTGCCGGGAGTAATTTATTGATGTTAAAAATGGCCCAGACCAAAACGTATGGTGGCGGGTGCTGCGGCTTCAAGTACGGAGGGGATAGTGGTATGATGCAGCCCCGTTTAGACTGCCCAAGGCAGCGTCTGTTAGCTAACCAAGTGGAAAATTTATGAAAATCACCAGTAACTTTGACAGCGGCAATATTGAAGTGATCAATGCCGAACAGCCAACTGATATTCAACTGGCGATCCGCAAAGACCACAATTCAGATTTCTACCAATGGTTCCATTTCCGTTTACATTCTCAAAGTACAGAACCTCATACTATTCGTATTGTGAATGTTAAAGATTCAGCCTACCCGGATGGCTGGAAAGGTTATCAGGCCGTGGCGTCCTACGACCGCCAGACTTGGTTCAGAGTGGATACCCAACTGGTGAATGAGGAGCTGGTGATTACACATTATCCAGAGGCTGAGTCTGTGTATTTTGCCTACTTCGCGCCTTACAGTTACGAACGCCATATGGACTTACTACACCAGGCTCAAAGCTCTGGCATGGCGCAAATCGTTGAGCTGGGTGAGACGCTTGATGGCCGCGATATGAGTATGCTGGTGGTAGGTGAGCCAGCGGATGGCAAGAAAAAAATCTGGATCACCGCACGTCAACATCCTGGTGAATCTATGGCGGAATGGTTTGTTGAAGGTCTGTTAGATCGTCTGTTGGATGAGGATGATGCGGTAGCCCGTACCTTACTGGACAAAGCGGTGTTTTACATAGTGCCAAATATGAACCCTGATGGCAGTGTGCGTGGTCATTTACGTACCAATGCTGCTGGCGTCAATTTAAACCGCGAATGGCAAACACCGAGCATGGAAAAAAGTCCAGAGGTGTATTTAGTGCGTCAACAGATGCTGGAAACTGGCGTTGATATGTTGCTGGACGTGCATGGAGATGAAAACCTGCCGTATAACTTTGTGGCAGGTGCAGAAGGGGTGCCTTCGTACAATGCAAAAATGCGGCAACTGGAAACCACCTTTAAAAATGCTTTGTTATTAGTAACTCCAGAGTTCCAAACAGAATTTGGTTATGAGCTGGATGCGCCAGGTCAGGCCAATCTGACAATAGCGTCTACTTGGGTTGCAGAGCAGTTTAAATGCTTGTCTTATACGCTGGAGATGCCATTTAAAGACAATGCAAACTTACCGGACAGTGATTATGGCTGGTCTGATGTGCGTTCGATGAAACTGGGGCAAGATAGCCTGGTGGCAGTATTGGCCGTTGTTGATCAGTTAAGGTAAAAGGTCCGTATCCTCACATACGCAAGCCAGTCTGGGCTGGCTTGCAAACTTGTTCTTTTGCTTTATAGTGCGCCATAACTTTCAGAGGGTTTTACTATGGCAATTATTTCCTGCCCACGTTGTGCAAAAAAGATTTCAGATAAAAGTCAGAGTTGTCAGCATTGCCAGCTGGACATGACCGGTATGTCAGCAGAACGAAAACATCATCTGGCCATTGAAGCCAGAGACAAAAAGATGCAAGGCGCATTGAACCAATCCATGATCGCGCTGATCCTGTTTTTGGCTGGTTTTTGTTTTCTTTATTTTTGGGCATTAGAGCCGGATGGTTATGAAGCCATTGTCTCTAAGGGCATGATTGCAGCTGGTTTTCTTTGGTATATTTATGCCCGCGCTCGCCTGATCTATCTGAAGCGAAAAAATTAATATGGATTTCAAAGCTCTTGTTCTGGCCATGTCGCCAGAAACCTATCAATCCCTGTTAGATACGGTAGCCACAGGCCGTTGGGCCGACGGCGTTGTGCTGTCTGAAACACAAAAAGCTCATACTCAGCAACTAGTGATGGCTTATCAGGCCTACGTACTTAAATCCACTGAGCCTTACACCATAGGCGCTGATGGTCAGATGGTGGTTAAATCCAAAGCTGAAATGAAAAAACAATTCCCTCAGGATTCTTCGATAGCAAGGTTTGCGCATGATGATCTTTAAACGTTGGTTTGCGCCGAAATGGCAACATAAAGACGCTGCAGTGCGGCAGCAGGCAATTGCCGGGTTAAGTGCAGATGCTCAGCACAAAGAAATTTTACATGAGCTGGCCTTTAATGATGGCCATGAGGCGGTGCGCCGTGCCGCTCTGGAAAAACTCAACGAGTTTTCTTTATGGTGGCAAGCCAGTAAGCAGGATAATGCGGAACGTTTAAAACTCTATGCAGAAACTCAATTGGTTCAGATGATTCTGGACAATCGCATTTCCTCGCCGCTAAAACGTCAGTTTATTGAAGAATGCCACAGAACCAGCATTTTAGAGAAGTTGGCACTGACTGAAGCCGACGCAGAGATCCGTTTTTCGCTGATTATGCGCCTGAAGAAAAACGATCTTATTCTGGCTAACCTGCAACAGGATGTCCTGAGTCTGGCGCAAAAACGTCAGCTTCTGGCCCTCATTACTGAACCCAAGCAGTTAGAAAAACTTAGCAAACAATTAGCTGAGCCTTTAGCCAGCGAATTGAAATTGCAGCTACAACAGCAACAGCAAGCCAAAGAGAAACCTGTCCAGGTACGCAAAGTGGTTAACTTGCTGTTAGCAAAATTAAACGCGGTGCGCGAACGTGGAGATTTAGCGCAGATGCAGCAAAAATGGCTGCAGTACCAACAGGAATGGGACGCTGTGCAGTCAGATTTGACTGTGCTGGATGATGCCGCTGAACTGGTCCAAAAATATAATAAAATCAAATCACTGACAGACGCCGCTTGGGCACCGCTGTTAAAAGAGCAACAACAACAGTTGGCCCAACAGCAAAAAATTGCCGCGCTGAAACAGCTGCAACAAGAATTTGAAACCAAACTGCAGGCTTTACAACAACAGTTATCCCAGCTGATGTCTGAAGGACGGCTGGATGAAACTGATCCATTAGCTGCAGAGACTGCGACTTTGCTACAGCAGGTCTTACAAAGTGACTTAGCCTCTGCAGTAAAAACCGGCCTGCAGAAAGCTCTGGCGGCTTTTGAACGTCAGTTGCAGCAACTGCCAGCTCAGGCTGAACACTTGTTTAAACTAACCCGTCTGTTAGCGGATTGGTCCTCAGCCAGTATTCCAGCGGATGCTGCACAATTTCAGCAGGTGGAAGCCAAATACCTGCAGTGGCAACAAGAATGGAGCAAAGGCCGCAAGATCTTAGGCGCTATGTTGCCAGAGAGTTTGGCGGAAGCTCAGCAGCAACTCAATGCACAATGGCAGCCGCTGATGACAGAATTCGCCGCTCAGGCGGATAAAAATATGAAGTCTGTTCGCTCAAAATTGGCCGAATTCAGACGTTTATATGAAGCAGGGCGCTATAAAGTTCTGTTTGGTCTGTTTAAAGGTATCCAACAAAGTTATGCCGAATTAACCCCGGTTCAGCAACAACAACTGACCAAGGATTACCAGTCGGCTGAGCAACAACTGCAGCAGTTAAATGAGTTACAAAACTATATAGCTACGCCTCGTAAACAAGAGTTGGTTGCTCAAATGCAGGCTTTGGCTGTAGCCACTGATGTCGAAGCACCACAACGGGCTGAGCAAGTGAAACTGGCCAGAGCCACCTGGCACACCTTAGGTCGTGCTGATGAAGCTTTGGAGGCAGAGTTAAATCAGGCCTTTAATCTGGCCTGTGAGCAAGCTTTTGCACCTTGCCGCGACTATTTCGCAGCACAAGACGAGCAGCGTAAACAAAATGCGCTGATTAAACAGCAAATCCTTGCTGATTTAACCGCTATGCTGGATAAAGCCCTGGACAAAGGCTTTGATAGTCAACTGACAGCATTGCAAAAAAGCTGGCGTGACAGTGGGCCAACAGAATCTGCGCTTTATAAAGAACTTTCGGCTCAGTTTAAAACTCTGGTTGATCAGCTTAAAGGTCGTGTGCGCGCCCAACATGCGCAAAACTTAGCTGAAAAACAGCAGTTAATTTTAAAAGCTCAGCAGTTATTAACACTGTCTGTCGATGAAGCTGTGGCCGGTGCCAAGAAATTACAGCAAGATTGGAAACAAATCGGTTTTGCCGGAAAAACCGACCAGCAACTCTGGTCTGAGTTCCGTCTGGTGTGTGATCAGATTTTTGCTAATAAGACAGCAGCAAAACAACAGCAGGAACTGCAGTGGTCTGAGCAACAGCAGCTTGCTGAAACTCAATTCGCTGAAGTCGCAACCTTGTGTGCTCAGGCTGTTACCCTCTCTGAATTGCACGCGGCTCTGAGCACATTAAAAGCGTTGGAACTGCCTGCCAAATCTGGTTTATTGCCGCAAAAGCAGCAGTTGTTAGCCGAAGTACAACAGAAGCTTGAGACAGTGGAGCATGATGCGTTTAATGCCAGTTATCAGCAACTGTTTGCTGCGCTAGAACAAACTGATGTGACTGCTGATGCTCTTCCTGCGCGTTTTCGCGAAGACTTCGCTAAAGGGCAAGAGCAGCAGTTGACTCGCGCGCAGTTAACCACTGCAATAGAGCTTATCAGCGGCAAAGACTGTGTTGCTGCTGATAAAGCACAAGTGCAACTGCAACTCTTGTCAGATAAACACAATACTGGCACAAGTTTGACTGTGGATGCTTTATTAAAACGTTGGTTAAGTTTCGGTCCTGTAAAAGCAGAAGAGCAGGGCTTAGTGCAACGTTTAAAAGCTGTATTTGTGTAAAGCAAATCCTGCATACGAAAAAGCCAGCGAAAGCTGGCTTTTTTATGTTGAAACACTTTGCTTTTAAAGCGTTAATTCACCACGCAAACTTTGTTGCATAAAAAGCCGTACCTGCTCAGTACTTAAAGGCTGGCTGAGCAAATAATGCAGTTTGGTTAAGGTGGCTTCCAGTGTCATATCGTAACCGCTGATCACTCCACAGGCGCGAAGCGCATTGCCCGTGGCATAGCCTCCCATATTCACTTTGCCTTTAAAACACTGGGTACAGTTGACAATAATAGTGCCGCGCTGAGAAGCCTCAGTCAATGCGTCCAAAAGCTCAGGTTGCTGTGGTGCATTACCTACACCGTACGATTTAATGATCAATGCCCTGATGGGCGCTGCTGCCATGTTTTTTATCACTTCAGCACTAATGCCCGGATACAAAGTCACCACGCTGATCGGCTGAGGGGTGATTTGCGCCACTTTTAACGCTTTGGTCACAGCGGTAGAAGCCAGATGGCCTGCGATTAAATTGATATGAATACCAGCTTCAATCAGCGGAGAAAAGTTCGGAGAAGCAAAGGCATCGAAGCCATCTGCATCGGCCTTGGTTGCCCGGTTTCCTCTGAATAACTTATTGTTAAAAAACAACGCGACTTCAGCAATAGGGTAGTAAGCAGCTAAATACAAAGCATTAAGTAAATTAACCTGACCGTCTGAGCGTAACTGGGCTAAAGGTATTTGTGAACCTGTCACTATGACCGGCTTGGCTAAATCTTCCAGCATAAAAGACAAAGCGGACGCTGTGTAGGCCATCGTATCAGTGCCATGTAGCACAACAAAACCATCGTAGTCGGCATAATGGCTTTGAATATCTGTGGCAATTTCTAGCCAATGTGCGGGAGTCATGTCTGAGGAGTCTATGACTGGATGGTATTCGTGGATATCAAATTCTGGCATTTCTGAGCGATAAAACTCAGGCATGCTTTTGACTGTATCGGATAAAAAGCCGGGCACCGGCACAAAACCATTGCTGGATTGCTGCATACCTATAGTTCCGCCTGTGTAGGCGACATAAATTCGTTTTTTATTCATGACAGAGAAGGTCCTGATCTGTTGTAGCCCTATTGTAATCAACAGCGGCAGGGCTGTCAGTTTTTGTTCGGTTTAATCTCTGCTGGTACAGTTATTTAAGCTCTAATAGCTCAGATCAGAGCAGAAAATTAGCAAAAATTAATCACTTTGCACAAATGCTGAGCAAACGAATTAAAAGCGAGAGAAAAGCACTTTACAAAAAAAGTCGGTGCCCCTAATATGACGTCCAACGCGGAGGGGTGGCAGAGCGGTTTAATGCACCGGTCTTGAAAACCGGCGAAGGTTAATAGCCTTCCGAGAGTTCGAATCTCTCCCCCTCCGCCATTAAAACCACCATCAAGGTGGTTTTTTTATGTCCTCAATTTGCTATCTCTTTGGTTTACAAGTTTTTTTACCTTTTCTTCCATAATTTCTTATTACTTATCGTTTTCTGTATCGAAGAGCTTGAGCTTTGTCCACTCTGTGCTTTATGCTCAGGCAGATTGCAGCTAGACTAGAGTGGTCAACCTTGACCCCGGAGAGTTCAAATTGATAAATGTGTTATTAGTGGATGATCACGAGCTGGTTCGGACCGGCATCAGTCGTATACTAATGGACGAGCGTGGTATCAAGGTGATTGGCGAAGCCATCTCCGGGGAAGCTGCTATTCAATTTTGTCGGGCTCAGACGCCGGATGTGGTGTTGATGGACATGAATATGCCGGGTATGGGCGGGATGACGGCGACTAAGCGCATTTTGCATTATTGCCCGGATATAAAAATTCTGGCCTTGTCTGTGTCCTGTGAAGAGCCTGTTCCCACTAAAGTGATGCAATTGGGTGCTGCGGGTTTTATTTCTAAAAACGCTGCGCCTTCTGAAATGGTCAGTGCCATACGTAAAGTGCATGCAGGTGAGCGTTATATTTCCGGTGAAGTAGCGCAAAAAATGGCCATGAGCCGTGTTACCAGCAGCAATCAGAATCCTTTTGAAGAGTTATCCGACCGCGAAATGCAGATCATGCTGATGATCACCCGTGGCCAGAAAGTCAATGACATAGCAGAACAGCTCAATGTCAGCGCCAAAACAGTCAATTCCTACCGCTATCGCATGTTTGAAAAGCTGGATATTAGCGGTGATGTGGAGCTGACTCACTTAGCTTTACGCCACGGCATGATTGATATTGCAAAGTTATAACCTGCGCTAAGATGTTAACTACTGATGTTTGATGCCAAAAACTTTCTGAAAACCACGCCGCATTTGCCGGGCGTCTATCGTATGCTGGATCTGAAAGACACAGTTATTTATGTCGGTAAAGCCAAGGATCTGAAAAAGCGTTTATCCAGTTATTTTCGCCAGAATGTTTCAGGCAGCAAAACCCGGGCTTTGGTCAGCCATATTCACAATGTGGAATTCACAGTTACCCAAAGCGAAACTGAGGCGCTGATTTTAGAAAATAATCTGATTAAACAATATCTGCCGAAATACAATATTTTGCTGCGTGACGATAAGTCTTATCCATTTATTTTGATCACTAACCACAAACACCCTCGCATCAGCTCACATCGTGGCCCTCGCAAAGTGGAAGGGCAGTATTTTGGTCCTTACCCTAGTGCAGGTGCTGTCTGGGAAAGTTTAAAGCTGCTGCAAAAGGTATTTCCTATTCGCCAGTGTGAAGACGGTTTTTATCGCGCCCGCACCAGGCCTTGCCTGCAATATCAGTTAAAACTCTGTTCTGCCCCTTGTGTCGGGAAAATATCTGACGAAGAGTACGCCGCTGAAGTGAAAAACACCTCCTTGTTTTTATCGGGCAAAAGTCAGCAACTGATAGAGCAATTGGTGCAGAAAATGGAAAAAGCCAGCAGCGAAATGGCCTTTGAGAAAGCGGCTCAGTATCGGGATCAGATTGTCAGTTTACGCAAAGTGCAGGAACAGCAATATGTCAGTGGTGATCACGAAGAAATGGATGTGATAGCACTGGAATGGTCACATGGCGTGGCGTGCATCCATGTGTTGTTTATCCGTGATCACAAAGTGCTTGGCAGTAAAAACTTTTTCCCAAAAGTTCCGGCTGGTTCTGAACCTGAAGAGATTCTGCCGTCCTTTTTAGCTCAGTTTTATTTAAGTGGTGCCGGTGGTCAAATGGTACCCCAAGAACTGGTGGTGAGTGAGCAGGTGGCTGATGATGAACAACTGGCGCAGGCCATCAGTGAATTAGCCCAGCGTAAAGTCAGTTTTGTTTATGCCAAGCGTGGCGAAAAAGCCCGTTATTTGGCCTTAGCCCAAAAGAATGCTCAATTGGCAGCAGCGACAAAGCTATCCGTGAAAGAACAAGTAGCTGTGCGTTATCGCGAGCTGAAACAGACGCTGAAGCTTGAGTCCTTAGAGCGGATGGAATGCTTTGATATCAGCCATACTATGGGACAGTCGACTATTGCTTCTTGTGTGGTATTTGATGGACAAGGGCCGAATAAAAGCGAATACCGGCGTTTTAACGTGGAAGGCATTACGCCAGGCGATGATTATGCTGCTATGTTATTCGCCTTGAATAAACGCTATGGCAAGCTGACCGATGAAAGCCGTATTCCTGATTTGATTTTAATAGACGGTGGCCAGGGACAATTGACGCAGGCGATTAACTTTTTCAGCGACTGGTCTTTTGCCAAAAAGCCGATGTTGGTGGGGGTAGCCAAAGGCACCAGCCGTAAACCCGGTTTAGAAACTTTAATAGTGCCTGACAACCCAGCCGGTTTTTCTCTTGCTGCAGAATCACCGGCTTTGCATTTAATTCAACAAATCCGTGAT
>JACCDS010121343.1_pt1 | contig 10186 bp, 5 predicted proteins | sample 7446441 | NCBI WGS metagenome assembly JACCDS01 (sample SAMN15323445, study PRJNA562643) | freshwater metagenome | isolation source: river surface water | place: USA:Blue River Watershed | collected 2017-08-17 | reverse complement strand
CCGGCGATGTGCGAGATCTACATCGTGGAGGGTGACTCCGCCGGCGGCTCCGCCAAGCAGGGCCGCGACCGGAAGTTCCAGGCCATCCTGCCGCTGCGCGGCAAGATCCTGAACGTCGAGAAAGCCCGTTATGAAAAGCTGCTGACCAGCAACGAAATCATCACGCTGATCACCGCGCTGGGTACCGGCATCGGGCGCGGCGCCGGCACCGACGACTTCAACCCCGACAAGCTCCGCTACCACCGCATCATCATCATGACCGACGCGGACGTGGACGGCGCCCACATCCGCACGCTGCTGCTGACCTTCTTCTACCGCCAGATGCCCGAGCTCGTCGAGCGCGGCCACATCTACATCGCGCAGCCGCCGCTCTACAAGGTCAAGGTCGGCAAGCACGAGCAATACCTCAAGGACGGCCACGAGTTCGACGCCTTCCTGCTCAAGGTCGCACTGCAGGACGCCCACCTCGACACTGGTGCAGGCACCACGCTCAACGGCGACGCGCTGGACACACTGGCCCGCAAATACGTCACCGCGCAAAGCGTCATCGAGCGCCTGTCCAACTGGATGGACGGCGAAGCCCTGCATGTGCTGGCCAACGGCCTGGCGCTGAAGGTCGACACCCGTGAAGAAGCCGAAGCCAGCGCGGCCGCGTTGAAGGCCGCGCTGCACAGCGCCGAAGTCACCGTCGAGACCGACCCGCGCACCGACAAGCTCTTCCTGAAGATCGCCCGCATGCACCACGGCAACGTGCGCGCCAGCGTCATCTCCGCCGATTTCGTGCACGGCGCCGACTACGAAGTGCTGGCCGACGCCGGCTTGAGCTTCCAGGGCCTGATCAAGCCGGGCGCTGTCGTGCGCAAGGGCGAGGGTGAGAAGGCCAAGGAAGCCAAGGTAGAAGACTTCCGCGCCGCCATGGCCTGGCTGATGAGCCAGGCCGAAGGCAGCGTCGGCCGCCAACGCTACAAGGGCCTGGGCGAAATGAACCCCGAGCAGCTGTGGGAAACGACGATGGACCCGACCGTCCGTCGCCTGCTGCGCGTGCAGATCGAAGACGCCATCGAGGCGGACAAGGTCTTCACGATGCTGATGGGCGACGAGGTGGAACCACGCCGCGATTTCATCGAGAGCAATGCGCTGCGGGCGGGAAATATCGACGTTTGATCTTTGTGTAGACGTAGGGCGCCGAGTTAATTGCGACTCGCGCCACAGTTCTGCGACTGGCAGGCGTTAGTTGATGCGACTGGCCTCCTCCGAAACACGCGCTCTTCAATAGGCCCAGTCCTCATGCCTTACCGGCAACCTGTTGAGCTGCTTCCTTAATTGCTGCCAGTGCGGCAAGTACGAGTCCATCAGGTCAATGAACCGCTGGTTGTGCGTCGGCTCCAGCAGATGCACCAGCTCATGCACCACGATGTACTCCAGGCACTCTGGCGGCTTCTTGGCCAGGTCGGTGTTCAGTCGGATGTAGCCTGACTCGGGCGTGCAGCTGCCCCACTTGGTCTTCATGCGCTGCACGAAGACGCGGCTCGCCTTCACCCCCAGCAGTGGTTGCCACTTGTCGAGTAGGGCTGGCACCGCATCGCGCACCTGTTGGCGATACCACGCGTCGAGCACCTCTTCGCACCGCGCCGGATCGGCATCAGGGCGCACCTGCAGGCACAGCTTCCTGGGGCTCAGGCTGACCGCGGGCGCTGCGTCCGCGTGCGTGATCTCCAGCAGGTAGCGCTTGCCCCACAGGTAGTGGCTTTCCTTGTTCAGGAACTCGCGGGGCGTCTCGCGCTCCTGGGCCTGCAGCTTGCGCTGCTGTGACCGGATCCAACCCAGCTTCGACACCACAAACAGCCGGATGGTGTCCAGCGGCATGGCCCGGGGCGCGGCCACGCGCACCTTACCCGCCGGCGGCAGCACGCTCAGGTGCACATGCTTGATGGCCTTGCGGGTGACCTCCGCGTGCAGCTCCCCCAGGTCGAGCACGTCCCGCACGGATCAGTACTCCTTCTGCGCGAAGACGATGGGGAACAGGCGATTCACTTCCTTGATGTCCTTCAACACATCGAACATCACCTGCTTGACCATCTGCTCCCTCGCCACCACGCCGCGCCAACTGTCTGGCCGTTTGGCCTTGATGGCGGCGTCCAGCTTCAACGCCGTGTCCAGTGCCACCGTCTTGCCGGCATAGGGCGCCTCGGGCTCGTGCGCAGCGTCAGCGGCCACGTAGTCCTTGAGGTTGTTGTACAGGGCCAGCTGGCCGGCCGTCTTCAGCTGCACTGGCGTGTCGTCGGCCTTGCCGGTAGCCACTTTCTTGGCCACATCGGCGATGCGAGCCAGGTAGTCCTCGTACTCGATCGCCTTCTCTTTGCGCAGCCGGATGATCTCGTCCAGCAGCGCCGACATCTTGGCGAAGTAGGCCGGATCAGTCAGCTGCTCCTTGAGGATCTTGCTGCGGACGTTGTTCTCGATCGTCTCGGCGATGGACTCCTTGTTGCCCTTCATGTCGCCCAGGCGCTCGGCAATCGCGTCGGCGATGCCAGTCTTGACGATCAGGTCCAACAGGCCGATGCCGTCGAACGGTGAAATCTTCCGCGGGGCCTGCGCCTCGATGTAGGTGTCGATGAGGTGGCGCATGTCCGCCTCGTAGGGCTTCAGGTCCAGCGTCTCGCCGGCCGCCTTTCGAATGATTTCGCGCAGGTTCAGGTAGTGCTTCTGCAGCGCCTTGAGGTTGTCGATCTGCGCGGGTGTGTAGCCCGCCGCCTCCAGTTCGTCGGCCAGATTGGCATAGGCCCGCACCAGGGCCACCACGGCCTTGTACAGCGCCACGCGGTGTGGCTCCCGCGCCTTCAGGTCGTCGGCAATCTCGGTATTGCCGCAGAAGTAGTGGATGTGCTCCAGGTCGCCCTTGGGGGGCTCCACCGGCTCGCACAGCAGGGCCAGGGCCTCCACGGCATCGTCCAGGCGTTCGCGTCCGATCTCCAGCCGGTCCTTGACCAGGATCTCGGGGTCGCCTCCGCCAGCGCTGTGATCCAGCTCGGCGGTGTACACCGCGATGGCCTTCTCAACCTTCTTGAACAGGTCCTTGTAGTCGACGATGTAGCCGAAGTCCTTGTCCTCACCGTCCAGCCGATTGGTGCGGCAGATGGCCTGGAACAGGCCATGGTCCTGCATGGACTTGTCGATGTAGAGGTAGGTGCAAGGCGGGGCGTCAAAGCCCGTCAACAGCTTGTCCACCACGATCAACAGCTTCATCTGCGCGGGCGCCTTGATGAAGCGCTCCTTCACCTGCTGCTCGTAGGTCTCGGTCTTGGTCTTACCGGGCTCGGCCACAACCTCCTTCAACAGCTCGGTGTAGGTGTTGAAGATGTACTGCTTGTCGCTCTCGGTGTTGGCGCCAGTCTCTTCCTTGCTTACGTCCGAAGCCTGAGGGTTGTACGAGGTGACCACCGCACAGCGGCCAGCGAAGCCAGTGTCACGGCCGTTGAACAGCTCGAAGTACTTGCAGGCCTCGTAGATGCTTGACGCTACCAAGATGGCGGTGCCTCGCCCATCGCTCAGTCGCGGTTTGGTGGCGAAGTCCAGCATGATGTCGGCCACGATTCGACCCATGCGCGCTTTCGAGCTGAGCACGTTCTGCATCGTGCCCCAATGCGCCTTCAGCTCGTTGCGTTGCCATTCGTTCAGGGCCCGGGTTTTCGCCTCGAACCATCGATCGACCGGCTCGGCGCCAACGAGCTTCTGGTCCACGTCCCGCGCCTCGTAGACCAGGTCCAGTACCACCTTGTCTTCCACAGCCTCCGCGAACTTGTAGGTGTGGATGTAGCCGCCGAACACCTCCAGGCTGGTCTGCGCATCGCTCTTGAGCAGCGGCGTCCCGGTGAAGCCGATGAACACCGCGTTGGGCATCATGGCCTTCATCACCCGGTGCAGCTTGCCACCCTGGGTGCGGTGGCACTCGTCCACGAAGACGTAGATCTCGCCCTGCGTCTGGCTGGGCTGCGCGGCCAGCTCACGGATGAAGGCCTCGAAGTCGTCCACATCTCGGCGGCCGAACTTGTGCACCAGCGAGCACAACAGTCGCGGGTTGGGCTGCGCCAGTTGGGCTATCAGGTCGCGCCCGCTCTGGCTGCGGTGGATGGTCTCGCCCGCGTCCTTGAACACGCGCTCGATCTGACGGTCCAGTTCATCCCGGTCGGTGATGATGGCCACGCGTGCTGCTGGTTTGTTTTCAAGAATCCACCGGGCCAGCAGCACCATCAAGATGCTCTTGCCCGCGCCCTGGGTGTGCCAGAGGATGCCGCCGCGCCGCTGCTGCACATGCGCCTGCGCCGCCTTGATGCCGAAATACTGGTGCACACGTGGCAGCTTCTTCACGCCGCCGTCGAACAAGACGAAGTCGTGCAACAACTCCAGCAGCCTGTCTTTGCCACACAGCTTGGCCAGGTACTTGTCGAGCTTGTAGCCGGCGTTGTCGGCCTCGTCTTCCTTCCAGGTCAGGAAGTACTTGGCTTGGGTCTCGATAGTGCCGTAGCGCAGGCCTTCCGAGTCGTTGCCGGCCAGCACCAGCTGCATAGTGCTGAAGAACCAGGCGTTGAACTCGGGCAGCTGGTTCGACAGGATTTGGCTGATGCCTTCGCCGACGCCCACGCGGCTGTTCTTCAGCTCAAGAACGCCCACAGCGATGCCGTTGAGGTACAGCACGATGTCGGGCCGGCGCTCGTGCCCGCCCTTGAGCGTCACCTCTTCGGCAATGGCGAAGTCGTTGCTGCTCGGCCGGTCCCAGTTCACCAGGTGAACCGTCTCGCTCACCTCGCCAGCCGCCACCTTCACCGACACGCCGTAGCGCAGCAGCTGGTACACCGCCTGGTTCGCGGCATAGAGCGTGCGCGCATGCAACAGGGCTTCGGCGCGCAGCCGGTGCAGGGCCGCGCTGATGTGCGCCGGGCTGTAGCCCTGGCCTGCCAGGTGGGCCGTCAGCAGCCCTTCCTCGATGCAGTGGTTGCCCTCGCGCTCTGACCAGTCACCCAGGTAGCGGTAGCCCAGCTTCTGGGTGAAAAGCTCGATCACCCGCCGCTGGGTCACCCGCTCTGGTTTGCCGATCTCTTCAGACATCAAGCCCTCCCTGCGGGCATTTGGTCGATATAAGTCCTTGATCCATCGACAGATTTCGGCCGTATCAACCGGGTTCTATCGCCCAGGTGATCTAGATATCGGCCGACTTGTCCGATAGACGTGCTCACATGGCCCGGTACCGGCGCCAGCGCTTGTCCCCCGTGAAGCGTACCTCGCCCCGTTCGATCAACTCGTCCATGGCGCGCTTGATCTGCTTGGGATGAATCTCCGCTCCCACGCGCTGGTGCACCGCGCTGATGGCCGAGTCCGGGTAAAGCCGCAAGTCTTCGAGCACCAGAGCGGCCAGGCGGTGCGGCTCAATGCGCTTGAGTGTGGTCATGGTGCGGAACTCCAGCGCCTGCAGCAGCTCCGGGGCGATGAAGTAGCGCGTCGACTGGGTGCGCCCCGCGCTGCGCACCACCTGCCATTCCAGCAGCCGGCGCAACCAGGGCGACAGCGCGTCCGCGGTCGGCAGCTCCAGTGCGGAGCCCAGCTCGCGTGCGGTCATCGCCTCGTGCTGTGCCAGCAGGCCCAGGGTGATTCGCTCGCGTTGGGTGAGCTGATAGGTCTGGTCCGCCTTGACGATGAAGTCGATGACCCTGGGCGCCAAAATGCGGCGGCGGACGGTCACCTGCACCCGGTCATGTGTCTCGATCAGCTCCGGAGCGGGCCGGCCTTGCGACAGCAGCACCTCGAACACCTTGTCGAAGCCACTGCCCTCGCGCTCCATCAGCTTCAGGTCATGGAACAGACGGGCCAGGTGCTCGTTGCGCCGCACCGTGGTGTGCAGCACGTTTTGTGGCGTCACCCCCAAGGGCAGCGGGCCGGGATTGACCACCTCCAGCCGGTCGGGGTGCAGGTTCAAGAAAATGTCGCCGCGCTGCGTGTAGGGGCGGTGCACCAGGGCGTTGACCAGCAGTTCACGCACGACCACCTCATCGAAAGCCGGCACATGCTGGCGGTACAGGCCATCGGGCACCTCGTAGCGCTCGCGGAAGTCCGGCACCTCGGTCCACACCGCCTCGATCAGCGCCATCGGGCTCAGCGTGTGGTCGTCCCACACCAGCTTGTTGACCTTCTGGCCCAGCTCGTCGAACTTGATGACCTGCACCACCGGGGCGGACATCAGCTGTGCCCGCTGGTGCTGGCGGCCGATGCACAGCACCCCCAAGTGGGTCAGCAAAGGGCCTTGGGCCAGTTGGTAGTGGTCCAGCAGTTCGTCGTCAGTCTTCTCTTTCACCGACGGCTTCACGCGGTCGGATGCGCGCAGGGCCTGCAGCAGCACCTGCTGCTGCAGCGGATCGGCGTCGGCACGCGGCAGTTGCAGCGTGGTCTGCGTCTCCCAGGGCAGGGCGGCGCGCTCGCCGGCCAGGCGCAGCACGTCGTCGCCGGTCACCGGCCGGCTCTGATCGGCCACCCGCAGGTAGTAACGCCCGTCGGTGGTGGAGGCCACCGCCAGGGAGCGGGGCACCCGCAGCACGAGGATCTCGCCGCCGTTGGCGGCCCGGGCCACGTCGGGCAACACCGTCACGTTGACGGTGCGCTCGGCCAGCTTGCGGCGCAGCGCGTCGGGCAGATCGGCAGGGATGCGTTGCCCGGCTGGAGGTTCTTGCTCACCATCCTCGATGCCCAGCAGCAACTGGCCGCCCGTGGCGTTGGCAAACGCGATGCAGTCCTTGGCCAGCTCAGCCCAGTCGGCTGTCTTGCCGGTGACAGCACGCAGAGACTTCTGGTCGCGCAGTTGGCCTTCGAGGCTCAAGGCGGGGCTCCCGGTCAGTGCTTGATGAGCTTGAAGCTCACCTGGTAGCGATAGAAGCTAACGCTGGGCACCACGGCCAACGCCCAGCGCAGCTTCTGGTCATCGTCCAGCGCAATGATCGCGCCTTCCACGCTCTGGTGTGGCTCGGCGATCTGCTCCTTGACGTAGCCCATGTAGCGCAGGATCTGGCCCACCACCACGTCTGACGCGCGACCGCGTTTGAGCTCCACCACCAGCAGACGCTGGCCGTCCTTGCTGACGGCCAGGACGTCGATGGGCCCGGCATCGGTGCCGTATTGCTGGCCCACCAGCTCGCCGTCTTCCTCATAGATCTTGAAGTGCTGGGCCAGCTCGGTCTGCGCCCAGTTCTTCACCAGGAAGTCCTCCAGGTGCTTCTCCATCGCGAAGGCCACCGGGTCTTCCACCACCGGGTCGGTGGCCACGATGTTGGGCGCGGCCTGGCCGGGCAACGCAGCGAGGAACTGCTCGATCTCCTGGTGGTACTCGGTGATGTCGCTCACCGTCCCAATGGAGCCGGTTGAGTTGCGAAGCGCCTCGCTCATCGCCGCGCGGGCGATGGTCAGCGGCAGCCACTTCACCGGGCGGCGGTGGGGCAGCACAGGGCCGGGGGCGTAGGTGTAGCCGCCCTGCACCTCGCCGACGTGGTACTGACCGGTGCCATCCGGGCACAGCACCACATCCCCGGTGCGAATGCCCTTGGCCACCGTCCATAGCGCACCGCAGGCCAGGCCCGCCGCGATCTTGCTCTTGTCAGGGTGGCCGGTCAGGAACACCGGGATGAAGGCGGCGTTGAACTGCCGCCATTCGTCGGGCAACTGGTCGCTTAGGTCCTGCTCAATGCCGAAGTCGGCACCGATAAAGCCACCCGCCAGGCACTCGGCCGCATGGACGCTCTGGCGGCCCAGCATCACGCGGTAGTAGCGCTTAGCGGGTTGGGTCATGCGGTGGGCTCCACGACGCGGATGCGGCCGGTCAGCAGGGCTTGGGCCATGGCTTGCTTGAGGGCGCGGGCTTTGATGAGGCGGGACTCGATGGCGGCGACCTCGGCGTCTATGTCTGACAGGCCTGCAGCGATTGCACGCTGCTCCTCCAATTCAGGCATTGGTACCTTGTAGCTTCTCAATATTCCGAGATTGGTGTGGGGCACACCAGTCTGAATCGCACTGTCAAGAATTTGCCGTTGTCCGAACTGGCTTGCGAAATACTGGTAGACGAAAGCCGCGTCTGCTACTGCTGCATCGACAGTCAGCTTCATCTGGCTTTGTGAAATGAGGTACTTGTCGAACGGCGCAGGAGGAACTAGAGCTACCTGACCCAACGTTCCGCGCTGTGTGAATATCACGTCGTGTGGCTTTGCCGTATTTGCTTGCAGAGTCTTCGCCTTATCGTTCGTGACGAACGCAAATTCTCCAGATACGAAGGCCTGCCCCATGTTCTGCCCTCTGATTACCGGCACGCCAGAGCCGACATAGTCCTTCGCCACCAGGTCCGAGCCAAAAGGACCGCCTACCGTCGCGTTAGCTTGCTTTGCGGAGATCTCGGCAACCATGCGAGTTGCCCAGTTACCGGCAATGCCCAACAGCCGCCGCTTGCCAGTGAGCAGTTCCTGCATGGCGCCTTGCTTGATCTGGCGCTTCTTGGTCAGCAGTTGCTCCAGCGAATCGATCAGGGCGTCAGTGTCGGTGAGTGCATCGGCAATCGCAGCCTGCTCGTCCGTGCTGGGGGGAAGAGCAGCCAGCACGTCCCGCACCCCTGCTAGATTCATCCCTGCCTTGGCACCGGCATCGGTCATCGACTTGAACCGGCGTTGCGCCGCCGCCCCGGCGAGGAAGTAGGCGATGTACCGACTGTTCACCTCGCTCTCATCGAATCGAACCAACGCGATGTGCTGGTTGATGTACGCGGGAAGTTCCACCGCCTCGGTCACAAGCCCCACTATCCCAATGTCGGCTGTGATCGAGATCAAAACATCGCCTGCGCGCAAGGCCGTCCGCACGCCCTCGCTGTTGTCCGGCGGAACCGCGACGTAGCGCAGGTCCCTCAGCGAGGGGTAGATGCACGACCTCGACAGGTTCGTGATGCGGAGAAACGTCGAGCCGATGTCGGCGTAATAGGCCGCCCATCCGCGGGAGCCACTGGTAATAAAAGGATCGAATTCATCGAGCGGCACCACCTGCCAGTCAGCGGGAAACTCACCCAGCTCCGTGCGCTGAACTGCGGTCAGATAGCGGGCGTCGGGCTCTCTCACTTCCATGCGAACCCCATCTTCGCCAGATGCCCCGCCACCCGTGCTTCCAGGTCGTCCACCTGCTGCGCCAGCTCCGGCATGGTGCGCCCATAGCGTTCGGCCAGTTCCTTCACCCGCCCGGTCAGCGCTTGGCTCACGCGGTCCAGCTCGCCATGCACCGCTGCACTCAGTGCGGCCATCCACTTGTGGTCCACCACCAGCGCCTTCACCTCGTTGGGCGTCAGCGAGGGGTAGCGAGCCAAGGCCTTGGCGTCCAGCTCGGCGTCCAGCGTCTTGATGCGCTTCTTCAGGCCGCTGACCTCCTCCGACAGGTCCAGCCAACGCTTCAGCACGGCCAGTTCATCGGCCGCATCTGCATCCCGCCCAATCTCCTTGATACGCGACTTCACTTCCTTGTCGTTGATCTTGTCGAAGCCGCCAAACACGGCATCGTCCCCGCTGTGCTCTTCTTCCAGCTCGGTCTGCGCGGCCTGCGTGCTTTCCAGCTCAGCACCGAGCCGGTCCAGCTCGGCCTGCTCGGCGGCAAAGTGGTGCTGCACCAGCAGCGCCTTGGGCACCAGGTCGCAGGCCCAGCCCTTGTCCACCGTCTTGCCGGGTGAGCCGTCCTTGTTCTTCTTGTTCTCCAGCACACGGTAGGGCGTGGCCTTCCAGCCGTCTTCGGCGATCAGGTAGGCGTCGTCCTGCATGGTCTCGGCCCAGTAGTCCATCAGGTGCTGGTAGACGGCGTAGGGGTCGATTAGCTTCTCTGCGGTCGGCTGGTGCTCGTAGTGATCCAGCAAGCCTTCGGCGCCTTTGATCAGGTCCTTCGGGTGGAAGCTGCCCTTGTCCAGCGACTTCAGGCGCTCCACCGCTGACGCGCGCCATTGGTCGAAGTGCGCGTTCATCGCCGTGATGAAGGCCTGGAACTCGCGGTGCTGGTGGATGGTGGGCTTGATAGCAGCGGGCGCCACGGCCAAGTCCAGGTAGCCTGGCCGCCGGGGCGTGAACAAGGCGGCACGCAGCTGCGGGCACACCGCCCAGTAACGGCTGAGCGCCTGCACATCGGCCTCGGG
>JACCDS010870835.1_pt1 | contig 10190 bp, 10 predicted proteins | sample 7446441 | NCBI WGS metagenome assembly JACCDS01 (sample SAMN15323445, study PRJNA562643) | freshwater metagenome | isolation source: river surface water | place: USA:Blue River Watershed | collected 2017-08-17 | reverse complement strand
CAGCGCTGTTGCGCAAATCGTATTGGCGCACCAGGCCATTGAAATTGATCGGGGCTGCGGTTCCAGCGTAGGCTTGGTAGTGGGCGACTTCGGGCACATTCGATAGGTAGGCGCCCAATTCGCGCAAGGTGGCCGCAGTTTCCTCCAAGGGCGTGCCCACCGGCATATCGACCACCACTTGAAACTCTGACTTGTTGTCAAAAGGCAGCATTTTGAGCACCACCCAGCCTGCCACAGGCAATAGCATCGATAGGGCGATCAAGGTCGCAATGCCCAGGCCCAAGAACCTGCGGTTGCGGCGCCCTCGGGTGTCGCTCAGCAGCGGCTGAAACAGGGCGTTGAAGAAAGCTTGAGTGCGCCGTTGCATGGCCGAGGGCTGCGGCGCAGACGGGGTTGCCAAGCCATGGTGATCCGACTTCATCCACAAGCGCGCCAGCCAAGGGGTCACCACGAAGGCGATCGCCAACGACAACACCATGCCCATGCTGGCATTGATCGGGATCGGGCTCATGTAGGGCCCCATCAGACCGCTGACAAAAGCCATGGGCAACAAGGCGGCGATCACCGTCAGGGTAGCCAAAATGGTGGGGCCGCCCACTTCATCGACCGCACCCGGAATCAGATCGATCAGACGCGCATGGGGGTGAAGTTGCTGGTGCCGATGGATGTTTTCGACCACCACGATGGCGTCATCGACCAGGATGCCGATGGAAAAAATCAGGGCAAACAGCGACACGCGGTTCAGCGTAAAGCCCCAGGCCCACGAGGCAAACAGGGTGATGGTCAGGGTCAGGATCACCGCACTGCCGACAATGGCGGCCTCGCGACGGCCCAGAGCGAAGAACACCAGTGCCACCACCGATGCCGTGGCAAACAACAGTTTCTGAATCAGTTTTTGGGCCTTGTCGTTGGCGGTTTCACCATAATTGCGTACCACCACCACATCGATCTCATCGGGGATCAGGGTGCCCCGGAGTTGTTCAACCCGTTGCAGCACGGCATGCGCCACATCGATGGCGTTCTCGCCCGCCTTTTTGGTCACGGACAGTGTGACGGCATCGTGCTCTGTCGCGCCCGCCCGGGCAGGGGTGCCATGCCAAACATAGCGCGTGGGGGGCAAGGGACCCAACTCGATGTGTGCCACATCGCGTAAAAACACGGGGCGCCCCTCGCGCACTTGCACCACCAGATCTTCTGCGTCCTGTGCCGAGCTGAGAAAGCCGCCAGCCTCGATGGCCAGTGCCCGGTTCGACCCCAGCAGTTCTCCCACCGGCAGTCCCAGGTTGGCGCTTTGAAGGCTGCGTCGAAGGTCGGTGATGGTCACGCCCATGGCATTCATGCGGGCCGGATCGATTTCGATGCGCAAAGCGCGACCTGGCCCACCCAATGTCACCACATCACGGGTGCCTGCCACGCGTTTGAGGTCGGCTTCGATGCTGACTGCAACCCGCTCCAGATCGTACGCTGTGACCTCGCTGTTTCGGCCATGCAGGGTGAGTGAGAGCATGGGCACATCGTCGATGCCCTTGGGTTTGATCAGGGGTTCCAGCGTACCCAGACCGGGGGGTAACCAATCGGTGTTTTCGCGGATGGTATCGTGCAATCTCACCAGGGCTTCGGTGCGCGAAATCCCCACCTTGAATTGCACCGTCAAAATCGCCATCCCGGGTCGCGACACCGAGTACACATGTTCCAGACCGGTGATTTTGCTCAGCACTTGTTCGGCCGGGATGGCCACCATCTGTTCAACTTCGCGCACCGATGCGCCGGGAAAGGGCACGATGACATTGGCCATGGTGACATCGATTTGCGGCTCTTCCTCGCGCGGGGTGATGCCCACCGCAAACAATCCAAGCAACAAGGCCACCAGCGCCAACAAGGGCGTGATTTGCGCACTCTGAAACAGGGCGGCGATGCGACCCGAAATGCCCCATTGCGGGGGGGTCATGGTTGACGCTCCGTGGTGCGGGGCAGCAACACTTTTTCTCCCGGACGCAAACCGCTGAGCACCTCGACTTGTTCGCCAGCCACAGCACCCAGACGAACTTGGCGCAAACGGGCTTTGCCCTCGGCATCAAGCACTTGCACGGCACGCAGTTCGGCGCGTGTGATCACCGCCCTTGCCGGAACCCACAGTCGTTCGTTAGTGCTTTCGGCTTTGCCGCGCAAATGCACTTGCGCGCTGAGGCCGGGCACCACGCCGGTGAGCGTTGCGGGCAAAGGGATGCGCAAGGTCAGCGTGCGGGTTTGCGGATCGGCACTTGGAAGGAGTTCTTTGTGTGGGGCCTGCAGGGGGCCTGGAGTCACACCGGGGATTTCAAACATCACCGGCTCGGCACTCTGGGCCATTGTTGCCAGACTTTGCGGCACGGCGGACGACAGACGCATCTCTGCGGGGGCATAAACCGTGATCAGGCTGCGGCCTGGCATGGCCATGTCGCCCATCACCACTGCGACATCACTGACCACGCCAGCAAAGGGTGCACTGATCACATAAAAGCCCGTTTGCACCACGGCGGCTTTGCTTTGGGCTTGCAAGGCTTCGACTTGAGCCTTGGCTGCGTCCCAGTTCACCTGGGCTTTATCCATGGCACCTTGGCTGATGAATTGGCGCTGAAACAGCTGTTTTTGACGTTCCAGATCCAGCGTGGCTACCCTCAGTTGGGCTTGCGCTGCTTCCAACTGGGCCGTTGAACCCACCACCTGTTGTTGTGCCGCCCTTGCGTCGATCCGCAACAACTCTTGTCCCGCCCTGACTTTGTCGCCTGCTTTTACTGACAGCGCGACGATCGCTCCTGGCACTTGAGTCGACAACATGGCCTGACGCACGGCTTCAACGCTCGCTTCCAGGGTCACCTGGCGCACCGCATGGGCGTTGCCTACCGTCCAGGTCGCAGGTTCAGCCGCATGTGCCGAGGTCACTGTACTCAGCGCAAGGGCCAGCAACACACTGGGCAGGGAGGTGATTTTCAGCATAAATTTGCTTATTTGATTAATTGCGTATGTATGCAATAATAAATCCCAACGAACCGTTTGTCAAATACCCCCCCGACTATTGAGGCAGCATGAAAAAACTCACCGATGACGCCATGAGAGAGGTTGCGCAGTTCTTTCAAGTGTTGGCAGAGCCGACCCGACTCAAGATGCTTCAACTGTTGCGCGATCAACCCTTGAAAGTGGGCGAGTTGGCCGAGTTGTGCGGGTCATCCCTGGCCAATGTGTCCCGTCACCTCAGCCACATGGCGCAGCATGGCCTGGTCAAGCGGCAGGCGCAGGGAGTGAGCGCCATTTATCAGGTGGCTGATCCAGCGGTGTATGAATTGTGTGAGTTGGTGTGCGGCAGCATCGGCAGACGGCATGCCGCTCAAATGTCGACCCAGGCATGGTTCACCGCCTAGCCATGGGTGCAGGCGGCCGGCCCCGATGCCTCAGGCTCTGTGAGAAGGCTCGCTTGGAGAGTTGGCAGCAAAGATCTGATCCAGGATTGCTCTGGGGGAGAGGGCGTTGAACTGCCGCTCAAATCGGCGTTGTTGGATGCGGCGCCAAGGCTTGGCCCACGCACGACCTTCGGTGAGGTAGCTCAACCAGCCCCGGGACTTGAAGGTGTTCAGGGCCTGCCGCAACTCATGGGCGTCAATCGCAGTCAGTGCCTGGGGTGTATTGAGTCTGCGGTAGACCACGCACAAATTGCCTCGATCTTCGAACCAGACCCGTTTGAAGTGGGTGCCCAGCAAGCGGTCCAGACTGAGGGCGTTGTAGTAGTACAGGTGAGCTGAAAAAAAGATGTTGTGTGGCGATGCATCCGCCTGCAGTGAGTTGGGCACTTCAATGGCCAAAATCCCGTTGGGTCGCAAGGCGCGATGCAACTGGGCGACAACTTGCAGGGGGTCGCGCAGGTGCTCGAGCACATGAAACAGCGTGATCATGTCAGCGCTGGCAGTTTCCAGTTGATCGATGCTCCCTGTTTGTACGTCGACATCGTAAGCCTCACGGGCAAATGACGAATAACCCTTATGGGGCTCATAACCCCGGCTGCGGCAGCCAGCTTTGGCACTCAGGTATACAAATTCGCCTCCTCCAGACCCGATGTCAATGGATTCGGGTGAGGGATTGGGCCAGTGAGGACGAATCCAACCCAAACGGGTACAAGCCGCTTGCGCCGCCCGGGCAATGTATTTTGCCGCCGGGGTGTGAACTTGTTTGTAGTCCTCCCGGTAGGCGTCGCTGTAGTAGCGGTGCAATTCGATGGCGTCTGGCAAATCGCTGACCTGTACCAGGCTGCATGCACGACACAACATCAATTTCAAAGGCTGAGCGCTTTTAGCGTCTTGACGGCTGAAATGGTCCAGATCGCTACCCTGGCAAACGCGGCAAAGATAAGACATGCAACACGCATCCTGTTTCAATCGGTTAAACGATTGTAAACAACAGGTTATTTTCGGTGGTTTGAAAGGTGTTTGTTCTCATAAATGGGCATGTACTGTGCTATACTTTCGGATTCGCGCGGCTGTAGCTCAGTTGGATAGAGTACTTGGCTACGAACCAAGGGGTCGTGGGTTCGAATCCTGCCAGCCGCGCCATTCATATCCTGCCAGTCCCCAATGGGACTGGCATTTTTTTTTGAGCTGGCCTTGAAATATAGGCTCCCATCGAACATGCGGCTTTGTCCGCCAAGTTGAGGGGAGGTGGCTTTTCACAGCGCCACGGTGTAATTCAACGCCATGCGCCCGCCGTCAATGGTCAAGACTTCACCGGTGATGTAACTGGCTGCATCACTGGCCAGAAAAGCCACGGTGTGGGCCACTTCTTCAGGTTCGCCCAGGCGTTTCATGGGCGTTCGGCTGAGGATTTTGGCGCGAGCCGCCTCGCTGGTGAGCACCGCCTCGCGGGCCAGATCGGTGGCGATGGTGCCAGGGGCCACCGCATTGACCCGAATGCCGTCGTCGGCCAAAGCCAGGGCCATGGCTCGGGTGAGTTGGTTGATGCCGCCTTTGCTCACGTTATAGCTGGCGATTTCCGGAATGGCCAACACGCCATTGACCGAACTCATGTTCACGATTGCACCGCCACCGCTGGCTTTCATGGCGCGCGCCACTGCTTGTCCGATCAGGAATGCCCCTTTCAGATTGACACGCAGCACTTCATCAAAGTCTTGCTCGCTGATTTCAAGAAAGGGAGAGGCTTTGAAGATGCCCGCATTGCTCACCAAGACATCGATGCGGCGATGCGTGTTCAACACTTGCGCCACCAATGCGTCCACATCGGACTTGAGTCCTACATCACAATGCACATAGTTGGCCGAAAGACCCTGCGCCTGCAGTTCTTGCGCCAGTGCCTGACCAGTTGGATCTTGAATATCGGCCAGCACCACATGAGCCCCTTGGGCTGCAAACAATCGGGCGCAAGCTTGTCCAATGCCTTGTGCAGCACCGGTGATGAGGCTGACTTTGCCTTCTAAGCCCCATGAGGGAGAGGTTGTGCGCATGGTGGTGTCCTTTGTGGGGTGGGGTGCCGGGTGGCGCCAGACGGGGTATGAATCCGCCCCATTGGCTGCCGATTCGACCTTGAAATTCCTGGGGTGGACATCCGTCATTATGATGGGGCCGAGCCATGTTCGACTGAGTGACTGGCCAATGACAGGAGCCTTTTATGCGTCTGCCCCAACCTCAACTTGAACACGTGTGCGACATCGCCGTGGAAATCGGCGCACCCATCGAGGTCGGGCAGACCGACATGGGTTTGCGGCGCTTGATTCCGATCACCGGCGGGGTGGTCGAGGGGCGGCAGATGCGTGGTCGGGTGATGGCGGGTGGGGCCGATTTCCAGTTGATTCTGGCTGGACAGACCCAGGCGCACCTGGATGCGCGCTATGTGCTGGAGCTCGAGGACGGGGCCCGAATCTGGGTGCACAACTCGGCGTTGCGGGTGACCAGCGCCGAGGATGGTGCACGCCTGATCCGGGGTGAGCCGGTGTCTCCGGAGCGGGTGTACTTTCGCTGCCAGCCCCGCTTCGAGGCGGCACATCCGCACTGGAAATGGCTGGCTCAGCACCAGTTTGTAGGCGTGGGCCTGCGGTTGCCCGATGCCGTCCACATGAGCTTTTACCAAGTCATTTGATTCCCGCTGGCGAGCTGCCCCTTCATTTCCAGCGCTGAAGTTCCATGTGCACACTGTCGCTGTCCCCCGAAAAGGTGACAGCGCCGTCTTGTACCGTGGCTTGCAATTTCATGCTGCGCTCGGCCATCCGAGCCAGCGTTTGGCTCGACTCACTGGGCACGCGCCAGACCTCCAATTTGTCTTGGCGTTGCACTTTGTCAGTCAAACTGCGCCACCAGACTTCAGCGGCGTGGTGAAACGCATAAACCCGCACCAGATCAGACTTTTGGCAAGCCTTGGCCAGCGGTTTATCCTCGGGTTGACCCACCTCCACCCAAAGCCGAATCTGGCTGGTGTAGTCCTTCAAACTCAGATCGGGGTCGTCCGGGTCTGAGAGCCCTGCCCCGAACGCCAGCGTCCCGTCACCATTGCACACATCTTGCAACAGGTGGGCATTGAGCGCCAGTGCCAACAGGCGCACCATCATCCTCTCATCGGTTTCACTCGGGTGGCGCGCCAAAGTCAAAGCGTGATCGGCGTAATACCCATGGTCGATGTCAGCGATGGAAAGCTGGGCTTTGTAAACGGTGGACTTCAGAGCCATGGTGCATGTGTGTAAAAGAAACCAAGCCCAATTGTCGTTTGGATTTAATTGGGGTCAGACCCCAATTAATGGTTGTTTGTTTGCCAATGCGGAAAATTTAATTGGGGTCTGACCCCAATTAATGGTTGTTTTTGGGCAACGGTGTGGAAATGGGGGACAGGTTGGGTTTTTTTAGAATGGCGGGATGAGTAAGGCGTTTACACGAGAGAGCGATAGCGAGGATGAGGAGGAGGGGGCGGCAGGGCCGTTGCCTTCAGGGAGTAAAAATTACATCACGCCGGCGGGTTATGCACGTTTGCGCTCGGAGTTGATGGCGCTGATCGATGATGAGCGACCGAAGGTGGTCGAGGTGGTGCATTGGGCGGCGAGCAATGGCGACCGGTCGGAGAACGGCGATTATTTGTATGGCAAGAAACGGTTGCGTGAAATCGATCGTCGGATCCGTTTTTTGACCAAGCGGTTGGAGATCGCCGAGGTGGCCGATCCCAGTGTGCATCACGGTACCCAACAGGTGTTTTTTGGCGCTACGGTGACTTATGCCGAGCCCGGCGGAGTCGAACGCACGGTGACGATCCTGGGGGTGGATGAGGCCGACAGTTTGCAGGGGCAGGTGAGTTGGGTGTCACCGATCGCCCGGGCGTTGCTGAAGTCTCGCGCGGGGGATGAGGTGACGCTGATGACGCCGCAAGGTCCGCAAGTCATCGAGGTGTTGGCGGTGCAGTATCCGGGTCCGCCGACAGCCTGATTAAAGGTGAGCCAGCCGTTTGGCCTGGCTGACAGGCGGGCAGCGGCGCAGGCTGCGCAAGACCGATTCGAGGTGCGGCAGATCGCGCACGGCGACGACAAAGCGCAGGTCGATGGTTTCAGCGCTTCCAATGCCGCTGCCGGTGTGGGCCTGGGTGATGTCGCCTTCGGCTTTGGCGATGGCGCTGGCTACTTGGGCCAGGAGGCCTTTGCCGTTGACGGCGTTGACCGAAATGGGGGCTTCAAAAGAGCGGGCGGGCTCGTCAGACCACTCGACGGCGATGAAACGTTCGCTGTCTTTGTGTTTGAGTTTTTGGCCCACGGCGCAGTCTTCGGTGTGGATCACCAGGCCTTCGCCGCGTCCCAAATAGCCCAGGATGGGGTCGCCTGGCAAAGGGTGGCAACATGGGGCGTATTGGACCGATGCGTTTTCGCTGCCGTCGACCACAACGGCGCCTTGCGAGATGGATTCGTGGGCCATGAAGCGCTCACGGGTGAGCAGGAGCGGATCGGGTTTCTCACCCAGGTCGACCAGCAGGGCGACCAGTCGTTTGGCAACGATGGAGGCGACTTTTCGGCCCAATCCGATGTCGACCAACAGTTCGGGCAAGTTTTTGTTGCCTGTGAAGCGCAACAGTTTGTCCCACATGGTCTGGTGACCTGCCTCGTGGTCGGGCAGTCGGTCGTAGCCTTCAGCGCGCAAGGCTTGAGCCAGCAGTTTGGAGCCGAGTTGTTCGGACTCGTTTTGGGCCAACGATTTGAGGTAATGGCGGATGCGCGAGCGGGCGCGGCCAGTGCGCACAAAGCCGAGCCAGGCGGGGTTGGGAGCGCCAACGGTGGAGGTGATGACTTCGACCACATCGCCATTGCGCAATTCGGTCCGCAGGGGGACTTGCTCACCGTTGATTTTGCCGGCCATGGTGCGGTCGCCGACGTTGGTGTGGACGGCGTATGCAAAGTCGACCACGGTGGCACCCCGTGGCAGGGCCATGATGCGGCTTTTGGTGGTGAAAACATAGTCGGCGTCGGGGAACAGGTCGACTTTGACATGGTCCCAGAATTCAACTGCGTCACGGGTTTCGTCCTGGATGTCGAGCAGCGATTGCAACCATTCGGCACCGAGTTGGTTGGCTTGCTCGCTTTGCGGGTCTTTGGCTTTGTAGAGCCAGTGGGCGGCGACGCCCGATTCGGCGACCACGTGCATGGCCTGGGTGCGCATCTGGAATTCGATGTTGATGCCAGAGGGTCCGACCAGGGTGGTGTGTAGTGACTGATAACCGTTGAGTTTGGCGATTGCGATGTGGTCTTTGAAGCGGCCCGGGACGGGTTTGTACAACTGATGGAGTACCCCCAGCGCGGTGTAGCAGTCGATCAGTTTGGGCAGGATGAGGCGCATGCCGTAGATGTCAGTCACCTGGGCGAAGCTCAGGTGCTTTTGGGCCATCTTGCGGTAAATGGAGTAGAGGGTTTTTTCGCGGCCGTGGATTTTTACTTTGAGCCCCGCCCCGGCGAAGGACTGCTCGATGTCTTGACGCACTTTTTGCAGCAGGTCCCGGCGCCGACTGCGTGAGCGCGTGACGGCTTTTTTGAGCACCTTGTAGCGCCAGGGCATGAGGTGGCGGAACGACAGGTCTTGTAATTCGCGATAGGTTTCGTTGAGTCCCAGACGGTTGGCGATGGGGGCGTAAATCTCGAGGGTTTCGGATGAGATGCGGCCCCATTTGGCCCGCGGCATGTCGCTCATGGTGCGCATGTTGTGGGTGCGATCAGCCAGTTTGATGAGGATGACGCGCACGTCGCGAGCCATGGCCAGCAGCATTTTGCGAAAGGATTCGGCTTGCCCTTCTTCGCGGGTGTTGAATTGCAGTTTGTCGAGTTTGGTCAGGCCGTCGACCAATTCGGCAACCGGCGTTCCAAATTGCTGTACCAAGTCGGTTTTGGTGACCCCACAATCTTCCATGGCATCGTGCAGCAGGGCAGCACACAGGGCCTGGGCGTCGAGTCGCCATTGGGCGCATTGGGCCGCTACTGCGATGGGGTGGGTGATGTAGGGCTCGCCGCTGCTGCGCTTTTGACCCAGGTGTGCGGCGTCTGCGAACAAGTAGGCCTGACGCACTTGCTCAGTGCCGTCAGGGCCCAGGTAATCGAGTTGAGTGACCAGTGCCGCAAAACTGGCCGCTGCCGCATTGACCGCTTCAGGTGTGGCGGGGGCAAGGATGGGTTTAACGACGGCACTCATGGCCGTAATTTAACCCAAAATCAGTCGCGACAGGGGGATCAGCCGGGGACTTTGCGCAACATTTCGCGGCCGATTTTGCCGTCGGCGATTTCGCGCAAGGCGGTCACGGCAGGCTTGTTCTTGGACTCGACTTTGGGGGTGTGACCTTGGCTGAGCATGCGGGCGCGGTAGGTGGCGCATAGCACCAACTCAAAGCGGTTGGGGATCTTTTCGAGACAGTCTTCGACGGTGATGCGTGCCATGTGCCAGCTCCAGAAATTAAGAGGTCAGGTGCAGGGCTTTGAAGACTTCAGCCCTGGCGCGGCATTGGGCCGCATATTTGAGGCGTTGGGCGTGAACCACGGCTTTGAGGTCAAAGAGCGCCCGCTCAAAAAGTTCATTGATTATAACGAAATCGAATGCCTTGGCCTGCCCCATCTCTTCAGAGGCGTTTTTCAGGCGCAATTCGATGATATCGGGGGCGTCTTCGCCACGGCGCTCGAGGCGCGAGCGCAATTCGTCCCAACT
>JACCDS010492478.1_pt1 | contig 10191 bp, 9 predicted proteins | sample 7446441 | NCBI WGS metagenome assembly JACCDS01 (sample SAMN15323445, study PRJNA562643) | freshwater metagenome | isolation source: river surface water | place: USA:Blue River Watershed | collected 2017-08-17 | reverse complement strand
TTTGCACGCTACTCGCAGTGCCACATCAGGCGCCGCTCGGGGAGAGGCCAGGGGCGCACTCCTCATGCTGCGGGGGTACGCAGAAATCGGCCATAACCACCGCCCCACGCCCCCAACGGACACGGTCAACGTCGTTGTCGATTGACCACTGAGCTCGGGGAGAGGCAAGGGGCGCGCGACGATTTCTGCGTACCCTCGCAGCATGAGGAGTGCGCCCCTTGCCTCTCCCCGAGCGGCGCCCGATGTGGCACTGCCAGCAGCGTGCAAAAATCAGCGCCATTCAAATGAGAGAGACGAAACCGTGGAACAAATCGATGCCGTCGTGATCGGCGCTGGGGTGGTCGGCCTGGCCGTGGGGCGAGAACTGGCCCTGCAAGGCCTCGAAGTCATGGTGCTGGAATCGGAAAACGCCATCGGCACCGGCACCAGCTCGCGCAACAGCGAAGTCATCCATGCCGGCATCTACTACCCCGCCGGCTCCCTCAAGGCCCGCTTGTCCGTGCAAGGCAAGCACCTGCTCTACGCCTACTGTGCCGAGCGCGGCGTGGCCCACCGGAACCTGGGCAAACTCATCGTCGCCACAAGCGCCGAACAGGTGACCCAGCTGGCCTCCATCCAGGCCCGGGCCGCTGCCAACGGCGTGCCCGACCTGCGCCAGATTTCGGCTGCCGAAGCCCGTGCACTCGAGCCCGCCCTGCAATGTGAAGCGGCCCTGCTTTCGCCGAGCACCGGCATCGTCGACAGCCACGGCTTCATGCTGGCGCTGCAGGGCGACCTGGAAAACGCCGGTGGCCTGCTGGCGCTGCTCTCGCCGGTCCAGCGTATCGGCGTGGGGCAGGGCACGGCCAGCCACCCCTTGCGGGTGTGCACAGAAGACGGGACCGAACTGGCGGCACGCTTCGTGGTCAATGCGGCCGGACTGAGTGCGGTGGCGGTGGCCCACCGGGTGGAGGGCCTGGACAAAAAACACATCCCCAGAGCCTGGTACGCCAAGGGCAACTACTTCACGCTGGCGGGCAAGGCCCCGTTCTCCCGCCTGATCTACCCCGTGCCCGAAAAAGCCGGTCTGGGCGTGCACCTCACGCTCGACCTTGGCGGCCAGGCCAAGTTCGGCCCCGATGTGCAGTGGGTCGACGACCCGACCGATCTGGTGGTCGATCCGCGCCGGGGCGACGCCTTCTATGCCGAGGTGCGCAAGTACTGGCTTGGACTGCCCGATGGCGCGCTGCAGGCAGGCTATGCCGGCATGCGACCCAAGATCAGCGGGCCGGAGGAAGCAGCGGCTGATTTTCTGGTGCAAGGGCCGCAGCAGCATGGCGTGCCCGGCCTGGTCAACCTGCTGGGCATCGAATCGCCGGGGCTGACCAGCAGTCTCGCACTGGCGCGCGAGGTGTACGCACAGCTGCTGTGAGCGTGCCGGCGTTCAGCGGCGCATCTGCTGCAGCGCGCTGGCCACTTCGGTGACCAGCGCCGGGCCCTTGTAGATCAGGCCACTGTAGAGCTGGACCACATCGGCGCCTGCCCGGATCTTCTCGATGGCATCGTGGCCGCTGAGGATGCCGCCTACACCAATGATCGGGAAGTTCGGGCCCAGAGCCTGGCGCAGCAGGCCGATGATTCGGTTGCTGGCCTCGCGCACCGGGGCACCCGACAGGCCCCCGGTTTCCTCGGCGTGCGGCAGGCCGCTGACGGCATCGCGGGCCAGCGTGGTGTTGGTGGCGATCACGCCGTCCATGCCGTGCTTGCGCAGGGTGGCGGCGATCACGCCCACCTGGGTTTCGTCCAGATCGGGGGCGATTTTCAGGAACATGGGCACGCGTCGGCCATGCTCGGCGGCCAGTGCCTCGCGGCGGCTGCTCAGCGCACCGAGCAGGCCATCGAGTGCTTCGTCACTTTGCAGGGCGCGCAGGTTCTTGGTGTTCGGGCTGGAGATGTTGACCGTCACATAGTCGGCGTGCGGGTACACACCGGCCAGCGCGATCAGGTAATCGTCGGTGGCGTTCTCGATCGGGGTGGCGGCGTTCTTTCCTATGTTCAGGCCCAGCAGCCTGCGAGGCCCTTGCCCCTGCTGGCGGAATCTGGACCGCTTGACGTTGGCGATGAAGGCGTCGAGCCCGTCGTTGTTGAAGCCCAGGCGGTTGATCAGGGCCTGCGCCTCGGGCAGGCGGAACATCCGCGGCTGGGGGTTGCCTGGCTGGGCCTTGGGTGTGACGGTGCCGACCTCGACAAAACCGAAGCCCATCGCACCCAGGCCGTCGATGCAGCGGGCGTTCTTGTCCAGACCCGCCGCCAGGCCCACGCGGTTGGGAAACTGCAGGCCCGCGAGCGTCACCGGGTTGGACACAAACGGCTGCCGGTAAAGGCGCTCGAGCGGCGTGTTCTGGGTGCGCGCCAGGGCGTCCAGCGTGAATTCATGGGCCTCTTCGGGGTCCATCCTGAAGAGGAAAGGGCGGGCCAGGGCGTAGGGAATGAGGGACATCTTGGATAATCGCGGTTCTATTTCCAGATTGTCTCAGAGCCAGAACCATGACCCAGGATGAACTCAAGGCCCTCGTCGGCCAGGCCGCCCTCCAGTACGTTGTCCCCGGCGAGATCGTTGGCGTGGGCACCGGCTCGACAGTGAACAAGTTCATCGATGCCCTGGCCACCATGAAAGACCAGATCAAGGGGGCAGTCTCCAGCTCCGAGGCTTCGACCCAGCGCCTCAAGGCCTTGGGCATCCCGGTGTTCGACAGCAACGCGGTCGAGCGCCTGTCGGTCTACATCGATGGCGCTGACGAGATCGACCGGCAGGGCCACATGGTCAAGGGTGGTGGTGCGGCGCTCACCCGCGAGAAGATCGTGGCGGCACAGTCCGACAGCTTCGTCTGCATCGCCGACGAAAGCAAGCTGGTCGATGTGCTGGGCGCCTTCCCGCTGCCGGTGGAGGTGATTCCGATGGCCACGGCCCGGGTCATCCGCCAGTTCGCTGCCATGGGCGCCACGGCCGCCGTTCGCCTGAAAGACGGCCAGCCGCTGGTGACCGACAACGGTCAGCAAATCGTCGATGTCACGGGCCTGAAGATCAGCGACCCGCTGGCCTTCGAGACCACCGTCAGCCAGTGGCCCGGCGTGGTCACGGTGGGGGTCTTCGCCCACCAGAAGGCCCAGGTCTGTCTGCTGGGCACCGCTTCGGGCGTCAAGACCCTCACGTTCTGATCGCTGTGTCCAGGAGCGGTCTCCGACCGCGATAGCCTGACCTGATCCCCCCATTGCGGCCACTGGCCGCGCTCATTTTTTCTCATCCCCATGTTGTCTTCCTTCCTCAACCGCCGTGCCGTTCTGGTCCTGTCTGCCACTCTTTTCGCTTCTGCTGTCAGTGCCCAGTCGCCTGCCCCCGTCAAACTCGCCCTGATCGAGAGCCTGTCCGGCCCCTTTGCCAACACCGGCGAAGCGGTGGTGCGCAACATCGTCTGGGCGATCGAACGCGTCAACGCTCGCGGCGGCGTGAAAACCTCGCAGGGCCAGCGACCGCTGGAGTTGCTGCGCTACGACAGCAAGGGTCAAAACGAGGAAGCGCTGTCGGCCTTGCGGGCGGCCATCGACGATGGCGTGCAGGTCGTCCTGCAGGGCAACTCTTCGGCCCAGGCCCTGGTGCTGGTCGATGCGATCAACAAGCACAACGAACGCGAGCCGGGCAAGCGGGTGCTGTTCCTGAACTATTCGGCCGTCGATCCGGTGCTGACGAACGAGAAATGCAGTTTCTGGCATTTCCGGTTCGACGCCCACGCCGACATGCGCATGACCGCGCTGATGCAGGTACTGCGCGCCGACAGGAAAGTCAAATCCGCTTACCTGATCGGCCAGGACTACAGCTTCGGTCAGGCGGTGCTGCGTGAGGCGCGTCGCCAGATCGAGGAGCAGCGCCCGGACATGAAGATCGTGGGTGAGGAGCTGCACCCGGTGGGCCGCGTCAAGGATTTTCTGCCCTATGCCACCAAGATCAAGGCCAGTGGTGCGCAGGCGGTCATCACCGGCAACTGGGGCAATGACCTGACCCTGCTGGTCAAGGCGGCCCGTGAGGTGGGTTTCGAAGGCATGTTCTACACCTTCTACGGCAATGCTTTGGGCGCGCCTGCGGCCATTGGCGAGGCCGGGGTGGGCCGCGTGCTGGCAGTGGCCGACTGGCTGCCCAATGTTCAGGGCAAGGAGAGCGCCGCTTTCTACAAGGCCTTCCGCGAGCGCTTTCCCAAGCCGAGCGAAGACTATGTGCACCTGCGCATGCAGCTGATGGTCGAGGCGCTGGCGCAGGCCATCGACAAGGCGGGTTCGGCGAAGCCGCTGGCCGTGGCCCGTCAGCTCGAAAAAGCCAGGGTCAGCATGGCAGGGCAGGGCGGCTTCATGCGGGCTGAAGACCACCAGTTCCAGCAACCGCTGGTCGTGGGTCTGATGCAGCGTCAGGGCGAACCCGGTGTGCCCTTCGATGTCGAGGGTTCGGGCTATGGCTTCAAGGTCATCCAGTCGCTCAAGCCCGAGCAGGCCCGACTGCCTCACAGTTGCCGCATGGTGCGGCCGGATTGACCGGCGGGTCGCTTCAGCGCGGCAGCTGCTGGCCGCCACCTTCGGGCCGGAACATCCTGAAGCGCTGGGCGGCGCTGACCGTGAAATAGTCGGCCGGACCGCCACCGCGCAGCACGATGTCGGCACCCGCCGTGTCGAATACGCCATCGACCAGCAGACGCTCGTCGATGTGGATGCCCACCACTTCACCCAGCACCAGCCAGGTGTCGATGGGGTCACCGGCCGCGCTGTGCAATTGCACGATCTGGCTGCGGCGGCATTCGAAACTCACTGGGCTGCCCTGCACCCGCGGCACACCCACGCAGCGCGAGGGTTCGGTTTGCAAGCCGGCCAGCGCGAATTCGTCCACTTCGGGGCCGACGGCGGCGCAGGTCTGGTTCATGGCTTCGGCCTGCGGCCGGGTGACCAGGTTCCAGACGAATTCGTCAGTCGCTTCGATGTTCGCCAGTGTGTCCTTGCGCCCGATGCTGGCAAAGCCGATCACCGGTGGCACGTAATTGAAGGCATTGAAAAAACTGTAGGGCGCCAGGTTGAGCACGCCGGCGGCACTCTGGCTGGCAATCCAGCCGATGGGCCGGGGACCCACGATGGCGTTGAAGGGGTCATGGCGCAGGCCATGGCCGTGACGAGGTTCGTAAAAATGGGTCATGGGGTTCGCTTTCTTGCTTTCGTGGGGACTCCGGGCAGGTCATGCGCGTGTCTTGAGACAACAGGGCGCGGTGCTAGAGTGGTTCGCAGTTCAGGAGGCTTCTGACATGGACAGTGTGCAGCATTGGGGCGCCGTTCGGGTGTATCTGGGTGACAAGTCCGGCAAGTACCCCGACGGCAATCAGGTCATCGTGCAGGGCGCCGGGTTGCGCGTGGCCTTTGACACTCCGCTGGTGGCCAACCGCATCGGCCCGGATTTCGACGAGGTGGACCTGGTCATCCTGGGCCATGTGCACGAGGACCACATGGCCGGCCTTCACCGCGTGCCCCGTGCCGGTGTGCAGGTGCATGAAGCCGATCTCGCTGCCGCACAGTCCTGGGCCGGTCTGTGCGTGCATTACGGCTATGCCCAGCCGGTGCTCGATGAATTGCACAGCATGATCGTGGCCGACTTCCATTACCAGCCTCGTCCCGACGCCACGGGCTACAGCGACGGTGCGGTCTGGGACCTGGGCGCGGGGGTGCGCATCCGCGCACACCACCTGCCCGGCCACACCTTGGGCCACTGCGCGCTGGTGGTCGAAAGTGAAGGGGTGGCCTTCATCGGCGACATCGACCTGACCGGCTTTGGCCCCTACTACGGCGATGCCACGTCGAGTCTGCAGCAGTTCCGGCAAAGCCTCCAGGCGGTGGCCGAGCTCGACGCCCGGGTCTGGGTCACTTCGCACCACCGCGCGGTGCTCAGCGACCGGGCCCAGTTCCTGGCCGACCTGCAACGCTTTGCCGGCAAGATCGATGAGCGCTCGGACAAGCTGCTGGGCTATCTGCAGGAGGGACCGCAGACGATCGAACAGCTGGTGGCGCGTCGCCTGCTCTATCCGGTGGGCTTTCATCTGCCCTATGTGGAGAGCGCCGAGCACCGCAGCATCGGCATGCATCTGGATGAACTGCTCGCGCAAGGACTGGTGGTGCAAGGCGAAGACGGCCTCTGGTCCCTGGGCTGAAGCCCCAGATGCCCCTTGCGTGTCCGGTCGTGTGCAGGGGAATCCCGCTAGAATTCCCCGACCGATCGGTTGGTGAATTCAGAAAGACCCCCATGACCGCAGTCCTCCAGAGTTTCATTGCCGGCCGCTGGATCGGCCAGCAAGCCGCACAGTCCCTGCGCAGCGCCATCGACGGCGCCACCATCGCCCAGACCCATGCCGAGGCGATCGATTTTGGAGAAGCGGTGCACTTCGCTCGCACCGTGGGTCTGCCCAATCTGCTGAAACTCGACTTCCAGGAACGCGCCCAGCGCCTCAAGGCCCTGGCCAAGTACCTCGGAGAGCACAAGGAAACGCTTTACGCCATCTCGGTCCACACCGGTGCCACTCGGGCCGACAGCTGGGTGGACATTGAGGGCGGCGCGGGCACGCTGTTCGCGTATGCGGGCATGGGCAGCAACGAGTTGCCCAGCGGCAACCTGATACACGAAGGCCCGGCGTTCCCGCTGGGCAAAAAAGGCGGTTTTGCGGGCACACACATCCTGGTGCCGCGTGGCGGCATCGCGGTGCACATCAACGCCTTCAACTTTCCCGTCTGGGGCCTGTTGGAAAAGTTCGCCCCCAGCTTTCTGGCGGGCATGCCCTGCATTGGCAAACCGGCTTCGTCTACCAGCTACCTGACCGAGGCCATGGTGCGTCTGGTCGAGCAATCGGGCATCCTGCCCGCGGGCGCTTTGCAGCTCGTGATCGGCTCCACCGGCGACCTGCTGGACCGGCTGAACGGCCAGGACGTGGTCACCTTCACCGGCTCGGCCGACACCGCCGCCAGGCTGCGGGTGCATCCCAATGTGGTCAGGCACAGCATCCCCTTCAACGCCGAAGCCGACTCGCTCAACTGCGCCATCCTCGCGCCCGACGTGTCGCCCGATGACGAAGAGTTTGACCTGTTCGTGAAGGAAGTCGCCCGCGAGATGACCGTCAAGGCGGGCCAGAAGTGCACGGCAATTCGCCGCGCCATCGTGCCGCGCCAGCACCTGGATGCTGTCGCTGAAAAGCTCAAGGCCCGTCTGGCCAAAGTGGTGGTGGGCGATCCGTCGGTCGAGGGCGTGAAGATGGGCGCCTTGGCCTCGCATGCGCAGCAGGCCGACGTGACCGAGCGCGTGACCTTGCTCCGCCAAAGCGCCGAGCTGGTGTTTGGCGGTGGTGCCGATTTCAGTCCGGTGGGCGAGGGCGTCGCGCAAGGTGCGTTCTTTCAGCCCACGCTGCTGCTGTGCCAAAAGCCTTTGCACACCGACAGCGTGCACGATGTCGAAGCCTTTGGCCCGGTCAGCACCCTCATGCCTTACGACGGCATCGACGAAGCCCTGCAGCTGGCCGCACGCGGTCAGGGCAGCCTGGTCGGCACACTGGTCACCCAAGACCCGCTCATGGCGGCGCGCGTCATCCCGGTGGCCGCCGCCTTGCATGGCCGCCTGCACATCTTCGACCGCGAAGCCGCCGTTGAATCCACCGGCCACGGCTCACCGCTGCCCCCGCTCAAGCACGGCGGCCCTGGCCGCGCTGGCGGTGGTGAAGAACTCGGCGGCATTCGCGCCGTCAAGCATCTGATGCAGCGCACCGCCCTGCAAGGCTCTCCCACCATGATTTCCGCCGTCACCGGCGAATACATGCGCGGGGCCAAACTCATCGAGACCCAGGTTCACCCTTTCCGCCGCCACTTCGAAGACCTGCAGATCGGTGAATCGCTCCTGACCCATCGACGCACCGTCAGCGAGGCCGACATCGTCATGTTCGGCGGCCTGTCGGGCGACTATTTCTACATGCACTTTGATGAGATCGCGGCCAAGGACTCGCCCTTTGGCAAGCGCATCGCGCACGGTTACTTTGTGCTTTCAGCGGCGGCTGGCCTGTTTGTGTCGCCCGCGCCCGGACCGGTGCTGGCCAACTACGGTCTGGACACGCTGCGCTTCGTCAAGCCCGTGGGCATTGGCGACACCATCCAGGCGCGCCTGACCGCCAAGCGCAAGATCGACCGCCACAAGAAAGACGCCGCCGGCCTGGGTCAGGGCGTGGTGGCCTGGGACGTGGAAGTCACCAACCAACTCGGCGAAGTGGTGGCCAGCTACGACATCCTCACGCTGGTGGCCAAGCGCACCTGACCGCCATTGAGCGCTTGCCCGGACCAGGGCGGCGGTGGGGATGTGGTGTCAGAACTGGCGGCCGTAGGAGAGCATGAGCCCTGCGGTGCCCAAGGGCTTGACCTGCACCGAATCGTGCGTGGTGAGCCTGTAGCCCAGCGCCGGGATGATGCCCGGCGAGAAGCCGCCGTAGTTCAGGGGCACCTTGTGCTGGTACTGCCCGACGTAGCCATAGATGATGCCTGCCGTGACCTTCAGGAACAGTTTTTCCTGACCGAACAGCTGGTTGAATTGTTTGCCGGCATAGACGTAGGTGGAGGGCTGGCCGAAGGAGTTCGTGAAGAAGCTGATGCCGCACAGCCGGCCGCCGGGCAATTGCTCGTCGAGCGCCACCAGCACCACATGCTTGTGTTCGGGGTTGTTGCTCCAGTGGATGGTGTAAGGCGAGAGGGTGATCTCGCCCTTGTGGGTGGGTGCTGGGGCGTTGGCATCCAACAGGAATCTGGGGCAGTGGTAATCAGCGGCCGCAGTCGGTGCCGACAGCATCCAGACCGCAGCGGTGAGGAGTGGAATCAGAAATGAGCGCACGGCAGGGGTTTGTGTTGGCGGGAATGCTGGATTGTAGGGTCTGACCGCTTGAGCAACGTGACCAGATGCTTGAGCTTCAGGTATTGAGGAACGCTTCGAGCAGTTGGGCCAGGGCCTGCGGCTGGTCATGGTGAAGCATGTGGCCCGCGTCCTCGATGCGGGCGATCCTGTGCGAGGGCACGGATTGCAGGCGTTGGTGGTATTCGTCCAGGGTGTACTTGCCCTTCCACCACTGGCCCAGGGAATCGTCCGAAGCCTCGACCGCCAGCAGCGGTGCGCTGATGCGGGCAAAGATCTCTCGCACTTCGTCCTGTCTGTAAAGGTAGGGGTTGACGATCTTGTGTGCCGCATCGCCGAGAATGCGCCACTGGCCGCTGGTGTCCGGCTGCGCCCATTGCCGTGCCAGCCACTGCGCCTTGTCGCCGGGCAGGCGGGGGTTGGTTTTCATCAACCGTTCGGCCACGGCCTGGGCATCAGGGTAGGCCTTGAGGTCGATGGCCCCTTCGCGGTGCTGACGCAGTTCGTCGAGCCACTGGCCCAGCCGGCCGGGTGCCTGGGCCGGGCGCGTGGCTGCCATGCCGAACCCTTCCAGATTGACCAGCTTGCGGATGCGCGCAGGGCGCACCCCCGCATACATCATGACCACGTTGCCGCCCATGCTGTGGCCCACCAGATCGATCGGCTGGTCGGGGCTGAGCACATCGAGGAGGGCGTCCAGGTCGCCCAGGTAATCGGGGAACCAGTAGCTGTCGGTGGGCGGCGTCTCGGTCAGGCCATAGCCGCGCCAGTCGATGGCCACGATGCGGCGCTGGCGCACAAAGTCCTCCGACAGGGCGTCGACCATGAACTGGTAGGACGCGCCCACGTCCATCCATCCGTGCACGAGCAGCAGCAGGGGTTGGTCCGGCTCTATCGGTCCCCATTGCAGCAGGTGGTAGCGGCAGCCACGCACGGACACAAAGGTGCTGGCCGGTTCTCTCTGGACTTGGTACATACTTTGCCGATCATAAGGAGAGAGGGCATGGTCAGCCGTCGCAAGCAGGACTCGAACGTGAACCATGGGGTGGGCCTTGAGCCGACCCTTCCAGCAGATCACTACGCCGCATTGCACCGGGGCTTTGGCTGGCAGGTGCCGGCGTTTTTCAACATGGCCGAGGTGTGTTCTCGCCGCTGGGCGGTCGACCCTGTCCACGCCCAGGCCACCGCATTGCAGGAGCATGTGGCGGGGCAAGGGCCGGGCCGCCGCTGGACGGTTGCCCAGCTGCAGGCCGCAG
>JACCDS011408304.1_pt1 | contig 10192 bp, 6 predicted proteins | sample 7446441 | NCBI WGS metagenome assembly JACCDS01 (sample SAMN15323445, study PRJNA562643) | freshwater metagenome | isolation source: river surface water | place: USA:Blue River Watershed | collected 2017-08-17 | reverse complement strand
CGATCACGCGAGCCGGCACGGTGCGCTTCACTTCGCTCGTCGGCGAGCACGGCAGCGGGAAGTTGACGTTGTGCACGACGAAGCTGCGCGGGGCGGTGGCGGCGGCGAGTGCGGGGGCGAGGCGGGCGGCGTGGCGGGCGGAGATGCGGACGATTTCGTGGAGCTCCGGGCTGGGCACGTCGCCGGCGGCCTTGAGTTCGTTGTAGAGCTCGAAGGTGAGGTCCTGGGAAAAGGCGACCGCGGGCAGGCCGTGGAGGGCGCCCTCGAAGGCGCCGGCGACGGTGCCGCTGGCGATGATGAAGCCGAGGGAGGCGTTGAGGCCGACGTTGATGCCGCTGAGGACGGCATCGAGCTGGACGTCGCGCGGCAGCAGGTGGCCGACGGCGATGTTCACGGCGTCGCTCGGCGTGCCGTCGATGATCCAGGTGGCGCAGCCGAGGCCGCGGTCGGCGGCGACGGCGTGGACGGGGCGGCTGCGGGATTTGGCGGCGCCGACCCAGCTCTGTTCGGTTTTCGGCGCGGCGACGTAGAGGGTATGGCCGGCGGCGCGCAGGGCGTGGACGAGTTCGTGGAGAAAGACGCTGGAGATGCCGTCGTCGTTGGTAACAAGAAAGTTCATACTGCGATCCCGAAACTTTCGCGGAGCCGCGCGGGAAACAACAGAAATGGCGGTGGGCGGGGATGCCGGTCCGGGCCGGGGCCGACCGATTGCCCAATCCTCGATGTGTCACCCCGGCGCCAGGTACTCGCCTCAGAGCAGGCCGAGCATGATCGCGTAGCGCGTGAAGGCCGGCGGTTTCGTGGATGCCGAGTTTGTCCATCAGGTGTTGTCGTTGCTGCTGCACGGTCGTGGTGCCGATCTGCAGGAGGTCGGCGACGTGCTGGTTGGCGCGGCCCCGGGCGATGAGGCGGAGCACTTCTCTTTCCCGGCGCGCGAGCCGGTTTCTCCGTTGTCTTTGCGGCCCGACGGTGGCGGGGGCACCCTGCAGCATGGCGACGTTGACGGTGAAAATGTGGCCGTGGAGATCGTGCACCGTTTGGCGGATCTTTTCGGCGCGGCGGCGTTTACCCGCGTGATGAGTTGCCGGTTTGCCTCGATGAGCGCGGTGGATTCGAACGCCGGCGGCGTGGCGGCGAAAGCGCACACTTCGTCGAAGATGCAGCGCTCGAGCTGGCCCCTTTGGTGGAGGAGTTTGTGCAGGCGGTTGCCTTGCTGCCAGCGGTGCAGGCCGTGCGGCATTTTTGCAGCATGGCTTTGCGGCGGGCGGCGAGGCGGGCGGAGAAGGCGGCCAACTGGGGAGCGTAAGATTGGACCAAAGGAGGAGTGCAGGCCGGGCTCGGGCGGAAAAAATCGGCGGCCTCCGCGCCATCCGGCGGGGGTGAGCACCTACCTAGTTGGCCCCATAGTGCGCGCCGGGCGGCGCGGTTAAGCTTGGGGGATGGAACTTCAATTCGCTCCGGAAGCAGTCGGCCGCGCGCCCGAATCCGACGGTCATGGGCGGGGTGATCGGGAGGAAGGATCCGCCCGCCCCGGCCGCGTGCTGGTCGTGGATGACGATCGGATGATCCGGAGTATGTTGGGCGATGTACTGCGGCGCGCGGGTTACAGCGTGCACCTGGCCGAGGATGGAGAAGCCGCCTGGAAAGCGCTGGCCGCGTCTCCGTATGACTTGGTGATCACCGACCATGAGATGCCGCAATTGCGCGGGCTGGATCTGGTGCGGCGCCTGCGGGAGAGCCAGTTTACCCGCCCCATCATCATGATTTCGGGGACGGTGCCGAGGGAGGCCCAGGATTTGCCGGCCTTGCTGTCGCCCGGGCGGGTGCTGGAAAAACCGTTTCGGCTGCAGGATTTGTTGGCGGAGGTGAGACTGCAGTTGGACTCCCCGCAACCGGCTTCATACCGGTGAAAGCCGCGGAAGTTGGGAGTTGGAAAACCGGTCCGCGAAGCTTCCGGAGGCGAGGCCCGAGGCCGGTCCTTGCAACCCGGTTTGCTTCGGCAGCCCCGACTCGGCCCCCGGCGCTCACGGGTGAATCTGGCCGGCGGCCGGAGCGGCAGTTCGCCAGCTGACGGGGGATCACAATCGGCGCATATTGCCCGGCAAGATCGGACGAGTCGGGACGAAGAAACCGGCTTAGGGTGGTGCCGCCATGAAATTGAACCTGCTGCTCCGCCCCCTGCGCGGTATGTCCCGGCGAGTCCGCGGCGCGCGGGTCGGGACCGGCTGAACCCGGATGAATACGGTTGTTTTCAACAACACGGTGCTCCGCGACGGCCACCAATCCTTGGCCGCCACGCGCATGTCCACGGCGCAGATGCTGCCGGCGGCCCCGATACTCGACGGGATGGGCTTCGGGGGCCTCGAAACCTGGGGCGGGGCGACGATCGACGCGTGCCTGCGGTTCCTGGGAGAAAATCCGTTCGACCGGCTCCGGGCGCTCAAGCGGGCGGCGCCGAAAACCCCGCAGATCATGCTGCTGCGCGGGCAGAATATCGTGCAGTACACGTCGTTCCCGGACGATGTGGTGGCGGCGTTTGTCCGCGCCAACGCGGCGGCCGGGCAGGACGTTTTCCGCGTCTTCGATGCGTTGAACGACACCCGCAACCTCGGGACCGCGATCCGGACGGTGAAGGCCTGCGGGAAGCACGCGCGGGGCGAGATCTGCTACACCACGAGCCCGGTGCACACGGTCGAGGCGTTTGTGGCCATGGGCACGGAGCTGCGCGAGCTGGGCTGCGACAGTATCGGAATCAAGGATATGTCCGGCGTCCTGGCTCCGCGCGTCGCGTTCGAGCTGGTGACCCAGCTGCGCCGGAAAGTCGGCCTGCCGATCACGCTGCACACGCACGATACCGCGGGCCTCGGGGCCTCCGCCTACCTCGCCGGCATCGACGCGGGCGTGGATGCGGTCGAGACGTCGATCGTCCCGTTTGCCAACGGCACGTCCCAGCCCGACACGCTGCGGATGCTCGCGCTGCTCGAGGGTCACGCGCGCCGCCCGAGTTTCGACCCGAAGAAACTGCAGGAGCTGCGCGAATACTTCACGGGCGTGTACCGGGACCTCGGCCAGTTTACTTCGACGGACAACGAGCGCGTCGACAGCGACACGCTGGTTTACCAGGTGCCCGGCGGCATGCTTTCGAATTTCCGCAACCAGCTCAAAGAGCAGGGTATGGCGGACAAATTCGCCGCGGTCATGCTGGAGATCCCGCGCGTGCGCGAAGCGCTCGGTTGGATTCCGCTGGTCACGCCGACTTCCCAGATCGTCGGCACGCAGGCGATGCTCAACGTGAAGTTCGGCCCTTGGAAGTCGATCGCGCCCGCCGCCGCCGACATCGCGCTGAACAAGTACGGCCGGCCTCCCGGCAACGTGTCCCCGGAGCTCATCAAACTCATCGCCGAGCGCACCGGCCAGCAGCCCGTCGCGGGGAGTCCGGCCGATCTGCTGCCGCCGCGGATGGAGAAACTCCGGGCCGAATTGGCGGAAAAGCAGCTCCCGACCGACGACGAAGCCTGCGTCCTCCACGCGATGTTTCCGCAGGAGTTCGCAAAACTCCATGCGCCCAAACCGGCCCCGGCCGCGGTGCCGGCGGCAGGGCCCGTCGCCGCTCGGCCGCCGTCCGGTGCCGGGTCCGTTGTCCACCGCTATACTCTCACGGTCGCGGGCCGGCAGCATCAGGCGACCGTCGAGGAATCGGACCGCTAAACCATGAATCCGAACGTCAAGACCCTCCTGTTTTCCGAGTTTGCCTCCGCCGACGATCAGGCCTGGCGGATTGCGGCCGAGGAGTCGCTGGAAGGCGCGCCCTTTGCAAAGAAACTCGTCACCCGGACTCCGGAGGGCATCGACCTGCAGCCGATCTATACGGCGGCGTCGGCCCCGGCGCCCGCGTGGCAGGGGAGGGCGCCGGGCTTTGCGCCTTTCGTGCGCGGCAGCGCACCGGTGGGCGCGCGCGCGCAACCGTGGCTGATCTGCCAGGAACCGGCCGGGTCCACCCCGGGGGAAGCCAATCGTTCGCTGCTCGACGCGCTCAATCGCGGGCAAAACGCCGTCTTCGTGCGTCTCGATGCCGGCACGCGGCGAGGCCTAGCCCCGACGGGCAGCGGCGGCTTGACGCTCGCTTCGCTGAGCGAAGCGCGGGCACTGTTTGCCCACGTGGACCTCCGCGCCGTCCCCGTGATGATCCCGGCCGGTCTGGCCGCGTTGCCGATGGCCGCGCTGCTGGGCGGTTTGGTGCGGATGGAACACGGGAGCACGGAAGCCTTGCACGGCGCCATTTGGGCCGACCCGCTCGCCGAATGGGTCGGTCAAGGCAGCCTGCCCGGCGGTTTCGACGCTGCCTGCGGGCAAATGGCGACGTTGGTGCAGTGGTCCGCCCGGCACGCGCCGCGGCTGCGCACGATCGGCGTCGATGCCGCGATCTGGGCCGACGCCGGCGCCCACGCAGTGCAGGAACTCGCGTTCGGGCTCGCCACGGGCGTCGAGTATCTGCGGCGCCTCGGTGCGCTCGGCGTCGCGGTCGATGCGGCCGCCGCCGCGACGTCGTTCACGTGGTCGGTGGGTTCGCACTTTTTCATGGAGATCGCGAAACTGCGGGCGTCGCGGCTGCTGTGGGATCGCGCGGTCGGGGCCGCCGGCGGCAGCGAAGCCGCGCGCGGGGCGGTCGCGCACGGGCGGCCGACGAACTGGAACAAGACCTTGCTCGACCCGCACAACAATCTGCTGCGGGCGACGACCGAGGCGTTTGCCGCGGTGGTTGGCGGCTGCCAAAGTCTCGAGATTGTGCCGTTCGACGCCGTGGCCGGCGAACCTTCCGAACTCGCCCGCCGACTCGCACGCAACCTCCACGTCATCCTGGCGGAGGAGTGCCAGCTCGGTCGCGTGGTCGATCCGGCCGGCGGTTCGCACTACGTCGAGGCCGTAACCCGGCAACTGGCGGAAAAGGCCTGGACGCTGTTCCAGGAGATCGAGCAGCGCGGCGGCATGGCCGCGGCCATCGCCTCGGGTTACCCGCAAGCGCTGGTCGGGCAGACGGCCTCGGAGCGCGTGACTGCGGTCGAATCCCGCCGCGACGGCGTGATCGGCACGAATCTGCACCCGAATCTGCGCGAAGCGCTGCCGCTCCCTGCCCGCCGCGCGGCGCGACCGTCGGTTGTCGGCCCGAGGGCCGCCCCGCTGCCGGAGCTGGACCGCCTGACGCCGGCACGGGGCGCGGACCCCGCGGGTTTGGTGGCGGATTTGGAGAAGGCTTTGGCCGCAGGTGCGACCGTCGCGGAGGTGTGCGCGCGGTTGGGCGGCAGCGGGGAAGCACCCGCGGTCGAGCGGTTGGTCCCGCGCCGCCGGGCGGAACCGTTCGAGCGCCTGCGCCGCCGGGCCGAGGCGCATCGGGCCGCGACCGGCACCCGGCCGAAGGTCTTCCTTGCGACCATGGGTCCGCGCAAACAGCACGCCGCACGGGCCGAGTTCGCGCAAGGCTTCTTCGCGGCGGGCGGCTTCGAGGTGCTGTCGAATCAGGGTTTCGATTCGCCCGAGACCGCGGCGGCGGCGGCGCTGGCGAGCGGGGCCCCGGTGGCCGTGATTTGTTCGAGCGACGACACGTATCCGGCGCTCGTGCCGCCGCTCGCCGGAGCACTCAAGGCCGCGGGTGCGGCGGCGCCGGTCATCGTCCTGGCGGGTCTGCCTGCCGCGCCGGAACTGCAGCAACAGTTCCGGACCGCCGGCGTCGACGAGTTCATCCACCTCCGCGCCAACTGCGCCCAACTCCTGGCCGGCATCCAGGACCGACTCGGCCTGCCGTGCCTGCCCCAGCCATGAACTTCCCCGACTACGCCTCCCTGCCCTTCGATGGCGGACCGTCGGCGCCGGCGACCCTGGCAGCCTGGGCGGAAGCGGCGCGCGCGTTCCCGGGCGGTCCCGGTGCGCCCGCCGATTGGCCGACCCTCGAGCAAATCCCGGTGCGCCCCGTTTATACGCCCGACGACCTGCAAGGGGTGGAGCACCTCGGATTCACCGCGGGTCTCCCGCCTTTTTTGCGCGGACCCTATGCGACGATGTACGTCCAAAAGCCCTGGACGATCCGCCAATACGCGGGCTTTTCGACCGCGACCGAGTCGAACGCGTTCTACAAGCGCAACCTCGCCGCCGGCCAGATGGGCCTCTCGGTGGCGTTCGATCTGGCGACGCACCGCGGCTACGACAGCGACCACCCGCGCGTCGTCGGCGATGTCGGCAAGGCCGGCGTCGCGGTCGACAGCGTGCTGGACATGCAGGCGCTCTTCGCGGGCATCCCGCTCGACCGTATCAGTGTTTCAATGACGATGAACGGCGCGGTGCTGCCCGTCCTCGCGTTCTACATCGCCGCGGCGCAGGAGCAGGGCGTGAAGCCCGAGCGGCTCTCCGGCACGATCCAGAACGACATCCTCAAGGAGTACATGGTGCGGAACACCTATATCTATCCGCCCGCGCCCTCGATGCGGATCATCGCGGACATCTTCGCGTTCACCGCCCGGCGCATGCCGAAATTCAATTCCATCTCGATCTCCGGCTACCATATGCAGGAGGCCGGGGCGACGGCCGACCTCGAGCTCGCCTACACGCTCGCCGACGGCCTCGAGTATCTCCGCACGGGCGTCGCGGCGGGCATGGCGATCGATGCGTTCGCCCCGCGGCTTTCGTTCTTCTGGGCGCAGGGGAAGAATCTGTTCATGGAGGTGGCGAAGATGCGCGCGGGCCGGCTCCTCTGGGCGAAAATTGTCCGGCAGTTCAACCCGCGGAACCCGAAGTCGATGGCGCTGCGCACGCACTCGCAGACCTCGGGCTGGTCGCTGACGGAGCAGGATCCGTTCAACAACGTGGCGCGCACCTGCGTCGAGGCGATGGCGGCCGTCATGGGCCACACGCAGTCGCTGCATACCAATTCGCTCGACGAGGCCATCGCGTTGCCGACGGACTTCTCCGCCCGCATCGCGCGCAACACGCAGCTCGTCCTCCAAGCCGAGACCGGCGTGTGCAACGTGGTCGATCCCTGGGGCGGCAGCTACTACGTCGAGCGGCTCACCCACGAGCTCGTGCACAAAGCCTGGGCCCACCTCGAGGAAGTCGAAAAGCTGGGCGGCATGGCCAAGGCGATCGAGACCGGCCTGCCGAAGCTCCGCATCGAGGAAGCCGCGGCCCGCCGCCAGGCCATGATCGATTCCGGCGAGGAAACCATCGTGGGTGTGAACAAGTATCGCCTCGAGAAAGAGGCCCCGATGGACATTCTGGAGGTCGACAACACGGCGGTCCGCGAGGCCCAGATCAGGCAGCTTCGAACGCTCAAGGCCGAGCGTGACAACGCGGCCGTGCAGCACCGCCTCGCCGCGCTGAGCGAGGCCGCCAAAAGCGGCACCGGAAACCTCCTCGAGCTGTCCGTCGAGGCCGCCAAGGCCCGGGCCACGCTCGGGGAAATTTCGGATGCGCTGGAAGTCGTCTACGGCCGCTACCAGGCGCAGATCCGCTCGGTCTCGGGGGTTTACCTGCGCACGTTCAGCCAGCAGGGCGAGGTGCAGAAGGTCCGCGCGCAGGCGGATGCGTTTGCCGCCCGCGAAGGTCGGCGTCCGCGCATCCTCATCGCCAAGCTCGGGCAGGACGGCCACGACCGCGGCGCGAAGGTCGTCGCCACCGCGCTGGCCGACATGGGTTTCGACGTCGATATCGGACCGCTCTTCCAAACGCCCGCGGAGGCCGCGCGGGATGCGGTCGAAAACGACGTCCATATTGTCGCTATGAGTTCGCTGGCGGCGGGACACAAAACTCTGCTGCCGCAATTGGTCTCGGAACTGAAGATCCGTGGGCGCGACGACATTCTGGTGGTGGCCGGCGGGGTGATTCCGGCGCAGGACTACGATTTTCTCTACCAACACGGGGCCGCGGCCATTTTCGGGCCGGGCACCCCGATCCCGAGATCCGCCGCCGTCCTGCTCGAAAAACTGGGAACCGCGTCAGGGGCGTAAGCCGACGCCATGAATGTCCCTGCCTCCCGTCCGGATTGGGTGCCGCCCGATGCCGGAACCGAGTTCACCACGCGCGTGGTCGCCGGCACTCCGCCGCGGGCAATCCCCGCCGGCCGGGCGAAGCGGCGCGCGCCGGAGGACGGGGCGGCGCTCGCCGCGGCGATCCGGGCCGGCGACCGGAGTGCCTTGGCCCGCGGGATCACGCTCGTCGAGAGCCGCGCGGCCGCGCACCGGGCGGCGGGGGATGAGCTCCTGCAGCGGCTCTCGCCCTTTGCGGGCGGCTCGGTGCGGGTCGGAGTCACGGGTCCGCCCGGTGCCGGCAAAAGCACGTTCATCGATGCATTGGGCGCGCAACTCGGCGGGGCGGGCCGCGCGGTGGCGGTGCTGTCGGTCGACCCGAGCAGTCCCGTCACCCGCGGCAGCATATTGGGCGACAAGGCGCGCATGGAGCGGCTGGCGCGGCTGCCCAACGCATTCATTCGGCCCTCGCCCAGCGGGGGGGAACTCGGCGGAGTGGCCCGGCGCACGCGCGAGACAATCGTGCTGTGCGAGGCGGCCGGCTTCGACGTGGTCTTGGTGGAAACGGTCGGCGTCGGGCAAAGCGAAGTGCTGGTGCGCGGCATGGTGGACTGCTTTCTGGTCCTGCTGCTCGCGGGGGCCGGCGACGAACTGCAGGGGATCAAGAAGGGCATCATCGAACTTGCCGACGTGCTCGCCGTGAACAAAGCCGACGGCGACAACCGCGCGCGGGTCGAGACGGCGCGGCGTGAGCTGGCGCGGGCCGTGCACTATCTGGCGGCGCCGGACGGGGCTTGGCAGCCGCCGGTGCTGGCCTGTTCGGCGCGGACGAACGAGGGCATCGACGAGGTCTGGCGGGCGGTCGAGCGTTTCGTGGCCGGCGGCCGCGCGCACGGCGGCTTCGCGGCGCGGCGGCGCGAGCAGTCGCTGGCGTGGCTGGGGGCGCTCGTCGAGGAAGGTTTGCGCGAGGCGTTTGCCGCCCGCCCGGAGGTGATGCGGCTGCGCGCCGAGCTGGAGCCGCGTGTGGCCGGCGGCACCTTGCCCGCGCCGGCGGCGGCGCAAGCAATCCTCGCGGCCTCGGGTTGGCGCGCCCCGGAGTTTTCCGCGAAGGGCGCAGCGGTTGGCAAAATCCGCCCAGTCATGGGCGGAGATTCCGGCTAAGCTGACCCAGGCAAACGGAACTCTTTGTCATGATCACCGCCATCGACCACCTCGGTATCGCCGTCAAGTCGCTCGACGAAGCGATCCCGCTCTACGAAAACGCGCTGGGCCTGAAATGCCTCGGAAGGGAGGAAGTGGCGTCGCAAAAAGTGCGCACCGCATTCTTCGATGCCGGCGGCGTGCACCTCGAGCTGCTCGAACCGACCGCGCCGGACAGCCCGATCGCGAAGTTCCTCGCGGAGCGGGGCGAGGGCGTCCACCACGTGGCCTTTCGCACCGACAACATCGGCGGGCAGCTGCAGCAGGCGGCCGGGGCCGGGGTGCGCCTCATCCATGAGCAGCCTTTCGAGGGTGCGGCGGGCAAGCTCGTCGCCTTTCTCCATCCGAAATCCACCCGCGGCGTGCTGACGGAGTTCTGCATGCCGAAGCCCGGCATCGCTGCCGGACATTGAGGATCCCGCCATGCCCATCGCTCCCGATCTCCTCCAGCAGCTCGCCGAAAAGCGCGCCGTCGCCCTCGCGGGCGGCGGCGCCGAAAAACTCGCCGAGCGCAACAAGAAGGGCCTGCTCACGGCCCGCCAGCGGCTCGACGCCCTTTTCGAGCCCGGCACCTTCATGGAATTCGGCCTGCACGCGCAGCACGATGCCCACCACTTCGGCATGGAGGAAAAGGTCATGCCGTGCGACGGCGTCGTGACCGGGGTCGGCTACGTCGGCGGCCGGCCCATGGCGGCTTACGCGCAGGACTTCAGCGTCGGTGGCGGTGCCGTCGGGCGCATCCACGCCAAGAAAATCTGCGACCTGATGGACTACGCCCAGCACTGCGGGATCCCGATGGTGGGCATCAACGACTCGGGCGGCGCGCGCATCCAGGAGGGCGATGTTTCGCTCGCCGGCTACGGCCAGGTGTTTTTCCGCAACGTGCTTCTTTCGGGCGTGGTGCCGCAGATCTCGGTCATTGCCGGCCCCTGTGCCGGCGGCGCGGCGTATTCGCCCGCGCTGACCGACTTCATCATCAT
>JACCDS010823677.1_pt1 | contig 10193 bp, 9 predicted proteins | sample 7446441 | NCBI WGS metagenome assembly JACCDS01 (sample SAMN15323445, study PRJNA562643) | freshwater metagenome | isolation source: river surface water | place: USA:Blue River Watershed | collected 2017-08-17 | reverse complement strand
GCGCTGCCCGGCTAGAAGTGCTCCCAGTCGTCACCCGCCGCGGCATGGGCGGGCTGGGGTGTGGGCGCGGCCGCCACCGCGCGCGGCGCCGGCGCAACGGGAGCCTTCCCGCCTGTGGCGCAGGGCTCCTGCTGCAAGGTCTTGATGGCCACCACCGTGGCCTGGGTGGCACGTGCAAAGGCCGTGCCGCCTTCCAGCGCAGCCAGGGCCTGCGGCTTCTGCCCGGCGTTGACCAGGCGCGCCACCTTGCCCACTTCGGTGTGGAACTCCGCGTGTCGTTCCAGCAGCGCTGTGAAAGCCGGCGCGTGGCCACAGCTGAGGCGGCCTGGGCCATGCAACCACTGGCCCAGCGGGCAGCGGTCGTCCCGGCAGACGGTGTCCACCTCCAGCTTCTCGCCCTGTTCGACAGCGTTGCGCAGCTTGGTCTTCCAGGCCATGTGCGCTGCGATGGCGGCGCCCAGGTCAAAGCCTGCGCTGTCCGCCGCCTTGGCCTCGCGCCGCAGGGCCACCGCATCCTGCTCGGCCAACGACGCTTCGTCGGGGCGCAGGCGGAACAGGCGCATGGCCTGCGTCACCTCGTTGACCTGGCCGTCCAGCGCCTGCGCGGCCGCGGCCAGCTGCTCCACCATGGCGGCGTTCTGCTGTGTCACGCCGTCCATGTGGGTGACGGCCTCGTTCACCTGGGACACGCCCAGCTGCTGTTCCTGCGCCGCATGGTCGATCTGCTGCAGCACCGAGGCCACGCGGCTGACAACCTGCAGCGCCTGGCCCATGGCGGCCTGTGCCGAGTCGGTCTGCTGCACGCCAGCGGCCACGCGCTCGGCCGCTTCGGTGATGAGCTGGCGGATCTCGCGCGCCGCCTCGCTGGTGCGCTGGGCCAGCATGCGCACCTCGCTGGCCACCACGGCAAAGCCACGGCCGGACTCGCCCGCACGGGCCGCTTCCACCGCCGCGTTGAGCGCCAGGATGTTGGTCTGGAAGGCCACGCCTTCGATGACCTGGATGATGTCGCCAATGCGGCGCGAGGACTCGCTGATGCCCTGCATGGCCTGCACCGCGCCCAGCACGGCCTGCTGGCTCTGCTCGGCCACACGCGCCGTCTCCGCCGCCATGCGCGCGCCCTCGCTGGCATGCGTGGCGGTGTTGCGCACCGTGCCGTTGATCTGCTCCATGGAGGCCGCGGTCTCTTCCAGGCTGCTGGCCTGCGACTCGGTGCGCTCGGACAGGTCCTGGTTGCCGGCGGCAATCTCACGCACCGCGCCGCGCACGTTCTCCACCTGGTGGCGCACGTCGCCCACGGCGGCACGCATGTTCTGGCCCAGCTGGTTCAGCGCCAGCTGCAACTGGCCGATGTGGCCCGGCGCGCCCGTGGTGGGCACGTGCAGCAGGTCGCCCGCGGCCAGGCGCAGGGCGTCGCTGACCACGCCGTCCAGCGCCGCCAGCTGCCGCTGGCGCGTCACCCACCAGGCGCCAGCCGCCAGCGCAGTGGCCAGCGGCACCCAGGCCAGCGCCGGCAGGAACTGCGCCGCCACGCCGGCACCCAGGGCCGCGCCCAGGCCCAAGGCTCCGTCCAGGCCCCAGCGCTGCAGCTGGCTCTTCATCGCGTGGGCCGCCCGCGCGGCCATGCCCTGTGGCACCACGTGGCCGGCGCGCAGGCCGGTGCGCAGCCGCCCGCTGGAGGCCTCCTGGCTCATCTGGGCGTACAGGGCTTCCGCCGCCTTGATCTGTTCACGGCCCACCGGCGCGCGCACCGACAGGTAGCCCACGATGCGGTCGCCCTGGCGCAGCGGCGTGGCATTGGCCAGCACCCAGTAGTGGTCGCCGTTCTTGCGCCGGTTCTTCACCACGCCCTGCCAGGGGCGGCCGGCCTCGATGGTGGCCCACAGGTCGCGGAAGGCTTCGGCCGGCATGTCCGGGTGCCGCACCAGGTTGTGCGGCTGCCCCAGCAGCTCTTCGCTCGTGTAGCCGCTGACCAGCACAAACGCCGGGTTGCAGTAGGTGATGCGCCCTTGCAGGTCGGTCACAGACACCAGGGTCTGGCCGGCGGGGAAGGGGAACTCTTTCTGGGTGATGGGCTGGTTGTTGCGCACGGTGGGTCCTCGGGCGGTGTATCCAATCGCTCGCGGCGCGATCGTGGATCTTCGTCCACCCATCTTCGGCCCGTACCGCCCCACCCCAAGGGCCGAACAACAGGTCTTTGCGGGCCCAGTAGAGCCCTTTCAGGCCTGCGACTTCAGAAGAGTTCCTTCGCCAGGTCGAAGGCGATCCATGCCATCGTGAGCCCCACCAGCAGGTCCAGCACACGCCAGGCCACCGCGCGTGCAAACAGCGGCGACAGCAGCCGCGCACCAAAGCCCAGCCCGGCAAACCACAGCACGCTGGACAGGCCCGAGCCCAGCAGGAAGGCTCCCTGTGCCCCCGCCGGCTGCTGCGCCCCCACCGAGCCCACCAGCAGCACCGTGTCCAGGTAGACGTGCGGGTTGAGCAGGCTGATGCTCAGCGCCTGCCCCACCACCTGGCGCACCGGCACGGCCTGGCCACCGGGCTGGGCGCTCAGGCTATGCGGGTGCAGCGCCCGCCGGAAGGCCTGGCACGCGTACCAGGCCAGCACCACCACGCCGCCCAGCGTGGCGGCCTGGATCAGCCGCGGCCGGTCGCCCAGCAGCGCGCCCAGGCCCATGACGCCCACGGCCATGAGCACCACGTCCAGCAGCGCGCACACCACCACCACGGCGGCCACGTGTTCACGCCGCAGGCCCTGGCGCAGCACAAAGGCGTTCTGCGCCCCGATGGCCATGATCAAGGACGCACCCAGGCTGAACCCGGTGACAAAGCTCGGCGTGGCAAGGCTTTCCAACATGCCGGCAGTGTCGCGCCGCCGGGTGTCTCTGCTGCATGAAAGCTGCTAATGTCGGTTCAGTTTTCCTAATGACACCAGACCATGCTGGACACCCCGCTTCTGCACGCCCTGGCCGCCGTGGTGCGCGAAGGCAGCTTCGAGCGCGCCGCCCGCGCCTTGCACGTCACGCCGTCGGCCGTGTCGCAGCGCATACGGCAGGCGGAAGAACGCGTGGGCACGGTGCTGGTGGTGCGCGGCCAGCCCTGCACGGCCACCGAGGCAGGCGCCCGCCTGTGCCGCCACGCCCAGACCGTGGCCCTGCTGGAAAGCGAGCTGCGGCGCGACCTGCCCGGCCTGGCGCCCGAGCCCGCCAGCCGCGGGCGCAGCACGCTGCGCGTGGCCATCAACGCCGACAGCCTGGGCACCTGGTGCGTGGACGCGCTGGCCGCCTTTGCGCAGGAGGACGACACGCTGGTGGACGTGCTCATCGACGACCAGGACCACACCGGCACCTGGCTGCGGCGCGGCCATGTGCTGGCGGCCGTGACCTCCACGGCCACGCCCGTGCAGGGCTGCAGGAGCCGCAAGCTTGGCGCCCTGCGCTACTGCGCCACGGCCAGCCCGGCCTACATGGCCCGCTGGTTTCCGCAGGGCCTGGACGCCGACGCCCTGGCGCAGGCGCCCAGCCTGGTGTTTGACCACAAGGACCGGCTGCAGGAGGACTGGGTGCGCCGCGTGTTGGGCCGGGCCCAGCGGCGTGAAGTCAACCTGCCCGCGCACCGCCTGCCCTCGCCACAGGCCTTTGTGGCCGCGGCCCTGTGCGGCGTGGGCTGGGGCATGAACCCGGAGCCCCTGGTGCGCAGCCACCTGGCCGCGGGGCGCCTGGTGGAGCTGCTGCCGGGCCGCCCGCTGGACGTGCCGCTGCACTGGCAGGTGGCGCAGCTGCCCATGCCGCAGCTGGAGACGCTCACCCGCCAGGTGATGCGGGTGGCGGCCCTGTGCCTGCGTTGACGCCGTGAGCACCTGGACCTACACCGTCTCCGTGCGTGAGCTCTGCGAGTTCACCGCCAAGCACGGCGACCTGGACCGCCGCTTTACACCGTCAGCCACGGCGTTGGAAGGCCTGCAAGGCCAGCAGACCGTGGCGCAGCGGCGCGGGGCGGACTACGAGACCCAACTCGCCCTGGAAGACACCGTGGGCCCGCTGCGCGTGCGCGGCCGCGCCGACGGCTACGACCCGCGCCGGCGCTGCCTGGAAGAGATCAAGACCCTGCGCGGCCACCCGGACGAGATCCCGGCCAACCGCCGGCAGCTGCACTGGGCGCAGCTGCAGACCTACGGCGCGCTGTTCTGCCGCAGCCGCGGGCTGGAGGAAGTGGCGCTGGCGCTGGTCTACTTCGACGTCGCGTCGCAGAACGAAGTGGAGCTGCGCCAGGTCTTTGGTGCGGCCGAACTGGACGCGGAGTTCCAGGCCCGCTGCGCGGCCTTCCTGGGTTGGGCCGAGCAGGAAGCGCAACACCGGGCCGCACGCAACGCGGCGCTGCAGCAGCTGGCGTTTCCGCAAGGCCCGTTCCGCCAGGGGCAGCGCGGCCTGGCCGAGGCCGTCTACCGCACGGCCGTGCGCGGGCGCAGCCTGCTGGCCCAGGCGCCCACGGGCATAGGCAAGACGGTGGGCACGCTGTTCCCCTTGCTGCGCGCCATGCCGGGCCCGGGCGCGGCCGGCGAGATCACCAAGATCGCCTACCTCACCTGCAAGGGCACGGGGCGGCTCACGGCGCTGGAAGCGCTGGGCGCGCTGCGCCGCGGCACCGCGGGCCAGGCGCTGCGCGTGCAGGCCCTGGTGGCCAAGGAACAGGCCTGCGAGCACCCGGACAAGGCCTGCCATGGCGACGCCTGCCCGCTGGCCCGTGGTTTCTACGACCGCCTGCCCGCCGCGCGCGCAGAAGCCGTGGCGGCCGGCTGGCTGGACGCCCCGGCGCAGCGGCGCATGGCCTTGCGCCACGGCATCTGCCCCTACTACCTGGGGCAGGAGCTGGTGCGCTGGGCCGATGTGCTGGTGGGCGACGTGCACCACCTCTTCAGCAGCCAGGGCCTGCTGTGGGGCCTGGCGCAAGCGCTGGACTGGCAGCTGGCCGTGCTGGTGGACGAGGCGCACAACCTGCTGGAGCGCGCGCGGGACATGTACAGCGCCGAGCTGGACCTGGATGCCCTGCGCAACGCCGCAGCGCAACCTTCCGCGGCCAGCGGCCTGCTGGAGCGCCTGCAGCAGGCCAGCGTGGCGCTGCTGGCCGACGGCGAAGAAGCGCAAGAGCCCTACCGCGTGCTGCCCGCCGCGCCGGACGATTGGGCCCAGGCCCTGCTGGCCGCCGCCGGCGCGCTGGCCGAGCACTTCCACCAGCACCCGCTGCAGTTGGGGCCGCTGCTGCAGTTCCACTTCATGCTGCAGCGCTTCACCCGCCTGGTGGACGCGCTCAGCGACCACTCGTTGCTGGAACTGCACCGTGGCAGCCCTGTTGGCAACAGCAGCGGCGGCAGCCGCATCGCCGTGCGCAACGTGGCACCGGCCTGCTTCCTGCGCCAGCGCTTTGCCGCCCTGCACAGCAGCACACTGTTCTCGGCCACCCTGGCCCCGCCCGGCCACGCCCAGCGCCTGTTGGGCCTGCCCGACGACACGGCCTGGATAGACGTGCCGCCCGCCTTCCCGCCGGAACACCTGCAGGTGCAGGTGGCGCATGGCGTGTCCACGCGCTACGCCCACCGCCGCCGCTCACTGCAGCAGCTGGTGGGTGTGATGACGAAGCAGTTCGACACCCACCCCGGCAACTACCTGGCCTTCTTCAGCAGCTTCGAGTACCTGGACCAGGCCGCCGATCTGCTGGCGCTGCAGCGGCCCGACCTGCCGCAATGGCGGCAGGACCGCCGCATGTCCAGCGACGCGCGGCAGGACTTCCTGGCCCGCTTCCACCCGCAGGGCCAGGGCATCGCCTTCGCAGTGCTGGGCGGCGTGTTCGCCGAGGGCGTGGACCTGCCGGGCCGCCAGCTCATCGGCGCTTTCATTGCCACGCTGGGCCTGCCGCCAGTGTCGCCCCAGCAGGACCAGATGAACGCGCGGCTGCACAAGCTCTTCGGCACCGCGGCGGCCGACGCGGAGCTGGTGCCTGCCCTGCAGAAGGTGGTGCAGGCCGCCGGCCGCGTGCTGCGCACACCACAAGACCGCGGCTGGCTGTGGCTGCTGGACGACCGTTATGCGCGGCCCGACGTGGTGGCGCTGCTGCCACCCTGGTGGGGGCTGCCAGGCTCACGTGGGCCGCTCATGGTTCAGTGCGGCAACTGAACAGTGGGGAAGGCGTAGTCACGCCCCACCAGCGCCCGCGCGCCCAGGTAGGCCGTGCGCAGGCGCTCGCTCAGGGTGTCCAGATCCACATGCCCCTGGGCGTCACAAGGCACCACCAGCCCACGCCCGGGGTTGTGCAGCGACGCAAAGTGCAGCTCGTGCGAAAAGCCCTGCAGCTGCGGGCCGGCTTCAACGGTGGAACAGATGGTCATGGTCTTTCCCTTCGGCACGGCGGTGCGGGGTTGGCAGCGGTCTTGCGCTTGCTGCGCGCCGCGCCGTCCGTGGTGCGTGTTTATCGGCCCCGGGACGCCTGCGCACTCGCCAGAAGAAGGGTGGCGCGGCCGCTCAATTGCGGTCATCCAGAACTCCCGGCGCTACAGTGCAAGCGCTACGGAAACCAGGCCCCTGCCATGCCAATGCCCAAGCCCATCGCCAACCTGAACGACGTCACCTTCACCGACATCGAGGACAACGGCTACTACACCTCGCGCCGCGCGCAGTTCAGCGACGGCATCGGCGCGAAGAAGCTCGGCTACAACCTCACGGTGCTGCCACCGGGCAAGGCGCAGTGCCCCTTCCACAACCACCATGGCGAGGAGGAGATGTTCCTCATCCTCGAAGGCACGGGCGAGCTGCGCTTCGGCAGCGAGCGCCACCCGCTGCGCGCCATGGACGTGGTGGCCTGCCCCACGGGCGGGCCCGAGGTGGCGCACCAGATCATCAACACCGGCACGGTGGACATGCGCTACCTGGCGGTGTCCACCGTGGTGGACATCGAGACCTGCCAGTACCCGGACTCCGGCAAGATCATGATCGGCTCGGGCCAACGCGGCCAGCCGGGGCTGTGGAAGATGTTCCGCGAAGAGGCGTCCGTGCCGTACTACGACGGCGAGAGCAACGAGCCGCCCGCACACTGAGCCGGGTTTGTGCAAGGTCAAGGCCGGCGCGCCGGTGCGCGCACATGCCGCAACGCCGCGGCCGTGTCGGGCTGCGTCGTCTCGGCCCCGGGCGCAGGTCACATGCACCCGTGATGCGGCGCTGACGGGCCCCGGCCCACGGCCCGTTCCGGTGTGGCGGGGCGCGCTTACGATGCGCGTCCCGGCACTTTGGAGCGGACCATGGCCCCCAAGAACACCATCTGCATCTGGTACGACGGCACCGCGCTGGAAGCCGCGCAGTTCTACGCCGCCACCTTCCCCGACAGCGCCGTGACCGCCGTGCATGGCGCGCCCGGTGACTACCCCTCCGGCAAAGAAGGCAACGTGCTGACCGTGGAATTCACGGTGGCCGGCATCCCCTGCCTGGGCCTCAACGGCGGGCCCATGTTCAAGCACACGGAAGCCTTCTCGTTCCAGATCGCCACCGACGACCAGGCCGAGACCGACCGGCTGTGGAACGCCATCGTCAGCAACGGCGGCCAGGAGAGCGCCTGCGGCTGGTGCAAGGACAAGTGGGGCCTGTCGTGGCAGATCACGCCACGCGCCTTGATTGACGCCATCTCCGACCCCGACCCGGCCGCCGCCAAGCGCGCCTTCGCGGCCATGATGGAGATGGGCAAGATCGACATCGCCGCCATCGAGGCCGCACGCCGCGGTTGAGCCCTTCCGCATGAACGCGCCCTTCGAGAAACTGCAGCACGCGCCGGCCTACAAGGCGGTGTCGGACGAGTTCCGCCGCCGCATCGTGGCGGGCTCGCTGGCGCAGGGCGCGGCCATGCCCACCGAGGCCGACCTGGCCGAGCAGTTCGGCGTGCACCGCTCCACCATCCGCGAAGGCCTGCGGCAACTGGAGCAGGAAGGCCTGCTGCGGCGCGACGGCAAGAAGCTGCTGGTGTCCATGCCGCTGCACAGCGACCTGGCCCGCGCTGCCGAACGTGCGCTGCGCCTGCGCCAGGTGAACTTCCGCGACGTGTGGCAGGTGGCCATGGCGCTGGAGCCGCTCAGCGCGCAGCTGGCGGCGCTCAACATCACGGCCGAGGAGCTGGCCGCCCTGGAGCGCAACCTGGAGCGCACGCGCGCCGTGGTGGAGCGCGGCGAATCACCGGTGGACGTGGACATCGAGTTCCAGGCCTTGGTGGCGGCGGCCAGCCACAACCCGGCGTTGCTGCTGGCCCGCGGCCCCATCAGCCTGCTGATGCGCGCCGGCTACGCGGCCATCGCGCCCAAACTGCCGCAGTCGGGCCCGCGGCTCTTGAAGGTGCACGTGCAGATCGTCGCGGCGCTGCAGCAGCGTGACGCGGCCGCTGCCGAAGCCGCCATGCGCAAGCACATGCAGGACTACCAGCGCGGCTGCGAAGTCGCCGGGCTGGACATGTCCCTGCCCATCCCCGCCGCCTGAGTTTTCATCCCAGCCCAGGGTTTGTCCCAGGGTGTGGGCCTCTTGTCGCCGCCCGATTTTCGGTCGGACAATCCGACTCAACGGAGCACCCATCGACTCCGCCCGCCACCCGCTCAGGCCCCGCTGGAGACACCCGCATGAAGCCCTTCCTCTCGCCCCGCCGCCGCGCCACCCTGCTGGCCGCCGCACTCGCCCTTGCCCTGCCCCTGGCCAGCTGGGCCCAGGGCACGCCGGCCCGCATCCTGGTCGGCTTCCCCGCCGGCGGTTCCTTCGACACCCTGGCCCGCGTGCTGGCCGAAAAACTGAAGGACGAGCTCAAGCGCCCGGTGATCGTGGAGAACAAGCCCGGTGCCGGCGGCCGCCTGGCGGTGGACGTGCTCAAGGCCTCGGCCGCCGACGGCAGCACCGTCATGCTGGGCCCGGACGCGCTGGTGGCGCTGTACCCCTTCACCATGCGCAAGCTCAGCTACGACCCGGCCAAGGACCTGGTGCCCGTGGGCACGGTGAGCGAGTTCCCCTTTGCACTGGCGGCAGGCCCCGAGCCGGCCGTGAAGTCCCTGGCCGAGTACGTGGCCTGGGCCAGGAAAAACCCCAGCAAGGCCAACTACGGCATCCCGGCACGCGGCGCGCCGCACCACTTCTTCGGCATGGTGCTGGGGCAGACCGTGGGCGTGCCCATGGAAGACGTGCCCTTCCAGGGCAGCGCGCCCATGCTGCTGGCCCTGATGGGCGGGCAGGTCAGCGCCAGCATCGACGTCATGTCCAGCCTGACCGAGCCGCACAAGGCCGGCAAGGTGCGCGTGCTGGCCGTGTCCTCGCCCCAGCGTGTGGCCCAGCTGCCGGACGTGCCCACCTTTGCCGAGCAGGGCTACCCGGCCATCACCGGCATGGGCTTCAACGCCCTGTATGCACCGGCCGGCACGCCGGCTGCTGCCGTGCAGCAGTGGAGCCAGGCGGTGGCCAAGGCACTGGCCCAGGCTGACGTGCGCGAGCGCCTGGCCACCATGGGCTTCCTGCCGGTGGGCGGCACGCCGGAAGAACTGGTGGCCCGCGGCAGCACGGCGGCCGCACGCTGGGCGCCGGTGATCAAGGCCTCCGGCTTTGTTGCCGACTGATGGCCGACTGAGCCCAACATGAACGAAGCCGCCCTGCGCGCCTGGCTGGCCCCGCGCCTGCCGGGGCTGCAGGGCGAGCTGCACATCGAACGGCTGCAGGGCGGCCAGAGCAACCCGTCGTGGTTGCTGCGCGCGGGCGGCCACGCCTGGATCCTGCGCGCCAAACCCGGCCCCGCGGCCACGCTGCTGCCCTCGGCCCACGCCATCGAGCGTGAATTCCAGGTGCTCAGCGCGTTGCAGGGCAGCGCCGTGCCGGTGCCGCCGGTGCAGCTGCTGTGCGAAGACGAATCCGTCATCGGCGGTCAGTCCAACCCGACCTGGATCCTGCGCACTGGCGACGGCGGGCCGGGCCGCGCCTGGGTGCTGCGCGCCAAGCCCGGCCCGGCCGCGGGGCTGCTGCCCTCGGCGCACGCGATCGAGCGCGAGTTCACCGTGATGCGCGCGCTGGCCGACACCGACGTGCCCGTGCCGCGGGTGCACGCGCTGTGCGAGGACGAATCGCTGCTCGGCGCCGCCTTCTACGTGATGGACTTCGTCGAGGGCCGCATCTTCCGCGAAGCCGCCCTGC
>JACCDS010922002.1_pt1 | contig 10197 bp, 10 predicted proteins | sample 7446441 | NCBI WGS metagenome assembly JACCDS01 (sample SAMN15323445, study PRJNA562643) | freshwater metagenome | isolation source: river surface water | place: USA:Blue River Watershed | collected 2017-08-17 | reverse complement strand
GTTCTTCCCAACTCGGCGGCAGGATGAAGATGGTGACGGCGTCCGGGAACAGCTTCTTGATCTGCATCGCGCCCTGGTAGTCGATCTCCAGCACGATGTCGGCGCCGGCGGCGATCTTGTCCTCGATGGCCTTGCGCGAGGTGCCGTAGCGGTTGCTGTGCACATGGGCCCATTCCACGAAGGCGTTGTGGGCCACCATGCGGTCGAACTCTTCGTTGCTGACGAAGTAGTAGTCGCGACCGTGCATTTCCTGTCCGCGCGGGGCGCGGGTGGTGTGCGAGACCGACAGCTGCAGGCGCTTGTCCTGCGCCAGCAGGCCCTTGACCAGGCTGGACTTGCCGGCCCCGCTGGGGGCGGCGATGACGTAAAGGTTGCCGGGATGGTCCATGAAGAGATGCCGTGATGTGGGCGCTATTCTAGGTTCTGAGCGGTCAGCGCCAGGTCCGGGGCGGGAGTCCCGGGCCCGGTGGGCTCAGTCGCGGAACACCGCCTCCAGGTCGATCTCCACGGGCGAGGTGTCCAGCGACAGGCTTTTCTCGATGTGGTCCAGATGCTCCAGCATCAGTTTCTCGGCGAGATGGGAATTGCGCTTCGAGATCGCCTCGATGATGTCCGAATGCTCATCGGCGCGGCAGCTGATGGCCGTGGGCGCGTCGTAGAGGAAGATGATCAGGCAGGTCAGGGTCGAGAGCTCGCGCAGGCTGCGTGCCAGCGCCGAGTTGCCGGCCAGCTCGGCCAGCAGCTGATGGAATTCACCCGACAGGCGCACCACGGCACGGCGGTCCTCGCGGCGCCGTGCATCCTGCTCCAGCTCCTGGTGCTGGCGCAGGCGGGCGATTTTGTCGGGCGTGAGCGTGGTGATCAGGCGGCGCATCACCGCCGGTTCGATCAGGCGGCGCGCCTCGAACACGTCCATGGCCTGCTCGGGCGTGGGTTTGGCCACGAAGGCGCCGCGCTGAGGGTACAGGTCCACGATCTGCTCGTGGGCCAGCCGCGCCAGCACTTCGCGCACGCGGGCGCGGCTGACGTTGAAGATGCTGGCCAGGCGGTCCTCGCCCAGCTTGGTGCCGGGGTGCAGGCGATGTTCCAGGATGGCGATGTAGATCTTCTCGTAGATCTCGTCATTGGCTTTCTCGCGTTCCAGGCGGGCGGCTGGCAGCGAGGATTTCGCGGTGCGTGGCATGAGGCTGGCGTTCAGGTGGGACAGGGTCGACGAAGTGTCGACACAGCCGTCGCCAAGCATTCTATCGGCGTGGTGGTGTTCCTGCCCCATGCAGCCGGGGGGGTGTTCAGCGCCAGCCATACAACTGCCCCCAGCCGCTTGCCTGCGCCGGGTCGGCGCCGGCCGCCCGCAGCATGCCCCACACCGTGGTGCTTACCGTGTCCAGCAGCGGGATGCCCAGCTCCGCCTCCACCGCCGGCGCCAGCTGTGCCGCGTGCAGGTTGGTGCAGTAGGTGGCGATGGCCTGGGGCCTTGCGGCCGCGACCTCGCGCATCAGCCCCTGCAGCGTCTCGGGCGTGACCAGCGCGAAGTCATGGTTGACGCTGATGCCCAGATGGCGCTCGGCCACCACCTCCACCCCGAAGGCGCGGTAATTCGCCACGATGCGTTGCTGCACGTCGCCGGTGTAAGGCGTCACCAGTGCCAGCCGCTCGATGCCGCGCAGTGCCAGCAGTTCGTTGAGCGCCAGCACGGCCGTGCTGGCCGGTATGCCGGTGCGCGCATGGATGCGCTCGACCAGTTGGCGGTCGGTGTCGAAGCCACGCCAGCCGGCGGCCGTGCCGCTCCAGCCGATCGCGTCCACCTTGGCATCGGCGAGCAGTTCGGCGGCTGCCAGGATATTGCCGTCATCGAACTGTCCGAGGGCCTTGGGCTGCAGCGAGATCTCGGTCACCCGGAATCTTGAGAAGTGCGCGCTGACATTTTTCATGCTCGACACGATGGCGCAGGTCAGGGGTTCCAGAGCGGTGTTGGATGAGGGTGTGAGCACGCCCAGGCGCAGGGTGGGGGACATGGGATCTCCTTATAGAAAGGCTGTGAAGGCGGTCGGGGCAATCCGGCTTGCCAGTTTATTCATGATGCGTTTCCGAATTATCGTCGACATTAGTGTAAACACTAGTGTCGACAAATAAAAACAGGATCATGATCGGCGCATGGTCATTTTGATCGCTATCTCTATGCCGAATTGGCGCGCAAATTGCTAGATTTCTTCAGGATGAAATTGATGACTATTTTTGTGCATATTGTTGACGTCGATGTCAACATTAAATCGATATCCATGCCCCAGATGGGTGCGGGAGCGCCTCATGTCTGAGCATTTCGACTTGGTGGTGCGTCATGCCCGCGTGGCCACGGCCAGTGATGTGTTCGAGTCCGACATCGGTGTGCGCGACGGCCGCATCGTGAGCCTGGGCCGGGGCCTGGCCCCGGGCGCCCGCGAGATCGACGCCGCCGGCCGCGTGGTGACCCCCGGCGGTGTGGACGCCCACTGCCATCTGGACCAGCCCATGCCGGCGCCGCTGCGCATGGCCGACGACTTCGACACCGGCACCCGGGCCGCGGCCTGTGGCGGCACGACCACCGTGATCCCCTTTGCCGCGCAGGAAAAGGGCCAGTCCTTGCGTGCCGCGGTGGACGACTACCATCGCCGTGCGGGCGGCAAGGCCCATGTGGACTATGCCTTCCACCTGATCGTGAGCGATCCCACCCCGCAGGTCCTGAGCGAGGAGCTGCCGGCCTTGATCGCCGAGGGCTACACCTCGTTCAAGATCTACATGACCTACGACGACCTCAAGCTCGACGACGGCCAGATCCTGGATGTGCTGGCCGTCGCGCGTCAGCAGGGCGCCATGGCCATGGTCCACGCCGAGAACGCCGACGCCATCGAATGGCTGACCAAACGGCTGGAAGCGGCCGGCCGCACCGCCCCGCGCTTCCACGCGCACGCGCGGCCGATGCTGGTGGAGCGCGAGGCCACGCACCGCGCCATCTCGCTGGCCGAGCTGGTGGACGTGCCCATCCTCATCGTGCATGTCTCCGGCCGCGAGGCGGTGGAGCAGATCCGCTGGGCGCGGGCGCACGGGCTCAAGGTGTTTGCCGAGACCTGCCCGCAGTACCTCTTCCTCACCGCGGCCGATCTGGGCATCGACGACAGCTACCAGGGCGCGCGCTGCGTGTGCAGCCCGCCGCCGCGCGACGCCTCCAACCAGCAGGTGATCTGGGACGCGCTCAACGACGGCCTGTTCACCGTCTTCTCCTCCGACCACGCCCCCTTCAAATACGACGCGCCCGAGGGCAAGAAGCCCGGCGGCGAGGAGGTGGCCTTTCGCCACATCCCCAACGGCATCCCGGGCATCGAGACGCGCATGCCCCTGCTGTATTCCGAGGGCGTGCTGGGCGGGCGCATCACGCTGGAGAAATTTGTGGAGCTCACGGCGACCCAGCCGGCCAAGGCCTATGGCCTGCACCCGCGCAAGGGCAGCATCGCCATCGGCGCCGACGCCGACCTGGTGATCTGGGGCGAGGGCGAGCGCGTGCTGCGCAACGTCGACCTGCACCACGCCGTGGATTACACGCCTTACGAGGGCATGCGCCTGCGGGCCTGGCCGGCCATCACGCTGATCGGTGGCGAGGTGGTCTGGGACGGCCGCGACTTCCATCCACGCGCCGGTCGTGGCCGTTTCCTGCGCTGCGGCCCGCCCTCCCTGCTGCCCAGGAGGCCCGCGTGAAGCTCTTGCTGATCAATCCGAACATTTCGGACAGCGTGTCCGAGCTGATCCGCGCGGAAGCCCGGCGCAGTGCCGCGCCTGGCACCGAGATCGAGGTGTGCACGGCGCCTTTTGGCGTGGCCTACATCGAGACCCGCTTCGAGGCGCTGATCGGCGCCTACGCCGCCGCGCAGCTGGCGGCCGAGCACCACGAGCGCTTCGATGCCGTGGTGGTGGCCGCCTTCGGCGACCCCGGCCTGCCTGGCCTGCGCGAGGCGCTGCCCTGTCCCGTCACCGGCCTCACCGAGGCCGCGTTGGCCAGCGCCTGCATGCTGGGCCAGCGTTTCTCCATCGTCGCCATCTCGCAGCGCATCCGTGCCTGGTACCGCGAAACGGTGCACGCCTACGGTCTGTCGGACCGGCTGGCCAGCATCCGCGGGCTGGACGAGCCGCTGGCCGACATCGGCCAGGTGCAGGACCAGCAGGGAGAACGCCTGGTGGCCCTGGCCGAGCGCTGCGTGGACGAGGACGGCGCCGACGTCATCGTGCTGGCCGGCGCCCCGCTGGCGGGCTTGGCCCGCTCGCTGCGCGGCCGCCTGCCGGTGCCCATGGTGGACGGCGTCTCCAGCGCCGTGCGCCATGCCGAAAGCCTGGTCGCCCTGCAGGCCGGCCGCGCCCGGCGCGGCAGTTTCGCCGCGCCGCCGCTCAAACCGCACCAGGGCCTGAGCCCGGCCCTGGCGCGACTGCTTGAACGTCGTTACCCCGGATCCACCGATTAAGCCGAAAGGAGTTCCCATGACCCCGTCCCGTTTTCCCCGTTGCATCGCCCCCCTGGCGCTGCTGGCAACCGCCCTGTTCTGCAGTGCTCCGGCGCTGGCGCAGCACAAACTCCAGATTGCCGGCAACTTCGCCGCCGAACACCCGAGCAGCGTGGCCGTTGATCAAGTCTTCAAGAAGGAAGTGGCTCGCCTGACCGGCAACCAGCTGCAGGTCGACGTGTTCCCCGCCATGCAGCTCGGCGGTGCCAAGGAGAACGTGGACGCGGTGCGTTCCGGCACGCTGGCCATCACCTGGGTCGGCGCGGCCTTCCTGTCGCGCATCGCGCCGGAGCTGGAGGCGGTCAGCCTGCCTTTCGTGTTTTCCAACCGCGAGCAGGCCTTTCGCGTGATCGACGGCCCGGTGGGCCAGGCGATCGACAGGAAGCTGCAGGACAAGGGTTTCATCAGCCTGGGCTGGATGGAACTGGGCATGCGGCATCTCACCAACAGCAAGGGGCCGATCAAGTCCATGGCCGACCTCAAGGGCCTGAAGATCCGGCTGCAGCCCAACGAGACGCACCTGGCCACCTTCCGCGCGCTCGGCGCCAACCCGGTCGCGATGGACGTGAAGGAACTCTACTCCGCGCTGGAGCAGCGCGTGGTCGACGGCCAGGAGAACCCGTACACGGTGATCTCGGCCGGACGCTACAGCGAGGTGCAGAAACAGCTGTCCAACAGCGGCCACTTCTTCGACTTCATCGCCGTGGTGGCGAGCAAGCGCGCCTTCGAGCAGCTCAAGCCCGAGTACCAGAAGGCGGTGCGCGAGGCCATGACGGCCACCATCGCCTTCCAGCGCAAGCTGGCGGCCGAGGAGGAGTCCAGGAAGTTCATCGATCTGAAAGGCAGGATGGCCTACACCGAGCTCACGCCCGCGGCGCGCGAGGAGATGCGCAAGACCGTGCTGCCGGTGATCGAGGACGTCAAGAAGCGCGCCGGCGCCGAGCTGGTGAACCAGGTGCTGGCCGAGGCCGGCAAGCCCTGAGACGGTGGAGAGAATACCGATGAACTCAAGCCTCACATTGCCGGCGCCGCGCGCCGCCTGGCCGCTGCGCCTGCTGGGCGCCTGCGACAAGCTCGTCACCGGCCTGCTGATCGCCGCTGTCGGCGTCATGGTGACCGTGGTGTCGGCGCAGGTCGCGCTGCGCTACGGCCTCAACCGCTCGATCGACTGGGCCGACGAGATCGGCCGCCTGGCCTTCGTGTGGGCCATGTTCCTGGCCATCCCGCTGGGCGTGCGCGAGGGTTCGCACATCGGTATCGACCTGCTGGTCGACAAGCTGCCCCCGCTGGCCCGCGACGCCCTGCGTCGCGTCGGCGCCGTGCTGTGCGCGAGCCTGATGGCCGCCATCGCCTGGGCCGCCCTTGGCGTGGCGCGTGAACAATGGGACGAACTGATGGCCACGGCGGACCTGAGCGTGGGCTGGTTCATCGTGCCGGTGGCGCTCGGGGCCGCGCTCAGCGCCCTGCACCTGCTGAAGATCGCCGTGTTCGGCCCGCCCGTGCGCACCGGAGCAGCCGAATGAGCGCCGCCGTCATCGCCGGTTTCATGGGTCTGGCCCTGCTGGGCCTGCCGATCGCCTTCGCCATGGGCGTGGCGGCGCTGGTCGCGCTGTGGGCCACGGGCGTGGATTTTTCGATGGTGCCTCAGCGCATGATGCACGCGATCAATTCCTTCCCGCTGATGTCCATCCCCTTCTTCATGCTGGCGGGCGAGCTCATGATCAAGGCCGGCATCGTCGAGCGCCTGATCGCGCTGGCCAACACCATCGTCGGCCGTGTGCGCGGCGGCCTGGCGCACGTGACCATGCTCTCCGGTGCTGGCCTGGCCACGGTCTCGGGCGCGGCGGTGTCGGACGCCAGCGCGCTCTCCTCCACCCTGGTGCCCTCGTTGACCAAGGTCTACGACAAGGGCTTCGCCACCGCCATCGTCGCCGCCGCCGCCAATCTGGGCCCCATCATCCCGCCCTCGGGCGCCATGATCGTCTACGCCTTCATGGCCGGCTCCTCGGTCTCGGTGGGCGGCATGTTCATGGCCGGCGTGGTGCCGGGCATCATCATCACCATCGGTTTCATCGCCCTGTGCTCGTGGATCGCCACACGCCGCGGCTGGGCCGTCACCGGCGAGCCGTTCCGCCTGGCGACCGTGCTGGCCGAGCTGCGTCGCTCGCTGATCGTGCTGGTCATGCCGGTGCTGGTGATCGGCGGCATCGTGGGCGGCGCCTTCACCGCCACCGAGGGCTCGGCCATCGCCGTCGTCTACGCGCTCGCGCTCGGCTTCTTCGTCACCCGCACGCTGAAGGTGGCCGACCTGCCCGGCATCGTGGTGCGCGCGGCCATCACCTCGGCCATGGTGGGCGCGCTGATCGCCTTCGCCTCGGTCATCACCTACCTGATGACGGTGGACCTGCTGCCGCAGAAGCTCACCGCGCTGCTCAGGGGTTTCACCGACAGCGGCCTGGTCTACATGGTGCTGGTGGCGGCGCTGCTGTTCGTGGTCGGCATGTTCCTGGAAAGCAACGCCGCCTACATCATGCTGGTGCCCTTGCTGCATCCCATCGCCCTGCAGTACGGCCTGGACCCGTTGCACTTCGGTTTCCTGTTCGTGCTCAACCTCGTGATCGGCATGCTCACGCCGCCGGTGGGCGTGGTGCTGTTCGTGGTCTGCGGCATCACCGGCGTGCGCATGCGCGAGTTGGTCGCCAACGTCTGGCCCTTCATCGCCCTGATGTATGGCGTGCTGATCGTCTGCATGCTGTTCCCGCCCATGGTCACCGCGCTGCCGCGCGCGCTGGGTTACTGAGCGAGACGCGCCGCCATGCATGCCCCAAGCGAAAACGAAGCCCTGATGGACCAGGTGCTCGCACTGTGCGAGCACGCGCTGCAGCGTGGTGACTGTCCGGTGGCGGCGCTTGTGGTGCGCGACGGCGTGGTAGTGGGGCGCGGCTCCAACCGCGTGGCCACCGGCGGCGACCCCACCGCGCACGCCGAGGTGGAGGCCATCCGCGACGCCTGCGCGCGGCTGGGCGGCGCCAGCCTGGCGGGCTGCACGCTCTATTCGGCGATGGAGCCCTGCCCCATGTGCTGCTGGGCGCTCCAGGAGGCGGGCATCACCCGCCTGGTGTTGGGTGCGCGGCACGCCGGCATGCGGCGCACCGACTATGGCGACTATGCCGTCGAAAAACTGCTGGCCCTGACCCGCGCCACGCTGGACGTGGTGTCCGGGGTGCGCGTGGCCGAATGCGAGGCGATGCGCCGGCGCTGGTCGCGCTGGATCGAGCCCGCCCACTGAAACCCTTTTCCCGTCCTTTCCTCAACCCACCAAGGAGCTTTGCCATGTCCCTTACCCGACGTCTCATCCGCACCCTGCTGCCGCTGGCGGCCGCGGCAACCCTGGCCACCGGCGCCTGGGCGCAGGACCGCATCAGTTTCAAGGCCATCGGCCAGCCGCTGGCCACCGGCCTGATCCAGAAGAACAAGGAGCAGCCCTTCTTCGAGCAGTTCGCCGCCAGGACCGGTCTGCCCATCGACGTGGACTACAAGCCCATCGACACCCTGGGCATCAAGGACACCGAGCAGCTGCGCGTGATGAAGGCCGGCCTGTTCGACATCGTCTCGCTGCGCGTCTCGCAGAACTCGCGCGACGAGCCCATGCTGCTGGGCCTGGACCTGGTGGGCGCCAGCCCCGACTACGCCACCGGCGCCAAGGTTTCCAAGGCCTGGTTCAGCACCATCGACCAGCGCCTGCAGCAGCAGTTCCAGGTCAAGCTGCTGGGGGTCTGGCCCTTCGGACCGCAGATACTGTTCTGCAAGAAGCCCATCACCAAGCTGGCCGACATCAAGGGCATGAAGGTGCGTGTGTACGACCAGAACCTGGCCAAGTTCATCGAACTGGTCGGTGGCACGCCGGTGCCCCTGTCCTTCGCCGACACGCACCAGTCGCTCTCGCTGGGCGTGGTGGATTGCGCCGTCACCGGCCCCAGCTCGGCCAATTCCGCCGGCTGGCCCGAGGTCACCACCCACCAGCTGCCGCTGGGCTTCCAGATGGCGCTCAACGGCTACGCCATCACCCTCAAGGCCTGGAGCCGCCTCAATCCCGAGCAGCAGGCCAAGCTGGCCGCCGCCTTCGAGGTCCAGAGCCAGGAGATCTGGAAATACTCCGAGGAGCTGTTCCAGGACGCGCTGAACTGCAACGCCGGCAAGGACCCCTGCACCACGGGCAAGAAGTTCAAGCTCGTCAACGTGCCGGTCTCGCCGGCCGACCTGGAGCTGGTGCGCGGCGCCGTGAGCAAGACCAGCCTGCCGGTGTGGGCCGAGGTCTGCGACAAGAGCAACCCCGGATGCTCGCAGAAGTGGACCGCGACCGTGGGTCCGGTGCTGGGGCTGAAATGAGCGTGGGCGCCGCCGCCGGCATGACGGCGGCGCTTTTCACCATTCGCCGTCGCCACGCGGGCGGCGGCCTTCGAGAGGGTTGACCGATGAAAGAACGCATAGAAAACCTGTTGGCCACCCTGTTCGGGGGCATCTTCCTGCTGCTGTCGGCGGTGGTCACCGTGGAGACCGTGAGCCGCAAGGTCTTCAACATTTCGCTGCAGGGCGCCGACGAGCTGGGCGGCTACGCCTTGGCCGTGGGTTCCACCATTGCCTTCAGCCTGGCGCTGATGGGGCGCAACCACATTCGCGTGGACGTGTTCCACGAGAAATTCCCGCGTGGCCTGCAGGCTGCCTTGAACTGGCTGTCCATCGTCTCGCTGGCCCTGTTCGGCGCCTTCATCGCCTGGATGGCCTTCAACGTGATCGAGGACACGCGGCTCTATGGCAGCACCGCGCAGACGCCCTGGGCCACGCCGCTGATCTGGCCGCAGTCGGTCTGGCTCGCCGGCTTGGGGGTGTTCGCGCTGGTGGCCACGGGCTACGCGGTCCATGCGACCCGGCTGCTGTTCGGTGGCCGCATCGACACCTTGAACCATGACTTCCATCCCAAGAGCGCGAAGGAAGAACTCAAGGAAGAACTGGACGACCTGGCGCAACGCAAGTCGGCCGAGACCGCAGGAGACCAACCATGAGCGTCGGAATTTTTGGCCTCGCCTTCCTTCTCATGATCGGCATGATGCTGATGGGCATCCCGATCGCCGTTGCCATGGCGCTGGTGGGCATCGTGGGCGGCATCGCCGCCTACGGCGTGCCCTTCATGAATTCCATCGCGCCAGTGGTCTGGGGCGTGCAGAACGAAAACCTGCTGACCTCGATCCCGCTGTTCGTGCTGCTGGGCGAACTGCTGCTGCGTTCGGGCATCGCCGACCGCATGTACATCGCCTTGTCGGCCTGGCTGGGCCGCCTGCCCGGCGGCCTGCTGCACACCAATATCGGCGCCTGCGCGCTGTTCGCGGCCACCTCGGGCTCGTCGGTCGCCACCGCCGCCACGGTGGGCACGGTGGCGTTGCCTTCGCTGCAGCGCCGCGGTTATTCCATGCGCGCCTCCCTGGGCTCGCTGGCGGCGGGCGGCACCCTGGGCATCCTGATTCCGCCCAGCGTGAACATGATCGTTTACGGCTCGCTGACCAACACCTCGATCGGCAAGCTCTTCATCGCCGGCATCATTCCCGGCCTGCTGCTGACGGGTTGCTTCATGGTCTACATCTGGATCTCCAGCGTGGCCAGCGGCAATGTCAAG
>JACCDS011278206.1_pt1 | contig 10198 bp, 7 predicted proteins | sample 7446441 | NCBI WGS metagenome assembly JACCDS01 (sample SAMN15323445, study PRJNA562643) | freshwater metagenome | isolation source: river surface water | place: USA:Blue River Watershed | collected 2017-08-17 | reverse complement strand
AATTCTGTACTTATGCAAAATTTTGTTTAAAAAAATGAACTTGTGAGTCAATGAAAATAGTATCCAAAATAACCTATCGTCTGAATTTTTTAGCGACTCATTAAATTGATCAACTGGAAGAAGCGCGCTTCTTCTTAAAGCAACACTGGATGTTCCAATAAAATTTACCCGCACGAGGGCGGGACAAATTAATTCAGGCGCAATAACCACTGAATCGTTAAAATCGCCCTTCAACAATTTCCACAAGGTGTCGTAATCTTTAAGAAAATCTGCTTTTAATTGGTTCCCTTCCTCATCAATAGTAGAAAAGTTTGTAAATAGCAAATCCGCTTCTGGGTGAGAATCCATAGCACTTATGGAAAGACGCAACTTTTCAGGCACCATGATGTCATCCGCATCGAATATAAAAATATATTCGCCTTTAGATTCCCGAATGCCTACATTTCGCGGCCCAGCAGGCCCACCGCTATTTTCTTGTTTGAAATACTTAATCCGCGGATCGCCAATACCTTTTACCTTATCGCCCGTTGTATCTGTTGAACCATCATCAACAACAATTATCTCAAAGTCAGAAAAATCCTGATGCAAAATAGAATTGAGCGTTTCCTCAATGTAACTTTCTGCATTGTAAACTGGCACAATAACACTTGCCCTACACATAGATGATCTGCGCTTGCTGATGAGGAACAGGAAAGTAATTCATATAATTCCTTTGGCATAGGAAGAAACTAATAGCTTCAAAGCCTTGTAATTTGGATTATATTTAATGCTCTGCTTCGCATAAATTCGTTGCATTTTGGTATCTTTTTTATTTTTTGACTCTCTGGACATTGAAAGGTAATTATTTGATATCTCCTTGTCTAAAAGACTTATAAGGTCTTTTTCTTTACAGAAAGCCTTCGCCTTTTCCAGCGCGGCTATTTTATTAGGCCCTTTTTTTAACATTCCTTGCCCAGTGATACCAGACTTAACCACCCTGTAGTCATGTAAAATTGAATTCAAAAATATTCCGTTATGTTGTGACGACAATTGAATCCACATCAATCTGTCATCGGCGTTTTTCAGATTCTCGTCAAATCGGTCATCAGCTGTTAACGCAGTTTTTCGTAAGGCAACGCTCGAAGTCCCAATAAAGTTAGTCTTTATGATTGTCGGAAGAAGCTCGCGGCTACTCAAGTAATATGCCCTACCATCAACCTCTTCCGTGCCAATCAACGCACTTAGAGTCGTATACTCCCTTAAATAATCGTCTCTTAAAATTTCATTCGACTCATCAATTAGTGAAAATCTTGTACAAAGAATATTTGCCTCAGGGTTGCTCTCTAACGCAGCAACGGACTTTTCCAATTTCTCTGGTCGCATTAGGTCATCAGAATCAAAAATAAAAATAAAGTCACCCAATGCGCTATCTATGCCCTTATTTCTTGCTTTCGAAGGGCCGCCATGATTCTTCTGAAAGAAATAACGGATGCGATCGTCGTTATAGGAATCTATTACTGCCTTGGTGCCATCGGTTGAGCCGTCATCAATAATCAGTAACTCAAAGTTTGAGTAGGTTTGTTGCAATATTGACTCGATGGTTTTTCCGATAAACCGCTCGCAATTATATGCAGGCATTACAATAGAGACTTTTTTCATAGAAACTCGCATAACGTAGGTTAACGCTTAACCCCGGATTTCAACTTACTAACAATAAACTTCATATCACTCAGATTGAACAGTGAAAGAACTGCAATCAACACCAGCACCCCCCCTGTACCGACGGCCATAATCGCGAAGCCCATATAGCTATCCGTCGCAGTCACAAGGTTACGAAGATAAATGGATACGGCTACTGCTATTGATATAAATATAATTATGCGGGCGATAAGCTTTGGCCAGGCAATTTCTACAAACCGGGCAGCGTATACACTTATTACAAATACGCGGCCCAGGACCAATGGGATCGCGATTGCAATTGCCGCTCCCATTAATTGGAAACGAGGAATTAATACAATACTTAGAACCGCTGCGAGAATAGTTTCCGCGATCGCAACTTTTGCTGTTATGTCGTGTCGCTTTACCGTCAGGAGCAGGCTTCCAAAGGGATATGTCATAAAGCTTATCATTCGGCCGCAACCGATGATGACGAGACAAATATACGCGGTATTCACTTCGAACGAGGGCCCCATCCACAGGCGAATAAAGTTGTCTCCTAAGATATAGAATCCGGCTGAGATAACTGAACCGAGAATAATGTTTATCTTTAGAAACAACTCAACAGCAAAGGCGAGCTTTGCATGGTCCTCTAACGCGTGGTACTTGGCGTACAAAGGACTAGACATTCCGGTAGCCTGAATCAAGAACTGGACCGCATATTCCACAAGCCTTACCGCAACGTAATAGATAGTTACCGTAGACAATGTTGTGAAATAGGCAATGAACCATATATCCATTTTGCCTTTTAACAGCGCATTGAGATCGTTGACAAAAACCCACTTGCTAAAGTGAAAAAGCTCTTTCGCCGTCCCTTTTTCGAAATGATTTATCGAGATACTTAAGTCCGCAAAAATGCGGGTACAGTAATAAACGTAAAACACCGTGCTCAGAATGCTGGTACAAAATACAATCAAGGACATTGCAACCAAACCATACCCTGCTTTAATCGCAGCGTATATAAATAGCGCATCCGCAATAGTCTTAATTAAACCAACGATAGCAATGGTGTCGAAACGCATGTAGGCACTAATGACCCCCGGAAACGCTTTAGCCGGAAATTCAAACGCTAGAGATATGCCACTAATGATTAGTAAGATTTGAACTAACTGAATGTCATCTTTATTTTGAACAAAATGATCAACGCCAAAGCGGGCTATAAAAAAACTTAAGATAACGACAAGCAGGCCTAGTCCGGAATAAATTAGGAGCGATGTAGTTATTATTCTATTCGCACCTACATAGTCTTTCTGGTGGATGTAACGAGCAACATAGCGGGTAACGGCCTGAGAGAAACCCAAATCCAATAAATAATAGGATGCAACCACACTACCTATTGTGATCCATAGTCCATACAGATGGGTGCCGAGTTCATTTAATAAAAACGGCATCATCAGGAATCCAATGATGATGCCAGCCAGAGTCTTTATGACTCTTAATGTTGCACCACGCAACATGAGTCGAGATGTAGAAGCCATATTAAGTGATTGTGATTCAATAGAGTTTTTATTCAGGCCCACAGGTGCATTTTTGCAATGGGCCAGATCTGGTTAACTGGAGGAACTATTTTTTCCCATATGCCCAATAGAGCCGCTTTAGCCATCCTCGCGCCAGAACAGTGGAAATCATATTGATTTCATCAGTGGCAATTTTTTGTTTGTAATTGGAATTTTTCCCGGTTCCTGCAAGAAGGTCATAGGCCAGCCCGTTAGCTAACGCTTGTTCAATTGCAATACCAAAGTGCAAAGAACCCAACGCAATTTGCGGGAACTTATTTTCAAAATAACCTGATTGAAAATTGTATCGCACGCCATTCCAAACGACATCAAACAATACCGATACGGTCTCGCCAGCCACCTGAAGTAGCTGCATTATTGGCCGTCCACCCTCACCACGAATACGTTCTATAAATAGTGAAAGGAATTCCATGGATTGGGGCGAATAACAAGGGCGCCCCCAACGAAGCCGATGAAACTCATTCAGTAGCTGAAAGAAATCCTGCGTAGAAGAAAGCTCTAGGAGCTCGATACAACCATATTCGCTCAGTTTCGATTTTCGATTGAAATATTTTGCCCGTACCGAGGAGCTTAGTTGCGCTTTGTATCTGGAAATCTCATCCGATTTAATACGGTAAGAAACTTCAACCTTGGGCGCTATGACTTTCGCACCGAATTTTTCTGAAAGCGCGGAGAACGATTCGTCTATTACACCAGGGCTGAGATCAGTTAGTGCCCACTGGTTCCATGGCAGCTTTATTAGCTCCTTAAACAATAGCTCCCTACCACCCGCAAGCAACAAGAGCGAGTCCAGATTGTTGTATTCAGCCCTCGGCAAGTTGAAATCGGCAAAGCCATTACCAACCACGACAAGGCTGGTTACCGGAATTATTCCTTTAATTCGATGATCAATCAGATAGACCATTTCCAACGGATTGCGTCGTGCACCCAAGTCAATCAGCGTAACCCGAGGGTGCGCCCCCCAAATATCCACCCAGGATTGCACCCAGGCCAAGGTTCTAAACAGGCTCATTGTCCCGGGCGACATAATTAGATAGTTAGCTGCAGTTACTTGCGCTTTTGAGCTTCCTTTACGTGATCAAGAATTTCTTTATTATCGGGTGCCGCATTGGCGGCCCGCTGCAGATATTCCAGACCCTCGGCAACATTTCCTTTCTCAACCAAAATCCAGCCATAGGTATCCAGGATTGCGGGATTGTTTGGTGCAAGTTCATAGGCGCGCTTCGCCATCTCCTCGGCACGCGGGTCTTTTTTCTCGTGATACATCCACGCAAGATTGTTTAATGCCGCAGGCATTTTTGGAGCTAATTCAATGGTCTTTTCATACCATGTCAGCGCTTCACTTTGGTTATTGGCTTGCTGGGCGTTGATCGCATTGATTAAAGCTGCGCGATAACTGCCGGGAATTTTTTCTGCCCACTCTTTGCCAAAAGAAGCCATCAAATCCGCTTTTTGTTGCATCTGATAGATGCCATAGATAGCTTCCGCAACTGGCTCTAAAGGTTTCAATCCCCAAGCGGTTCTGTACAAGGTTAAGCCTTCGTCCACCTTCTTCTCAGCCATACGAATGCTTGCCTGCAAATAAAGACGTTCGGCCTCGTTTTCGTCGGTTTTTACAAACTGATCCAATAATTTTTGCGCCTCCGCAAAATTATTATCTGCAAGCTCAACCTCGATGAGATTATTCAGGAAACTCGCATTTTCCGGGAACAGTTTTACGGCGCGGAGATAGGCTGCACGCGCATCTGCTAATTTTTTATCCTTGCGCAGCAGGACACCTTGAGCCTGGTAGAGGCGTGCCGCGATCTGCTTTACATTGGTTGCCTCATTACTGCGGCTCAGTGCATGTTCTATGTACTCAATTGACTTATCAATTTTATTATTCTGCAACTCAAGTTGAGATAGCAAAACGGATGGCTGCCAATTGGTACTGCCACTTTCCAAAGTGCGCAAAAACTCCAAAGCCTCTTCCTGGCGATTCAGTTTTTGCATCAAAGCCAACCAACGACCATAAGCTGCTGTCATGCTGTGATCAGCTTCTATCGCCATTTGCCAGCTGGCAACTGCTTTTTGCGGTTGATTCTGTAATTCATACACCTGCGCCAAACCTGAATAAGCCAGTTGTCGCTCCGGGTTATTTTTAACCGCAGCGGCCAATTCAAATGATTGTTGCGCGGCTGTGTAATTTTTCTCTTCGACGTTATACCAACCTTCAATAAAATGGCCGCGAGCATTTTCGGGGAATTTTTGTTTGAATAATTCCACCTCTTCTTTTACTCGCTCAGCGGCACCGTTATCGAACAGTAATTTTAGATATGTCTGTTGGATAATAAGGTCCAGTGGCTGTTCCTGATAGGCCTTCTGCAATTGCGCTATTGCCTGTTCATTTTGCTTTAAGGCCATGTATCTTTTCGCGAGCGCAATGCGGATACGCTGCTGCTTTGGATCCAGTGCAAGGCTTTTCTCAAGCGCCTTGGCCCCATCCGCACTCTTCTCATCCTGGTCCAGCAGTGCCAGACCATAGGTAGCAAGAATAGCGGCGTTATTAGGTTGGTTATCCGTTGCTGCTTTGAGCAACTTAATTGCATCATCCATTTGATTGTTGCGATATTTTACTAGCGCAGCAGCTTGAATAATGGTGGGGGTCGCCGTTTCGGGATCGATAAACTCATCAAACAATGATGAAGCTTTGTCATCTGCCCCTTTACGAAACTCTACGAGTCCAAGCAAGGTCGCCGTGTTTTTATCATTGGGAAATTGTTCGCGTAATTCGCGCAAAATATTTTCCGCTTCATCGAGCTTGCCTTGCTGGAAAAGCTCCATAGCTTCATTAAAGCGCTGTTGCGCAGCATTGCTATCTGGATTTGCCTCAGCGATTACCTTCTGATAGGTGTAAGCTTCACTGGTACGCCCCAATTGAATCAGGGTTTCGGTCAGTAACGTGAGTACGCTTAGGCGTTGATTTGTCTGTATATCTGTTTTAGGCAATAGGCCCAGTGCCTTGGTAAGGTGAGTCTCGGCAACGTCCAATTTTCTATTGAATAAATTGACACTGCCCAGCATTTGCAAGATTTCTACATTTTCGGGTGCAGTTTGTAAGGCAGCATTTAATAATTCCAACGCTGTTTCGGCTTTGCCTTGCGCCAAGGCCGCCGTCGCGTTAACCAATGCTACGTCCTCTGCAGGGGCGTTTAGTTGCTTTAATGTTCCCAGGTATTGTTCGCTCGCATCATTTTCACCCAGATAAATACTGGACAAACTGGCAATTTTCGCTTGGCGCAACTGCCCTTCCTTATCACTCGCAGGATGCTCCGCAATCACATTTAAAGCTGACCGATATTTTTTCCCGTTCAAATAAGCTTGCGCAAGCTCCGTTGCAACAGCAGGAATTTTTTCGACTTTTGGCTCAAGCAATTTATAAACAACCGAGCTTGCGCCCAAGTCATTATAAATATCAGCCAGTAATATATATCCCGCGGAATCTTCCGGTTGAAGCTGGATAATATTACGCGCTTCAAGCATTGCCGCTTTTAACTGACCCTGTTGTTTATAAGTTTTTGCTGATGTGGTGTGACGAGCCACCTCATTTGCAACCTCGGCTTTTTTGTCACTGCACCCGACTGTTAGCATTGCTGCTAATAACAACGGCATCATCAAAAACTTTTTCATGGGCGCCCCCAAATCCTCAATAGACATTAATTTTTAATTGTCGCGACATCGCAAATCGCAATTTATTATTCTGGCTAACAGCTCCAGCTTACCCGCATTAAAACGCGTATGATAAAGCAGCTCCTACAAACTCTTCATTGTAGGTTCTGTCGTTATCATCTGAATCCCGGTCTTCAAGTTCCATAAAAACGCGAAAACTAAAACTTTCAACAATACCAATGGCTAACTCAAGGCGCTGGGTTTTGTAGTCATAATCCCTGCCGATCAAGGATCCAACGAAGCGTTGCCTCAAATCACTGGCCTTATAGGAAGCCTTAATATCTTCAGTAAATGAATAAGTAAACGAAGCTGAACCACCTTCCTGCCGCCCTTCATCCGGTAACAACAAGTAATCATCTTTATTCTGATGAAGCGACAAACTCAGCGTACATTTAATGCAGAGAGCTTGCGTTCCCCAGGAAACCTCTGTGTTCACTCGCTCAATTTGATCAACTTTAAATGCACCGTCGTTGTCAGGGTTTTGGTTAACACCTCGAACATTTCCATTTCCCATCGATGAATCAGTGATTGCCTTGCTGGACATCAACTTAAATGAATGGAGCGGTGTTTTATAGCTCGTGCTAAATGCATAGGTTGGACTACCGTAATTATCGCCCGAATCTCGTTCACTACGGTTGTAACCGACCGCTAACGAATACGATAAATTGCGCAGTTGCGTTGAATAAACGACTACGGCATTGGTATAGCGATAATCCGCTGAATCGAAGTTATCAAATTTAATATCTGACTGTTGTGCCTGTAAGTTGATATTACTTACTTTTGATGCCCGCCTAATCCACGATAAGGCCGCTGTTGTTCGCTTGGAGTTATTCAATTCATTTTTAGTGAAATCGATCTGTGTAAAATCTGCGGAGGCTAACACCATGTCTGCAGCGGAGATGCGCTTTTTAACTCTTGGAATTACGCTGACTATCTCGCGCTCGTCTTGATTGGTTGTAACATTTATCTCGTCCGGGGCCGATAATAAGGTATGGCGCGAATGCTTTAATTGAAGATCAACAGGGTCAGTGGGAGCCCCTAGCATTAACGACGCAGCACCATCAAGGGTACGCACATCTTCCTGAGAATGCTCAGCAAATCGCCGATCCAACCCGGTATATTCTGCAGTAGCGCTTAAAAATTGGTTGGTATAATCACCTGCAAGAGCAACTTCATAGGTATCTTGTCGCTCAGTTAGCAACCTGGTTTCTGATTTATAGGCGTTATCGGATTCACCGGAGGATGCAGAAATATGACCGCCAAACTGCTGGGCACTGGCCATACCTGACATCACGGAGAGCAGTAACGCACCAGGCTTAACTCGCAGAAATTGTTTCATATAACATGGTGATCCTTATCAATTATTGAAAACCAAACCTGCAAATTTCTCTTTTCCTACCGCGTCAACCGCCGCTAACACTTCATCGGTAACCGCCTTGCCAAAAGGAACAACCAACAGCGCATGATCGCAATAACGAGCCAGGATCCGCGCTTCCGTTGAATACTGTACCGAAGGAGCATCAAGTACGATAAAACGGTCGGGGTAGCGGGATTTAATTTCCGCAACAAATACTTCCATGCGTTTTGAATTGAAAAACTCTGCTGCTGACTCACTTGAGCCACCCGATGGAATTACGCGCAAACGTTCAATACCACTGGGATAAATAATTTTCTTCAGGGGGACAGTGTAATCATTTAGATACTGCGTCAATCCATCATCTACATCCATTACTACATATTTCTCTGCAGCTTTACTGTAGGGATTGCAATCAACAAACAAGGCGGTTTTATGTTGATCCAACGCAAATGTAGCGGCCAGATTGAAACTAAAATCCGTGGACTCCGCCAAGCCGGCAACAGATGATACCAACACAACGATATTGTCCGATTTACTTCTTTTTAATAAACGTATTCTTACTTCACGATAAGCGTTGAGCACATCCCGCTGACGCATACCCGTGAATACAATTTTCTTTTCGTAAAGCTCGTCTTGGGACCACAGCATGGGCAGCGCCATGTTTTTAATCTGCTCACGCTTGCGATGCTCCATCACGGCGGTTTTAACCAATTGCCCACTGGTTTCCACCAATTCATCGACATCGGCAATCAAGTCATTCAATTTCGTTTGCTTCGCATTATCCATGTTAATTACCCGCTGGCCTCGCAATGAATTAGCTTTTTACAATCTGCCAAAACACCGCGATACCAATGTATGCGGCCATAGATGCAGTGAGAATGATAAGAATCAACAACATGTCTTTTTTAAACAGGCGCTCACCCAATGGCGATTTGTAGTGAGGTATTACGCTGATAAGCTCGATATCTGGAGGTAGCTGACGCTGCAAAGTGCGTGCAGAACGGAAATGTGGATCAAACAATACATAGACGACCAATAATCCCAGAGAAATAATTAAACCGACGACTGGCCCCAAAATAGCAAAATGAATAAAAGTGATCCCTGACGGTTTCAGCGGGAACGATGCTGGCTCCTGGATACGATAGCTAACACCCTGCCCCTCGATATCAAGCGTCATCGACAGCCTTGCTGCCTCTTTTCGCTGCAACATTTCTTCGTACACTTTTTTAGTGACGTTGTAATCGCGCGTCAACTCCGACAACTGCGCCTGATTGGAGGCAATTCGCTGTTGGCGAGCAAATTCCTGCTCTTGCAGACTAATCAGCGACTGCATTCTGCGCTTTTGAGTGCGCAAGTTAACATCGGAGTCTGCTAATTGCTTGCGCAATTCTTCATACAAAGGATTTTGTACCTTGTCAGAATTTCCGAACACTGCTCCCGAAGATTGCATTTTTTCTATCGACGTATCGAGATCAGCAATCTGCGCACGCAACGAAATAATATCCGGATAACTTTCCTGATAACTCAACAGCAATTGTTCCAGTTGAGCATTGAGGGTTGCACGACGTTGGCGCAACTCATCCACTTGCCCCTTAGCTTGTAAATATTGACCTTCACTGCCCAATTGCTGCTGGATGGTATTCATCCGCGCTTGGGTTTCTTCGATGGTAATTTTCAGCAGCTCTATTTCCTGACGTAAACTTGCAACGCGATTACTAACAGACTCTTCGCTGCCATCAGTATTTTGCGCATTAAAGTCTTTTAGCTTTTCTTCAGCCGACTCCAATTGCTTTTTATAAGTCTGCACCTGTGCATCAATAAAATTGTATGCGCCAACACTTTCCTCACGTTTTTTGCGTGCGGTATCCTCAATAAAGACATTAACAATCGAATTCAATACTTCAAAAGAGTGGTCAGGATT
>JACCDS010932512.1_pt1 | contig 10198 bp, 8 predicted proteins | sample 7446441 | NCBI WGS metagenome assembly JACCDS01 (sample SAMN15323445, study PRJNA562643) | freshwater metagenome | isolation source: river surface water | place: USA:Blue River Watershed | collected 2017-08-17 | reverse complement strand
GTGGCTGGCTGGCGTAGGCTGCGCGGTCGCCCACCTTCAAATGGGTCACGCCTTCGCCCACAGCTTCGATGATGCCGGAGGCTTCCATGCCCAACTGCAAAGGCATGGGCAAGGTGTACAAGCCACTGCGTTGGTACACATCAATGAAGTTCAAGCCAATGGCTTTGTGGCGAATGCGAATCTCACCTGGGCCGGGCTGGCCCACGGTCACGTCAACGAGCTTGAGCTCTTCAGGGCCGCCGTTTTTTTCGATGATGACTGCTTTGGTCATGGTGTGATGCTCCAGAAATAAAAGGTAATTTTTTAAGACACTGAATCCTGCCACGAAACGGGTGCTCGGGCTGTCACATGGGTTATTCAGACCCTCGGGTACAGTCCTGCCCTTATGTCTGTTCCTCACGCCCTGACGCCGCGCAATGCGGCGCTTTTATTGATCCCGCCGCTCATGTGGGCAGGCAACGCTGTTGTTGGCCGCATGATTGCGGACCTGATTCCGCCCATCACCCTGAACTTATTTCGCTGGGCTTTGGCCTTTGTGATGCTGCTGCCCTTGGCGCACAGCATGCTGCGCCGCACCAGCCCGCTGTGGGCACACTGGAAACGCTACACCTTGCTCGGCTTTTTGGGTGTGGGCTGCTACAACAGCTTGTTGTATTTGGCGCTGCAAACCTCCACGCCCATCAATGTGACCTTGGTAGGTTCAAGCATGCCGGTGTTCATGTTGCTGGTGGGCGCCTTGTTCTTCAAGCAAACCGTGCGCAAGCGACAAATGGCCGGTGCGTTGCTCTCCATCTTCGGCGTGTTGGTGGTGCTGTGCCGTGGCGACTGGCATGCTTTGGCCAATGTGCATTTGGTCATTGGTGATGTGTTTGTGTTGCTCGCCACTGCCGCGTGGTCTTGGTACAGCTGGCTGTTGGCACGCACGCAAGAGCCCGCAGAGGCGCGCAGCAACTGGGCCAACTTTTTGATGTCGCAAATGGTGTTTGGCTTGTTTTGGTCGGCGGCATTCAGCGGTGCGGAGTGGTCGGGCCTCACAGGCATTGCCGATGCACACATCAGTTGGAGCTGGCCTTTGGTGGCTGCGCTGGTGTATGTGTCAGTGGGCCCTGCTGTGCTGGCCTACCGGTTTTGGGGCTTGGGTGTGCAAAACGTCGGCCCCAATATTGCAGGCTTTTTTGTGAACCTGATTCCTGTGTTCACCGCCACCTTGTCAGCCCTTGTGTTGGGTGAAATGCCGCAGGCGTATCACGCTGCGGCATTTGTGCTGATCATCAGCGGCATTGTGGTGTCGTCACGCAAATAACTTAGAACGTCCCTGCGTACGCACCGCCATCGGTCAAGATGTTTTGGCCCGTGATGTAGCTGGCTTGCGCTGAGCACAAGAACGCACAGGTGTCGCCAAACTCTTGTGGGTTGCCAAAGCGTTGGGCAGGAATGGTTTTTTTGCGCGCTTCGGCAATCGCATCGATGGGCTGACCGGTTTTCTCTGCCGCACCTTTCATGGTGGCCTTGAGGCGGTCTGTGTCATACGCGCCGGGCAACAAGTTGTTGATGGTCACGTTGTTGGCTGCCAACTTTTGCGTGCGTGCCACGCCTGCCACAAACCCTGTCAAGCCTGAACGTGCACCGTTGGACAAACCCAGGATGTCGATAGGCGCCTTCACTGCGCTGGAGGTGATGTTGATGATGCGACCAAACTTGCGCTCAGCCATGCCATCCACCGTGGCTTTGATGAGTTCGATGGGGGTCAGCATGTTGGCGTCTACCGCTTTGATCCACGCCTCGCGGTCCCATGTGCGGAAGTCACCAGGAGGTGGCCCGCCTGCGTTGGTCACCACGATGTCAAAGTTTTTACCAGGGCCACCGGTCACGGACCAAATGGCCTCGCGCCCCTCTGGCGTGGTGATGTCTACCGCCACCGCAAGGATGGTGGTGCCCAGCTTGCGCAGCTCCACCGCAGCGGCTTCTAGCGCCTCAGCGCCACGCGCCACGATGACCACATTGGCACCTTCACGCGCCAACGATTGCGCACAGCCCAGCCCCAAGCCTTTGCTTGCGCCGCCTACCAATGCCCACTTACCTTTGAGTCCTAAATCCATCACTTCGCTCCGTACTTAGAAACAATAAATACACCGCTCAACACCAACAGGGTACCTACCCCAATCCAGATGTTAAGCGGCTCATTCAACACCCAGACGCCCAAGGCGATGGTCGCCATAGGGCCAATCATGCCTGTTTGGGCGGTCAATGCGGCGCCTATGCGTTCAATGGCCATCATCACCATCAACACCGGGGCCACCGTACACGCCAAGGCATTGAGCAAGGCCAACCACAACACGTCCACGGGCACCACTGCCGCCGAGAGAGGTCGCAGCAGCACAAACTGCAAGATGCAACACACACATGCCACGCTGGTGGCCCAGCCCACCAAGCGCAAAGACCCAATGCGGTGCACCAGCTGACCACTGAAAATCAAATACATGGCATAGGTGATGGCACTGCCAAGAATCAACGCACTGCCCAACGCGACATGAACACCTGACAAGGTGAGCTCATGTACAAACACCAACAGCACGCCGCTGTAGCTCACCGCCATGGCCAGCATGCGAATCGGTTGCACGGGCTTCTTGTACAAGGCCCAGCCCAACAACACCACCAGCGTGGGGTTGAGATAAAGAATGAGTCGCTCAAGACTGGCCGTGATGTATTGCAAGCCCAAGAAGTCAAGATAGCTCGACAAGTAGTAGCCCACAAAGCCAAGACCCACAATGCTCAACACATCACGACGCGTGAGCGGATGAGCACGCGCCATGGCTTGTCGCTCAGCCCACAGCCCCATGGCAATGAAAAACGGCAGCGCAAATAGCATGCGGTACATGATGACTGTGACCGCATCGACACCATACAAATAAGACAGTTTGACGATGATGGCTTTGCCACTAAAAGCAATGGCACCGACGGCAGCGAGAAGAAGACCCGACCAAGCGGGACGTTGAACAGAATTCATTCGTAAAAATCACCAATAAGTCTGTGAGTTTATGTGAGCGAGAAGCGCAGCCATGTCACAAACGCTCGGTACCATTAGGGGGTATGTCATCACTTGAACTCACCCTACTGTATTTGTGCGCTGCTGTGGTCAGCGTGGTGGGGTGTCGACTGCTGCAATTACCCGCCATGTTGGGCTATTTGTTTGCCGGTGTGGTGATTGGCCCTAACGCTTTGGCCTTGGCCAACGACTCAGCGGCCATCGGACATTTGGCTGAATTCGGCGTGGTGTTTTTGATGTTTGTCATTGGCCTTGAATTCAACCTGCCCAAGCTCATGCGCATGCGCAAGCTGGTGTTTGGTTTGGGGCTTGGACAAGTAGTGCTCACGCTCGTGGGGGCCTTGTTGTTTAACCTCGCGCTGGGCTTTGCACTCAAAGAATTGGGCTACCTCTGGCGTTTGAGCTGGCAAGCTGCTTTGACACTGGGCAGCGCACTGGCGATGTCGAGCACCGCCATTGTGGTCAAGCTCATGGCTGACCGTGTCGAGCTGGAGTCACCTCACGGCCAACGTGTGATGGGTGTGCTGCTGTTTCAAGATTTGGCTGTGGTGCCGTTGCTGGTGCTCATTCCTGCATTGGCAGACATGGGTGAGCACAACATTTGGAAAGTCCTATCCATCGCCATGCTCAAAGCCACCGTGTTGGTTGGTCTGTTGCTGTGGGGTGGTCAGCGTGTGATGCGCAGCTGGCTCAAACTCGTGGCGCGTCGCAAAAGCGATGAGCTGTTCATGCTCAACCTTTTGTTCATGACCCTGGGCTTGGCTTGGCTCACAGAGCTGGCGGGTTTGTCGCTCGCCATGGGCGCTTTCTTGGCCGGCATGCTGATTGCCGAAACCGACTTCAAACACAAAGTGGAAGCCGACATTCGCCCCTTCCACGATGTGTTGCTAGGTTTGTTCTTCATCACCATCGGCATGAAGCTTGATTGGGAAGTGTTGATCGACAGCTGGGGCTGGGTGCTGCTGCTGTCACTGGTGCCTTTGTTTCTCAAAGCGGGTTTGGTGTTTGTGCTGGCACGCCTCACAGGCGCACCTGCGGGCGTGAGCCTGCGCACGGCGCTGTACTTGGCACAAGCAGGTGAATTTGGTTTTGTGTTGTTAACCCTCGGTCTGCAACATTCACTCATTCCTGCCGCGTGGATGAGCCCCATCTTGGCCTCGATGGTGCTGTCGATGATTGCCACCCCCTTCTTGGTGATGAATGCAGATCGCATCGTCAACCGCCTCATCAGCAACGACTGGCTTTTGCAATCGCTGGCACTCACTGGCATGGCTCAACGCGCGCTCAAGATTGAAAACCATGTCATCGTGTGCGGCTACGGACGCAGCGGCCACAACTTGGTGGACTTGCTCAAACTGGAAAACATTCCTTATGTCGCCCTCGACTCAGACCCAGACCAAGTGCAAATGGGGCGCGATCATGGTCACCATGTTGAGCTGGGCGATGCCACCCGCTTCTCCAGCCTCATGTCCGCAGGCTTGGTGCGAGCAGCCGCGGTGGCCGTGACCTACCCCGACTTGCCCTCTACCTTGAAAGTGCTGGCATGGGTCAAAGAACATGCGCCCAACGTGCCCGTGATTGTGCGCACGCACGATGACGAACACCTCGAAGACCTGCGTGCCGCAGGCGCTGCCGAAGTGGTACCCGAAGTGATTGAAGGCAGCCTCATGCTCGCCAGCCAAACCTTGGCGCACATTGGCATTCCCCTCAAACGCGTGATTCGTTTGGTGCAAGGCCAGCGTATGACGCGCTACGCGCTGATGCGTGATGTGACGAAGCACAAAGAGGGGCTGGGGGATGTTGAGCCGCGTTAAGCGGCGCTGTTGCTAAATGCTGTGTGGCGTCGCTAAAAAGTCTCGCCATGTGTGCAACAGCTGTTTCACTTCAAGCAACGTCAATTTGCCTTCGGGTTGATTCCAATACGCCGTGTCATCAGGTCCCACATTGCTCGGGTTGAACTGCACACCATTGGCGTTCAGGTCCACATTGAAGGCATCGCCATCGACAAACCATTCTGTGCGCGTCGCCTCTTCTATCTGTGCAATCACCTGCAGCACATCATCACAGCGCTGGACTTCGGCCATGTCACTGGTGAGCCAACTGCACACACATCGGTTGAGCGGATGCTGAGGGTCTACCTTGCCATCGTCACCCACCCACTCACAAGCAGGGTAGCGCACAGCCTGTGCGTTAGTGCCCGGTATGGGGGCCTGTTCTTGGATGAAGCAACGCAAAGACATGGCGTGCTCAGCGACGTTTGCTGTACACAGGGTACGCCGTGACACGTGGCTCTAAGTAGCCTTCCACGCGCACGCCGCTGGGCGTGAGCGCGCTCCACTTGTCACCGCGAATGGTTTTGGTGGGACTGAACCATGCGGCGTTCACCTCGCTCACCACCTGCTCGGCTGTCCAGTCTTTGGGAAACATGGTGTTGAGCATGGGGTTGCCGTTGCGGTCGGTCTTGGTGACCCATTGGCCTGCATGCTTGGGGTCTGCCATCTGCACTTGGGCGCGATAGACGCCTGTGGCATCAGGCTCCGAAGCTGTGCCCTCAATCACACGCACATCACCGTTGAGCAAAGTGTGGCCGCCTGTGGGCTCGCCGCTGTGGCGCTTGTAGTCGGCACCGATGATGTGTGCGAAATCAATGGGCGAATTGCTGGCCGGTAACTCAGTAACTGACGAACGGGCAGTTTGAGGTGCGGTCTCTTGTGCAGCGGCGACATGCTTGGTTGGCTCATGCTGTGTCGTGTGAGTTGGGCCATGCGGTGCTTTGTATGAATAGAACGCCGACAGCGCGACGATCACCAAAGCCACTGCAATACGAATCAATTTACTCACCCATCACCTCACCTTCACGTCGTGGGTCAGCACCGCTGACCCACCCGGTTTGTCCATGTTTGTTTTGTTTGACCACCGCTTGCAGGCCGCTGGTCAATGCTTGCTCGCGTACGTCGTGGCCGCGTTCGCGCAGGGCTGCAAGGGTAGCAGGTGCAAAGCGGCCACCTTCGACCACCAAAGGCCCGCCCACACTGCCAAAGTTGGGCAGTGCGATGGCCTGCTGCGGGCTCATGCCCCAGTTCAACACACCATACAAAGTTTTGGCGGTAAAGTGAATGATCATCGCGCCGCCGGGGCTACCCACACTCATCACCAACTGCCCCGTGGCTTTGTCAAACACCAAGGTGGGCGACATGGATGAGCGGGGGCGCTTGTTGGGTTGCACGCGGTTGGCCACCAAGCGGCCCTGCGCATCACGCGGTGCAAAGCTGAAATCGGTCAGCTCGTTGTTGAGCAAAAAGCCTTTGACCATTTGACGAGCGCCAAACGCGTCTTCAATGGTGGTGGTCATGGCCAGCGCGTTGCCCTGCCCGTCGACGATGCTGATGTGCGAGGTGCCGTACTCGGGCTGCTCGGCCATAGGCGCAAAGCTGCTGCGCTGCGCGCGTACCGGCACCCCCGCTTCGGCTTGTGGCATGGCCATGGGCCGAATGAGTTTGGCACGCTCGCGCAAATACGCGGGCGCGAGCAGGCTTTGCCACTCACCACTCGGTGCAGGTGCGAAATCTGGGTCGGCCACGTATTGCGCACGGTCGGCAAAGGCGAGCCGCGAGGCCTCGGTGTACAGATGCAGCCAGCGCGGGTCGGGTGTGCCATCCACCATCTCAAGCGGCGACGTCATCAACGACGCCGGTGTGTGCTGCAACATGCCCAGTATTTGACCCATGGCAATGGCACCCGAACTCGGAGGTGGAAAACCACACACGCGGTACACACGGCTGAGCGCTGCATGGTCAAAGCACTGAGGCGTGCGCTCTTTGGCTTGGTAGTTGGCTAGGTCGCTCAACGCCAAGCGCCCGGGGTTGCTGGGGTGCTGTTGCACTTTACGCACCACGGCCTCGGCTACATCACCGCTGTAAAACGCTTGCACACCTTCAGTGGCAATGCGTTGCAGCACGGCGGCAAGTTCAGGGTTGCGCAGCACATGGCCGACGGCATGTGGTTCACCATTGGCTTGGTAGAAGTAAGCCCGTGCTGTGGGGTCGAGGCGCAAATACGCATCGGCCTTGAGCTGTGCATGCAGACGTGGGCTGATGGCAAAGCCCTGGTGTGCCAAGGTGATGGCTGGCGCAAACAGTTGGGCCCACGGCAGCTTGCCGTGCTGTGCGTGTGCTTGCGCCAACATGCGCAGCACGCCAGGTGTGCCCACCGAGCGTCCACCCACGACAGCGCTGTGGAAGGCAAGAGGCTTGCCTTCTGCGTTGAGCAACACATCCTCGGTGGCAGCGGCGGGCGCTGTTTCTCGGCCATCAAAGGCTTGCAACTTGGGCATGGCGTGCACACGCCCGCCAGCGCCACCACTCGCCCCCGAGCTTGCGTCCACGCGTGTGGCGGCTGATGCGCTGTGCAACAAAAAAGCGCCGCCCCCAATACCACTCGATTGCGGTTCAACCAAACCCAACACCATTTGCACAGCAACCGCAGCATCCACGGCTGAGCCACCCGCCTTCAACACATCAAAGCCTGCTTGCGTGGCCAAAGGGTTGGCTGCAGCCACGGCAAATTTTTGCGTCACCACATCGGCTTTGCGCGTCAAGCCCGTCGCAATCTCAGGCTGCAATGGCGCGCTGTGTGTGACGTGGGGTGAAGGGACGGATGTGGGCTGGGCCACACATGCAGCCAGAAAAACTAGAACCGCCGTCGCTAGGCCGACCTGTTTGAAACGCATGCGGTAGTCAACGCGCATGTTGTTAAAAACCAGCGGCCAAACCATCACGGCGCGCATCGCTGGCCACCACGTAGCCTTCGACTTTTGGGTCACCTGCACGCCAGATAAATTGACCTGCACCAAAGTCTTGGTAGCTGTCGTTGATGACGCCCACTTGGTGGCCACGTGTTTGCAGCCCGTGGGCCGTCTCAGTGTTGAGGGACGCCTCGACGTTGATCTCTAAGCCTGCGTTGTAGCGCCAGCGCGGGGCATCGCATGCGGCTTGTGGGTTTTGACCATAGTCGAGCATGCGCACCAAGGATTGCATGTGGCCTTGGGGTTGCATGTTGGCGCCCATCACGCCGTAGCTCATCACAGGCTGACCATCTTTGCTGAGAAATGCAGGAATGATGGTGTGGAATGGCCGCTTGCCTGGTGCGACCAAATTAGCGAGGTTCAAGCCCTGCGCATTCAAGCTGAAACCATGACCACGGTTTTGCAAACTGATGCCAAAGTTAGGCTCCACGCAGCCCGAGCCAAAGCCCATGTAGTTGCTTTGAATGAAGCTGACCATCATGCCGTTTTCATCCGCCGTGCTGAGGTAAATGGTGCCCCCTTTGACAGGGTTGCCCGCACCAAAGTCTTGGGCTCGCTTCATGTCGATCAAGCGAGCGCGGCTCTTGAGATACACGGGGTCAAGCATTTGCGCGGGTGTTACCTCCATCGCGGATGGTTCGGCCACGTAGCGGTACACATCGGCAAAAGCAAGCTTCATGGCTTCGATTTGCACATGCTGCGAGTCCACGCCGTCCACGGCCCAACTGACCATGTCGAAATTTTCCAAAATACCCAGCGCGATGAGCGCTGCAATGCCTTGTCCATTCGGCGGAATTTCGTGCAGCGTGTAGCCACGGTAGTTTTGTGCGATGGGTGTCACCCACTCTGCTTTGTAGTTGGCAAAGTCACGTGCCGTGATGCTGCCGCCATGCTGAGTTGAAAAACGTTCAATCGCCTCCGCAATTTCGCCACCATAAAACGCTTGGCCTTTGCTTTTCGCAATGGCACGCAAGCCTTTGGCGGCTGCAGGAAACGTGAACAACTCCCCCACCTTGGGCGCTCGCCCCCAAGGCAAAAAGTTCTCCGAAAAACCCGGTTGATGCTGCAACTCAGGCGTCGCAGCAGCCCATTTTTGTTGCACCACCACGGGCAGCAAATAGCCGCGCTCAGCGATTTCAATGGCAGGCTGCAGCAGGTCTTCAAAAGGCAACTTGCCAAAACGCTCGCTCATCGCGACCCACGAGGCCACCGCGCCCGGCACAGTGACGGAGTCAATGCCACGCTTGGGCGGTGCCTTGGCGTCATCCCCATATTTGCGCTTGAAGTACTCAGGCGTCCACGTTTGCGGCGCATGGCCTGAGGCATTGAGCCCATGCAGCTCTTTGCCATCCCACAAAATACAAAACGCATCCGAACCCAAGCCACAGCTGACCGGCTCCGTCAGCGTGATGGCAGCGGCGGCGGCAATGGCTGCATCGACCGCATTGCCGCCTTGCCACAGCATGCGCAAACCCGCTTGTGCTGCGAGTGGGTGCGACGTCGACACCACGTTACGCGCGAACACTGGCAAGCGCGTGGAGGTGTAGGGATTAGAAAAGTCGAAGTTCATTTCTTAAATACCTTGTTGTGCAAGCGGCGCATCGAGAACCAAACCACCAAGCCCACAAATGGCAAAGCACACGCTGCCGTGACATCTGCCGCAAAAGGCCAACCCACTTTTTCTGCGCCTTTGGCGAGATAACTCACCAAACCTGTGAAGTAGTAAGTGATGGCCGCGACAGACAAGCCCTCCACGGTGGACTGCAGTTTGAGCTGCAAGTCTTGACGCTGGTTCATGGTGGTCAACAACTGTTGACTGCTTTGCTGCTGCTCAAAGTCCACCCGGGTACGCAACAAGTTACTCATGCGTGACACGCGTTCGGACAATGCAGTTTGGCGACGCGATGCCCAGTCACACGTACTGCGCGCGGGTGACAAACGCCGCTCCATGAATTCAGCAATGGTTTGCATGCCAGGCATGCGTGATTCCGCAATGTCGCGAATGCGGCGATCGACCAACTCAAAGTAAGCGCGCGTGGCAGAAAAACGCGAATGGGTGGCGGCGTATTGCCCCTCCACTTCGCCTGCCAATCGCGTTAAGCGGTCCAACAACCCCGCTTCGTCCGCACGTTTGGCATGGCGAATGGCATGGGCCAATTCGGCCAATTCACGTTCAGCATCGGCCAACACATGCGAGGCTTCACGGGCCGCCGGCACACCCAACAAAGCGGCCATGCGGTAGGTTTCAATCTCTAACAGCTGCTGCACCAGCCGCCCTTGGCGACGTGGCGTGAGCGAACCTGTGAGCAACACGATGCGTGAATAACCATCGGGGTGCAGCTGAAAAT
>JACCDS010613840.1_pt1 | contig 10198 bp, 2 predicted proteins | sample 7446441 | NCBI WGS metagenome assembly JACCDS01 (sample SAMN15323445, study PRJNA562643) | freshwater metagenome | isolation source: river surface water | place: USA:Blue River Watershed | collected 2017-08-17 | reverse complement strand
TTTCACCGGCCGCGGCGCTGGAACGCCGAGGCGCGCACATGGATGGGGTACGAGCGCAAGCGCGGCAAGCTTGCGGCGCTCAACGCGCTGCTGCGCGGCGGCGCTCGTGACGCGTTCTCGCTGATCGTCGGCGAAACTGCAGTGCTGACTGGCGTGAAGTACGTCATCACGCTCGACACCGACACGCAGTTGCCGCGCGACGCTGCACGCGAATTCGCGGCGGTCATGGCGCATCCGCTCAATCGGCCACTTTACGACTCGGGCGCACATCGCGTGCTCGAGGGCTACGGCATATTGCAGCCGCGAGTCGCCGCGAGCCTGCCGGGTACGAACCGCTCGTGGTATGCGCGGCTCTTCTCGAGCGAGCCCGGCATCGACCCCTATACGCGCGCAGTGTCGGACGTCTACCAGGATCTGTTTCACGAGGGCTCGTTCATCGGCAAAGGCATTTACGACGTGGATGCCTTCGAGCAGGCGCTCGCAGGCCAGCTGCCCGAGAACCGTATCCTGAGTCACGACCTGCTCGAAGGCTGTTATGCGAGGTCGGGTTTGTTGAGCGACGTTCAGCTGTACGAAGACCCGCCTTCGCGCTACGGCCACGACGTGACGCGCCGCTACCGCTGGATACGCGGCGATTGGCAATTGGCGCGCTGGGTGTTGCCCAGCGTTCCCGGGCCCGTCGCCGGCGGCGTGAAGAATCCGTTGAGCGCGTTGTCGCGCTGGAAGATCCTGGACAACTTGCGCCGCAGCATCGTGCCGCTCGCATTGCTGCTGCTCCTCGTGCTCGGCTGGGCGGCGTTGGACCCGGTGTGGCTGTGGACTATTGCGGTCATCGGCATCGTGCTGGTTCCGCCCGTGATCGCCTTTGCGCTAGGCCTCGCGCGCCAGTCGGAGGACATGCTGCTGGGCCAGCATCTGGCTGCGGCATCGCATTCGGCGGGCCGGCATTTCGCGCACGCCGCCCTCACGCTGATCTGCCTTCCGTACGAGGCCTTCTACAGCACCGATGCCATGCTGCGCACCTGGGGCCGCATGGTGACGCGCAAGCGGCTGCTCGAATGGACGACATCCGCGGATGCGGACCGCAACGCAGCCACGACGCTCGGCTCCACCTACGGGACGATGTGGGCTGCACCGGTCGTCGCGGCTGCCTTAGCTGGCTATCTCGCCGCAGCGAGACCGATCGCCTTCGTCGTCGCGAGTCCCTTGTTGTGCCTGTGGTTCGCCGCACCGGCCATCGCCTGGTGGATCAGCCGGCCGCTCGCGCGTTCCGCGGCGCAGCTCACCCTCGAGCAGAGGGCTTACCTGCGCACCCTCGCACGCAGGACGTGGGCGTATTTCGAGCGCTTCGTCGCCGCGGAAGACCATCACCTGCCGGCCGACAACTATCAGCAGCATCCGGTCGATGCGATCGCGCACCGCACCTCTCCGACCAACATGGGCTTCGCGCTGCTCGCCAACGTGTCCGCTTACGACCTGGGCTACATACCGGCCGGGCTATGGGTCGCGCGCACGGCCGACGCGTTCGCGACCATGCAATCGCTCGAGCGCCATCGCGGGCATTTCTACAACTGGTACGACACGCGGACCTTGAAGCCGCTGCCGCCGCTCTACGTCTCTTCGGTGGACAGCGGCAATCTCGCGGGCCAGCTCCTGATTCTGCGGGCCGCGCTGTTGCCGCTCGCCGATCATCCCATCGTCCCTGCGCAGTGGCTCGAAGGCGTGCGGGACGCGGTGCGGCTGCTCCACTATGCCGCGTCCGCCGGCAAGCAGCGATTCTTTGCATCGATACAGGCGCTCGCCGACGAGGGCCCGCGCGAAGGCACGCTCATGGCGATGCGGGATTGGCTCGAACGGCTGGCGCAGCGCGGCCGGACATTTCACGGCCGCGACTCCGCGAGCGAGCGGCCGGAAGATGCCGAAGAAGCGTGGTGCGCCGACGTTCTGCGGCGCCAGTGCGAGGCTTTGCTGGACGAGCTCGCGCTGCTGGCGCCGTGGCTCACCTTGCACATTCCAGGCGACCTGCCCGGCGGGCTGCTTTTCCATGGCGAAATCCCGACGCTGCGCGAGCTCGCGAATCTCGAGCACGAGCTGTTGCCGCTGCTCGCGCAGAGGCGCGATGCCGAATCGGCGCCCGAGGCGCGCGCGCAACTCGACGCGCTCGGGCAGGCCGTCGTCGCGGCGAGCTGGCGCGCGCGCGATCGTATCGCAGCGATAGAGCGGCTCGCCGCGGAAGCCGGCGAGCTTGCAGGCATCGAGTACGATTTCCTCTACGACGAGGCGCGCCATCTGCTCGCGGTGGGCTATAACGTCGCCGAGCGCCGGCGGGATGCGTCCTACTACGACTTGCTCGCCTCCGAGGCGCGATTCTCGGTTTTCGTCGGCATCGCTCAGGGCAAGCTGCCCCAGGACAGCTGGTTCGCCCTCGGGCGACTGCTCACGGCCCAGGATGGAGCGCCGACGCTGCTGTCGTGGAGCGGCTCCATGTTCGAGTACCTGATGCCGCTCCTCGTCATGCCGACCTACGAGAACACGCTGCTCGATCAGACCTACCGCACCGCGGTCGCGCGGCAGATCGACTATGGGCGCCAGCGCGGCGTGCCGTGGGGAATATCGGAATCGGGCTACAACACGGTCGATGCCGGTCTGAACTATCAATACCGCGCTTTCGGTGTGCCGGGGCTGGGGCTGAAGCGCGGGCTGGCCGAGGACCTTGTCATCGCGCCGTACGCCTCGGCGCTCGCGCTGCTGGTCGCACCGCGGGAGGCGTGCGAAAACCTCCAGCGCTTGAGTGCCGGCGGTTACGAGGGCCGCTACGGCCTGTACGAAGCGATCGACTATACGGCGAGCCGATTGCCGCGCGGGCAGTCCAGCGCCGTGGTGCGGTCGTTCATGGCGCACCACCAGGGCATGACGCTGCTCGCGCTCGCCGCTGTGCTCCTCGACCGTCCGATGCAGAAGCGCTTCATGTCGGATCCCCAGTTCCAGGCGACGATGCTGTTGCTGCAGGAGCGCGTCCCCAAGGCGAGGGCGGTGTACTTGCGGACCCCGGGCGCCACCGCGGTCAGCGCGAACACGAGCGGCCTCAACCTGCCGGTGAGAGTGATCGCCAGCGCCGATACGCCGCTGCCGGAAGTCCAGCTTCTGTCCAACGGCCGCTACCACGTGATGGTGACCAATGCGGGCGGCGGCTACAGCCGATGGAAAGATCTCGCCGTAACCCGCTGGCGCGAAGATCCGACGTGCGACCAGTGGGGCGCCTATTGCTACCTGCGCGATGTGGCGAGCGGCGAATTCTGGTCGACCGGCCATCAGCCGACACGCCGGCGCGCCGACGCCTACGAAGCGATCTTTTCGGAAGCGCGCGCGGAGTTTCGCCGCGTCGATCTCGATTACGAGACGCATACCGAGATCGTCGTCTCGCCCGAGGACGATATCGAATTGCGGCGCGTGCGCATCACGAACCGCTCCCGCAGCCGCCGCAGCATCGACGTCACGAGCTACGCGGAGGTCGTGCTCGCATCGCAGGCGGCGGACGCGCTGCATCCGGCGTTCGGCAATCTTTTCGTGCAGACCGAGATCGTGCGCGACCGGCAGGCGATCGTCTGCACTCGGCGTCCGCGCTCGCGCGACGAGCGGCCGCCGTGGATGCTGCATCTCATGGTCGTGCACGGAACGGACGCCGAAGAAGTCTCCTACGAAACCGATCGCCTGCGCTTCATCGGCCGCGGGCGCAGCGTCGCGGATCCGCTCGCGATGCAGGGCCGCGCGCTGGCGGGCGGCGAAGGCTCCGTGCTCGATCCTGTCGTTGCGATCCGCCAGCGCATGACGCTCGACCCGGAAGAGTCGGTTACCGTCGATATGGTGACAGGCATCGGCGAAACCCGCGACGCGTGCATCGCGCTCGTCGAGAAATATCACGATCGCCATCTCGCCGATCGCGTTCTCGATCTTGCGGCGACCCACAGCTGGGTCACGTTGCGCCAGATCAACGCGACGGAATCCGACGCGCAGCTGTACGGGCGTCTGGCAGCGCCGATCGTCTATGCCCACTCGGTGCTGCGCGCCGAGGCCGGCGTGCTCGTGAAGAACCGGCGCGGCCAGTCGGGTCTGTGGGGATATGCGATTTCAGGCGATCTGCCCATCGTCCTGCTGCAGATGGAGGACGTCGCGAACATCGACCTCGTGCGCCAGCTCGTGCAGGCGCACGCCTACTGGCGGCTGAAAGGACTTGCCGTGGACCTCGTCATCTGGAACGAGGACCGCGCGGGGTATCGCCAGCAGTTGCAGGACCAGATCATGGGCCTCATTGCGGCGGGCATAGAGGCGCAGGCGATAGACCGGCCGGGCGGGATTTTCGTGCGCCGGGCCGATCAGATTTCGGACGAGGATCGTGTCCTGCTGCAGTCGGTCGCGCGGGCCGTCATCACCGACAAGCTCGGCAGCCTTGCGGAGCAGATCGGCCGGCGCGCCCCGCCGGAGCCGAGAGTCCCGCGTTTCAAGCCCACGCGCAGCCATCGTGCCGACGCCTCTCCCGCAGTGCCGCTCGAAACGGCGAATCTCCTCTTCTTCAACCGACTGGGCGGCTACGCGCCGGACGGCTCCGAGTACGTGATCACGCTCGCGCGCGGCGAAGTCACCCCGGCGCCCTGGGTCAACGTGATCGCCAACGCACAGTTCGGGACGGTGATCTCGGAGAGCGGGCTCGCGTATACGTGGAGCGAGAACGCGCACGAATTCCGGCTCACGCCGTGGGGCAACGATCCCGTGACCGACGCGAGCGGAGAAGCGTTCTATATCCGCGACGAGGAAAGCGGCTATTACTGGTCGCCGACGCCGCTGCCGAGGCGCGGGGCGACGCCGTACGTCAGCCGCCACGGTCACGGCTACAGCGTGTTCGAGCACACCGAGGACGGCATCGCGTCGGAGCTTTGCGTCTACGTCGCGCTCGACGCCGCAGTGAAGTTTTCGGTGCTGAAGATACGCAACGATTCGGACCGCTCGCGAAAGCTTTCCGCGACCGGTTACGTCGAATGGGTGCTCGGCGATTTGCGCGAGAAGTCGGCGATGCACGTCGTCACCGAATTCGACCTCGTCAGCGGCGCGTTGTACGCGCGCAACGAATACAACAGCGACTTCGCGGGCCACATGGCGTTCTTCGATGCGGACGCTCCGTTGCGGACGGTGACCGGCGACCGCACCGAATTTCTGGGACGCAACGGCACGCTCGAGCATCCGGCCGCGATGAAGCGCGCGCATCTTTCGAACCGGGTCGGCGCGGGACTCGACCCCTGCGCCGCGCTTCAGGTTCCGTTCGAGCTCGACGCGGGCGAAGAGCGCGTCGTCGTCTTCCGCCTCGGCGCCGGCAAGCTGCGCGGCGTCGATGCTGCGCGATGGGTGGAGCGCTATCGCGGGCCTGCCGTCGCCCGGGATGTGCTCGCCGCCGTACGCCGCTTCTGGAAGGACACGCTCGGCGCGGTTCAGGTCGAAACGCCCGACGCCGCGCTCAACGTGCTCGCCAACGGCTGGCTCCTGTACCAGACGCTCGCATGCCGCTTGTGGGCACGCAGCGGCTACTACCAGTCCGGCGGTGCGTTCGGCTTCCGCGACCAGCTGCAGGATGCGATGGCGCTGGTCCATGCCCAGCCGCGATTCCTGCGCGAGCAGCTGCTGCTCGCCGCTGGACGCCAGTTCCCGGAAGGCGACGTGCAGCATTGGTGGCACCCGCCGTCGGGACGCGGCGTGCGCACGCATTGCTCCGACGATTTTCTCTGGCTGCCGCTTGCGACGTGCCGCTATGTCGCCACGACCGGCGACGCCGCCGTGCTGGACGAGCCGTCTCCTTTCATCGAAGGCCGGCCGGTCAACGAGGAAGACGACTCGTACTACGACCTGCCGCATGCCTCCGGACTCGTCGCAAGCCTGTACGAGCACTGCGTCCGCGCGATCCTGCACGGGCTCCGTTTCGGCCGGCGCGGCTTGCCGCTCATGGGCTCGGGCGACTGGAACGACGGGATGAACATGGTCGGCGCCGAAGGCGCGGGCGAAAGCGTGTGGCTCGCCTTTTTCCTTCACGAGGTGCTCACGCGGTTCACGGTGGTCGCACGCCTGCGCGGCGACGAGGCCTTTGCCGAGCGCTGCGGTGTGGAGGCGGCGCAACTGCGCAACAGCATAGAGCAGAGCGGCTGGGATGGCGCCTGGTATCGTCGCGCCTACTTCGATGACGGCTCGCCGCTGGGCTCTGCCGGCAACGCGGAGTGCCAGATCGATTCCATTTCGCAAAGCTGGTCGGTGCTGTCCGGGGCCGCCGATGCCCAGCGCGCGCGCATGGCGATGGACGCGCTCGACGAGCGGCTCGTGCGCCGCGATCACCGGCTCGTCCAGCTGCTCGATCCGCCGTTCGACAAGTCCGCGGTGAATCCGGGCTACATCAAGGGCTACGTACCCGGCGTGAGGGAAAACGGCGGCCAGTACACACATGCGGCGATCTGGGCTGCGATGGCGTTCGCGGCACTGCGCGACAGCCGACGTGCCTGGGAACTGTTCGACATGATCAACCCCGTGACGCACGGCAGCTCGGCCGAAGCGGTGGCCGTCTACAAAGTCGAGCCGTACGTCGTCGCGGCCGACGTGTACGCCGTTGCGCCGCACACCGGGCGGGGCGGATGGACCTGGTACACGGGATCGGCCGGGTGGATGTACCGGCTGATCGTCGAATCGCTGCTGGGCCTCGAGCGGGAAGACGGGAAGCTCCGCTTTGTTCCGTGCATTCCGGACGACTGGAAGGGATACAACGCGCACTACCGGTTCGGCAGCGCGGTCTACCACATCGCGGTGTCGCGCAGGCATGCGGGGGAGGGCACAATGCGCGTGACGGTGGACGGCGTCGATCAGGCGGATGCCGCGGTTGCGCTCGTCGATGACGGCTGCGAGCATAGCGTCGAAGTCAGCCTGGAGCGCTGATCGAGGTCGCCCACGGCGCCGCCCGCTTGCGACACGGCTGAGCGCCCCCCTCTTCGACTGAACATCGTTCATGGACATGGATTTGCACTTTTTAACCGTTGCCGAAGCGTCCGAGCTCGTGCGCACGCGCCGTCTTTCGCCCGTCGAGCTCACGCGCGCCTATCTCGACCGCATCGCAGCGGTCGACGCGCAGCTTCATGCGTTCATCACCGTCACCGCGGACGCCGCGCTCTCGCAGGCGCGCCGTGCCGAGCAGGAGATCGCGCGCGGGGCGTATCGCGGACCGCTGCACGGCATTCCCTTCGCCCTGAAAGACATCTACGACACGGCCGGCATCCTGACGTCGGGACACTCGCGCGTGTGCAGGGAGCGCGTCCCGGCGCGCGACGCGACGGTGGTGCGCAAGCTCCTGGAGGCCGGAGCAATCCTCCTTGGCAAGCTCGCCACGCACGAGTTCGCGCATGGCGGGCCGTCGTTCGACCTGCCGTGGCCGCCCGCACGCAATCCCTGGGATACCGCGCGCTTCACCGGCGGCTCGTCGAGCGGGTCGGGGGCCGCCGTTGCGGCGGGTCTCGCGCCCGCTGCGCTCGGCTCCGACACTGGAGGCTCGATACGCGGCCCGGCGTCGTTTTGCGGCATCGCGGGTCTCATGCCGACCTTCGGCCTCGTGTCGCGCGCGGGCGTGATCCCCAATTCGTACACCTTCGACCACTGCGGGCCGATGGCATGGACCGTCGAAGATTGCGCGATCCTGCTGCAGGCGATCGTCGGTTACGACGCCGCCGATGCGGGCAGCCTGATGCGCGACATACCCGATTACACGGCGACGCTGAACGACGGCCTGCAGGGCCTGCGCATCGGCGTGTTGCGTCACCAGTGGGAAGAAGACATTCCGGCTTCCGACGACGTACGCAAGGCGATGGAGGACGCGCTCGCCGCGCTGAAGGGATTGGGCGCGACGCTCGAAGACTGCCGGGTGCGTCCCGTGCAGAGTTATTTCGACATCAAGGTCATCATCGCCGAGTCCGAAATCTTTTCGATCCACCAGCAGGCGTTGATGGCGCGTTCGCAGGACTTCGGCGCGGACTTTCTCGGCCGCGCGTTACCGGCCGTGCTGTTCCAGTCCATCGACTACGTCCAGGCGACGCGCGAGCACCGGCGCATGGTGGCGGAGATGGAGCCGCTGTACCGCCAGTACGATGCGTTCGTTACCGCCGGCCAGGGCGAAGCTCCGCGCCTGGCCGCGCACCGCACGCTGTCGTTCTGGCAAAAGCCCAATCTCTTCACCGCCTCCAACGTGACGAGCCAGCCGGCGCTGGAGCTGTGCAATGGCTACGGCCGCAACGGCCTGCCGCTCGGCATGCAGGTGCTGGGGCGGCCTTTCGACGAGACGACGGTGTTGCGCGTCGGTCACGCCTACGAGCGCGCGACCCCGTGGCGCAAGCGCCGGCCGGAGCTCGTGCCGGGAGCCACGTCCGTCGACATCACGCCGCCCCCGGTGCTCTCCGGCGGCGAGAATGCGGGCCCCGAGGTGCGTGCGCTGTGCGCGACCATGGCGCGGCGAGCGGGCCTCGCGCTGAGCGAGCAGCAGTTCGAGCAGCTGGTGGAGGCGGCGCCGTACGCACTGGCGATGACGGCGCGGCTGCGGCGCGACCTGGGGTATGCCGACGCGCCGGCGAACGTTTTCAACTTTCCGTGACAGCGCTACAGCAGATGGTTGAAAAGCGGAAACACGAAAACACCAAAGTCACGGAGAAAATCGGAAGCGGGACTGCGAAGACGCTGAGCGGCGCATCGCGCGGGTCATCATGTTAGACACTCTTAATGTTCCAGTGCGCGGCGTATCCACTCCGCATGAAAGAAAAGCCCGCGGTCTTCGTCCTCGCGGCCTATGACTTGTATGCCGAGCGGCAGGCCGTGAGGACCGACGCCGTGAGGCAGGGTGAGGCACGGCAGGCCGAGAAACGTCCACATGAGCCCGAAGATCGGATCTCCGGTGCCCTCCAGTCCGCGAGGCGCTTCGCCGGTCGTGCTCGGCGCGAGGAGCACGTCATAGTCGCGGAACACGTCCGCAACATGCCGGCGGGCGCGCTCGGCCAACGCCCGCCCTTCCTCGTATTGCACGCGCGTCACCTGCCCTCCTGCCGCGATGCGCGCCGTGAGGCTCTGCGAAATGAGCTGCGGGTGGCGCGTGCGTTCATGCGTGAGCGCCCGGAAAAATTCGTACGAGCTCACCGCGATCTGTCGGTCTGCCAGCGGCGCATAGGCCTCCGGCAGCGTAACCTCGGCGACTGTCGCACCGGCGGCGGCGAGCAGGTCCACGGCCGATTGCAGATTCGCCTGAGTCGCAGCGTCCGCCCGGTCCCAGTACGGCGTGCGGCAGAATCCGACGCGTGGCTTTGACCGAGAGACGTCGTCGAACGGCGTGGCCGGCATGCCGGCGAGCGCCTCCACGATCATCGCGGCGTCCGGTATGGTGCGCGTCAACGTGCCGATGGTGTCCAGCGATTCCGCTAGAAACTTGAGACCGGCGCGGTTGACGAGGCCGAAGGTCGGCTTGTAGCCGATCACGCCGCAGAACGCCGCGGGGCGGATGATCGAGGACGAGGTCTGGGTGCCGAACGCGATCGGCACCATGCCATCGGCGACCGCCGCTGCCGAGCCGCTCGACGAGCCACCCGGCGTGTGCTCGATATTGCGCGGGTTGCGCGTCTTGTTGGGATGGCGCGTCGCGAACTCGGTGGAGACCGTCTTGCCGAGTATGACGCCGCCGAGCTCGCGCACCTGCGCGACGCAGGCCGCGTCGCATACCGGGCGGTGGCCGCGATAGATCGGAGAGCCGTACTCGGTCGGCATGTCGCCGGTGTCGATCACGTCCTTCACGCCGATCGGGATGCCGTGCAACCGGCTCCGCGCCGGCTCGCGGTCGCGCTGGCGCGCCTGCTCGAGCGCGAGCTCAGGGTCGATATACGCCCATGCGCGCACGTCAGGCTCGCGCTCCGCGACGCGCTCCAGGCATTCCATGACCAGCGCTTCCGAGGAGAGTGTACCTGCCGCGATCGCCGCCGATGCTTCGGCCGCCGAGAGTCGAGTCGAGGACACGCTGATTACTCCTGTCGAGTGTTCGCAGATCGATGCCGTGCGCTTGCAGCGGCCAAAACAGCAGTTGAACGATCATAGCATCGGCGGCTATCCTCCCGTCGGAAAGCCGTTCAACCCCTGTCTGGAGGAGGTG
>JACCDS011593418.1_pt1 | contig 10199 bp, 11 predicted proteins | sample 7446441 | NCBI WGS metagenome assembly JACCDS01 (sample SAMN15323445, study PRJNA562643) | freshwater metagenome | isolation source: river surface water | place: USA:Blue River Watershed | collected 2017-08-17 | reverse complement strand
GGTCGGTCAGGCCACCCACTAAAGTGTCACAGACAAAAGTACCGCCGCCCTGCTTGCGACTGACCAGGCCTTTGGCTTCGAGCTTTTGCAAAGCTTCCCGCACTGACGGCCGCGACACGTCGAACTGTTCAGCCAGCTCGCGTTCGGTCGGCAGTTTCTGACCGGCAGCAAAACTGCCTTCCAGCAGCATTTGCTCCAGCTGGCCGACAATCTGATCCGACAATTTAGCGGGTTTGATTTTCAGGGCGTTTTTCATAAGGTGAAAAGCGCAGCATTGCAGCGCTTACTCTTTTTCCTGTCCGGTGAAACTCGTTATTGTTTTTTATACTTGGTCTTTATTAGCTGGTTTTTATTACTTGCCGCCAGCGCAGCTGTAAATTGGTAAGACCATTTTACTTGTAAGAACATCAAAGTAGCAGAAAAGGCACAGGCTGTAAATCCAACAACGGCAAAAGCAGGCATCACGGCGCACAAAGTTAGAGTTTAAACTCTAATACCACAAAGCAGGGGATAGAATCACCGAAATGGTCAGACCAATATATCCAGGTCATCTGCCGGCAAACTTGGCCGATAAAAAAAGCCACCGGCAGGTGGCTTTTGTCAGACTTTCAAGCTGCAGTTCAGCGCTCAACCAAGCGCACCGCTCAGGGTCAACATCGCAACTAATGCAAGAAAAAACAGGATGTTACGCTTTGCCAGCGCCACAGCTGCGGTGGCCTGCGTCATCGGCGTTTGCTGGGGATCTGCGACCGCAGCGGCCTGGCTCAGCTTTGCCAGCACTTGTGCGCCAGCGGTTTTCAAATCACCGGCATACTGCAACAACACGGCACTGGTACGGCTGAAATCCCCGACCAGCGCCATGCCGAGCCCGGCCAGACGGACTGGCAACCAGTCGGCCAGATGGAGCAGGTCAGTCGCAAACTGCTGCCATTGAGACTGGTGGGGATATGCCGGCCCGGCGGTCGCCTCAGCTTCGGCGGCACTCAGTTGCCCGCCATCCGCCATCTGATAAGTCACCGGCTCTGCCAGCTGACGCAGGCAGGCATATGCGACTGCGCCAAAAGCGCCGAGCAAGGCGTACCAGCACAACACCGCTACGTAATAACGAAAATTCAGCCAAATCAACTGCTGATCATCGGTAAGCTCAGGCGCCCCCTGATCGTCACGCATTTGCTGCATGACCATAAAGGCAGCCTGCGCATCGTCACGCTGCAGCGCATTCAGATATTGTTTGTAGTACTGGCGATAGTGCCAGCTGCCCATACAAATCAGCAGCACCAGGGTGTTCAGCACTAACTGGAATAACCAGAACTTCACCAGATAAACCACTAAGCCAACCAGCAAAGCCGGCAGCAACCACCACAGCACGCGGCCATAAGACTGTACGGACCATTCGGCCAGCAAGCCGCGTTCGCTGGCCTGCAGATAAGGCCGCAGATAACTGACCAGTTGCCAGGCTTTGCCCCGCACAGCCAGCCGCTCGACGATTAATGCGATCAACATGGTTAACAACGTCATGTCAGTTCTCCTGCGTGACAGATTGATGTGGCGCCAGCGCCGACAAATAACGGGACCAGTCAAAAGCCGGGCCTGGATCGGTTTTCCGGCCTGGCGCAATATCCGCGTGCCCGACAATCCGGCCAGGTTTCAAACGCGGGTACAGTTGCAACAAATGACGCGTCAGCGCCGTCAGTGATTGATATTGGGCGTCGGTATAAGGCACATCATCCGCCCCTTCCAGCTCAATCCCTATGGAAAAATCATTACATTTATCACGGCCTTGATACAGACTGAGGCCGGCATGCCAGGCTCTTTTGTCAAAAGGAACATATTGCCAGACACGACCATCCCGATAAATAACACAATGAGCGGAGACCCGCACATCGCGCAGCGCACTGAAATATGGATGCGCACTGCAGTCCAGCCGGCCGCCAAAAAAATCATCGATATAAGGGGTACCGAAAGTCGCAGGCGGCAAAGCAATATTGTGGATCACCAGCAAACTGATATCGGCCGGTTGCGGCCTGTCATCATAGTGGCTGCAAGGCCGCGCGGTCAGCTGCAGTGCAGTGGATTGGTCAGAGACTGAAATGGCCATACTTGGCAAAACGGAGCCCGGCTGTTTATGCTGTGGCTTTATTCTCTGCGTCACGGCCTTTGAATGCAAGCTTCTGATCCTGTTGATTCCACTCGTCGTTTTGGCCGGGCTTTTGCCTGGATAGCCTGGTTATTGCTGCTGGGGCTGATTTATCTGTTTTTTGCCGGCGTGCTGGATGAGCGTCGCAACCCAAATCAACAACTGCAAAGCATTCAGGGCAAAACAGGTGAAAAAATTGTCGTGCTCAAAGCTGACCGGCAGGGCCATTTTGTCGGCACGCTGTTGCTCAATGAGCAAAAAGCCGAGTTTTTGCTCGACACCGGCGCCACTTCAGTCGCCGTTTCCGCAGCCGTGGCCAAACGCACCGGCATGCAGGCCGGCACACCTTATCAGACCTCAACCGCCAATGGGGTGGTCACAGTGTACCGCAGCCGGATCAACACTTTGCAACTGGGCGACATCGTGCTGCATGATTTAGACGCCAGCATAGTCCCCAGCCTGGCCGGCGCCGAAATATTGCTAGGAATGAGCGCGCTAAACCAATTAGAATTCAGCAAACAGCAGCAGGAGCTGCGCCTTATTCAAAGATAACAGCGGCAAAAAACGATTTTATGATGATGCACAACACGCCCCCCACTGAACTCAGTCATCAGGAACGCCTGATGCAGGAAATCCGTCGTGGTGTCAGCCACGCTCTGGCTGAAGATCTCGGTTATCTGCCGATTGCGCAAGGCGACATCACAGCGTCATTAATTCCGGCCGAACAACAAGCCACTGCCACTATTATTACCCGTGAAGATTGTGTGGTCTGCGGCACCGACTGGGTGGATGAGGTCTTTGCTCAGTTGTCCGATCAAGTGGTGATCCAGTGGTTTGTCAAAGATGCCGAAGCAGTCAAAGCCAACACTATTTTGTGTGAAATTTCTGGCCCGGCCCGCATTTTACTAACCGGCGAGCGCACGGCGCTGAACTTCCTGCAAACCTTAAGCGGCACTGCCACCACCACAGCGCAGTATGTTGCTTTGCTGGCAGGCAGCAATACCCGCCTGCTGGATACGCGTAAAACCTTACCTGGTATGCGGCTCGCACAAAAATACGCTGTCAGTTGCGGCGGTGGTAAAAATCACCGGATTGGTTTGTACGATGCATTCCTGATCAAAGAAAACCATATCGCTGCTGCCGGCGGTATCGCCAGCGCCGTCTGTGTGGCGCGGCAAAATTTTCCTGGTAAACCAGTCGAAGTCGAAGTCGAAGATTTAACCGAACTGGAACAGGCTTTAGTGGCCGGTGCCGACATTATTATGCTGGATAACTTTCACATCGCTGACATTATCCAGGCGGTCAGCCTGAATCAGGGCAAAGCCAAACTCGAGGTGTCCGGCAATGTCACCGCCGAATCACTGCGGGCTCTGGCCGCTACCAATGTCGACTACATTTCAAGCGGCGCCTTGACCAAACATATTCAGGCGATCGATTTATCTATGCGGCTGCGTGTTCGATAGCAGCAACTTGTTTGAATCATCATGAATAACAGAAGCCGCGCCTTGCGGCTTTTTTATGCCACTAAATCCTTAAATAACACAGTGTCAAGTCCAGCCGGGGCACTGGTTTACCAGACACTAAAAATACACATTATTGCAATACTATATTTTTTCTTTTCAATTCAACAACTAAACAAGCAATGGTACAATAATTGCATTTTATTCAAAAGTTAAACCAAGTTTACAAATCACCCCGCCTCACCCTAAAAAAAGTCGATAAATAACCAGAATATTCAAATACTTAATTAAGTAAAAAATAAATAATTACAAAATCGCATTTTTTTCTTGCGTATCGTTTTTTTTTGACCAGAATAGAAAACAGCCCCCCGGGTTAACTACATACGAATGGAGAAGTACTATGAAACGTAATCAAGGTTTCACCTTAATCGAACTGATGATCGTAGTTGCAATCATCGGTATTCTGGCCGCAGTCGCGCTGCCTGCTTACCAAAGCTACACCAAAAAATCGAAGTTTACTGAAGTCAGTCTGGCGGCTGGTCCTTACAAAGCAGGCGTTGAAACCTGTAACATGCGTCAGGGCGGTTTAGCAGATTGTGCGCTGAACAGCTTCGGTATTCCTGACACAGTGGCTACACCAATGGTTGTTTCAGTTGGCGTAGCAGCCGGCGTGATCACCGTGACAGGCACTGCAGAAGTGGACAACGTTGTGTTCACACTGACCCCAACCCGTCAGGCTGATGGTTCGCTGACCTGGGAAGGAACTTGCAGCAACGGTGCTTACTGCTAATCGGTTAGTTCCTGACAAAGGCCTCGCAAGAGGCCTTTTGTTTTTCTGACGCCGGTGGATGCCAGCAACGCTGTTTAATCCTCATTTAAACTTGAATCGTCCATTTTTGTTGGCATAATCAACTATATATCGTTTTCTGACAGGTTTTTTCCATGGCTCTGAATCCCCAATCAATTTTGCTGCGCCGGCTCAGTCAGGCGGGATTGGTGGACAGCGGTGCCGCACTGCGATTGGTGCAGGAAAAATCACATCAGTACCACAGCATTGCTGAAATGCTGATCACAGAAAAACAAATCTCTGCGCGGGCGCTGGCTGAAACAATCGCCAACACCACCATGCATGCCCTGCTCGACCTCGATTTTTACGATCTCGAATTTGTGCCCGAACAGGAACGTAACGAAAAACTCATTCGTAAACACCACGTGCTGCCGCTGGGCAAGCGTGGCCGCAGCCTGTTTTTGGGGGTAGTCGACCCAACGGATATGCAGCCGGTTGAAGACTTTGAATTCAGTACCGGCCTGCATGCCGAACTGATCGTGGTTGAATATGACAAGCTGCAAAAGCTGATTGACCGGGTTTTTGACAGCAAAAATAACGACAGTTTCGCCGCCAGTGAATGGGACTTGTCTTCGCTGGGCGTGGCCGAGACGGATGATTTGGATGATGCTGCCGGCGCTGAAGCCGAAGATCAGCCGATCATCACTTTTATCAATAAGATGCTGCACGACGCTGTCCGCAAAGGCGCCTCCGACTTACACTTTGAGCCTTATGAAAAAAGCTATCGCATCCGCTTTCGCATCGATGGGATTTTGCATGAAGTAGCCTCGCCGCCGGTCGCTCTCGCCGGGCGTCTGTCGGCTCGCTTAAAAGTCATGTCGAAACTGGATATCGCCGAAAAACGGGTGCCGCAGGATGGCCGGATCAAGCTGAAACTGTCGCAGAAAAAATCCATCGATTTTCGCGTATCCAGTCTGCCCACGCTGTGGGGCGAAAAAATCGTTATGCGGATCCTCGATTCCGACAGCGCCATGCTGGGCATTGATATCCTTGGCTATGAAGAAAATCAGAAGCAGTTATATCTGAGCGCCCTTGAGCAACCGCAAGGCATGATTCTGGTGACGGGCCCGACCGGTAGCGGTAAAACCGTGTCGCTGTACACCGGCCTGAATATCCTCAACACCGAAGAAACCAATATCTCCACCGCCGAAGACCCGGTCGAAATCAACTTGCCTGGTATCAATCAGGTTCAGATGAACACCAAAGCCGGTCTGACTTTTCCAATCGCGCTGAAAGCTTTTTTACGGCAAGACCCTGATGTCATCATGGTCGGTGAGATCCGGGACCTCGAAACTGCAGAAATTGCCATCAAAGCCGCCCAGACCGGTCACTTGGTGCTCAGCACGCTGCACACCAATTCAGCGCCTGAGACGCTGACGCGTCTGCTCAATATGGGCGTGCCCGCTTACAACGTAGCCAGTTCAGTCTCGTTAATCATCGCACAGCGTCTGGCCCGCCGGCTGTGTAATCATTGCAAAGCGCCCGAATCGCTGCCGGAAACAGAATTACTCAAACAGGGCTTCACGCCGGCGCAGCTTGGCTCGATGAAATTGTTTAAACCCGTTGGTTGCGAATATTGCACCGGTGGCTACAAAGGCCGGGTCGGTATTTATGAAGTGATGCCGATTTCAGCTTCTATCGCTGAAAAAATCATGGCTGGCGGCAATTCGCGGGAGAGTGCGCAGCAGGCGCAGCAGGAAGGCATCAATAATTTGCGCCAGTCTGGTTTGTTAAAAGCGGCTGCCGGCCTTACCAGTCTGGCCGAAATCAACCGGGTCACCAATGCCTGAGTCCTGCGCAGGACGTCCGGTGTTAACGGATCTACCGCTGCCACTGCAGCGGGCATAAGGATAAATTATGGCGGCAACACCAAAAATCAAAGAGCTCGACAGTTACGACTGGAAAGGCATCAACAGGCGTGGCAAAAAAACGCAAGGCGAGATTAAAGCCAGCACCGTGATGGAGGCCAAAGCCTTGTTGCGCCAGCAAGGCATTACGCCATCGATGGTTCGCAAACAAGCCAAACCTCTGTTTGGTGGCGACCCGAAAATCACCCCACTGGATATAGCGATTGTCACACGGCAAATCGCGACTATGCTGGCCGCCGGCGTGCCGCTGGTCCAGGCGATAGACCTCATCTCTTCCGGTTCTGAGAAAAAGAATCTGCGGGTGCTGATGCAAAAAGTGTCACTGAAAGTACAGTCAGGTTTGCCACTGTCCGAAGTGCTGCGTGAACAACCGAAATATTTTGATGAACTTTATTGTGATCTGGTGAAATCAGGCGAGCAGTCGGGTGCTTTGGACCGTATTTTTGACCGCATCGCGATTTACAAAGAAAAAGCTGAAGCGCTGAAATCGAAAATCAAAAAAGCGATGTTCTACCCGATTGCTGTCATTGTGGTCGCACTGATCGTTTCCTCCATCCTGCTCATTTTTGTGGTTCCGCAATTTGCTGAAATTTTCGCAGGCTTTGGTGCTGAGTTACCGGCTTTTACGCTTTTTGTGGTGAAGCTGTCAGAAATTATGCAGGCGTACTGGTGGGTGGTGCTCGCTGTGATTGTCATCGCTTTTAAAGTGTTGGGCAAACTGTATAAAACCAGCCTGAAGTTCAAAACGGGCGCTGATGCGATGATCCTCAAAGCACCCATTGTTGGGGATATTCTCAATAAAGCGGCGGTTGCCCGTTTTGCGCGCACGCTGTCGACCACTTTTGCTGCTGGTGTACCGTTAATTGAAGCGCTCGAATCGGCCGCTGGTGCCGCCGGCAACGAGATCTATAAAAATGCCATTCTGGAGATCCGTGCCGACGTATCGGCCGGCGGCCAGATGTACAGTTCGATGAAAACCACCAACAGATTCCCGGAAATGGTGGTACAGATGGTATCGATTGGGGAAGAGTCCGGTTCACTGGACGATATGCTGGCACGCGTCGCCAACATCTACGAACAGGAAGTGGACGATGCGGTTGACGGTTTAACAGCCCTGCTGGAGCCATTGATTATGGCGGTCCTGGGGGTGCTGATCGGCGGCCTGATTATTGCGATGTATCTGCCTATCTTCCAGATGGGCTCGGTGATTAAATAATGGAACAATTTGTGTTGATGCTGGATTATCTGCAGCACCACCTGGTGGCACTGCTGATAGTGGTATTCGTGTTCAGCCTGTGTGTCGGCAGTTTTCTCAACGTGGTGATCTATCGTTTGCCGGTAATGATGGAACGCAGCTGGCAGCAAGAGTACCAGCAATATTTTCACCCTGAGCAGGAACTGCCGCCCTCGCCGGTTTTTAATCTGGCGACGCCGCGCTCCCGATGCCAAAGCTGTCAGACGCAGCTCAAAGCCATTGATAACATCCCGCTGCTGAGCTGGCTCAGCCTGGGCGGCAAGTGCCGCTATTGCAAAGCGCCAATCAGCAGTCGCTATCCGATTATCGAATTTTTGACCGCGCTGTTGTCGGTCGTGGTGATTTGGCACACGGGCCCAACGGCTCAGGGCCTGCTGTATTTATTGGTGACCTGGTGCCTGGTCGCGCTGACGTTTATCGATATCGACAAAATGCTGTTGCCCGACCAAATCACCCTGCCGCTGCTGTGGCTGGCCCTGATTGCAGCGCCATTGGGCGCCAGCATCGAGCCAGCGCAGGCCATCATCGGCGCTGCACTGGGCTATCTGTCGCTGTGGTCCGTGTACTGGGCTTTTAAGTTGCTAACCGGTAAAGAAGGCATGGGTTATGGCGACTTTAAACTGCTGGCCGTGTTTGGCGCCTTGTTGGGTGCCAGCCAGTTGCCGCTGATTATTCTGCTGTCCTCACTGGTCGGCGCTGTTGTCGGCAGCCTGATGCTGGCCGTACAGAAAAAGCAGCAGAGCAGCGCCATTCCATTCGGCCCTTATATTGCAGCGGCAGGCTGGATAGCGATGTTGTGGGGCCAGTCCATCACCCAGTTTTACCTGCAAAGTATCGGCTTGTGAGCCAGTTCCGTGTGGGGTTGACAGGCGGTATTGGCAGCGGTAAATCCACCGTTGCCCGGCAATTCAGTGAATATGGTATTTGTGTCGTGGACGCCGACGAGGTAGCCAGACATGTCGTTGCACCGGGCAGCGACGCGCTGACGCAAATCAGCGAACATTTCGGTGCGCAGGTGCTGCAGGCAGACGGCAGTCTGAACCGCGCCGCCCTGCGCGAACTCATTTTCGCAGATCCGCTGGCAAAAAATTGGCTGAACAGCTTATTACACCCGAAAATCCGCCAGCAAATGCTGGCAGATCTTGATAACGCCGACTCACCTTATGCCATCCTGATGGCACCTTTGTTACTGGAAAATCAACTGGACCAGTTCGTTGACCAGGTGCTGGTGGTGGATGTCAGCGAACAAACACAACTGGCAAGGGCAACGGCCCGTGATAACAACAGCCCGGCGCTTATTCGCAGCATTATGGCTTCACAGTGCAACCGGGCTGAACGTCAGGCCAAAGCCAGTCAACTGATCGATAATGAAGGGCCAACCGCAGATCTGCCGTCGAAGGTGCAGACACTGCACCAGATGTATTTGCAAATGGCTGAAGAAAAACTAGCAAAATCGCAGACTTAGAGTTAAGGTAAATCAGTCCGCACCTTTGAACGGAGCAATTCGGTTTTGAGCGAAGCCTCACTGGTCTATGAACACCCGTTACACGAGAAAGTCCGCACTTACCTGCGGGTAGAATACTTGTTTCAACAGGTGCAGCATCAGATGGCGCTTGCCAATGAATCGCAACAGCTTGGCTTTTTTACCTCCTTGTTTGCGCTGATAGAAGTGCTGGACCGCAACGACATCCGCCCCGATCTGATCAAAGATGTCGAGCGTTGTGAAAGTGCACTGGTCAACTGGTCACGTCATCCGCATATCTCTGAAGACATGCTGAGCCAGATGCTGCAAAAATCAGTTCGCCTGCAAAGTGAATTGCTGCGCGGCGCCAAATTTGCCAGCAGCTTGAAAGACGATAAATTCCTCGGTCCCTTACGCCAACGGTTTTTTATTCCAGGCGGCACCTGCTATTTCGACCTGCCGCAGCTGCAGTATTGGTACACTTTGGAACTGAGCGCCCGTCAGCAACAGGCAACCGACTGGCTGGCACAGCTGGCGCTGGTTGAACAAGCTATCAGCTTCGTGTTGACGTTCATTCGTGAGCGCGGACAATTTCAGCCCGTCACCGCAGAAAATGGCTACTACCAGAGCAATACCGAACAATTTGAACTGCTCCGGCTGCGCTACCCACTGCACTATGGCGTGTACCCAACAATCAGCGGCAACAAGTACCGTTACGCCATCCGGTTCATGCAACTGTGTGATACTCAGGGCCGAGCCACCACCGACCAGCATATTGCGTTTGAACTGGCCTGCTGCTGAAACTTATAATACCGCTCTTTGTGTTCATGTGAGTTCGTTATGTCTGCCTCCCCATCCGCTCCAACCATCGTTCAATGCCCAACCTGCCAGACGGCAGTGATCTGGCAACCGGAATCGCGCTTTCGTCCTTTTTGCAGCGAGCGCTGCCGGCTGATTGACCTGGGAGAATGGGCCAGTGAAAGCCACCGGATCGCAGACAAACAACCATTAGAAGCCGGTATCGGTGACGCTGATTTGCTGGCACTGGATGAAGAACTGATGACGCAGGAAAATCAGTTTTTCAAAGAGTAGGCAAACTGATTTGCGGACAGCGCGCAGCGGTCTGAATCAGTTCCAGCTCGACCCCATCTGCCGGCGGCGACAGCTGCC
>JACCDS010352102.1_pt1 | contig 10199 bp, 10 predicted proteins | sample 7446441 | NCBI WGS metagenome assembly JACCDS01 (sample SAMN15323445, study PRJNA562643) | freshwater metagenome | isolation source: river surface water | place: USA:Blue River Watershed | collected 2017-08-17 | reverse complement strand
GGCGAGCGCCTGCGTAAAAAGGTCTGACCATGCGCTTCATCTTCAAGACCGATTACGCCCAAGACATCCGACTGGCCAAGCACGGCGGCCATGTGTTCTGGTACAGCCTGCTGGTGCTGTGCCTGCTCGCTGCGCCCTGGCTGATCGACGAATACTGGTTGGCACAACTGACTTTTGTGCTGATTTATGGCATTGTGGGCCTGGGCCTGATGCTGCTCGCAGGCTTCACCGGACTCTTTTCCATTGGCCATGCGGCTTTCCTGGGGGTGGGCGCGTACACCCAAGCGGTGCTCACCAACATGGGCATCCCCTTTCCCATCGCTTTGGCCATGTCGGCGCTGCTTTCTGCGGCCGTGGGCCTGGTCGTGGGTTTGCCGGCGCTGCGCGTGAAGGGCATCTATCTGGGCATTGCCACGCTGTCGTTTGGCTTCATCGTGGAAGAGGTTTTTGCACGCTGGGAAAAAGTCACAGGCGGCAACGCCGGCATTCACATCAAGGCGCCCGACCTTTTTGGCTTCAAGGTGGACACCGCCGACGGCTTTTACTTCTTGTGCCTGGTGTTGGCGGTGCTGGCCACCCTGGCCATTCTGAATTTGCTGCGCTCGCCCACAGGCCGGGCTTTTGTGGCCATTCGCGACTCTGAAATTTCTGCGCAAAGCATGGGCATTCAATTGGCCTATTACAAAACCTTGTCGTTTGCTTTGTCGGCCGCCCTGGCGGGCATTGGGGGCGCCTTGTATGCGCACAAACTGCAATTCATTTCGCCCGACCAATTCAACATCATTCAATCCATCGACCTGCTGCTGATGATCGTGGTGGGCGGACTGGGGTCGGTGCATGGCGCCTTCCTGGGAGCCATCTTCCTGATCGTGATGCCGCAGCTGATTTCACTCAGCAAAGACTTTCTGCCCGAGGCCATTGGCCAAGCGCCGGGCTTGCAATCGGTGGTGTATGGCTCGGTGCTGATTGCCTTTGTGCTGTTCGAGCCCATGGGGCTGTATGGCCGCTGGCTCAAGGTGCGCACCTATTTGCAAATTTTCCCCTTCTATCGGCGTGGCATGTTCAAGCGACAGAAGTCTTTCCAGAAATCCGATCGGCTGAAATAACACCATGGACAGCTTGCTTTCAGCCCAAAACTTGAGCGTGCGCTTTGGCGGCGTGCTGGCGGTCAACAACGTCAGCTTCGACGTGAAGCGTGGCGAAGTGTTCACCTTGATTGGCCCCAACGGCGCGGGCAAAACCACGGTGTTCAACCTGATCAGCCGCATTTACACCCCAACCACGGGCACCATCGACTACCAGTCGTCCCAGGGCATGTTGCGCCTGACCGAGCAGCCCGCGCACAAAATCGCCAGCCTAGGGATCGCGCGCACCTTTCAGAACATCGAATTGTTCGAGCATGCCACGGTGTTGCACAACCTCTTGATTGGCCGCCACACCCACCGCCAAACCTCGCTGTGGCAAGACTTGCTGTTCACGGGCACCGCGCGCGCGGCCGAACTCAAGGCCCGGGAAAAAGCCGAAGAAGTGATCGACTTTCTCGACCTGCAACACCACCGCGACTCTTTGGTGGCAGGCTTGCCTTACGGCGTGCGCAAGGTGGTGGAATTGGGCCGTGCGCTGTGCACCGAGCCGCAACTGCTGCTGCTCGACGAGCCCTCGTCTGGCCTGAACGTTGAAGAAACCGAAGACATGGCGTTCTGGATTCAGGACATCCAGCAAGAGTTGGGCATCACGGTGCTCATGGTCGAGCACGACATGACCCTGGTGTCCAAAGTGTCGAACCGGGTGCTGGCCATGAACCAGGGGGAGGTGCTGGCATTGGGCTCGCCGCGCGAGGTGCAAACCCATCCCGGCGTGATCGAGGCTTACCTGGGCACGATTGACGATGTGTCCAACTTGCGCAGGGAGGCGGCATGACTTCGCCCGTGTCCGATCAGCCGGTGCTGAAACTGCTCAACGTGGAAAGCACCTACGGGCCCATCAAGGCCATCCGCGGCGTGAGCCTGCAAGTACGGCGCGGCGAAATTGCCACCGTGCTGGGCTCCAATGGCGCGGGCAAAACCACCATCCTGAAAACCATCTCCGGCATCATTGACCCGCGCAAAGGGTCGATCGAGTTTCAGGGCGACAACATCACCGCACGCGATCCTGCCTGGATCGTGCAGCGCGGGCTGTCGCATGTGCCTGAAGGCCGTGAGGTGTTCCCGTTGCTGAGCGTGCGCGACAACCTGTTGATGGGCGCCTACACCCGCAGCGACCGCGATGGCATTGCCCGCGACATGGAGCGTGTGTTCGATTACTTCCCCATCCTCAAAGAGCGTGCCGAGCAGGACGCCGGCTTGCTGTCGGGCGGCCAACAGCAAATGCTGGCCATCTCGCGCGCCCTGATGGCCAGCCCCGACCTGATTCTGCTGGACCAGCCCAGCCTGGGCCTGAGCCCCAAGCTGACCAAAGAGATTTTCGAAATTGTGGTGCGCATCAACCGCGAGCGCGGTACCACGATTTTGCTGGTCGAGCAAAACGCCAACATGGCACTGAATGCCGCCGACTATGGCTATGTGCTGGAAAACGGCCGCATCGTCATGGAAGACACCTGCGCCCGACTGCGCGAGAAAGAAGACATCAAAGAGTTCTACCTCGGCATGAAAGACGCCGGCGTGCGCGGTGAGCGGCGCTGGAAGAAAAAGAAAAATTGGCGCTGAGCCTGCACTGTTTCTGGAACACCCTCACACCATGAGCAACCTTTGGGACCTTGAACACCTTCAGCCGGATCACCGCATCGCCGCGCCTGGCGACACGCTTGCGAGCATGTTCTGGCAAGCCGCCCAAGCCCGCAAGGACAAGGTGTGGATGCGCCAGAAAGAGCTGGGCCTGTGGCGCAGCTGGACCTGGGCCCAAACCTCTGAAGCGGTGCGCGAGATCGCCAACGGCCTGATGAGCCTGGGCTTTGCGCCCCATGAGCGTGCTTCGATTTTGTCCAACACCGTGATCGAATGGGTGCTGGCCGATTTGGCCATTTTGTCCTGCCAAGGCGTGTCCAACGGCATTTACCCCACCGATGCGGCCGAGCAAGTTTCCTACCTTTGCGAAGACTCCGAGTCGGTCATTTTGTTCGTGGAAGACGACGAGCAGCTGGACAAAGCCCTGGAGGTGCGCGATCACTTGCCCAAGCTGCGCCACATTGTGGTGTTTGACATGGAAGGCTTGCGCGACATGCACGACCCCCGCGTCATGAGCTTGGCGGCCTTGCGTGAAAAGGGGCGGGCCTGGGGTGCGCAACATCCTGCCGAACTGGACCAAAGGGTCCAGGCCTGCCGTCCCGAAGATTTGGCCATTCTGGTCTACACCTCCGGCACCACTGGCAAGCCCAAGGGCGCCATGCACAGCCATGCCGGCCTGGTGTACTCGGTGCGCGGCTACAACACCGTGATTGCCCAGCACGAAGGCGATGAGCGCATGTGCTTCTTGCCCTTGTGCCACATTGCCGAGCGCCTCGGAGGCGAGTACCACGCGCTGTACACCGGCGCCGTGCTGAACTTCGTGGAGAACCCGGAAACCATCCCTGAAAACGTGCGCGAAATTGCGCCCACGGTGTTTTTGGCGGTGCCGCGTGTCTGGGAAAAATTTTATTCAGGCGTGATGATTGCCCTGAAGGAAGCCAGCGCCCTGCAACAAGCGGTGTATGGCTGGGGCATCCAGGTGGGTTACCAAATTTCAGACCGCGTGCTGCAAGGGCAACCTGTTGGTGCCTGGCTGAAAATTCAGTTCACCTTGGCGCGCTGGCTGGCCTTGAACAATGTGCGCAAGATGATTGGCATTCACCGCTCGCGCCTGCTGGTGACGGGTGCGGCGCCGATCTCGCCCGAGCTCATCAAATGGTATCTGGCGCTGGGCCTGCCCATGCTGGAAGTGTGGGGCATGACCGAAACCTGCGGCGCCTCCACGGCCATGACCGCCAAGCGCATCAAGCCCGGCTCCATCGGCCCGGCCACTGCCTACAACGAGGTGCGGCTGGACCCCGAAACGCAGGAAATTTTGGTGCGCGGCCCCAATGTGTTCATGGGCTACCTGAACCTGCCCGACAAAACCGCCGAAACCATTGATGCCGAGGGCTGGCTGCACACCGGTGACGTGGGCACCGTGGACGAGGATGGCTTTTTCCGCATCACCGACCGGATGAAAGACATCATCATCACGGCCGGCGGCAAGAACATCACGCCCAGTGAGTTTGAAAACGAGCTCAAGTTCTCGCCCTACATCACCGACGCGGTGGTGATTGGCGACAAGCGTGCCTACCTGACCGTGATCATCATGATCGACCAGGAAAACGTCGAGAAGTTTGCGCAGGACCACGATGTGCCCTTCTCCAACTACGCCAGCCTGACCCGCAGCGCCGAGGTCCAGCAGTTGATCCAAGACATTCTGGACGGCGTCAACAAAAAATTCGCACGGGTCGAGCAAGTCAAAAAGTTTTGGCTGCTCGACACCCAACTGAGCGCCGAAGACGAAGAACTCACGCCCACCATGAAGCTCAAGCGCAAGCTGGTGCAAACCAAGTACGCCGAGCAAATTGAGGCCATGTACCGATGAATTTCAGGAGACCTGCCATGCGTCAATCGCTATCCGCCCTGCTGTTGGCCGTTGCCAGCTGCGCCTTGCCCACGGCCACATGGGCCCAACAAGGTGTGAGCAAAGACCAAATTCTCATTGGCAGCATCCAAGACTTGTCGGGCCCGCTGGCGGGCTATGGCAAACAGGCGCGCGCCGGCATGCAGTTGCGAATTGACGAAGCCAATGAGCAAGGCGGCGTGCATGGCCGCAAGCTCAAGCTGGTGGTGGAAGACTCAGGCTACGACCCCAAGAAGGCGGTGTTGGCAGCGCAAAAACTGGTCAACCAGGACAAGATTTTCATCATGGCGGCTCACCTCGGCACCGCGCACAACAACGCGGCCATGCCGATCCAGTTTGAAAAGCATGTGGTGAACTTCATGCCGCTGACGGCCGCGCGCGAGATGTACGAGCCGACCCACCGTTACAAGTACGCCCTGCTCAGCGCTTATTACGATCAGCTTCGCATTGCCCTGCCCAAGATGGTCACGGACAAAGGCGTGAAAAAGATTTGTATCATTTACCAGGACGATGAGTTCGGCCTGGAAGTGCTGCGCGGCGCCGAGGCCGGCCTGAAGACCCTCAACATGGAGTTACTTGAGAAAACCAGCTTCAAGCGTGGCGCCACCGATTTTTCCTCTCAGGTGGCGCGCATGAAGTCAGGCGGCTGTGAATTGGTCGTACTGGGCACCATCATTCGCGAAACCATCGGCACGATTGCCGAAGCCCGCAAGACCGGCTTCAACCCCATCTTCCTGGGCTCGGTGGCGGCCTACACCGACCTGATTCACAAGCTGGGCGGCAAAGCCATGGATGGCATGTACGCCACCAACTCTGTGCAAAACCCCTACCTGGACGAGGCCTCGCAACCCTTGCGCTTCTGGGCCAACAAGTACAAGACCAAGTTCAACGAAGACCCGACGGTGTTCTCGGCCTACGGCTACATCATCATCGACATGTTCATTCGCGGCGCACAAAAGGCGGGGCCCACACTGACCACCGACAGCTTCATCAAAGCCATGGACACCCTGAGCATCGAGTCCGATATTTTTGGCAGCCCGCCCGTGACCTTCAGCGCCACCAAGCGCTTGGGCAGCAACTGGTCGCGCCTGTCCCAAATTCAGGACGGCAAATGGAAGCCCGTGTCTGATTACATCAAGCATTGAAATCCCTGTTTAACCCAACGCATCACTCCAAGGAGCTCACCATGAAATACCGTCTTCTGGCTCTGGCCGCCCTCCTCACGGCAGGCACCACAGCGGCCCTGGCGCAATCCCAGGGCGTCAGCAAAACCGAAATCACGCTGGGTTCGATCCAGGATTTGTCGGGCCCCATTGCAGGCTTTGGCAAACAAGTGCGCCTGGGCATGATGCTGCGTGTGGACGAAGCCAACGAACAGGGCGGCATCAATGGCCGCAAGCTGGTGTTGAAGGTGGAAGACTCCGCTTACGACCCGAAGAAGGCCGTCTTGGCAGCGCAAAAGCTGGTCAACCAAGACAAGATTTTTGCCATGATCGCGCACATCGGCACAGCCCAAAACCTGGCCGCCATGCCTGTGCAGTTTGAAAAAAACGTGGTCAACTTTTTCCCGGTGACTGCCGCGCGCGAAATGTATGAGCCCTTCCACAGGCTGAAGTACTCTTTTGCTTCCACCTACTTCGACCAAATGCGCGTGGCTGCCCCCATGATGGTGAAAGAGAAAAACGCCAAAAAGGTTTGCACCATGTACCAGGACGATGAGTTCGGCCTGGAGGTTGTCCGGGGTGCGGAGGCCGGCCTGAAAACCATCAATGTGGAATTGGCAGAAAAAACGTCTTACAAGCGCGGCGCCACCGACTTCTCATCGCAGACCGCCAAAATGAAAGCTGCGGGCTGCGACTTGGTCATCCTGGGCACCATCATTCGGGAAACCATCGGCGCCATTGGGGAAGCCCGCAAGACCGGCTTCAGCCCCACGTTCTTGGGCTCGAGTGCGGCCTACACCGACTTGATCCACAAGCTTGGCGGCAAGGCCATGGACGGTTTGTACGCCACCATGACCTCACAACACCCTTATCTGGACGAGGCTTCCCAACCCATTCGCTTCTGGGCCAACAAGTACAAGACCAAGTTCAATGAGGACCCCACCGTGTTCTCGGTGTATGGCTACAACGCTGTGGACATCTTCCTGCGCGCTGCGCAAAAAGCCGGCCCCAACCTGAGCACCGACAGCTTCATCAAGGCCATGGACACCATGACCGTGGCGCCTGACATGTTTGGCAGCCCAGAGATGACCTTCACCGCGCAAAAGCGCCTGGGCAACGACGCCTCTCGCCTGTCCCAGATTCAGGACGGCAAGTGGAAAGTGGTGTCTGACTACATCAAGCCCTGAGCCTGCACTCGCCGGTCGCCTACCTCATGACACGATGTAGGCACCGGCGCCGGTGGACATCAATTTGCCATCCGGCCCGCGAAACTCCATGCGCGTGGAGCCCACGCGCGAGCCCAGCCGCATCACCTCGGCGGTGAGTTCGAAAAAAGCGCCAATGCCCGGGCGCAAATAATCGATTCGCAAGTCGATGGTCCCCAGTTTGGCAAAGCGCTCCAGTCGCTTGGTGGGCGACTCATCCATGTGCCGCGCGCCAATGGCGGCCATGCACGCCAAGCCGCCCATGGCATCCAAACTGGCACTGATCACGCCGCCATGAATGCGGTTGTGGCTGTAATGCCCAATCAACTCGGGCCGCATCTCGATGCGGCCTTTCACATGGGTGGGCTTGAGATCGGTGATCTTCAGGCCCAGCACCTGGTTGAAAACAATTTTTTCTTCAAAGATGCTTTTCAGGCCTTGCAAAAATTCGGGTTCAAAGTCGACGGGAAGCGTGTGTTTGGAAGTCATGGTGTTCGCAGAAAAAGAGACAAGGCCTGATCGGTCAAGGTCGACAGGCTCGCGGGGCCGTGGGGCTTGAACCATTGAACGGACCAGTTCAATGCGCCCAGAATCATGAGGCGGGCCAGGGCAGGGTCGGCCGCCAAGGCGCCGTCTTTTGCCAGGGCATCCAGCACGGGCACCCAGGGCGCCTCGTAGGTTTTGCGCAGTTCGGTGATGGCCGCTTGCTGTTGCGTGCTCAAGCAGCGGCCTTCGTAGAGCATGACGGGGATGAAGTCGCTGTCTGGCCCCAACAAGACCTCGTAATGGTGCCGCACCAAGGCCCGCAAGGTGTCCACAGGCGCAGCAGGCGCCGAACGCACGACGGCCTCCTGGCTGGCAATGGCCGCCTGCATGCCGGCTTGGATGATGGCGAACAGCAGCACGCCCTTGGTTTCGAAGTGATAAAAGGGCGAGCCACTGTGCATGCCGGCCGCAGCGGCGATGTCGCGCGTGGTCACGGCATCGAAACCTCTTTGCCGAAACAGCCGCGCCGCCACTTGCATCAGTTCTTGCCGACGGTTGCCCTCCGCCTCGGTGCCCGGTAATTTGCGGGGCCGCCCACGCGGGCGCTTGGCCAGCTCAGGCCGCGCCGAAAAACTTGGCAGGGGGGAACGCACGGAAGAATGGGGCATGGCATCGACAACGCAGGCCCCATTTATACCAAGCAAACGCTTGATTTTCCGGATGCAAACGATTTAAAGCTTGGAGAAGTCCGGCTTGCGCTTTTCCATGAAGGCACCAAAGGCCTCGCGCGCTGCGGGCTCACGCAACATGCGGCCGAAGACGGCGCCCTCCTCGTCCATGCGCTGCAATACCGCGGCTTGCTGGCCGCCCTTGAGCAAACGCTTGGTTTCGATGAGAGAACTCAAGGGCTTGGCGGCCAATTTGCGCGCCTGCTGTTGCGCCACGCCGTTGGCTTCGGTCGGCGGCACCACGCGGTTGACCAGTCCGACCTCCAGGGCGGCCTCGGCCATGAAGGGCTCACCCATCAGCAAGGCTTCGGCAGCGCGGTGGTAGCCCATCATTTGAGGCACCAGCAAGCTCGAAGCCGCTTCAGGGCACAAGCCCAAATTCACGAAAGGCATGGAGAAGGCTGCGTTGTCGCCGGCAATCACCAAATCGCAGTGAAACAGCATCGTGGTGCCAATGCCCACCGCCGGGCCGCTCACCGCCGCCAGGATCGGCTTGGGGAAACTCGCGATGTTGCGCAAGAAGCGGTACACCGGCGACTCTTTGCCCGAGGGCGGCTGGTTCAAGAAATCGCCAATGTCATTGCCCGCGCTGAAAATGGTTTCATGCCCTTGAAACACCACCACGCGAACTTGCGCATCGTCCACCGCTTGCGCCAGCGCATCGGCCAAGGTGGCGTACATGGCAGAAGTGATGGAGTTTTTCTTGTCGACCCGGTTGAAGGTCAGGGTCATCACGCCGTTGTCAACGTGGCGCAGGATATCGGACATGGTCATTCCTTGTAATAAACAATTTGGTGGGTGGTGACGAGCAAATGGCCCTCGCGGCTCCAGATCTGGCCGTGCTGGTCAAAGAAGCCATCGTGAAAGGCCTGTGCCTGGGCTTGGCCTAAAAGATAGTCGGTTCCTGCGGCCAACAGTTCGACTTGACCCACATGGAAGTAAACCGTCATGGACACGGTGCCCACAGGCACGCGAGTGGCGCGACGCACCCAGACGCGCGGAATGAACAAATCTGCGAAGGAGGTCAGCGACAAAAAATCCAGCGCACGCGCTGGCGCATCGCGCATCCACAGCAAGCTGCGGCTGTGCTCTCCGCTGCCATCCCAAACCGCAGGCAGGCCGCCATCAATGGCCCGCATTTCATAACGGTCCAACCAGGCCACGCCCTTGGCGCGAAGCGCCAGCTCGACTTGATCGGGCGGTGGCACTTGGGGCATGGGGTGGTCAATTTGACGCCAGGTGCTGCGCCGCGCGGCTGTGACGGCCGTGGCTGTCAGCACCACACAGGGCTGCCCCTGATCGTCCAGCTGCGTCATCTCCATCGTCCAGTGCTGGGTGGAGCGGTTGGTGCGCGCAGGGCGTGCGGTCAGTGTGAAAGGCTTCAGGGTCAGGGCCGCAGCGTAGTTGACCGTCAAGGCGATGGGCTCCCCCAGACGCTGCGGGTGCTGCATCAAGGCTTTGACCACAGTGGCGGCCGTGATGCCGCCGTAAGGTCCCACCATGTTCCAGTAGTACTCGCTGGGCAGGCCTACAAAACGGCCCTCGCTGGGTTCGCCCACGACGCTCAGCGTCATGGCCTGGTCGAAAGGATGGTCCGTCATGCAAAAACGGCCTCGGTGTCCATCAGGCTGGCTGAGCCCGCGCGGGCGCTTTGCACCAGGGAGGCGGTCTCCGGCAGCAAGCGCGCGAAATAAAAGCGCGCGGTCTGCAACTTGGCCGCGTAAAAAGGATCGCGCTCGCCAGCGGCGATTTTTTGCAACGCGGCCTGCGCCATACGGGCCCAAAAGTAGCCCAACACCAAATGCCCAATCACGCGCAGGTAGTCCACTGCAGCGGCCCCGACTTCGTCGGCGTTTTGCATCGCTTTGTAGCCCAGTTCGCCAGTGAGCTGCGTGACCTGCTGGCCCAGTTGCGACAACGGGCGCACAAACTCCGCCAGGTCTTCGTCGCCTTGCGCGGCCATGACCCACTGCGTGATTTGCTGG
>JACCDS010145451.1_pt1 | contig 10200 bp, 10 predicted proteins | sample 7446441 | NCBI WGS metagenome assembly JACCDS01 (sample SAMN15323445, study PRJNA562643) | freshwater metagenome | isolation source: river surface water | place: USA:Blue River Watershed | collected 2017-08-17 | reverse complement strand
GTTCCGCCGAATGCCAGTCCGGCTGGCTGATGATGCCGACGCGGAATCCCTGGGATTCCAGCAGGCGCCCGATCAGTGCCATGCCGAAGCTCGGATGGTCGATATAGGCATCACCGGTGACGAGGATGATGTCGCAGCTGTCCCAGCCGAGCTTCTCCATTTCCTTGCGCGACATTGGCAGGAAAGGCGCCGGCTTCAGCTCGGGGCGAAAGCGCGGATAGGAACGGAGGTTTTTCGGGGTGGGGGACATGGGCACTGCCGGTGGGCTGAAACAGGGCGACAGTATGCCAGTGTTGACGGCCGGGCGTGCGGTGCTGCTGACGGCGCTGCTGTCAAATGAACAATCAGCCCGGAGCAAGCTGTCCGCAGCAAGCCGACGGTCCCGCCGGCCGGGCTAATCGCGGTATGGCCGACCGCGCCGTGCGTGCTACTTGAACGGATTGTCGATACTGTCCGTCGGCCTGAAGCCCAGCTGTGCCGGCAGGTCGGGCGTGGCCTGCAGGCGGGCGACCGCCGCATCCAGCACGGCCTTCAGCCTGAGCGCGCGCTCCAGCCCGGCTTGGTCACGGGTGATCGACAGCGAGCCGTACAGCTCCAGCTGGTCGACCCGGTTTTCGATGGTCAGCTCGTCGATGGCGATCGAATCGGTTTCGTTCTCGAACGGTTGCAGCGTGCTCATGGTCTTCTCCCTTCGGGGCGGTCGGCCGGCCGGCGCGCGCGCACTCGTGGTTGCGGCAGTTCCATCGCCTTCTGTTTTGCGGCGTCGGGCAGTTTTGGAAACAGCTTGATGCCGGCTTTCTTTTCCAGCTCGGCGATCGGCACCACCTGATAGTCGCCGCTGTCGTCATTCGGCGCCAGCCAGGCGGCGGCTTCGCTGGTCGCCGGATCGAGCACGGCCTTGAACACATGGGTGGGCACGAACACGCGGCTGTTCAGGCGCTGGATCTGTTCGCCCTCAAAGATCGGTCCGGTCAGCACGAAGAGCTGGCCGCGCTGGTTGGTCAGGTGGCGCGTGGCCCCCTCGATGGCGGCCCACAGTTGCTGGTTGTTGCGGCGGTTTTGCGGCACCACGTTCGCCAGCGAAAAGCTTTCATGCTGTGCCTGCCGGGTCGGCATGTCAGCGGCCGGCGCCATGTGGCCCCGGTCGTAACCGGAGCGTGCGTAGTCGGCCAGCTCGGCACCATGTTTCGGCGGCAGTGTTTCCTCGGCATGAAAGCTGTCTTCGCGTGGCACCTCGCGCGCCGCTTTCAGGCTGTCGCGGGTCAGGTGCTGTGCCGCCCACAGCGGCGTCTTCGAGACCCCGGAATGCATGACCGCAAACGCTTCGAAACACAGCCCGACAGTACTGGCCTGCAAGGCCGGGCGCGTGAACTCGGGCGGCGCCTTCTGGAAAAAATGCTTGTCGCAACCCGTGGTTTGCGCCTGTGCGGCAGTACTTAGCAGAACGGCGAGCAGGGCACCGAGAAATTTCTTCATGAAGCGGGCGATCAATAAGACTTGCGAATTCGAATGAGCGATCCGATGGAAGTTCCAGACTTTCACCGGACAAACGACACCGAATTTTAATGCAGAGCAAGATTGAGCTTAACGGCGGGCGGGCAGTCAAAGGCAGGAGAGCCGGTCAGGCCGCTGGTCTGGCAGTGCGCAGCACAGACGCCGGGACGGAATCCGGCGCACCGACGTCTTGTCATCGAAAGGAGAGCAAAGTGGAATTTCAGACCCGAAGCAGCGATACCGCGTGGATGAACTGGCTGGCGGGCATGGCCGTCGGCGCTCTGGCGATGTATGTCGCCGATCCGATCGAGGGACGGCGACGGCGCGCGCTGCTGCAGGACAAGATGAACAGCTATTCGCTCAAGACCCAGAAGATGGTCGGCAGCAAGGTACGCGATGCGCGCAACCGGATGAGCGGGCTGCAGGCTGAGGCCATGCGTATCATCTCGCCGCAGCGCGCCAAGCCGATCGATAACCATGTACTCGAAGCGCGGGTGCGCTCACGGATTGCGCGTGCGATGCCGCAACTGGGCGAGATCGAGGTGGAAGCCGACGAGGGACTGGTCACGCTGGGCGGGCTGATCCCGGCCGACGACGAGACGGCATTGCTGGCGTTCGTCGAGGGCATACCGGGGGTGGAGGCGGTGCGCTTTGGCACCGCAGTGCATGGCAGCGAGGCCGGCGAGCGGGTCGCGTCGATGTTTTCCGGCAGTAGCCCGCTGTGGATTGCGGGGGCGGTCGGCGCGGGTCTGCTGGCCTGGTACGGGCTGACGCGCCGCCAGCCGCTGGGTCTGGTTGCCGCGGCGACGGGCCTCGGGCTGATGGCACGCGGCGGCGACACGCTGCGCGACACGGCCGGTGCAGCGCTGCAGCCCTCGGGGCAGGCCTATGACGCGCAGTGCGCGATCGATATCGCGGCTGCGCCGGACAGTGTGTATGACGTCTGGAGCCGCTATGAGAACTTCCCGCATTTCATGTCGCACGTGATCGAGGTGCGCGACCTCGGCAACCAGCGCTCGCACTGGGTCGTGCAAGGCCCGGCCGGAACCGAGGTCGAGTTCGACTCCGTGCTGACCGCAGCCGAGCGGCCCCACAGGCTGGCCTGGCAGAGCGAGCCGGGCGCGAGCGTACAGAGCGAGGGTGAAGTCCTCCTCAGCCCGCATGCCGGCGGCACCCGCGCCACGGTGCGAATGTCGTGGCAGCCGCCCGCCGGCGCGCTCGGGCAGGGCATCGCCATCCTGACGGGTGCTGATCCGAAGGCCGCGCTGGATGACGATTTGCGCCGGATGAAACAGTTCATCGAGCGCGGCTTGCCTTCGCGCGCGGGAGGTTCGGGCGGTAGCGGGGCGGTACTGCACTGAGCCGGTCGCTGGCGCGCGGCGGCAGGGCAGTGCAGCGTCTGGCTGCGGGCCGCCGCCGGCCGGAACTTGGCTCGCGGCCTTGCATCCAATCATGGCCGGGCCGACCGGGTATCCCAACATCAAGGAGCGAGATCATGATGCAAGCAGATGAAGTCCGGCAGCGTTTCAGCCAGATCGAGCAGACCATCCGTCAGGCTAGCCAGGCATGTGAGCGTGCCGGCACCGGCGTGCCGATGGACCTGAAGAACTGTATCCAGCAACTTGACTCACAGTCGTCGCAGGCGCGCCAGCAGTTGCAGCAGACCGAAGACGAGCAATCCATTATCGACTGTGTCGATCAGCTCGAAGAGCTGGGCGATCAGGCGAAGGCGGCGTGCGAGAAACAGCAGAATGTCGACCAGAAAGTGAAACAGGCCGTGATGCAGGCGCATCAGGAGCTGAGCCAGCTGAAGCATCAGTTGCACTGATCGGCGACGTGCCGGCATGCAGGCCCTGCGCTGCCTGCCGGCACTGCCGCCGCTTTGATTTATCATCTCCCGCCATCGAATCACGATTAGCGGGAGACAGGAATGACAGCAGAACCGCGGCTTCTGTGGAAGCCAAGCGCTGAGCGCATCGCCAGCAGCAGACTGACGCATTATCTCGACTGGCTGGCACGCGAGCGACAGCTGGCTTTCCTCGATTACCAGCAGCTCTGGAAATGGTCCATCGATGACCTTGAGGGCTTCTGGCTGTCGATCTGGGAATATTTCGACATCCGGCATTCCCAGCCTTTCGACGAAGTGCTGTCCACCCACGCGATGCCGGGCGCGTCATGGTTTTCCGGCACCCGGCTGAACCTTACCGAGCAGCTGTTCCGTTTCAACCTGGCCGGCGACAGTGCAGACAAGCCGGCGATCATCGCGGAATCCGAGCTGCGCGCCAACATCACGCTCAGCTGGCGCGAGCTGCGTGAGCAGGTGACGGCGGTCGCCAATGCCTTGCGCGCGCTGGGCGTTGGTCCCGGCGATCGCGTAGTGGCCTATCTGCCGAACACGCCGGAAGCGGCGATCGCGTTTTATGCGTGCGCGAGTATCGGTGCGATCTGGTCTTCCTGCTCGCCCGACATGGGCAGTGCCAGTGTGCTTGACCGCTTCCGCCAGATCGACCCGAAGGTGCTGATCGCGGTGGATGGCTACCGTTATGGCGGCAAGGACTTCGACCGGCTCGACGTGGTGCGGGCGATGCGCGACGAGCTGAAGACGCTCGAGCACACGGTGCTGTTTCCCTACTTGAAGCCGGATGTATCGCTACCCGGCGCACTGCGCTGGGACGCGCTGCTCGCGCATCCGGCCGCGCAGGCCGGCCCGATACGCTTCGAGCAGCTGCCGTTCGATCATCCCTTATGGATCCTGTACTCGTCCGGCACCACCGGCATGCCCAAGCCCATCGTGCATGGCCACGGCGGCAGCTTGCTGGAAGGCCTGAAGGGACATGCGCTGCAGCTCGACATCGGCGAGAACGATCGCTTTCACTGGTTCTCGACCACTGGCTGGATCATGTGGAATTCGCAGATCAAGGGACTGCTGACCGGCGCCACCATCTGCATCTACGACGGTAATCCCGGCTATCCCGATCTCGGCCGCCTGTGGCGCTTTGCCGAAGAACACAAGCTCACCTTCATTGGCGCGGGGGCCGCGTTTTATGCGAATTGCATGAAGGCCGGCATCGTGCCCGCGCAGATCGCCGACCTGTCGGCACTGCACACGATAGGATCAACCGGTTCACCGCTGGCCGAGGAAGCATTCGACTGGATCTATACGCAGGTGAAGCAGGACGTGCTGCTGGCCTCGATCAGCGGCGGCACCGACATCGCAGCCGCCTTTGTCGGCGCCTGCCCGAACCTGCCGCTGTATGCGGGCGAGATTCAGTGCCGCGCGCTCGGCGTGGCGGTGCATGCGTTCGATGATCACGGCAACAGCCTGATCGACGAAGTCGGCGAGCTCGTTGTCACCGAGCCGATGCCATCGATGCCGCTGTGTTTCTGGAATGATCCCGGTGACAAGCGGTATCTGGAAAGCTATTTCGAGCACTATCCCGGGCTGTGGCGGCATGGCGACTGGATCCGCATCACGCCGCGCGGCGGCGCGGTCATCTACGGCCGCTCCGACGCGACCATCAACCGCCATGGCATACGGATGGGGACGGCTGAGATCTATCGGGTGGTGGAGGACTTCGACGAAGTGCTCGACAGCCTGGTGGTTGACCTCGAGTATCTGGGCCGCGAGTCTTGGATGCCGCTGTTCGTGGTACTGCGTGAAGGCGTGGCGCTCGATGCGACGCTCGAGCAGCGTATCCGCGATCGTATCCGGACCCAGCTGTCGGCACGCCATGTACCGAATGACGTGATCGCGGTGACAGAAATTCCCCGCACACTGACGGGCAAGAAGATGGAGCTGCCGATCAAGAAGCTCCTGCTCGGCACACCGGTCGAGAGGGTCGCGAATCCGGACGCAATGGCCAATCCGGCATCATTGCAATGGTTTGCGGCGTTCGCGGAGAAGCGCAAGGCGGCCTGAGCCATCACAGCCAAGCTATTCCAGCTGAGTCATCGCAGCTGAGTCGTCGCAGCCGAGCCGTCGCAACTGAGCCATTGCAACTGAGCCATTGCAACTGAGCCAGGCCTGACAGGGATGACTCAGGCGCCGACGATCCATCCCTCCAGCGCGTCATGCGGCGGCAGGCCGAAATCGCGGTCGCGCCGCTGCCATGCCCACGCGGCCAGCAGCGCGCACAGCACGGCATCCAGCAGGTCGCCACTGCCATCGTCGAGCAGCTGGTCGCGGAACGGTCCGGCGTCCAGCCGTATTTCGTGCGCATGGTCGCCGGCCTCAAGCGCCTTCACGATGACCTGCCGGGCGGCACGCCGTTCCGGTGTCTGCATGGCCGGCGCGTCATTCTTGTAGGACGCCCGCGTGATGCCGCGCGCGACCATGCCCGGGTAGGCCTCGAGCGCGATGCGCGTGCGGTCGCCTTCGTGCATGAACGGGATGTGGACATTCGCGTCGAGCAGCAGCGGTGCGCCCGCGTGCAGCATCCAGGCGACCGGGGGATTCACCCATTTCATCGGCGACGACGAGCCGGCCGGCAGGTCGCAGGCACGATGAATGAATTTGCGGCCGCTCGGCCGCGCATGACAGACGAACTGGAAAATCTCGCGCAATTGCGCGCGCTCGAGATGGGCGACATGGCGGATCAGCGCCGGCCAGCTGGCCGGCCAGCCGAGCAGGGTGATCAGCTCGCGCGGAAAGGAAAACGGAAAATCGAAGCCGCCGATCCACGGGCCGGGATGGCGCAGCCAGTCGGCGAAGCTGGCGAAGTCATGCAGCGTGGCGAGCGCTTCGAGCCGGAACGTGCGGTGATCCAGCCGGCCCGAAGCGATCGTGATGCCTTTCCTGCTGCGCGGCGCGGACGTGAAGTCAATGCCGTGCAGGCGCACCGGCGCGTCGTCAGTTGCCGCCATCCGGCAGCACGACGTTCACATCCAGCACCTCAAGGTTGCCCTGCTTGTCGAGCGAGATCTTGATGTCCTCGGGATTGACCTTCACGTACTTGGAGATCACCTCGATCAGCTCGCGGTGCAGCGCCGGCATGAAGTCCGGGCCGCTGGTGATGTGGCGCTCGCGCGCGATGATGATCTGCAGGCGTTCCTTCGCAGTGCTGGCGGACTGTTTTTTGCTGTTGAACAGGAAGGAAAAGATGTCCATCTCATTTGCCTCCGAAGATGCGGGCCAGCAGACCCGGCTTCTCATACTCGGCGAAGCGCAGCGGGCGGTCCTCGCCGAGGAAGCGCGCGACCACATCCTTGTAAGCCTCGGACACGTCGCTGCCGGCGATGTGCACGGCGGGCGTGCCCTGGTTCGACGCGTGCAGCACCGATTCGGATTCGGGAATGATGCCCAGCAGCGGGATACGCAGGATTTCCTGCACGTCTTCGTAGGACAGCATCTCGCCGGCCTCGACGCGCTTCGGCGAGTAGCGGGTGATCAGCAGGTGCTCCTTGACTGGCTCGGTACCCAGCTGTGCGCGGCGCGACTTCGCCTGGATGATGCCGAGGATGCGGTCGGAGTCGCGCACTGATGAGACTTCCGGGTTGGTCACGATGACTGCTTCATCGGCGAAGGTCAGCGCCATGACGGCGCCGCGTTCGATACCGGCCGGCGAGTCGCAGACGATGTAGTCGAACCCCGTGGACTTCAACTCTTCAAGGATACGTTCGACGCCTTCCTCGGTCAGCGCATCCTTGTCGCGCGTCTGCGAGGCCGGCCGCACGAACAGGTTGTCGCAGTGCTTGTCTTTGATCAGCGCCTGCGTGAGTGTCGCTTCGCGGTTGATCACATTGATCATGTCGTAGACCACGCGGCGTTCGCAGCCCATGATCAGGTCAAGGTTGCGCAGGCCGACGTCAAAGTCGATCACAGCGGTCTTGTTCCCGCGCAGCGCGAGGCCGGAGGCGAAGCTCGCGCTGGAGGTGGTCTTGCCTACGCCACCTTTGCCGGACGTTACGACGATGATTTTTGTCACGAGAAACTCCTTGGTTGAGTCTGTCTGGTCGATTGGTTTTTTGGGGACGCCTACTTCAGCGCAATGGCGCGCGTTTCGAGCTTGTCGTTCTTCAGCAGCACCTGCGTCGGCTGGCCCGCGAGATCTTTTGGCCAGCCTTCATCGAAGGTGCGATACATGCCGGCGATGGATACCAGTTCGGCCGCCATCGCCAGCGAGAAAATGCGGGCACCTGCATCGCCCGACGCGCCGGCCAGTGCCCGGCCACGCAGCGGTGCGTACACATGGATGCTGCCGTCGGCAATCACTTCGGCGCCCGGATTGACGGTCGCCATGACGATCAGGTCGCTGCCACGCGCATAGATGCGCTGACCGCTGCGAACCGGCGTGTCGACGATCATCGCGGCCGCCGTGGTGCTTGCTGCGGCAGCAGCGGCCGGGGGTTCGGGCGCGCGGGCGGCAGGCTGTGTGGCCGGCGTCGCGGCAGGCGTCGCGGGTTCCGACCGGGCTTCGGGCGCAGCGTCGGCCTGGGTAGCCTGCCGCGCTTCCTGGGTTCGTGGCTGCGCCATCCGGTCGATCGCCAGGCCGTTTGCACGCAGTTCATCCTCCAGCGAGGCCGGGGCGTTACGCACGGCGACAGGATTCAGGCGGTGGGAGCGGAACAGCCGGATCAGTCCGGCCCAGTCGATGCTGCCGGGCGCAGGGACGGACGGCAGGTTGCCGAGGTCCAGCAGCGTGAATTCATCTTCGAAGTAGTCCGGGGTGCCGCCCGTGACCTGTGACAGCGCGGCGGACAGCCTGGCGCGATCGGTATCGCCCAGCAGGGCGGCAACGGCGACCACGGTCGATATCTTGATTTCCAGGGGCTTGCTGGTTTGCTTGTTTGACATACGGTCCCGGGTAATGACGGCTGCGCGGCACCCTGTCGGCGTACCGAGGCAGAGCGGCGTTCGCGGCGCCGTATTATACCTGTGTCCCCTGGGCAAAATGACGGCAATCCGGCCGTGTGGCACGGGAGGAGCGCTTCCGTTTGCCGGTGTGATCTGTTGATTCGCCCGGAGCTTTTCGCGCAGGCTGTCTTTGTGGCGACGGGGTTTGTGCCCGGTCAACGCTGGCTCGACTTCGGATGACAAACTGGATTGGATGAACGTGATCCTAGCCCTTCACCCGATCCAAGGAGTCGCAGATGCGAAGAAGTCAGCAGCACCATCCGATGGTGGACATGATGCAGTACCAGCTTGAAGCCTCGATCCATCTTGCCGATGCCGTGTTTTCCGGGACGGAAAAGATAGACCGCGCGATGCTGGACGTGACGCATCAGGCGGTCGACGGGCAGTTGAAGCTGGCCCGCGCCGTCGCCGACATGCGCGACCCGTCCAAGCTGGCCGATCTGCAGGTGGCCATCGCAGGCCGACCTGAAAAGGCCATGCACTGCCAGCAGCAGATCATGGCGGCATTGGTCGAAATACAGGCTGAATTCGGCAGATCGATGCGAGATTACATGGATCGGTTGAGCCGCAATGCCGCCGAGCAGGCCGGTGAAGCCGGGGAGCAGTTGAGTGCGGGCACCGCGGTGCCGCCCGATGCGATGCTCAATCCGTTTACCGGAATGATGTCGGTATGGGAGCAGGCATTCCGCGAAGCGAGCAGGATGGCAAGCCAGAACATGATGGTGGCCCGCTCTGGCGTCGAGAGTGCGGCGAATGCAGCGCGCGAGGCGGTGACCCGTTCGATGGAGGCAGCGGCTCCGGCGCCGAACGGACACGCCCATAGCAGCAAGGGGCGAGGGCGCCACGGGCAAAAATAATTTTCGTTATTTCTGGCGAGTAGCGATGGAGTGCCGACTGCCGGGGGGGCGACTGCCTGTGAGCCGACGGTCTGTAAGTCGACTGGCTGTTCAGCCGCGAGCGGCCTGACTTCGCGCGACTTCTCTGGGTGGCGGAAGGCAGTGCACCGAAGGTGGTGCGCCTGCGGGGCACTGAAAAAATGGGACCGTCGTCGGTCCCTGTTGACGCCTCTGTCAGGCGGCGACGCTCGGCAAATCTTTGTCAAGATCTGTCCGTGCAGCCTGCGCAGCTGCTTCGCGTGCGCGTCTGCTGGCAGCCTTCGAGCGCGAACTCGACGGTGGCAGCCGGCGCAGGGTGCGCAGCGCCTCCAGATCCTTGATGCCGATCGAGCGCTGGTCGACGCTGATCAGGCCGATCTCATTGAATGCCGACAGCGTGCGGCTCACGGTTTCCAGCGTGAGTCCGAGGTAGCTGCCGATTTCGTGCCGTGTCATGCGCAGATTGAACAGCTTGCTGGAATAACCCATCTCCGCGAACCGCTCCGACAGCGATACGAGGAAGCGCGCAACGCGCGCCTCGGCAGACAGTGCACCGAGCATGCTGACCATGGCCTGCTCTCGCACGAGTTCGCGGCTCATGACGCTGTACATCGCATGCTCAAGCTCGACATAGGTGCGCCCGAGCTGGGTGAATTTTTTGAACGGCAGCAGGATCAGGTCGCAATTGGACAGCGCAACGGCTTCCGACGCGTGACGCCGCGTGTGAATGCCATCGACGCCGAACAGGTCGCCTTTCATCGGGAAGCTCAGTACCTGCTCGTTGCCGAACTCGTCGATCAGCACGGTCTTCAGGAAGCCGGAGTGAACGATGAACAGGGTATCAAAGGGCTGGCCTATGGTGTGTATACGCTGGCCGGTCTTGAATTGCACGTGCTGGAAAAGAAATTCCTCGTCATTGACCGACGGCGCGGAAGGGATGCGCAGCAGGTCGCACAATTCCTTCAGGTTAGACCAGAG
>JACCDS010744856.1_pt1 | contig 10202 bp, 4 predicted proteins | sample 7446441 | NCBI WGS metagenome assembly JACCDS01 (sample SAMN15323445, study PRJNA562643) | freshwater metagenome | isolation source: river surface water | place: USA:Blue River Watershed | collected 2017-08-17 | reverse complement strand
GCAATATGGCTTTTGAAGATATGAAAGCTTGCTTGCAAATTCTGATTAGAATTCTTGATCAATCGACAAAGTGGGAAAACTACTTTAAGGAAAATGTTCAATTTGGAATTGAGGAATGGAAGCAGTTTATTGACGTCTTATTGATGGACTGCCATAAGACAAAATTGCTCGCAATATCGATTGGTGTGTTAGGATATGCATGTAGAGGAGAAACGTACAGACATCCAATAATGTCAAAAAAACAAGCAGCTCTAGAGCCTAGCACATATCTTGATACAGAACAAAATAAGGAAAGTCCAAAATCAAAGAAGAAAACTCCAAATTCTATTCCCAATCAAAAAGTTACTAATAAGCACCCGAACGTTTTTATTGGTATTTTCAAATATGTTTTTATCAATGTACTTTTAGAGTCTGAATGGATTCAAATTGTGCGTGATGGTTTTAGTAGTGATATTATTGTTTCAAATCAACAGATCAACGACAAAAAGAAATACGGAGAAGTTTTTTGTGATGGGTCTGCCATTAAATTCAAGTTAGCTGGAAGTGTGATGAGAGGCTTTTCCTGCTCCAAATACTGTGTATACGGATTCCACACAGAGAATGCTCATCCCTATCTACAGTTCCTTGAACCTCCCCAGACACACGTTCTGCTACGACAAACGATGGAAAAAGGAAACAGTCGTGATTGTGGCAGTACTCCAACTGCTTTTGAGAATGCCGCTACTAGTACCCCAACTGCTTCTGCCACTACTGCTGGTTGTGTGACTACTAACCTAAATATCCCTCAAACTGCTGGTTGTGTGACTACTAACCTAAATATCCCTCAAACAATTAGGCAGTTGGAGGATAGTATCAATAATCACAGAGATTTAATAACTTACACGTCAGGCCAAGCCATTTTAAAATCCTTGTCTTCTTCTGGAGGCCCAAGAGTGAGAAGAACAACGATTGAATGTGATTTAACTCAGGCTACTCCGTCACAAACACAAACACAAACACAAACTCAAACTCAAACTCAAACTCAAACTCAAACTCAAACTCAAACTCAAACACAAACACAAACACAAACACAAACACAAACACAAATAAATCAAAACGTTGAACGAGAACCCAGAGTAAATACAAGAGCAGCCAAGGATACGTTACAGGTTACTGCAAAGCAGCTTTACGCTGGAATCACAGTCAAAACATTATCATCATCATTTGGAACTGTGAGTCTTTCAAATTGGAATTTAGATTTTGAAAGACCTGGAGATGAATCTATGCAACTTATGAATAAGTACAAGGATAAAATTACGGAAGTAGATTTAATATTGGAACATGTTGAAACTTTACGCTGCAAAAAACCTAATAATATGGACTTTTTTCATATTTGTTTGGATGATAAGGGAGACAAAAAAAGTCGAGTATCTTTGATCCCTTCTAGTATTTGCTGTTTAACATTGAAGGATGGCCCTGCACAATTGTTCAAGAATGTAATAGCTTCTGATAATGGTACCTTGCCGCATAATCTTGTTGGGTACCAATTTCAATTTAATTGTGATGCAGCAAAAGGACTATTCATTGCGAGCGAAAACCTTGCATCCGGTGACATATTTGGTTACTTAAGTTATGTGGTATGTAATTTTATCCATGATCAGTTAGTTCAAGCTACGAAACTTGCATCAAATCCAAATTCTCTGGTGAAAAAGTTAAAGGATAGAGGAATCTATGCAATTGAAGATTTGATAAACAAATATAAGGAAGTTTTAAAAAAAACTATATATTTGAAAACACTCTGCTATGACGATCATACTACTTTAATGGATGTGTTGCAAAATAATTCTTCACGAAATATTCAGCTATCCACCGCATTACTCAGGTACTTGTTTAAAGGATTTACGCACTTAATTGCGTTCATCGTGAACGATGTCAACAAAAATATTGAAATTATCAGACAACATATTATAGATTTCAATCTTATCATAGTAGTGAACTCGAAAGCGGACAGTCAATTGTTTAGTTCTGTGGATTATATTTCCCATCATCAAGCTGTTTCTATGCTGGAGGAAAAGAACGCTACCAACATTTATCTTTTAGGATTCCGCATAACGCCAGATAAAGTTTGTAGTCACTTTTATCGCAAATTGCTATATAATACTAGCAGGAAAAGAAAGTTTAACGCTAACATTGGATTGGAACTTGAAGAAAGTCGAAAGGATTTCCTTCGCAGAATATCTGATGGTTATAATTCTGGGTATAAACAATTGGTAGAACATGATATTCGTACCTATATATCATCATGGGGGGATGATAACAATAGCGGTAATAACTTGATTTCGTCTTCTATGCTCTTTCAGACACAATTTCGATGTTTGCAGACAGATAAATCAGAACATCCCCAAAGTGGATCCAAATCTACTCCAAATTCCCAGCAGCCTGAAAACAAAAGAAGAGCCAAAAGTATTCAGAATATTCAATCGTCGAATATAGCTTCAGTATTTCGAAGTACTGCACAGAGAAAGAGAGATAGAGAAACAAGTGCGGAAAAAGTCGAAGTAAATCAAACCAAAAAAAGAAAAATTGATAATTACGCTTCGAATGAACACTTATATTGGTTAGCATTTAACGAATCTTCAGTACAGGTTGAGTATTTAAGACTTACGGAAATTATTCGTGATAGTCTATTTCGGGTTAAAGATGTGAATATGGCCCGTGATAATGTTTTACGCGCAATTTCCAAGAAGTGGAATATAATCGCCAGAAGTGACCTAAAAAACCAGCGATTGAAAGAAAAACAAAAAAAGGCCAATGCTGAAAAGGAAGTTGTAGTATCTGTGGATTTAGTTGTGCAAAATTTTTCAAAAGTAATTGATTTGGTGGATGATGATTAACGCTTATTGTCACTATTTACATTATAAAAAGTTAAGGATTTACAAGAATTTTAGATATTTATATTCTACTTTATTTTTTTGACATAATGGAGTGTATATACGAATATGAAACTATTAATAGTATATGTAATGATAATTGTTAACTATACTTTATTCAAAAGCAACAATAGTCTTTTACTTTTCGAATAAACTTACAATAGAATCCCAAATCCCTTTGGAAATTGAAGATAATGTAGTAACTCGATCATCGCTCGACATTCCTTTCTCTGTTAAAGAGGGTTGCTCTTGTTGGATTATTTCATCGCTGATGTTAATTGCAGTATCTATTAGGTTGTTAAACAAATTACTTGGAGAAGAATGAGTCTGAAGATTAAGAAGCAGTTCCTGGTCTTGACAATTTGTTTTTAATAGACTTAAAATTAATCTCTTATATCTGGCCACTGTACGATACGATAACTTTTTATACGGTTTCTGACCATTTCTATGTTGTTTCAACCACTGTTCTTTGTGTTTTTCAATTATTTTGTTCCTCAAAATCTTGTCATTTGGGAATGTTGTGGCTGAATGCGCAAGTTCTGATACTATATCATTTACTACCTCAATATCAACTAATCGAGGTCGGCCTCTTGACTTGTACGTAGGCATTCCTTTAATATACTGCAATCTATAGTATCTGAGAGTTCTTTGGTTTAGATTATGTTCTTCATTCAACTGCTTGGTAGATTTATTATGCAAAATTAGCTGTTGTGCTAAGTACCGCTTTTGATGCCTCTCTAACTGCTGACCTTTCAAATCTGATGGTAGAGTTGACTGAGGCCATGGACACTCAAGTACAAGATTCTCATATATCATATTAAACATTTAATTACTTAATTTACTCAATTAATTTACTCCATTGTTACCATTACTTACTTACATTTCACGTTCAACGGTCGATCCCCAGTGCCAAACTAGAAACGCGTTCTTGCGCAAAAATTTGCCGTTTTATTTTTTCTATTTTCGCACTGTCTACCCAGTGCCAAACTAGAAACGCGTTCTTGCGCAAAAATTTGCCGTAAGTAAAGTATAAGTTAGTTGAGAAGTTTGATGTAATTGTTGGTGTGTGTTAAATGTTAAGAACTTTTATATAATACTTTAAAAGAGTTTCGAAGGGAATGCAGCTCAGAAGAATTACGAGTCATTTTTTTCTGTAAACTAAAACCCTGTTCATGAATCTTCCCTGTTGTATACATAAAGGGAACAAATACACAGCTTCCCGGTACAAATTTGATTTGGATTGTTGTTTGGCTGCAGCTCGTTTATCATGAATATGATGGTCACTTAATTATTGAGTAAACTATAGTTATGATATTATTGTACTTTTGATGTTAATGTTAATGTTCATGTTACTGAAATAATATTTGTTAATGTTTATTGAGTAAATTATTAATTATTACCAAACTAATTTGTATAACTTATTTATTACTTGTTTAAAGATTAAAATTAACATTAACATCTAACATTTCTTACATACACTGTTTTAACACTGACCATTACATGCACAATACAATAATTATTAACTCTCTTAGACCATTTTTAATAAATGCAACCTTGATGGCTCTAAATCAACGAATTTAAATTCATAAAGCATTGCACGATTTTCATCTTCTTCACCACCACCAGCTTCCTCATCTCCGCCAACATAGTTAATGTTGGCGGCAGCAGCAATATACGTGTTCTTACTTATTGGTTGGCCTTTACTATTTAATGCTATGACTGCAATGGGTGATGAGTATATGCAACGCACTGAGATAAATGATCTTGTACAATCATATGTAGAATCTATACCACCCGCAATCAAGGAAGCAAGTCTGGAGTGATGTGGATCGGGGTATTTGCATTCGGGGGATATATTATTGGCCCATTTAACTATCCGACCGCATACAGAAGCAAACAATTCATCGTTCAATATTCCATCATAACATGGACAATTTATTATTTGATAAAATAAATTAAGCTGTCCATAAGAATCCTTTCTGCTGTCTACCAATCGATACTTTACCCAACTAGAGTACATCTTTGGATTTTTCCATTGCGCAATCAAATAGTTTTTTCTATTTAAATGATTGTTGGGAATGAAAATTTGTTGTGAATGGCTTGCATTATCTACAATCAGTGGAGCTTCCTTCTCACAGAATGGCTCGCCTCTGCCATTAAATAAGCATCCGAGAACATATGCGCTTCTATGTTTTCTGAACTTCCATGCATCAAACCAGTTTTGTAAACGCTGGATGTCTGATAGTAGAAAGAACCCTTCAGCTAACATTCGACTTTCCTCCTTCTCGTTATTAATACTTTCGAATAATTTCTGCTCGTCATCTTTTGAAATGAGTATAAATCGTGCTTTTTTGGTTGAAGAATCCTCTATACTTTCATCAAAATTGATTATTTGTGACAATTCATACATGTAATCCAGAAAGTCAACATTCCTTGAAAGTTTTTTTCTTCTGACTTGAAATCGAAAATATCCTTGAATTCTAAAAAGTAAACTTTCTTTCCACAGAATAATTGGCGAATTTTGTCTTTTAAGCTCTAAAATATCCAACAAAACTTCCAAGATGCCAAGCTGTTCGTAGGCAGTGAAAGCATTGAATCCAACGATATCTTGATCATCTGCACTTTTGGCTGTCATTATTGGTTTTGTAAATGTGTCGCTATAAACTAACCGCCCACTACTATACATTAAACACTCAATGCCCAACTTTTGTTTCAAATTTTCCAACTTTTTGGGGTCTCCTAAGGATTCTAATGTAGTTTCCAAAGTCATCGCGTCATATTCAATGGTATTTTCCAATGTAGACTTTTCAAACTTTCCACCTTTCTTGACCCCGATATTTTTTATCTTCGATAATGTTCTCTCCACATATAAAGACCAAAAGTTTCTTAGAGGTCCAGCTTTCTTTATATGTTCCGGAAAGTCTAATAGTTGATGATGAATTATCTTAGAGCTTGTATGTGGAAATACCAATTCATGAAGTGATAGAAACTCAACAATTCTGTTGAATAAATCTTCCAAATCATCATTTGAAAATTGAGTTCTCAATAGCCTTGACATCACATTAGAAAATACTCTCAGATAGGAAATGTATGGTAATGGGTATTTGCATTTTTTATCCGAAAGTAATGCGGTTATCATGAGTTCCATCAAAGCAGTCATAGTGTGTATCTTTGCTTGAGTAGTCAATTTTAATGTACCTGAAAATACTTTTGGTACATGATATTTGTTTACATGGCCTCTTGGTATAAGTAAACAATCAATCCAGTACTCAATTCTTCTCATATCAATTGGCTGTAAAGTGTATAGCGCTCGTAACTTGGGTACTCTCTTCTTTTTGTCTTCTTTTGTCTCATATGAAACATTGCAGTCATTATTGCCTGTCGGCTTTTGTTTTTTTGTCGCTTTTTGCTTGTCCTTAGAGTTTTTATTCCCCGCATCACTACTCTGATAATTATCTTGATTGTTATTGTTGTCATTGCTTTTGCTGTACAAAGACGGATGAAAACCGTACTTCTTGCAATATTTCACAGTTTTCTCGTCAACCCCTTCGTCTCCTCTCAAGATTAGTAAACTTTCAGTACATGCATTCCCTAATGCATGAGCCGGATCAAACATGGATTGCTCTTCACAGTTCAAGTAAGGCAATGCCGCAAACTCTGAAATACCAGTAACACCTTCTACAGCTATCTTTTTCTTCCTTTTTTCATTCAATTCTGCATAAACACAAGCATTCTCTAAGTATCTTTTATTGGTTTTTCTTCTGTATTTTTTCAATCTATAATCACAGTGGTGCGCATAGGAAACCTCAATAAAATCTCGGTAGCTACAAACATCATCATGGAACCAAATGGCGCTTCTTTTCTCGTGAATAATTTCTTTAAGACGCTGCTTGATTTTAGCAAGTCCTTTTGAAGTGGGATCACCATTTCTATCAAAATCAGGTGTTGTATCTGCTGCTTCAATTTCTTCTTCTTTCATTTCTCCTTCGAGCCTTAAGTTGTCTACATCCTCCTCGCTTTCTAAAGTTTTTGCTAAGGTACAATTCGCCCATGGAGGGCTTTCATCGCTTTCTTTATATTTACTTGTGTAAAACAGTTGAGGGCTGAGTTGCTTGGACTGTCCTTTATATCTGAATACATGTTCGATGGGTAGCAAACATCTATGACCGATGTAAACAACACTTCCAGCTCCAACTTTATATTTACCCTCAACTATTTCACAAAATGGACAACCTTCACAACTCTGACTGCACTGAACGTTGAACATCTCTTGTAAGGCAGGTGTATCATAATTGTGATTAATCAGTCTAACTTGCAGAAATATATGACCATTTGAACTTGTATTTAGAAGTACCCCGTCGTTAAGTAAAAGCAATTCTTCAACAAAGCATTTTCGAAAAAAAAATTTGTGCACTTCTTTGCGATTTTCTTTTTCTTTTGCTCCAAATTGTTTTTTCTGTTCTTCTGAAAACGGGTCAACATATATACCTAATGTATGAGTACCAATCCCATTAATTTTTCTCATTGGTGGTGGCATATTTAGAATGCTTATTACCAAAGGGCATACCTTGGCTATCTTCCAATTGAAGTATTTTACACCATCGTATCCACATGACAATAATATATTAACATCTGTGATCTTATTAATTTCTCCGCTTTGTAATCGTTCGGTAAATAAGTTACCTAGCAAGAACGTTTTAAAATTTGCTTTCATCTCATTTATGTGCTTGACAGTTGTGTCAGTAAACATTATATCATGATACATTATGCCTGGCTTTGCATCTTGATCCACATAGTTTATAAGCAATTTAGCTTGAGGAGAATCAAATATTAATTTGAATATAGAAATTAATGGTCTATATTGTAGAATCTTTAAAGGTGTTCGACCCATCAGCGAGTGATTGCATATATTACTACCCAAGTTATGAATTTTCTGACATTGAACACACGGTGTAAATCGTTCAAATTTGCAATTTCTACAATAAGTCTCATTCATATAATCTCCAACGTAAACATGATCTAAATTTGGGCAACAATGAATTAGTATAACATGTTCCTTGAGTACATTGTGCTTTCCGCACAAGTGCGCTTCTGATAATATATTTCCAGCACCTGTTTCTTTCAGAGGCAGTTTTGCATTTGGAAACAATTGATGCAGAAGTTCCAAAGTTGCATGTCTTGATGATCGTTTAATCTTTTGTTTCACAAAATATTGCTGTATTAAATTTGCAGCATCATAAGTACTGAATGGACATCCTCCCCCAACCATGTTAGTTGATGAATTATCCTTTTCATTATCAAAGCAATTAGTTTCTGGCTCTAGTACGATAGTACTCGCAATGTAATGTTTAATCATGTTAAAATTCTTGTATTTTTGATTCACTTTGTCGAAGTACATCTGGTATACTTTATCAGGACATTTTAAAACTGTTCCATCTACCCTTTTTCTAATATCACTTCGTAATTTCAGTATTTCTGTCTCATGAATACTACTATTCTCCTCCTCGTCATCTTCACTTTGAAATCGAAATTCATCATTAATTTCATCATCAATTTCTTCTTTAGTGATACCACCATCAATAGAAGCCAAATTTACACTTGTCTTAGATGCATCTTGCAAAACACTTCCAATTTCCTCAGTGAAACTGGTTACTTGTTCGAGTTTACTATTTCCTATTCTAGAGTTTCTGTTCCCCTTCAGTTGATTACTGCTGCTTGAAGACGATTTATAAACGTTGATAGAACGACTTACAAAAGAGTACATGATAAAGAATAGAGTGAGTAGAATGAATATTTTTATGAAAGCAGAAGGCAAAAAAAGCTGACCGTTGATGTAAGTTTTACACCAGAAAAAGTCTTGTTTCTTGTTTCTTGATATAAATTTGCGAAAAAACTCGATTTTTTATGATTTATCAAAACCTCAAGATTTTGCAATTGATGTAAGCAAAATAGTATAGTTTCTAAATGTAAAAATGATTCTTTGATGCTATTAATTACGATTTATCAAAAACTCAACATTACTAATTGAAATTCAAAAAATCTGCCACTCATTTTCCCTGTCTCTCATTTATTCTTAGAAAGATTATTTATTACATCAACAAAATCATTAAAGAATAACTAGTATCTTTCTGGCTGTCAGCAAGGAACTTTTTCTGTGATGATTTCGAATTCTTTTGGCAATTCGGTAGATTGTCAAGATATTATTGAGGCTTTGCACGCAAAAAGGGTTGTTGAAAAAAAACATGAAAAAGAAGAGGAAGATTCTGAAAACCGAGAAGGTAAATTTGAACTTTCATTTACATGATGTTTTTTCTGTTTATCATTCTACACTACTATATTTGGTTCTCTACAGATTCTTATATCAAAGTAATAAATAGCATTTTTCGCATCATAAGCGACAATTGGATTTTGAGCGCTAATTCATGCGAGGCAGATTTTGTAATTGATTTGTAAGAAATTACTACTATTTTTCTATCCTACTATATTTTACTTTTCTATAAATCATTTGAGTTTAACACATTAACATTTATTTTCTTCTGTCTTTAGAAATCGTTATATTGAAAAGACATTGCTCTGTAAAGGTGCAGCCAAAGAGAAAAAAGTATCTATCGTGGAATTAATCAATGATCCAAACCTAAAATCTGCATATAGTACGTATCTACAACTAGCTTATGCTATACAGACTAAAAAACCAAAACAAAACAAAAATCAATCTATTGATTACAGCAAAGCAAAGAAAATAGGCAATTATGGTCACCGTTTTAAAATTAGAGACTCCTTTTTGAAATTTATCAGGGAACTATGGTTCATGCTAGAACCTCCCGATCCTCTTCGTTTACGAAATGGATCAAATAGTATTGTTACCCAAATAATCAGGCATCATCATATGGAGTTGCAACGTGAACAAGCTGTGGCTATAGCAATAACTGAAATGTCGGAAGCTGTGTATCGAATTGTCTTTTGTAATTGGCTATCATGCGACCCTGAAATTTTGCATGAGAATTTTAAGTATAGCATTATGGAGATCGAGGGAAGAAGTCCAGATTACAACTTCTACGATGCTCTTATTAAAAGTAAAGGTAAGAAAAGTGATGACGATGTATAATATACTGTTGATATTTTGTGTTATTGTAATAGATGTACAAACAATCCTACATAGTTTCCTAAACAAGCGACTCTCAAGAAATGCTTCTTATAAGAAGCGAAACGATATTCACTACGAATCACGAAAAAAGAGAGATTATATTCAACGTAAAACCCAATTAAATCTTATTATTACAATCGAGCCTAATT
>JACCDS010626564.1_pt1 | contig 10202 bp, 8 predicted proteins | sample 7446441 | NCBI WGS metagenome assembly JACCDS01 (sample SAMN15323445, study PRJNA562643) | freshwater metagenome | isolation source: river surface water | place: USA:Blue River Watershed | collected 2017-08-17 | reverse complement strand
TCGTTCTGGATCGAGATGACGATGTCGCGGCCGTCGGCGCAGGTGAAGGCGCCGTAGGGCGCGATGGTCGGGTGGCGCAGGCCGACCCGCTCGGGCGCCTGGCCGCCGTAACGCGTCTGCAAGTAGGGCACGCTCATCAGCTCGGCGGCCGAGCCGAACAGCGAGACCTTGACGGCCGAGCCGCGCCCCGTGCGCTCGCGCTGCATCAGGGCCTGCTGGATGCCGATCAGCGCGTTCATGCCGGCGGTGATGTCGCACAGCGAGACGCCGATGCGGCCGAGCGATTCGACGCCCTGCCCCGGCGCACCGCTGACCGCGACCAGGCCGCTCTCGGCCTGCACGAGCAGGTCGTAGGCCTTCAGGCCGACACGTTCACCATCGTCTCCGTAGCCGCTGATGTCGCAGGTGATCAGGCGCGGATGGCGCTCGCGCAGCGCGGCTGAGCCGATGCCCAGCCGGTCGGTCGCACCGGGCGCGAGGTTCTGGATGAAGACATCGGCCTGCGCCAGCAGGCGTTCGAGCAGGGCCAGGTCGGCGCGGTCCTTGACGTCCAGCGCGATCGATTCCTTGCCCCGGTTGATCCAGACCCAGTAGGACGATTCGCCGTGCACCGCGCGGTCATAGCCACGTGCGAAGTCGCCCTCGCGGCGCTCGATCTTGATGACGCGCGCACCCGCATCGGCCAGCCGGCTGCTGCAGTAGGGCGCGGCCACCGCCTGTTCCAGCGCCACGACGAGGATGCCGTCGAGCGGGCGGGGGCACGGGCTTGGCTCGCTGGAATGGGACGCTGGGCGGCTGGACATGGGCGGGGTACTCCGGGTCTTGGGTCGAGGGTGATTGTGGAAAGCGGCCCGCCCCGGGCGGAATTGCTTTTGCGTGTATCCAGCATTCACCCGCCCGCAACGCGCCCGTTGCGGCGCCGGCAAGGCTGGATACACGACTTTGAAATGGTCAGGCCGCACGGGCTCCGCGACAGTGCGACGCCATGGACGCCGCCGCGTCCGGATGTCATGACCGCCTGCCCCGACAGGCCCACTTTCAAGGATCCCGCATGAGCACGCACGACCTTCTCGCCGGCCGCACCATCATCGTCACGGGCGCCGCCACCGGCATCGGCCAGGCCTTCGCGGTGGGTGCCGCCGCGCAGGGCGCGAACGTCGTCGTGGCCGACATGAACGCGGCCGACGAGACCATCGCGGCGGTGCAGGCCGTTGGCGGCCAGGCGCTGGGCGTGCGGGTCGACGTGGCCGACAACGCGTCGGTGCAGTCGATGGCGCGGGCGGCGGTCGACCGCTTCGGCCGCATCGACGGCCTGGTCAACAACGCGGCCTATTTCCGCGAGGTCAAGCTCACGCCGTTCGAGGACCTGGACCCCGAGCAGTGGGACCGCATCTTCGCGGTCAACGTCAAGGGCGTGTGGCAGTGCTGCAAGGCGGTCATGCCCGCCATGCGCGAGCAGCGCAGCGGCGCGATCGTCAACATCGCCTCGGTCGTCGCGGTGGCTGGCCAGCCGGGCTATCTGCACTACGTCGCGACCAAGGGCGCCGTGCTGTCGATGACCAAGGGGCTGGCCAAGGAATGCGGCGCCCACAACGTGCGCGTCAACGTCATCGCCCCGGGCTTCGTGCTGACCGATGCGACCAAGAACCGCCCGATCGAGTGGCAGCAGAGCTTCCTGAAGGCTCGTGCGATCAGCCGCGAGCAGCGGCCGGACGACCTCGTCGGTACGGCCCTCTACCTGCTGTCGGACCTGTCCGCCTTCGTCAGCGGCCAGACCCTCGTGGTCGACGGCGGCCACATCATGTATTGACCCGACGCACTGACCAGACACACCGACCCGATCGACCCGAATCGACCCCGAGGAGACAACCCCATGACCCAGCTGATCCTGCACCACTACCCGTTCTCGACCTTCTCCGAGAAGGTCCGCGCCGCGCTCGGCTACAAGGGCCTGGCCTATGGCTCGGTCGAGATCGCCGGCCTGCCGCCGCGCCCGTTGCTGAGCCCGCTGACCGGTGGCTACCGGCGCGCGCCGGTGCTGCAGGTCGGCGCCGACATCTACTGCGACACGCAGGTGATCCTGCCGGCGCTGGAGCGTCTGACGCCGACGACGCCCAGCCTCTACCCGGCCGGCAGCGAAGGCGTCGCGCAGGGGCTGGGCTTCGCGTGGGAGCGGCAGATGTGGATCCCGACCATCGGCGTGCTGGTGCACCACATCGGCCAGCACATCCCGCCGGAGTTCCTGAAGGACCGCAAGGAGGGCTACCTGATGATCGACATCAGCCAGGAGGCCATGGCCCCGCAGCTGGCCCAGCACCTGTCCTTCGTGCGGGCCCAGATCGGCTGGCTGGCGCAGGCGCTGGCGAAGCGGCCCTTCCTGTTCGGCGATGCGCCCAGCGCGGCCGACCTGGCCTGCTGGCAGACGATCTTCCTGCTGCGCAAGAACTGCCCGCCAGAGGTCGATGCGCAGATCGGTATCACGGCCGATTCGCCGGTGCGCGCGTGGTACGACCGCATCGTCGGCTACGGCCACGGCCAGCCCGAGACGATGAGCGCCGAACAGGCCTTCGAGATCGCCCGCGCCGCGTCGCCGGCCGCCGTCACCCACCTCGACCCGGACGGCGATCCGGGCGGCCTGAAGGCCGGCTGCCCGGTCGTCGTCACGCCCGACGACAACGCCCGCGTGCCGGTCAGCGGCCGGCTGGTCGCGGCCAGCGCCAGCGAGGTCGTCATCCACCGCCGCGATGCGCAGGCCGGCGACCTGCACATCCATTTCCCGCGACTCGGCTTCGACGTCGTCGCGGCCTGAACACGATCCTGCCCCCGACCCTGACCCTGACCAAACCCCCGAGAGGAGACAAGCCATGAGCACCCAAGAGTCCAACAAGCAGATCTGCCGCGACTACTTCAAGGCCTTCCTGGCCCGCGACACCGCCTGGATGGAACGCCACATCGCCGCCGACTTCGTGCGCCACGACCCGGGCCTGCCCTTCGAGGTGCGCGGCCCGCAAGGCGTGACGCAGCTGCACGACGCGCTGCTGCCGGCGTTCCCCGACATGGAGCTGCCGCTGGAGGACTTCGTCGCCGAGGGCGAGAAGGTGCTGGTGCGCCTGCGCGTCAAGGGCACGCACACCGGCGACTTCGGCGGCATGGCCGCATCGGGCCGCCAGATCGACATCGGCGTGCTGGACCTGTTCCAGATCCGCGACGGCGTGCTGGTCGAACACTGGGCCCTGCTCGACAACCTGGGCATGCTCAAGCAGCTCGGCGCGCTGCCGGCCTGAGGCTCACTCGGCGAGCCACCCCTCTCCTTCCCGACACCTGCGAACCACCGGAGTCGCCCGATGCAACTGCTGGCCAACACCACCTCGCCCTTCGTGCGCATCGCGCGGGTCGCGCTGATCGAGAAGGGCCTGGCCCTCGATCCCGTCATCGTCGACCCCTGGGCCGATGACGCCCGACTGCGCGCGGCCAACGCCGCCACCCGCGTGCCCACGCTGGTGCTGGACGACGGCACGCCGCTGACCGAGGCCATGCTGATCGTGCAGTGGCTGGAGGCGACCCGTCCCGCGCCGGACTGGCCGAGCCTGATCGTGCCGGCAACCGGTGTCGCGGACGTGGCCGGCGTGCTGTCGCGCGCGGGCATCGCGATGGGTGCGATCGAGGCCTCGGTCATCACCATCATCACGCGCAAGGTGACGGCACCGGCGCTGTTTGACGAGACCCCTGTCGGCCTGCGCCGCCGCCGCTCGATGGTCGAGGGCATGCAGCGCCTGGAAGCCCAGGCCGGCGACTTCGCCCGCAGCGGTGCGCCGACGATCGACGTCATCACCGCCGTGACGCTGTACGACTACCAGCAGCTGCGCTACGCCGATCAGCCCTGGCTGCCGGCCACGCCGGGCCTGAAGGCGCTGGCCGAGGCCTGGCGCTCGCGCGAGTCGTTCCGCACGACGATGCCGCATGTCCCGGCCTGATCGCCTCGTGCCACGCACGGTCTGGCGCGTCGCGTCGGCGCTGTGCATCGCGCTGGTCTGCGGTGCCACGACCGCCGCACCGGCCCCGAACGACTGGGTCGACGACCTGCGGCCGATCACCCCATCGGACTGGACCCGCGAGCGCGCCGCCCACCTGCTGGAGCGCACCGGCTTCGGCGCCCTGCCCGACGAGATCGACCGTGCCTACGCGGCCGGCCCGCGCGCGGCCGTGCAGGCGCTCGTGCGGCCGACCGGGCCGGAAGACCCTGCCGTGCCGGCCTTCGTGCCGTCGGGCATTCCGGACGACGGCATCGACCCCTTCCCCGAAACGCGCCCGATCGCCTCGGACACCGCCAAGGCACGCGGCGAGGCGATCGGCGTGCAGGTCAAGCCCTCGGGCAACCGGCCGATCCAGCCGGTGGTCGACAAGTTCTTCTTCTGGCTGCGCGCCAGCGCGCTGGAATGCAACCGCATCGACCACTGGTGGGCCAACCGGATGCTGCTGACGCGCCGGCCGCTGGTCGAGCGCATGGCGCTGTTCTGGCACGGCCACTTCGCCACGCACGAGGACAAGGTGCGCGACCACCGCAAGATGCTGCGCCAGGTCGAGCTGTTCCAGCGGCAGGGGCTGGGCAACTTCCGCGAGCTGCTGATCGCGGTGGCGCAGGACCCGGCGATGCTCGCGTTCCTCGATGCGGGCGTGAACGTCAAGGGCGCCCCCAACGAGAACTTCGCCCGCGAGATCCTGGAGATGTTCACGATGGGCGTGGGCCACTACGGCGAACGCGACATCCGCGAGGCCGCCCGCGCCTTCACCGGCTGGAATACGCGCGGCCTTCAGTTCGTCGTGAATGCCGACCAGCACGATGACGGCGTCAAGACCGTGTTCGGGCAACAGGGCCGTTTCGACGGCGTGCAGGTCATCGACCTGATCCTGGCCCAGCCGCGCACGGCCGAATACGTCGCGGGCCGGCTCTACGCCCACTTCGTGCGGCAGGACCCGTCGCCCGCGTTGCGCCAGCGACTGGGCGCGGTGCTGCGCGAGAACCGCTATGAACTCGCGCCGCTGCTGGAGACGATCTTCCTGTCACGCGACTTCTACAGCGCGGATTCGGTCGGCACGCGCATCAAGGGGCCCGTCGAGCTGGTGGTGTCGACCTACCGCAAGCTCGGCCTGCGCAGCGTGCCGGGCATGCCCGACTTCAACGAGGTGACGCGTGCACTCGGCCAGCACCTGCTGCATCCGCCCACGGTGGCCGGCTGGGCCGAGGGCCGGGCCTGGATCACGCCCGGACTGCTGATCGACCGGGGCAACTTCGTGCGCGACGTGATGTTCCCGGACTTCATGGCCGTGGCCAACGACCGCCAGCCGCTGATCACCGTCGGCCCCGAGGTGCGGGCGGTGCACGAGCGCATCCGCCGGGGCCTGGACATCGCCTCGGCCACCCGGCCCGACAGCAGCGCGGCGATGGGCGAGGCCATGATGTCGGAGGCCACCCGAAGGCTCGATCGCGAAGAGGACTTCAACACCCGCTACGGCAGCTACAAGGGCTGGCAGAAGGCGGTCGAGGTCATCACGCCGATCCCGCGCACGCTGGCCCGCATCGACCTGGCCGGGCTGGTGCGGACCTCCGGCGCGCAGACCAGCGCCGAGGTGGTGGACCTGCTCGCGCAGCGCTTCTTCAGCGTGCCCGTCGAGGCGGCGGACCGCGCGGCCTGGTCGGCCTTCCTGACCGAGCAATGGGGCACCGACCGCGTCGCGCGGGCCAGCACCTACATGGAAGACGGGCTGCGCACGCTGCTGCACGTGATGCTGAGCAGCCCGGATTACCAGTTGCATTGAACCGGTCACATTGAACCCGTTGCCGAGCTACCCCATGACCGAACGAAGCCCCGTCGACCTGAGCTTGCGCCGCGCCTTGCTGGGGGCCGGGCTGGCCCTGCCCTTCGGGTTGGCCCACACGGCCTCCCGGGCCGCCGAGCCACCGCCCGGCCGCATCCTGGTGGTGCTGGAGATGTCCGGCGGCAACGACGGCCTGAACACCGTCGTGCCCTATGCCGACGATCTGTACCACCGGCTGCGGCCACGTCTGGCGATCCGCCCGCAGCGGGTCCTGAAGCTCGATGAGCGGCACGGCCTGCATCCGGCCATGGCCGGCTTCGAGCGGCTCTACAAGGACGGCCAGCTCGCGATCGTTCATGGCTGCGGCTATGAGCAGCCCAGCTTCTCGCACTTCGCGTCGATGGCCTACTGGCACACCGCCGCGCCCAACAGCGGCGAGGACACCGGCTGGATCGGCCGACTGGCCGATGCGCTGCGGCCGGACGGCGCGCCAGGCTACGTCGTCAACATCGGCTCGTCGCAGTCGCTGGCGGTGCGCAGCCGCCGGCAGGTGCCGCTGGTGTTCGACGACCCCGAGCGGTTCGCGCGGCAGGTGCCGTTCGAGTCGCGCGGCGTGATCGACCGCGGCGCGACGGTGGCCGCCGGCGAGGTCAACGCCTCACGCCGCTACCTGCACGACATCGCGGCCAGCGCACGCGCCTCGTCGACGCTGGTGCGCGAGGCCTGCGCGAACTACCGCACCCCGGTCGACTACGGCCTGGTGCCGCTGGACCTGCCCAAGGTCGCGGCGCTGATCGCGGCCGGCTCGTCGACCCGGCTGTATTACGTCGCCTACCGCAACAACGCCTTCGACACGCATGTGCAGCAGCTCGATCCGCACCAGCGGCTGCTGACCTATGTCTCCGACGCGGTGACCGGCTTCCTGCGCGACATGGCCCGCATCGGCCGGGCCGACGATGTCGTGCTGATGGCCTTCTCCGAGTTCGGCCGCCGCGCCAGCGAGAACGCCAACCTCGGCACCGACCACGGCACCGCCGGGCCGATGTTCATCGCCGGCAAGCCGGTGCGCGGCGGGCAGTACGGCGAGCCGCCGGACCTGGCGCGCCGCACCGCCGACGACAACCTCGTGCACACGACCGATTTCCGGCGCGTCTACGCCACCGTGGCGCAAGGCTGGCTGGGCCTGCCCGACACCGGCGCGGTGCTGCGCGGGCGCTTCGAGCCGCTGCCGGTCTTCAGCTGAGGACGCAGCCGCACCCTTCGAGGTGCGACACCAGCACGTCCAGCGGCGACTGCGGCGCGGGCGGCGCGCGGGTGATGAGCTGCATGCGCCGCTGCGCCCACGCGTCACGCAGCGGCAGCACCTGCAGCTGCATGGCCTGCGCGAAGCTGCGCGCGGCGGCCAGCGGCAGGATGCCGATGCCCAGGCCCGCCTCGACCGCGCGGCAGACCGCCTCGAAGCTGCGCACCTGCACCCGCAAGGCCATCGGCCGGACCTGCCGGGCGGCCTGCGCGGTCAACAGCCGGGTCAGCGTGCTGCCGCCTTCCAGGCCGACGAGATCACGCTCCAGCAGGTCGCCGAAGTCGATCGACTCGGCCCCGCCAAGCGGGTCGTCCTGACGCATCACGGCGGCGAGGTGGTCGGGCCGATAGGGCCGGCCGTGCAGGCCCTGCACGTCGCAGCCCTCGACCACCACGCCCAGTTCGGCCTCGCCGCTGCGCACGCGGCGCACGGCCTCGTCGCTCCAGCATTCCTCCAGCACGATGCGCACGTCCTGGTGCCGGCTCTGGAAGCCGGCCACGTCCCCGGGCAGGAACTGCGTCATCGCCGAGGTGTTGCCATGCACCCGCAGCACGGTCTGGCGACCGGCGGCGTAGTTGGCCATTTCCGCGCGCATCTGCTGCATGTTGGCGATGACCTCGCGCGCCAGCCGGAACAGGTGCTCGCCCGCCGGGGTCAGCTGCAGGCCGCGCGAATGGCGCTCGAACAGCGTCGCCTTGAACTGGTGTTCCAGCAGCGACAGCCGCCGGCTCGCGGCCGGCACGGTGATGTGGCAGGCCTCGGCCGCCCGCGTCAGGTTGCGCAGTTCGGCGGCCTGCACGAAGAGCGCGAGCGAGTCGATGTCGGGCAGCATGGTTGGGATTCTCGCGCCGCTTTCGGGATGAAGGTCGGGTGAAGGTCGGGTGAAGGTGGGGACAAGGATTGCGTGGAACGCAAGTCGCCGTTGCCCGTTTTCCAATTCAGTCGGCGCGGGCCTGTCCCTACAGTGCCTCGCATCGACCCGCACCTTCAGGAGAACCCCCATGAAACAGATGTTCATCGCCGGACGCTGGCTCAGCGCCCGCGACGGCCGCACGATCCCCGTCGTCTCGCCGGCCGACGGCGAGGCCTTCGACCAGATCCCGCGCGGCGCAGCCCATGAGGTCGACCTGGCCGTGTCGGCCGCACGCGCCTCGCTGGAAGGCACCTGGGGACGCCTGAACGCGACCGAGCGCGGCCGCATCCTCGTCAAGGTCGGCGAGGCCGTGCTGGCGCATGAGGAAGAACTGGCGCAGATCGAGGCGCGCGACACCGGCAAGCCGATGACGACGGCCCGCAACGACATCCGCGTGCTGGCGCGCTACTTCGAGTTCTACGGCACCGCCGCCGACAAGGTCCACGGCGAGACCATCCCCTTCCTGGCCGGCCACCAGGTCAGCCTGGTGCGCGAGCCGCTGGGCGTCACCGCCCACATCATTCCGTGGAACTACCCGGCGCAGATGCTGGGCCGCACCGTCGCCCCGGCGCTGGCAATGGGCAACGGCGTGGTGCTCAAGCCGGCCGAGGACACCAGCCTGTCGGCCCTGCGCTTCGCCGAGATCGCCAGCGCCGCCGGCCTGCCCGCTGGCGCGCTGAACATCGTCACCGGCCTGGGCGAGGAAGCCGGCGCCGCGCTGGCCGCGCATCCGGGCATCGACTTCATCAGCTTCACCGGCAGCAACGAGGTCGGCACGCTGGTGCAGCAGGCCGCGGCGAAGAACGCGGTGAAGTGCGTGCTCGAGCTCGGCGGCAAGAGCCCGCAGATCGTCTTCGACGACGTCGACGTGGAGCGCGCGGTGCCCATGATCGTGCGCGCCATCATCCAGAACGCCGGCCAGACCTGCACCGCCGGCAGCCGGCTGCTGGTGCAGCGCTCGATCTTCGATGCCTTTGTCGCCCGCGTGGCGCAGGCCTTCGCCCAGGTGCGCGTGGGCACGCCCGAGATGGACCTGGACTGCGGCCCGGTGATGAACCCCGCCCAGCAGCGCCGCGTGCAGCGCTACATCGACCAGGCCCGCGCCGCGGGCATCCCGGTGCTGGCCGAAGGCCGCGTCGCGGCCGATGCGCCGCCCACCGGCCACTACGTCGTGCCCACGCTCTTCGGCCCGGTGCCGCGCGACGCCGCGCTGGCGCGCGAGGAGGTGTTCGGCCCGGTGCTCGCGGCCATGCCCTTCGACGACGAGTCCGATGCGATCCGCCTGGCCAACGGCACCGACTACGGCCTGCTGGCCGCGGTGTGGACCGAGAACGCCGGCCGCCTGCAGCGCGTGGCCAAGGCGGTGAAGGCCGGCCAGGTGTTCATGAACTGCTACGGCGCCGGCGGCGGGGTGGAACTGCCCTTCGGCGGCACCAAGCGCAGCGGCCATGGCCGCGAGAAGGGGCTGCTGGCGCTGGAAGAGGTGAGCAGCACCAAGACCCTGGTGCACTACCACGGCTGAACCGGGATCCGCAGGAGACACCCCATGAACCGACTGCAAGGCAAGACCGCCATCGTCACCGGCGGCGCGGCCGGCTTCGGCGCGGCCATCGTGCGCCGCTACGTGGCCGAGGGCGCGCGGGTCGTGATCGCCGACCTCGCGCAAGACACCGGTCAGGCGCTGGCTGACGAACTCGGCGCCGAGCGCGCCCACTTCGTCGCCTGTGACGTGGCCTCCGGGCCCGCGGTCGCGGCGCTGGTGGCGGCCTGCGTGGCGCGCTTCGGCGCGCCCGACATCGTCGTCAACAACGCCGGCACCACCCACGCCAACCAGCCGATGCTGGCGGTGGACGAGGCGACCTTCGACCGCATGTTCGCGGTCAACGTGAAGTCGATCTTCCACATGGCCCATGCCGTGGTGCCGCTGATGCGCGAGCGCGGCAGCGGCGTCATCCTCAACGTCGGCTCCACCGCGGGCATCCGGCCCCGGCCGGGGCTCACCTGGTACAACGGATCCAAAGGCGCCGTGAACCTGCTGTCGAAGTCGATGGCCGTGGAGCTCGGCCCCGACGGCATCCGCGTCAACGCCATCTGCCCGGTGATGGGCGAGACGGCGCTGCTGGAGAAGTTCATGGGCGTGCCCGACACGCCGGCCAACCGCGCGAAGTT
>JACCDS011096360.1_pt1 | contig 10206 bp, 13 predicted proteins | sample 7446441 | NCBI WGS metagenome assembly JACCDS01 (sample SAMN15323445, study PRJNA562643) | freshwater metagenome | isolation source: river surface water | place: USA:Blue River Watershed | collected 2017-08-17 | reverse complement strand
TCGGTGTTGTACCGAACAGATAACCGACCGCGTGTGTAGCGATAGGTTGTGGAAGGCCGCCTGTGGAAGCTTGAGTTACAAAGACGCCCGGCCGATTCAATGTTGATGCATTGATTCTGATAGGATTGGCCATAAGGAAATGAAGACACTATATCTTTCGCTATTATCTTTAAACAAACGGTGGTTTCCGACTCGTTTATACTACATAGCGTCAAGTTTGTAGAGGTAGAACAACTCGTTCATAAGCCAGTCAGGACACGAGGATGTTCCGCACCGCTTAAATTCCAGTATCTTCATCGACTTTCTCAGTATCTTATTAAAGTCGTTGGTGTCTACGTACCTGGAACTTACCTTGATAAACGACTTTAGTTCCGATCGTTCTTGCTTCAGACAAATCGAACACAGTATGAGGATTAGTTTGAGCTTGTCTGAATCATTCATTCTGTGGATTTTTAATTGAATCTATGGCCTGCTGGTGGATCTGAGTCATGGCCATAAATTTTGTCATAGGAACCTGCTCCATATCAAGTACATTTACAAACGAACCATTTTGGATGCCATAACACGCTCCTAACCAAGTCATCTTCGTCATGTAATTGCACAGGATATGCTCTTTAACTTTGTCAAATATCCCTGATATGATACTCTGTGATAGCGACTGAAATCTCACTTTCTTGCAGCTTAGATGGTCCAGAACGCTAACAACCTCATCGAGTGTTATTACTGAGCCTTGATTATCGCTTTCTTTGTCCTCTTTTGAGAAGAGCTTATCCAGAAATTCCAGATCCGCTCCCGTTATATCTCTGAAGATTAACTCTCTGCCCTTAGTGTCTGTAAGGGTTATGGTGTAGTTGTGATTACGAACTACCGCAAAATCATTCCTGGTACTCAACATCCAACCCTAGGAGCTGATTAATAGCCATGCCAAGAGCTCTAAGTTGCTTAGCCCGCAGTCTCTTAGCGTCCTTGAGTGAAAGCTTTCTGCCACCAGGTTCTGGAGAGTGGAGGATGCAGATGGTCTGCAGTGTGCCCTCTACCTCGGAGATGTTTTTATTGTCGGAGATTTTGCTGATCTCGATCAAGTCGTCCGCCGAAGGTTCCTTCAGGCACAGAAATCTCCCTGGAGCGATCTCCACTGGAATCACTTCAGGTTCACCGAAATCGAAAGTATCATCGTCCAAAGTGGTTGATGCCGCCGAGACCGTGTCTCTGGACATTTTACTTACTGCCATTGTGTTTATGATAAGTACCCTTCTTTAAACCCATTTGTTTAAATTTAAATAAGAGAAGCTTATACGTCATGGCGGTATCCCAGAATCCCTACGAGTCATGGCAGAAACTGCGCCAGAATTCCGATTATAGATCTACAGACACTCAGGCCACGTCACTTGTCAGACAACAACTTTCCCAGGGGGAGTTTCTTACGTCGTCAAACAGAGTGAGTCCTGGACCTGATAGAAATTCAAGGACATCTATGGCGGATAATTCATCTCAGATTCCACATGTCATGGCTCCAGAGGATATGTGGGGGTGGCAGCAATGGGCCCAGGGCAACGCCAGCGTAGGATCACAGACTAATCTAGCAACTGGGCTCAGAGAGCAAAACTCGGTGCAATCTATACCTGGAGGAAGTTACTTACCCTACGGTAGAGTTGGTGGAGCAACGGGCTTCTGTAGCTCGTGCAGAAGGATCAGGTAAATAATCATGGCTTACTCTAGAAGAAAAAAATCCATCGCACCGGAGCATAAAATGGAAGAGAAGAACGACGACACAACTCTGGATACGGAGGAGGTAAAGCTAGAGCTACCTGAAAATCCTATTGTAGAGGAGCCAGTAACCATCCAGGAACCTCCTAGACCAACGGGTAAGATATTTGTCGGAGAGGAGGATAAAAGACTGCTTAAAAAGTTTAACAGTCATATCGTTAAGAAATTAGGTGTTAGCGGTAACAGATCATACAAGATCTAGTATAATAGTTTCTAAAAGGCCGTCTATGAAACCTGAGTTAGTAACCGCTTACATGGATATAGCAGAACGATTCGCTCAGGTCTCCCAGTGTGAAAGATTAAAAGTAGGTGCGATTATCGTCAAAAACGGTTCCATCTTAGCCCACGGATGGAACGGCACTCCGAGCGGATTTAGTACTAATATCTGCGAACTTCCCGACGGGACCACCTCTCCGTTCGTACTTCACGCTGAGCAAAATGTTCTTATAAAGATGGCGAAATCAACTGAATCTATTGAGGGCGCCGAATTATTCTGCACCCACTCCCCGTGTCCAGAATGCTCTAAACTTCTGGCTCAAAGCGGAGTGAGAAAGGTGTACTTTAAGCATAAGTATCGAATCACCGAGGGACTGGATGTACTGAACCAGCTCGGTGTAGATACGGAGCAAGTATCATGACTTTTAACACAGAGGAGGAGAAAACCTCTCTAAAAAATTCCCTACGTAACACAGAGAGTTTAGAGGACACTCTGGAGTGTCTAGAGCACGTACTCCACCACCGCACTCCGTTCGGACTTTACGTTGCTACAGCGGACAGATCCGATTGCACCTGGATCTTCGATCCCGAGACCGTAATACAGATGGTGGGAGGAGAGAAGAGATATACTGACATCTTCAACGAGCTCTTCCCCACCGAGGAGGAAAGGAGAGTAGGTATCGTTTTCTTCGCTCTGCGTAAAGTAGGACCTATAGCCTCTATGAGAGTGGATATAGAGCTTATCGACGAGATAATAAACGAATTATACGAAGAGGTTTAGGCTCTTTAGGCCGGCGATAATCTCGTTGACTTTATCTTGCAGTGCGGCTGTGTAATTTTTCTGGTACAGAGTTCCTGAGGGCACGTCTATAGTCGACGGGGTCACTCTCATCACTGTATTTGGATTAGTAGCGTAATCTATAGACGCTACGGTGAATTCTATCACTCTACCTTCCGCCGTCTCCGCAATGAACGTATCTCCGGCAACAAAATCCGCGCTAAATGTAGTGCCAGAGCCTGTAACCACACCACTGACGATCGTAATTGATCCTGGATAGTAAGCCTGGTTGGTTGGGATAGAGACATTCTGCACAGGAACCGCTGTTACCTGCGGGGTCTCCAGAGACAAGACTCTCGAATCTAACTGCTGGATGCTCACTCCCTGGGTGGTTACAGTGTCGCTGAGAACCTTCTGCTCCAGTGACAACTCCTGGAGTTGCCTTCTCTCGCTATCTATGCTCGCCTGGATATTCTGATCCAGTGTATTAACATCATCCTCTAAGAGCTGAAGAGTGGTCTCTATATTGGAGATGGAGGTAGATACGGACTCAGATAGAGCGGCTTGGGTAGAAGCTACGGCAGTAGTGAATATTCTAAGATCGCGGATCTTGGCGTATGTTCTATCGGCAAATCTAACATTAACAGCACCCAATTCCGTGGTAGGATCCACCACCTCGGCAAGGCTAACGCCGAGTTTTAGTCCGCTTTTAACACCGCTGCCATCCTCGACAAACACGGTGCCTTGAGACGTGAATCCGTCCTGAGAGAGAACCTCTCCAGTCGTGGAGAGCTCCTGTCTGGATACGTTAAGTAGACCACCAGCGTAGTCCTCTATAAACCTGGTTCTTAGATCAGCCATAATAATCTTTAATCAGTTTGTCCTCAAGATTACTCGAGAAGAAGGCGTACATCTGTGGAGGTACCACGGATATAGGGGGTGTGTTGTCCCACAGGACCATCCAGTTATTGCAGAGCAGCAACCGTATCTTAGACGCCACTCTCCTGTTCCTCCAGTCTATAGTCGTCCCTCTCAGATCGAGAATAGTCTCGTAGTCCTTTCTGAACATCGCGAACGACGTGTTCATGGAGGCTGTTTTTACTGGCCTGAAATCTCTCAGGAGACGCTCTTGCGCTACTGACGTAAGCTGACAGTTCTTGGCGAGTAGGGCTTTTATGCTTCCATTCATGCCAAGATTAACTCCATCTAGCGCAGGACAGTTGGAGATATTGAGCACCTCTAGGTTAGGTGTCTCGCGCAGGAACACCGACCTCATATTCAAGTTACCCTCTAAGTTGAGATGTCTCAGGTACTTTCTCTCTAGGTTGAAGTTAGCGTGGACTAACTGATTTTTCTGCAGATTAAGTTTCTCTATTCTAGGGTCTACGATGATATTCTTATTTACATCCGCCCAGTAATCCTCCCATGAGATGATCCCGCTATTAGTAAGCTTGAGTTCTTTGATCAGGCCTGAGTAATTGCTTGCCAATCCTATCTCAAGAAGATAGGAGTCGTTCATCTGCTTGTAGAGAGCAGCCGTGTTTTGCAGGTATATTTGATTAGGATCGAAGAAGTCAGCGTAGTTAAAATTCTGAGGAGCTTTCTTGCCAAACGACAGAGGTTTAACTTCCTTATTAACTTTGAAAAACGAATGCAGTTTTGTCATTACTTCAACCTCCCTCCTGAGAGGGTCTTGGGGCAGAATGGGAGATAGTACTTACCATCGGACGATACGGAGAATTTTTTACACTTCATCAGATTCATGCATTTCTGATAATGGAAAGGTGACTCGAATGTGGCACAACTGAACTCCGTGGACTTTTCTAGGTTAGCTCGAATGAATTCGAGTAGACCGAACTCGGAGTTACCAAATTCGCTTAAACTGTATCCTCCTTTGTCAGGGATCAGGGGTTCCGAAGTTATGCTCGATAGTATGGGCTCTCCTTGGTGCCCAATTGCTGCTACGCTGGGTCCTAGAATATCATAGTAGGATGGCGGATTGTCTCCGCTCGATGTAGGTAGCCTGGTATTCAGAGGTTTGTAATCGGCAAAAGTACCTAATGGCCTGTCAACATAAACTGCGGAGGGTGAAGAGCCTGGTACCGACTGAGTCAAAGTGGGTAGGGGGGCGTAGGTCTCTGGGTACAAGGACTTATTCAGAGGACCGACACACAATTCAGGAGCATCAGCATACAAGTTATCGCAGTCAGTGCCCCCAAATCTTTTGCACGATTCGATTCTATCGAAGGGCTTGACCAGATCGCCTAAAGTGTACAACAGGTCGGGTTCTGTGTCTCTTATAAAATTGGCTCCTAGGGACTGACTGGAGAGCTCCTTAGACACACTTAACTCGTTATAGATCTCCGGCACGGAGTACTTCACAGGATTCGCACTGCGTCCTAGAGGCTTAGGATCCTCAAAAGCGGTTGCTGGCGTGTAGGTTTTTTGTTCAGCCCTAGAGTCGACTATCGCGAGGGATTCATTGCTCTGATCTATGATATTTGTGAGTTTATTCGGCTCTGAGAACTTTATAAATCTACCTATGAGGTTGGATACAGTGCTCGAGGAGGTAACCTGCTGGGTGAAGGCGGAAGTCCCGGCCTGATTAAACAGTACGTTAAACTGCTCAGGAGTGATCGAGTTGCCCACAGGGACCCTATTGGGAAGCCTGGAGTTACCGATTCCTGGGGATTCGATTATAGGCGCATTAGAAGCTATTTCCCTAGAATTAGATGTTTCCTCGTCGGTTATAGCGCTATTTTTTATGATATCGGCGATAACCTCTACGGGCTTGTTCTGAGAGAAGATTAGAGGTTCTACAACACTTGCCGGAGGTGGATTCAGATCGTAGTCGAGGTTAGACTCGAATATCAACTCGATAAGAGCGAGGGTCTCTGTAACTCTATTAAGATTCTGGAGCAGAGTGGGTAGAGTGTAGAAGTTCTCTAGGTACTTGGATTCGAAGTTTGCTAACTGCGGAGAGTTTTTATAGTATCCCAGCTTTATCGCTAAGCCTGTAAGGCTGGCGTATTTCAGGAGTTTGGTAAATGATCCGCCATCAAACCCATCTATCATCTGAGCAAAACTTGTAGCCGATGAGACAGGATTTAGTATTGATATAAGTTCTTTTGGAGTCAGTCCAACGGATTTATCGTACAGGTTACGAATCGTCTCCGAGGAACTTACTCCCCCGAGGTTGTCATTTATAATCTGTGTCCATTGCTTGAGTGCGATAGGAACGGTAGAATTAGCCTGTGAATAGTCTATGTCCAGAGAGGCGAATACGTCGTTGTATTTACCACGGGTCAGTTGCTCAACCACCGGAGAGAGCAGATCTATCTCTTCTGGGGATTTCAGGATGTTCTGCTGTCCAGATTGCAATAGGAACTCGATAGATTCGAGCAATGTCAGGTTGTTCTTGCCTAGAATCCTATTGAACTTGATGAGCTGATTAGGATCTATAGCGTACGTCAGTCCTATGAGCAATCCTACTAGCTTGGGATACTTACTCGTTTGCAAGTAAGTTATTTTGGATTTGTCCTTTTGGGAGATAGACAAGATATTAAGAAGGGAGTCTACGCCGGACTTGGAGTAAAGGAAAGATAGGTACGCATTAACTCCGTCTTGACCTCCGAACTCGTAGATCAATTGCGCTAACTCGTAAGCCTTAAAGAAGGACTTTATGTCGTCCGAATCAGACAGCGGAGCAAATTTCTCCACCAAAGCAGGGAAAGAATCTACCGTGAGCAGTTGATTTATCTCCGAATCCCTAAATCCCAGGGAGGACAGATACTGTATAATACTATTATTATTAGGTTCGAACGAATTAATGGAGATATTAGGGATGAAATTCGAGCTCCCTATGCCGAGCTTTACAAGGTAAAAGCTTACCTCCTCCACTCTATTCGAGATAAGATTAAGCCACTTAAGTATAAAGTCTAGCGATTTACCTGGCAACTTGGTGTAGATAAATGTTCTAGATAACCTAGTGTAACTGTCAAGGAAGTACTTGATGCAACCCGTAAGACCCGCAGGGATCTTGTTATTATTATCGTATATGTAGGATGTCGGTGGAAATACTCGCTGAAGCTCGTCGATCTGTGTTTGCACAGAGCCGAGACCTTCATACGCTACGAGTCTACCACGTGAATCTAAGGAATTAAGTATGGCTCTCAAGCTATCACCCACTCCCAGACATCTGTTAAACAGAGCCTCAAGGGAGTAGAGAAGAAGATCTATTTTGGGTTCTTGGCGATACGAGTTAGGTACGAAAGTGGAGAGATAAGTATCCGCTACGCCATCCTTGAACTGGGTTCTGATAGGATTGTAGAACACCTTATCGCCAGTCTCTAGAAGAGTATCTAACTTCTGCGAGTGGGCAAAAGACTTGAGTTTGCCGAAGCTAGACAGGAAGTTAAGTCCTGGGATCTTAGTCTCCGTAGTCCTAGAGGCGAACAGAAGGTCAAATTGTCCGAAAGTCGACTTGCTGTCGACGATCTCGAACACTGTGCTCGTGTCCCTTCCGAAGGACATTGCTAGCAGGTACTCTGAGAATTGTACGATGTACTCCATGCCTCCAAGCACGGAACTCTCATGACCACCAAAGTAATCCGAGGCAATCTTGAGCTGATTGATGCTATCGAATATGGCTCTGCCTTCTCCACCAAATGTAGATACAAGCAGATCAACATTAGAGACCTTGGAATCCGCAAATTCCGTAATCTTAGAGTCCGAGATTATCTCATTGATATCAAATCCGCTCTCAAGGAAACCGGTATAGTAACCCTGTATCTTCTCGTTGAATACCTTTTTGAAGCTTTTGGATTGGTCGAATAGTCTGGATTTGTACTCGATCCAGTCACTCTCGACAAACTTATTTCGGGCCGGAGACGTAACCCTCGGATTGAGCTTGTACAGCTTATCCTCGTAGATGACCATATCCTGGTAATCCAAAGGTATCCTCTGTTCTTCTGCCCCTATCTCGTTTGCGATCTGATTGTACTTGAGCGGTGAGTAAGAGTTAGCATCCGTGAGCTTGGAAAACTCCTCCCAGTAACGCTCCTTGGGGAACAGTGTATATATCTTGTTTGTGGACCTATCAATCTGCTTTGGCACAAACGAGAACTCCGAGGTGGAGTACTGGTACTCCTCGGGCTGCTGGATTATATCGAGGGCGGACGACGACGAGAAGAAAGTGTAGTCACCGATACTCTCGGAGAGCAGCGTCTCGTAGGACTGTAGCGTTCTTACGAGAGAGGGATCGTAGTTGGGTTGAGCGTTAATGAAATCGTACAGAGCCGCTGAGATCTGCTCGAAGACAAGCCTGGACAGCTCCGTGTTAAAATCAACTCTAAAGAGGGCCTCGAGCATTGTCTGCTTGAGAGGCGCTATTGTAAGCGCATCGTCATTCTCTATGCGCTCTATTATAGAGAGAAAGAGATCCAGGCTTACGCGCTCAAAACTTCTCTTGGAAGCGTCAGAGGTGAACTTGACGTACTTCTTCTCGTAGCGGATAATACCCTCCGCCACGATCCTCTGACCCTGAGCCCTTATCGCTTCTAGCAACGCCGAATTCATATGCCACGCGCACTTTCCTAAACTTTAAACTTTAAGTTTAAAGCTATGGAACAAACATAAGGTTTATGCAATCCAAACTCTCCGTACTGATGCTCAAGGGGAAGAGCGTAGATGAGATGTCCGACATGAATAAGATGTCGGTTCACCTGGAGCAGTTACTGGCTGAGAAGGACGGACTGGATTTTAAAGTTCGCCAAGGACTCACAGATCCGGCCATCAAAAGCGCTCACTTTGTAATCTTTTGCGGATTCGACCCGGGTACACTCTCGGAATTCTTTAAAACCATCTCCGTAATAGATTCCATGGAGGGGGATAAGGACGGACCGATGATCTTCCTGTACGAGGAGCCGGGGCAGTCGATCTGGGAGCACCTTAATTACATTATCAGAAGCGGCGTGGATCTGCGTCGGATCAATCCTAAGATCTATAACAAAATCATCGATTGCTGGTCATATCGTGATATAATTGGAACAATAGATATAGCTTTAAAGCGTCTTGGAACTAGCTCAAACACTGCAAGTAGCGCAGTCGTTACCAAATCTTAGTGTTAGCGGGCTACTCACTAGCCAGCAGGCTCTAGAGGCCATTCTAGCTCACGACAGATGGAAAACCGAGGCCAGATTTGCCCACGAGATTAGACTGGAGGAGCTACGTATCTCGTCCAGAAGAGCGGGAAACGGATCCAACTCTAGGGGCTTAGAGAGCCCCTCTGAAGTCTCGGAGGAGGATAAAAAGTTCAACGAGTTAACGTCTTACGGCGCTTGCTCTGAGAAGCATCTTGGATTGGTATCTAAGACGAAGGTGTGGGAGGGAGCTAACGAGCGCTCCATGAAACTCTTCGAGCAGTGGTACACGCACATCCAGGACAATAACATCATTCCGATCAAAGACCTCAAGGAGGGCAGGATAAAAACGCTGCTTCTCGTATTCCTATGGGCTTCAGGATGTTCTCATAGGGCGGCAAAATGGCCAAATGCTCAGGATATACATCTCGTAGAGACTCTGAAGAAAGATCTAAGAGATCGATTTTCTAAGTTCAGTAAGCACAGTATCGTAGCCGCTTACGAGTCGCTGAAAGTATTCTGGAGGGAGATCAATGACTACGAGCAATGCGCTTTCAGCTCAACGCTTATCGCCGAGATACTTGACGAGGCTTACGAGTACGTAAACCAGAAAACCGTTCAAGAGAGCAGAGTAGATATTAAAAACTCTCCGCTCTTCTCGGAATTCGAGAAGAACTTCCCTCACGTCTCTCTGGAGAGCCTAGAGAGATATTACGTAAAAAATCGCTACAACTTTGTCGCGGGAGGAGTGGGGGCTTTACGAAAAGCCTTCACGACTATCCCACCTGTCGAGCTCGAGCACAAATTCACGTCTGCCGAGTGGCCGAAGAAGTGGCACCAGTACATCGCATCCTACGAACCAAAATGGCAAAAGCAATTGACCACGATACTTCAGGAAACCAAGGAAGCCCAGGAGAAGTGGAAAGAGGAGTAAATATCCTCACCACCGGACACGTTGTTGTAGTTGATGGGGCCGAGGAGCTTATCAAGGAATACGAAGATGGAAACATCACCCGCGATGAGCTTTACGAGCGTATGATGAATCTCGATATAGTTTATATCGACCAGTCTAAGTTTAAAGATTCAAAAGACAATGACTCATAAGAGTAGGTAACAGATGGCTGAGGATCGCTCCGCGGTAAAGCAAATCAAAACGGGGTACTTCGACCGCTACTTTAGCCTCGGAGTGGGGCAAGGTGGCTTGGCGGGTTACAAGGCTGATCCTTACGCCTTTACCTCGACTCCGTATTCCAGCGCTGGTACAATCCTTCCACGCCGCGATGACATCCTCATCGAGGAGGGTGG
>JACCDS011678184.1_pt1 | contig 10208 bp, 9 predicted proteins | sample 7446441 | NCBI WGS metagenome assembly JACCDS01 (sample SAMN15323445, study PRJNA562643) | freshwater metagenome | isolation source: river surface water | place: USA:Blue River Watershed | collected 2017-08-17 | reverse complement strand
GAAATTCTGGATTCGGGCGTGCAGGTGATGGCGCAGCCGCCGGGCAAGAAGAATGCGACGATTCACCTGCTGTCGGGCGGCGAGAAGGCGCTGACCGCAACGGCACTGGTGTTCTCGATCTTCCAGCTGAATCCGGCGCCGTTCTGTCTGCTGGATGAGGTGGATGCGCCGCTGGACGACGCCAACACCGAGCGCTTCTGCAATATGGTCAAGAAGATGTCAGCCTACACGCAGTTCCTTTTCATCTCGCACAACAAGATCGCGATGGAAATGGCGCAGCAGCTGATCGGCGTGACGATGCAGGAACAGGGAGTGTCGCGCATTGTCGCGGTGGACATGGAGTCGGCGTCGAATTTTTCGTCGCAGCAGCAGGCAGCCTGACGAAACCGGCGCCTAGTCCCAATGCAGCGCGGAGCGGATCATTGCCGCGCGCTTCTGGTAATAGGCCTCGTTCTCTTCGGCCTCGCGGGCGCGGGCATGTTCGACCGCCGCGCAGATCAGGTAGTGCTCCTCGGCACGCCTGAACCACCAGTGGCGGGCGCGGCGGATCAGCGGACGCAGGGTCAGCGTGTTCAGGGCGTTCAGTTTGAGTTCCGACGAGTTAGACATCTGGCTTTCTCCCTGGCTGTGTTGTTCGTTGGTTATCGTAATGACAAAGCATTTTGGCTTATTGATGATTGTCAATTTTTAAACTTGGCAATGGCGGAAGGCGGAAGGTTGTAGAGACACTCGCTTCTAAAGCGTGAATTTCGGCGAAACTGACGCTAATCTCCGTTAAAATGTTTCCTTATTGAATATTCTCGATCGAGAGAGCTTCGAATGATTGAGCTTCAGCAAAGCCTGATAGCGATTGGCGGTGTGATCGTCGCTGGCGTGATTGCGTACAACAAATGGCAGGAGTGGCGCGCGAAAAAGTCGGTCGAACAGGCGTTTTCGACCACGCAGGACGACGTGCTGATGGATGCAGGCGCGTCGGCGCATCGGCAGGAGCCGACGCTGTCGCCGTTCGAGGGGCCGGATCTGGTGGCCGGGCATCCCGAATCCGGCGCGATGCATGCGCCTCAGGTATCGCCGGGCCGTTCGACGGTCGAGGGGGATGATGAGGATATTCCTCCGGCTGCGCACCGAGCTCAGGCGGCGTCGCGCCGTTCACCGCTGGATGCCCGCATCGATTGCATCGTTCCCGTCATGCTGGATGCGCCGCTGCGCGGCGAGAAAATATCGCAGGCATTTCAGCAGCTGCATCTGGTCGGCAGCAAGCCGGTAAAAGTGGTCGGGCAAAACGAGGCCGGCGAATGGGAGTCGGTCGCGGTCGGTGGCATTTATGGCGAGCTGCAGGTCGGTGTCCAGATGGCCACGCGCAAAGGCCCGCTCACCGAGCTGGAGTTCTCCGAGCTGGCGTCCCGGCTGGACCGGATGTCTGATGATCTCGGCGCGCGGCCCGAGCTTCCGGACATGGGCGACGCTATCGCGAAAGCGCGCGCGCTGCACCAGCAGTTGAATGAGTTCGATGCGCAGCTGTCCATCAATGTTCGCGCCAGCGCTCAGGCCTGGTCCGTCGCCACGCTGAAGCCGGCTTTGCAGAGGCAGGGCATGGAACTGCGTCCGGACGGCCGACTGGTGATGCCGGACGGCGAGGGTGGCCTGTTGTTCTCGGCCAGCATCAGCGCCAGCGCGACCGCCGAAACCAGCGGACAGATCACGCTGCTGCTGCCGGTGGCGATGGTGGCACCGGACCGCGGCGGCTTCAAGGCGATGACCGCATTCGCCAAGACGCTGGCCAGCCGACTGTCGGGTGCCGTCGTCGATGATGACGGTCAGCCGCTGTCCGATGCCACGCTGGCCGCAATCGCGGATCAGGTGGACGACTTTTATCGCGCGATGGAACAGGCCGGTATCCCGGCCGGCTCGTCACTTGCGCAACGCCTGTTTGCCTGATGGCGCAGCACGACCTGTTCGGCGCTGCGGCGGCCGAACCCGCGCTTGATGACTGGCGCGCCCGCAGCGGCTGGCTGCGCGAAGCGCTGAACCGCCATGCACACGCTTACTACGTACTCGACAACCCGAGCATTCCGGATCCCGAGTATGACGCCCTGTTTCGCGAGCTGCAGCAGCTGGAGGGCGCGCATCCAGAACTGGTGACGCCGGATTCGCCGACGCAGCGCGTCGGCGGCGCGCCGCTGCCGGAATTCGCGCAGGTACGGCATGACGTGCCCATGCTGTCGATTAATAATGGCTTTTCCGACGAGGATATACGCGCCTTCGACCGCCGCGTCAGCGAAGGGCTGGAGTCCTTGCTCGGGGTTGAGTACGGTTGCGAGCTTAAGTTCGACGGCCTTGCAATCAACCTGCGTTATGAGAACGGCTTGCTGGTGCAGGCGGCCACGCGCGGCGATGGTAGCACCGGCGAAGACGTGACCGCGAACATTCGCACCGTTCGCTCGATACCGCTGCGTCTTCGTACGGAACATCCGCCTGCGGTCATTGATGTGCGCGGCGAGGTATTGATGTTCAAAGCTGATTTCGCGCGTCTGAACCAGAGGCAGCGCGATGCGGGCCAAAAGGAATTTGCGAACCCGCGTAACGCAGCGGCCGGCAGCCTGCGGCAACTCGACCCGCGCATCACGGCGCAGCGCAGTCTGCGCTTCTTCGCGTATGGCATCGGCCATCTCGACGGTGCGGAGCTACCCGCGACGCACAGCGGCCTGCTGGACTGGTATCGCACGCTCGGCATTCCGGTCTGTGCGGAACGTGCGGTAGTGACCGGTGCCGATGGCCTGCTGGATTTTTTCAGTCACATCGGTGCAAAGCGTGCGTCGCTGGCCTATGACATCGATGGCGTGGTGTACAAGGTGAACCGCATCGATCAGCAGCGCGCGCTGGGATTCGTGTCGCGCGCGCCGCGCTTCGCGCTGGCGCACAAGTTCCCTGCGGAAGAGGCGACCACGACGGTGCAGGATATTACCGTGCAGGTCGGCCGCACCGGGGCGATTACGCCGGTTGCACGGCTGGCGCCGGTGTTGGTCGGCGGGGTGACCGTGACCAATGCGACGCTGCATAACGAAGACGAAGTCCGGCGCAAGGACGTCCGCATCGGCGACAGCGTAATCGTGCGCCGCGCCGGCGATGTGATTCCGGAAGTCGTTTCCTATGTGCCGGAGCGTCGCCCCGCCGATGCGCGCGAATTCGAGATGCCCGTCGCATGCCCGGTATGCGGCTCGGCGATTGTTCGTGCCGAGGACGAGGCGGTCGCACGTTGCTCCGGTGGCTGGATCAAGTGCGCGGCGCAGCGCAAGGGTGGCCTGCTGCATTTCGTGTCGCGCCGGGCGATGGACATCGAAGGCCTGGGCGAGCAGCTGGTGGAGCAATTGGTCGACCGCGGGCTGGTAACGACGCCGGCAGATTTCTACAAGCTCGGCCTCGCCATGCTGTCCGAGCTGGACCGCATGGCGCAGAAGTCTGCGCAGAACGTGCTCGATGCGCTGGAAAAATCGAAGTCCACAACGCTCGCACGATTCATTTATGCGCTGGGCATTCGTCATGTCGGTGAGTCGACCGCCAAAGCGCTCGCGCGCCATTTCGGCACGCTCGATGCGCTGCTTGCTGCCAGCGAAGAGCAGCTCCTTGACGTTGATGACATCGGCCCGGTGGTCGCGCAATCGATCCTGGGTTTCCTGTCCGACCCGTTGAACCGTGAACTGATCGAACAATTGCGTGCGGCCGGCATCCATTGGGAAGAAGCCGAGCCCGAGCGTCGCGCCAGTCATTTGACCGGCATGACCTTCGTGCTGACCGGCACGCTGCCGACCCTCAGGCGCGACGAGGCGCAGGCAATGATCGAGGCGGCCGGGGGTAAGGTGTCCGGTTCGGTGTCGAAGAAGACCAGCTATGTGGTGGCCGGCGAAGAGGCCGGCAGCAAGCTCGCCAAGGCTGAAGAGCTGGGTGTCGCGATCCTTGACGAGTCAGGATTGATGAAATTACTGGAGAGTTCCGAATGAAACATCAGATCAGGAAAGCCGTGTTCCCGGTTGCCGGTCTTGGCAGCCGTTTTCTGCCGGCGACCAAGGCACAGCCCAAGGAAATGCTGCCCATCGTCGACAAGCCGCTGATCCAGTACGCGGTCGAGGAAGCGGTCGAAGCAGGCATCACCGAGATGATTTTCATCACGGGCCGCAACAAGCGCGCGATCGAGGATCATTTCGACAAGGCCTATGAACTTGAAGCCGAACTCGAGGCGGCCGGCAAGCAGAAGCTGCTGGACATGGTGCGCGATGTGATACCGAAGAATGTGAACTGCATGTACATCCGTCAGCCGCAGGCATTGGGGCTGGGTCATGCGGTGCTGTGCGCGAAGCCTATCGTCGGCAATGACCCGTTCGCGGTGTTGCTGGCGGACGATTTCATGCTGGGCGAGCCGGGCGGCCCGGGCGTGATGGCGCAGATGACTGCGCAGTTCGGACGCGAACAGGCGAGCATTCTTGGTGTACAGGACGTACCGCGCGAGCATACGAAGCAGTACGGCATCGTCAGTACCGAGGCTTTCGGCGAGCGGCTTGAAAAGGTCAAGGGCATCGTCGAAAAGCCGGCGCCGGAAGTCGCACCATCGACGCTGGCCGTGGTCGGCCGCTATGTGCTGACCAACCGGATCTTTTCGTGTCTGGAGAAGATAGGCAAGGGCGCCGGCGGCGAGATACAGCTGACCGACGGTATCGAGGCGCTGATGCAGTACGAGACGGTGCTGGCGTATCGCTACAAAGGGCGTCGCTTCGATTGCGGTTCCAAGCTGGGATATCTGCAGGCCTCGGTCGAGATCGGCATGCAGCATCCGGAGACGAGTGAGGCGTTCTCGGCCTGGCTGGCGCAGCGGGGCTGATATGACCGTTCGCGAGATACTCAGGATGGGCGACCCTCGGCTGTTGCGCTTGGCCAAGCCTGTGGCGGAGTTTGACACCCCCGAGTTGCACGCACTGATCGCCGATATGTTTCACACGATGCATGCTGCCAACGGCGTCGGTCTCGCCGCGCCGCAGATCGGCGTGAACTTGCAGCTCGTCATCTTTGGCTTCAGCAATAACCAGCGCTATCCCGATGCGCCAGCCGTGCCGGAAACCGTGTTGCTCAATCCGGTGCTCAAACCTCTTTCCGACGAGATGGAGGATGGCTGGGAAGGTTGTCTGTCGGTGCCCGGCTTGCGGGGCGTGGTGCCGCGCCATACTAGGCTGCATTACAGCGGATTTGACCCGCTGGGTATGCCGATCCATCGCGATGTCGATGGTTTCCATGCGCGCGTGGTGCAGCATGAGTGTGACCACCTGATCGGTATGCTGTACCCGATGCGCGTGAGGGATTTCTCGCGGTTTGGCTTTACCGAAGTGTTGTTTCCGGGCATGGATCCGGGAGCAGACGATTGATGTTGTGTAAATCCTGTGGATTTCCACAGAAACGCAGATGTAATATTCTTTCAGAAGAAAGGATATCGCCATGCTCGCCGAGATTCCCCGCCATAGCGCTTCCCCTGATCCGGCCGCCGTGCTTGGCAAAGCAGTGACTCGCGCGGCTGACCGGCTTCAGATTTCCCAGCAACTGTTGGCGAAGATACTGGGCCTGAGCCCGGCCACGATTTCCCGCCTGTATGCCGGTAGCTATCAGTTGGATCCGCGCCGCAAGGAATGGGATCTCGCGCTGCTGTTCGTGCGGGTGTTTCGTTCGCTCGATTCCATCGTTGGCGACGAAGCCTCGGCGCGTGCCTGGCTCGCCAGCCATAACCTCGCGCTGAACGCGCGTCCTGTTGATCTGCTGCCGGAAACCGAAGGATTGGTACGTGTCGTTCACTATCTCGACGCGTCGCGCGGTCTCGTCTGAGGCACGCCCCTGGCAGGGGACGGCGTGGCGCATGGTGGAATCGCAGCACATTGCAGCGACAATGAAGCTGGTCGACAGTCGCGACGAGCAAGACCTTCTCGAGTCCTTGCTCGAGGCAGGAAAGCCGGCGGCACCGGCCGAAACCTGCGGCCTTCACTATCTGCTGGCGACGCCTTTCCGCTATCCACCGCTACGGAGCGGATCGCGTTTTCGTGGCTATGCCGATCCGGGTGTTTTTTATGCGGCTGAATCCGTTCGAACCGCGGCCGCCGAACTTGGCTACTGGCGCTGGAAATTTCTTCACGATGCCATCGATCTTGATCGACTCGAACCGGTCGCGCATACGGCGTTCAGCGTGAAGATCGCAACCAGCGCCATCGACTTGCGAAAGACCCCGTTCGATGTCGATGCCGGATATTGGCAGCACCCGTCCGACTATCCGCCGACGCAGGCATTCGGTCGCATTTCCCGCGAGGCCGGCATTGGCGGCATCTTGTATCAGTCGGTGCGAGATCCGGCACCGGCGTGGTGTCTGGCGGTACTGTCGCCATCCGCATTCGCGCGTAAAAGTCCGGAGCGCGGGGCCGAGACCTGGTATCTGGCCGTAAACCGGGCCGAAGTCAGCTGACGCCGCGACCGCCAGTCCATGCAGTTCTCTACGCTGCCCTGGCAACAGGCATTAGCGACAGACTAGAACCTTTCATCGTCGCTCAGATACCGCCACTGCCCAACCGGCAGATTCCCGAGCTTCACATTGCCGATCCGCACCCGCTTCAGACCAATCACTCTCAACCCGACCAGTTCGCACATGCGACGGATTTGCCGCTTCTTGCCTTCACGGAGTATGAAGCGCAACTGGTCATCGTTCTGCCAGCTGACCTTCGCGGGCAGCAGCGCCTTGCCGTCCAGCGACAGGCCATGATTCAGGCGCTTCAGTTCGGCGTCAGGTAGCCTGCCACCTTTCAGATACTTCACCCGCACCAGGTATTCCTTTTCGATACTGGTGTCCTCGCCGATCAGCTGTTTGGCAATGCGCCCGTCCTGCGTCAGCACCAGCAGACCGACCGAATCGATGTCCAGGCGGCCGGCCGGTACGAGACTCTTCAGCTGCGCCGCCGAAAACTGTATCGGTGATGAATCTTCGGCCCAGCGGCTCTCGGGGCGCACCAGCGTGAAGGCCGGCTGATAGCCGTCTTCAGCCTGACCGCTGACAAAGCCCATCGGCTTGTTCAGCAGCACGGTTACGCGTCTGGCCTGCTGCGCTTGTGCCTGCTTTTCTATCGTGACCTTCTGGTGTGGCAGGACCTTGCTGCCGAGCTCGGAAATAATCTGTCCATCGACGCGCACCCAGCCCTTGGCGATCCACTCGTCAGCCTCGCGGCGGGAGCAGAGGCCGAGTTCGGACATGCGTTTGGAGAGGCGTAGGGGTTCGGTCATAGGGGTATGAGTTTAAACGCGCAAGGCGTCGAGCAAATCCGACTCCAGTGCAATTTGCGATCGCGCATTCGACAGCAAAGGTCCGTCAACGAGGAACACGTCTTCCACGCGCTCACCGAGCGTGGTGACCTTCGCCGTATGCACGTTCACCTTGTAACGCGCCAGCACGCTGGCAATCGAATAGAGCAGCCCGGTTCGGTCGCTCGCGGAGATGGACAGCAAATGATACTGGCCACGCTCGTCCGGTTGCAGCTGCACGGTCGGCTTGATCGGAAAGGTGCGCGACATGCGCGACAGCCGCGGCTTCACCGGTACCGGCAGGTCGTTGTCGCCCTGCAGCCAGTTCGACAAATCATGCTCGATCAGCGCGATCAGCTCGCGATAGTTGTCGGCAAACGTGGGTTCACTGACGACGAAAGTGTCCAGCGCATAGCCATTGCGGGTGGTCTGTACCTTCGCATCGAGGATGCTGAAATTCTTTCGGTCGAAGTAGCTGCAGATCAGCGCGAACAGGTCAGGGCGGTCGCGCAGGTAGACGGCCACTTGCAGGCCTTCGCCGATCGGGCCGAGGCGGCAGCGCACGATGGGCTTTGCGCTGTTCATGTGCTCGCACAGCACGCGTGTCTGCCATGCGATCTCGGACGCGTCATGGCGCAGGAAATAGCCGACGTCGAGTGTCTTCCACATGGCTTCATGCACATCGCGTGGCAAGCCGAACAGGCGCAGGGTGGCCAGCGCTTCCTGCTGCCTGTTCTGCAGCTCGCGGTCGGCCGACGGCGCTTCGCCGCCCAGCACGCGCAGGCTCATCCGGTACAGGTCTTCGAGCAGTTTGCCTTTCCAGGCGTTCCAGACTTTCGGGCTGGTGCCGCGGATGTCGGCCACCGTCAGCAGGTACAAGGCCGTCAGGTGGCGTTCGTCTTTCACGGTCTTTACGAAAGCCCGCACGACGTCGGGGTCGGACAGGTCCTGCTTCTGCGCGACCTGAGACATCAGCAGGTGCTGCTCAACGAGGAACACGACCAGCTCGGTGTCTTCCTTCGACAGACCGTGTTCGCGGCAGAAGCGGCGTGCGTCGGATTTGCCCAGTACCGAGTGATCGCCGCCACGGCCTTTCGCTATGTCGTGGAACAGCGCAGCGATGTAGATCAGCCAGGGCTGCGGGAAGTTTGCAATCAGCTGGCTGCAGAAAGGGTATTCGTGCGAATGCTCAGGAATCGCGAAGCGTCGCACATTGCGCACCACCATCAGGATGTGCTGATCGACCGTGTAAACGTGGAAGAGGTCATGCTGCATCTGGCCGATGATGCGGCGAAAATTCGGCAGGTAACGGCCCAGAATCGACAACTGGTTCATCGCGCGCAGCGCGCGCGTGACGCCCTTTGGTGACTGCAGTATCTGCAGGAACAGTGCGCGATTCGCCGGGTCGCGGCGGAAAGTCCCGTCGATATGGAAGCGCGCGTGCCACAGCGCGCGCTGGGTACGCGCGGTCATGCCTTTGAGCTCGCCGTGCCTTTCCATCAGCAGGAAAATCTCCAGCATCGCCGACGGTGTATCGTCGAAGACCCGATCATTGGCGATGTCGATCAGGCCGTTCACTTCATTGAAGCGCTCGTTCATCGGGCGCGAAACACAGTCCTGCGGGAACAGGTGCGCCTCGATGTTCTGCAGCAGAATGCTGTTCAACTGCGTGACCGCTTTCGCTGCCCAGTAGTAGCGCTGCATCAGCACTTCGCTGGCGCGACGGTCGGCGCTGGCCTTGAAGCCGAAGCTGTCCGCGATCGGGCCTTGCACATCGAACACCAGGCGGTCTTCGCGACGCTTTGCGTGCAGGTGGAGCCGGATGCGAATGTCCTTGAAAGCGCGCTCTTTCTCGGCCAGCTGGCGCGCCTCGGTACGCGTGATCATCTGGCTGTCCGCCAGTTCGCGCCAGGAGCTGCCGAGCCCGGCCGCCTTTGCCACCCACAGGATCACCTGCAGGGCGCGCAGTCCGCCCGGGCTTTCCTTGCAGTTCGGCTCCAGGCTGTACGGCGTATTCTCGTATTTCACATGGCGCTGGCGAAGCTCCAGCACCTTGTCCTGGAAGAACGCGCGCGCATCCATGGCCTGTGCATGACGTTGCTGCAGCTCCTGCAGCAGCTGGCCGTTGCCGGCGATCAGGCGCGCTTCGAGCAGGCTGGTCTGCACCGTGATGTCGGACTCGGATTCTTTCAGGCACTCGTCGACCGTGCGTATGCTGTGGCCGATGTCCAGTCCGAGGTCCCAGAGGGTCTGCACCAGCTGCTCAAGCGTGTCGCGCAGCGCGGCGTCAGGCGCTTCCGGCAGCAGGATCAGCAGATCGATGTCAGAGTATGGAAAAAGCTCGCCGCGTCCATAGCCGCCGACGGCGACCAGCGCGGATGTAGGGGGCATGGCAAAGTTTTTCCAAGCCTCGGCCATCACCTGGTCCGTGTGCTGCGCGATACGCCTGAGCAGTCGCTCGGCGCGGTGGTCAAGCGCGTAGTCGGCGACGATCGCTTGCCGGCCTTGTTTCAGCTGCTCGCGGAGTGTGATCGCCAGCGAGGCCATGTCAGGTGACGTTGGCGGCGTTGGTCGGCGTTCCGGCCTGCTGTTGCGTGATGATGGCCGGCGGCGGCGGTGAGCCAGCCGACAGAGTCAGCACTTCGTAGCCGGTTTCGGTCACCAGCACCGTGTGTTCCCACTGCGCCGACAGGCTGCGATCCTTGGTTTTGATGGTCCAGCCGTCATTCATTTCGCGCACTTCGCGGCGCCCGGCATTGATCATCGGTTCGACCGTAAAAATCATCCCGGCGCGCAGTTTTTCCAGCGTGCCCGGCTTGCCATAGTGCAAAACCTGCGGTTCTTCATGGAAAATCTTGCCGATGCCGTGGCCGCAGAATTCGCGTACCACG
>JACCDS011380026.1_pt1 | contig 10209 bp, 11 predicted proteins | sample 7446441 | NCBI WGS metagenome assembly JACCDS01 (sample SAMN15323445, study PRJNA562643) | freshwater metagenome | isolation source: river surface water | place: USA:Blue River Watershed | collected 2017-08-17 | reverse complement strand
GATAGGTCCAGATCGGCTTGCCGGTGGCGCCGTCCAGCGCCCACACCTTGCCGGACGCCGAGGTGTAGTACAGCACGCCGTCAACCGCCAGCGGGAAGGACTGGATGCCGCGCTTGCTGGCGTTGGGCGTGTGGATCCACGCGACGCCGCGCTTGTCGACGTTACCGGTGTTGATCTGGTCGAGTTCGCTGTGGTGATAACCGTCGAACGACTGGTGGTACATCATCCAGTTGTTCGGATCCTTGTTCGCGTTCAGCAGCTTGTCCCAGGTGACCTCTGCGGACACGCTTGCCGATCCCAGCATGGCGATGGCCAGTGCCAGGGCTTTCATTCCAGTTGATGCGCGTTGCTGTTTCATCGTCTCCTCCTTGTTGTTCGGCCTTGTGAGCCTTTTGATGTGATGACTACAGTGCTGCCGGTAACGGCATACATGTTGCGCGGTTCGGCTCAGTTCAGGTCATCGGCGTCTCCTCGGCTTGCGAGTGCAGGGCGCGCGCCCGCCGCGACGGCGCGCTGCGGAAATTCTTGGGGTTGCCGCGAATCGGCGGCTACTGCGGCGGGGCTGCGGAAGGGCGTTCGGGGAGGGGAAGGGCATGGGCTGTCGACGTCGGTTGGTCTGCGTGCGTCGGTCGGATCATGCTGTGCTCCTTCTCCAGATGGGTTGCGCCTAGATTAATTCCTTGCCGTCATCGCGTGAAATATGGAATTCTTATCGATCCATAAGTTCGAACTATTATTTTCGCCGCGAGGCGTCTTGATGCGACCGCGATCGCGCGGGACGAACCTTGTCAGGTAATATTCCGCGCACAGGCGGCGGGACCGAGCGATAAGCCTGGCCTATGAATATCCGGAAAAGGAATGCAGGCCGATGGACATCAAGCAGCTGAAATATTTTCTTGCCACCGTCGACCACGGCAACATGACGCGCGCCGCCGATTCCCTGCATATCGCGCAGCCGGCGCTGAGCCAGCAGATCGCCGGCCTCGAGCGCGACCTGGGCAGCAAGCTGCTCGAGCGCAGCGTCCGCGGCGTGAAGCCCACCGTTGCCGGCGAGGCGCTGTACCGTCATGCGAAAGGCCTGCTGCGCCATGTCGAGGACCTCAAGGGCGCAGTGTCGTTCGAGCGCCTGCATCCGTCGGGTCGGGTGTCGATCGGCGTGTCGGGCGGGGTCGCGCGCCTGCTGCTGGTGCCGTTGCTGGAGGCCTTGCGCTCGTTCCCCGCCATCCTGCCCGAGGTGATCGTGCGGCAGAGCTCCGAGCTGGCCGGGCTGGTCGCGCAGGGCAGCCTCGACATGGCGGTCGCCATCGACGCGCTGCCGCAGCGCGGCATCACGATACAGCCGCTGTTCCGCGAAGAGCTATATGTTGCGCTGCCGCGCTCGGCCAGCCTGCGGCGGGCTTCCGGCATCAGCCTCGAAGAGCTGGCGAAGCTGCCGCTGGTGCTGCCGAGCGCGCCGAACGCGACCCGCACGCGGCTCGACCTCGCCTTCCTGAACGCGAACTTGAATTACCACCTCGTCGCCGAGATCAGCGCGCCGGACCTGCTGATCCGGCTGGTGGAGTCGGGCGATGCCTGCAGCGTGCTGCCGTGGTCGGCCATCCACCGCGAAGTCGCCGAGGAACGCTTGCAGGCTGTTCCCCTGCAGCCGGAGACAATCGCGCGCGAGGTGTCGCTGTGCGAGTCGGAGGACGTGCCGCCGGGCGAAGCGGCCGTGGTGATGCGCCGCATCGTGCTCGAGCTGCTGGAAGTGCTGCAGCGCAGCGGTGAATGGAAAGGCTGTGAGAAGATCGCGGCCGCGCGGCGCTGACGCGGCCGGCGGGCAAGCGATGCCGGAACGACGGCCGCTGGCGCTTGGCACATGGCCGCGCGATGCGGTCCCGTTCGCGTACGATCCGGCCGGTCGCTGCCATGATCACCTTGGGCGACGCAGCGACACTAGCGTGGCTTCACCATCCGGTCACGAACCACTTTTCCATTAACTTTGCGTCCTGAGGCGGTCAATTGCCGTCTACCCTAAGCTGAAGATGTCTCAAACTCTTTTCGATAAATACGGCGGCGTCCCGGTCGTGACGTTGATTGTCCGGGACTTCCATGCGCGACTGATGCGCCGGCCGAATATCCGCCGCTATTTCGCCGACATGCCGGTCGACCGGCTGGTCGACCATCACATCAAGTACGTCTCATACGCGCTTGGCAAGCCCGGCGGCGACTTGCGCGTCGCCGCCTTGCGCGAGCAGCACCTGCCGGCCGGTGTAACGAAGGCGTCATACGACCTCGTGCTGGATCTGATGGCCAGTGTACTGGGCGATAACGGTTTCGCCGACGAAGATATCGCCACGGTGGTCGAACGCATGCAGGGATTGTCGGGCGAGGTCGTCAGCAAGGGGATCTCGAAATAACATTTCGAGAATATCTGCTATGCCTTGTAAGCGATAACCCACCGTTATTGAGAGCCTGTCTCGTCAGGCCGCTGGCTGCGTTGCCAGCACCTTGCCGACCGTGTGTACGGTGTGCGGTGCGGTCGCCTTGCCATCGACGTAACGAGACAGGCTATGAGTGGAATCACCCGGCCATTCCAGGCATCGCAGCCGGACAGCAGTTTTATCTCTGGGTGATTCGCAGATATATGGCCAATACGTTCGCCTGGTCCGAGCGCTACAGCGTGGGGCATGAGCAGCTCGACCGTCAGCACCGGCAGATACTGAACCTGTGCGAACAAGTGCATGCGCTGTCGCCGCTGGATGCGTCGTATTCGGAGCGCATTCACGACATCCTGAATGACATGTGCGCGTACGCTGCGAATCACTTCAAGACGGAAGAGGCGGTGCTGGGTGCGATCAATTACCCGGACCTGGCCGAGCAGAAGCAGGAGCACAAGGATTACTTCGAAGGGCTGACCGCGCTGCTGATGGAGTCGATGTCGAGCGTGCCCACCCCGAAAAAGCTGTCCGCCTTCCTCGAGGACGGGTGGATCGACCACATCCTGATCTCGGACATGCAGTACAAGGTGTTCTTCGACAAAGCCTGACGCCGCGCCGCCGCCCTCCGCCCTCCGCCCTCCCGGCGCTGCCCCCGGCTGCTGCCACGGCACGGACGCGTATCGCCGCGATCCGCTATACCTTGTGGCGGAAACGCCATCATGCATGACGCACTGCCGATCCATCGGCCGTCTGGTACCGCTGCCCGTGCAAACCTACGCTCAATGATCCCGATGCCCGCGGAGGTCCATGATGAAAACCGAAAAGCCGCATTCGTACGTGTTGGCCGGCCGCGATGCGGCCGCTGCGGAAGGCGCTGACCCCGCGGCCTCGCTGCCGGCTGAGCTGTCGGCCTGGCTAATGCTCATGCCGGGCAACGCCACCGAACCGGTGCCGGGTGCCATTGCAGCCAGCGCGAGAGGCGGTGGCGGCGGTGGCGGTGGCGGGGGCGGGGGCGGCACCGACAGCGGCGACAAGCTGTACCAGGCCGGCGCAGCCGACGGCACCGCCGGCTATGACATCACGATCCAGTTTGCCGGTAGCGGCTGGACCAGCGCGATGCGCGAGGGCTTCGTGCAGGCTGCCAATTACCTGACCACGGTGATCACGGCGGATATCGGCGGCGGCGCCATCATCGGCGGCAAGTATGTCGACGACCTGTACATCACGGCGTCGCTGCGCGGCATCGACGGCGACGGCGGCGTGCTGGCGCAGGCCGGCCCCAGCCGCATCTGGAGCAGCAATGAACTGACGGCCACGGGCAGCATGTCCTTCGACCTCGCCGATGCCGGCAGTTTCCTCGCCTTGGGATTGTGGGGCGACATCGTCACGCACGAGATGATGCATGTGCTGGGCTTTGGCTCGCTGTGGAATTACGGCGCGAATCCGCTGGTGGTCGATCAGACGCAGTACGTCGGTGCGGTCGGCCTCGCGGCCTGGCAGGCGGCGACCGGCAGCACGGACAACTTCATCCCGGTCGAGGATACCGGCGGCTCCGGCACCGCCGGCGCGCACTGGGACGAAGCCCTGCTCGGCAATGAACTGATGACGGGCTACATCGACAACACGAACTATCTGTCGAAGTTCAGCGTCGTCTCGCTGGCCGACCTTGGCTATACCGTTGGCTACATCGACTATCCGAATGACAATGTGCTGCTTGCCTGATGCTGCGCGCCGCTACAACAGCAGCGGCAGCCAGGTGAACGCCAGCATCAGCAACAGTCCCGCGACGAACTGCGTCGCGTAGGCACGCGTGCCGCTGGCGACCGCAATGGCGGCTTTGGTCAGTGCATTGGCCGTGAATGCCGCGAGGATCCCGAGCCTGGCGTCGTGCGCCGACAGCACGCCATGACTGGCGAGATTCAGCAACGATGCCGTCGCTGAATGCGTATCGGCCAGTCCCGCTGCCGCCGCACCGGCCAGCGCGCCCCCGGCACCGAACTGTCGGTGCAGGAAGCTCGCCAGCAAGGTCACCAGCAGGATTGCACCCGCCAGCCCGAGGCTCATCTTCAGCGAGAATGCGTGGCCGCCCGGCGGCGGCACAGCGGACGCGGGCGCATCGGTACGCTGCGAGCGCAGCAGCAGTGTGACCTGCGCGCCGATGACCAGCATGCCGGCTATCATCGACGGCAGCAGCGCGGCCAGCAGCGCCGGCGAGACGGCCAACACCAGCAGCGCGAGCTGGATGTAGGTCGATGCACAGGACACGATCGCTGCCGTCACCGGGCCGTCATCGTGCCGCGCCGGCTCGCGCGACAGCTGCGCCATCTGGTAGACCGTCGCCGTGCTGGAGATGAAGCCGCCGGCGAAACCGGTCAGCAGCAGGCCCTGCCGCAGTCCCGGGATGCGCATCGTAATATGGCCCATCGCGCCGATCAGCATCACCAACACGATGAACATCATCACCTGCCGTGGATTGATCGCGTTCATCGGCCCGAGGAAGCGGTCCGGTGCCAGCGGCATCACCACCAGCACGATGGCGCCAAGCACGATCACGTCGCTTAACTCCTGTTCCGTCAGCACCTTTTTCACGAAGCCGTGCAGGACATCGCGTGACAGCAGCAGCGCCGCCAGCGCGATGCCGGCGGCTGCGGCCACCGCCGGTGCGGACACCGCCATCACGCCAAGCACGCAGGTGAGGATCAGTGCGATTTCGGTGGTCAGTCCCGGATCGTCACGCTGGCTGCGGCGGTAGGACTGCAGCGCATGCAGTCCGACCAGCCCGACCACGACGGCCGTCAGCACCGGCGAGGCCAGCAGCTGCGCGACCGCGCCCATCAGTCCGACGATGCTGAAGGTGCGGATGCCCGCGGCGTCGCGGCCGGGGCCGGAGCCCTTGCGCCGTTCGCGCTCGGCACCGATCAGCAGGCCGATGCCGAGGGCGGTGGCAAGGGCGACGGCGGAATCTGCGGGCAGGAGTTCGTGCATGGAAGGTACAGGTGGCTACGCAGGGGATGGATGGTCCATTTTAGCGGGGCATCCCAGAGGGGCTGTTGCCATCCCGGCGATGGGGCATTTCCTGTCGATGATATAGTTTCGCCGTGGAAAACAGGATCAAAAATGCTGCGGCCGGCGTCGAGGCCAACATCGAGCGCTTCATTGCGCTCGACAAGGGCAGCGAGGAAGTCAGCCAGCATCTCGAGGCCTTCGAGCGCGATGAGCCGCCGCTCGCACGCGAGACGACCATCGCTTTCCTGGCCGGCACCGCGCTGGTCGCGCTGCTGGTCGCAGGCGCGACCTGGCTGCTGCTGCGCGATCCTGCGCCGGCCTGGACCGCGCCGCCGGCAGGCGTCGCCGACGAGCAGGCCGCCGAGCCCCGCTGATCCGCAGCGGCTGTCATCAAGGCCTTCGCGTCGTTCGATTTGTTCGAATAATTATATTAAAAAGAATTTAAGCCAGATCGTACGCTTCGCCATGAAAAAGATTGTCCTTGCTGTTGCGCTGTCTGCCGCCGCCGTATCCGCCCGCGCCAACTGGTCGCCGCTGGACGGTTCCCCGGCCGACCCTGCGCTGTACGTGAACCACGAGACAGCCGAGAAGTCGGGTCCGCGCAGGGTGTTGCTGTGGCAGGTGATCGACCACAAGGCCGCGCAGAGCCGCGACGGCAAGGAATTTCGTTCGCAGATGCTGCGTTACGAGTACGATTGCGACAAGTCGATGTTCCGCGAGATGTTCCGCTCGTGGCACAAGGGCGCGATGGCGTCCGGCATGACCGTGTACTGGACCGAAGGCCAGCGGCAGTGGCTGGCGCCCGAACCCGGCAGCCTTGACGAGGTGCTGACGCGCGCCACTTGCGCCGGCATGAAATAAACTTTTTCCGCCGACCCGGCTCGGCACGCGAATCACGTCATGAAACTCTTCCGTATTCCGGGCGCAGCATTGCTGTTGCTCGCGCTGTCTGCGCCGTCCCTTGCTGCCGATGGCGGCGTCCGCAGTACGGCGCCGCGCATCAGCAATGCCGAGCTGTCCGCCTGCGTGGGCGCCAGCCTTGAAACTTATGACGACGGCGCGACGCCGGTCGGCGACGTGGCGCGCACCATCTGGCAGGCTTGCCGCGGAGATGAATCGCAGGCGGTGGCTGACAGCCCGGCCGCGGCCGACATGCTGCACCTGCGCATCCGTGCCATGGTGACCGAGCACCGCAATACCGTGTTCGGCGCGCGTGCTGCCAGGCGCAGCGTGGAAAAGGCCGGCAGCGGCGGCACGGCGCAATGAGCTGCCGCGCCCGCCGCGGTGAGCACGCGTGAACGCCAACCTCTGGTTGCTGGCGGCCGCGCAGGGACTCTTCCTTGCCAATAACGTCACGCTGATCGCCATCAACGGGCTGGTCGGGCTGCGGCTGGCACCGCAGGCTTGGATGGCGACGCTGCCCGTGATGGGCTATGTGGTCGGCAGCGCGCTGTCGACCGGGCTGGTCGCGCGCACGCAATCCCGCTGGGGGCGCAAGGCCTCGTTCCAGGCCGGGCTGCTGGTCGCGCTGGGCGCAAGCCTGCTGAGCGCCTTCGCGGTGTCCGTCGGCAGTTTCTGGTGGCTGGTGGCGGCGACCGTTCTCGCCGGCTTCTATGCGGCGAATGCGCACCTGTATCGTTTTGCCGCGGCCGAATTGTGTGCGCCGGCGCAGCGCGACAAGGCGGTGTCGCTGGTCATGGCCGGCGGCCTGCTCGGCGCCGTGATCGGACCCAACCTCGCCAGCCATTCGCGCAATACGTTCGGCGTGCCCTTTGTCGGAGCCTACCTCGCGCTGGCCTTGCTGGCCGTCCTGTCGATGGCGCTGCTGGCGCGCATCGGCTTTCCGCCGGTGTCGCCGAAGACGGCGCAGGCTTTGCCGGGGCGGACGGTGCGCGAATTGCTGCGCGAGCCGGTTTTCCTTGTGTCGGCCATCGCCGCGGCTGCCAGTTATGGGGTGATGAACCTGCTGATGGCGGCCACGCCGCTGGCGATGGACGCCTGCGGCATGCCGTTCGGCGACGTCGCGTTCGTGCTCGAGTGGCATGTGATCGGCATGTTCGCGCCCGGCTTCGTGACCGGTCACCTGATTCGCCGCTACGGCACCACCCGGGTGATGGCGGCCGGCGTGCTGCTGTTCTTGCTGTGCATCGGGATCGCGCTGTCGGGCGAATCGCTGCATCACTACACGGTCGCGCTGTTCCTGCTGGGCGTCGGCTGGAATTTCCTCTTCACCGGCAGCACCACGCTGTCGCTCGATGCTTACCGTCCGGAAGAGAAGGACCGCGCGCAGGGCGCGCTGAATTTCTTCGTGTTCGCGACCATGGCCGTCAGCTCGTTCGCGTCCGGCGCGCTGGTGGTCGGGCAGGGCTGGCGCTGGCTGAATGTCGGGTCGGTGGTGCCGGTGCTCGCGACCGCCGCTGCACTGGCGTGGCTGGCGCTGCGGCGCGCACGCGGCGCGGCGACGGTGCAATAATCCGGTCGCAGCGGCGCACATGCAGGCAACCGGCAGGGCAGTGGCCGCTTTCGAACAATCCAAGAATGAACCTGAACGCATGACACTGGCTGCCCGTTTGCTGGCGCAGGCCGAGCGCACGCCTGACGCGATCGCCGTGGCTGACGCGCATGGCGCCCACAGCTTCCGCCGCTTTGCCGACCGTGCCGCACGACTGGCGCAGGGACTGCACGAACGCTTCCGGCTGCAGGCCGGCGAACGCGTGCTGCTGCTGATGGAAAACCGCAGCGAATTCCTCGAGATCCTGTTCGCCTGCTGGCAGCGCGGCTATGCGGTGGTGCCGGTGAACTCGCGACTCCATCCGAAGGAAGTGCTGCACATTGCGGCGCATTCCGGTGCGCGCGTGGCGCTCGGCTCTGATCGCTTTCCCGAAGTCGCCGCCGCGCTGCGGTGCTTGCCGGACTGCGTGCCGCTGTCGGTCGATGATCCGGCCTATGCGGCGCTGCTGCAGTCGGCGCCGTCGCCGTTGCTGGCGGTCGGGGGCGACGCGCTCGCCTGGCTGTTCTATACCAGCGGCACGACCGGCCGTCCGAAGGGGGCGATGCTGTCGCACCGCAACCTCGAATTCATGTGCGCCGCTTATGACGCCGACATCGGCCGCGCGGCCGTCGGCGACACGCAGCTGCATGCGGCGCCGCTGTCGCACGGCGCCGGGCTGTATGCGTTGCCGCACCTGTTTGCCGGCGGCCGCCAGCAGGTGCTGGCGCAGTTCGACCCGCTGCAGATGATGGAAGCCATCGCCGCGCACGACGCCTGCAGCTTCTTCGCCGCGCCGACGATGGTGATGCGGCTGGTGAACCATCCGCAGGCGACGCCGGAGCGCTTCGCGCGGCTGAAATGCATCGTCTATGGCGGCGCGCCGATGTACGTGGCCGACCTAGAAAAGGCGCTCGCGCTGGTCGGGCCCAGGCTGTACCAGCTGTACGGGCAGGGCGAGTCGCCGATGACGATCACGGGGCTGGCGCAGTCCCGTCATGACATCGCCGAGCCGCAGCAGCGCCGCCGCGTGCTCGCGTCCTGCGGCCATGCGCGCAGCGGCGTCGAGGTGGCCGTGGTCGGCGACGACGGCCAGCCGCTGCCGGCCGGCGCCATCGGCGAGATCGTCACGCGCAGCCCGGCGTTGATGGCGGGTTACTGGAATGACGAGGCTGCCACGCGTGCGGCGCTGAAGGACGGCTGGCTGTATACCGGCGACCTCGGCGCGCTGGATGCGGACGGCCTGCTGACGCTGCATGACCGCTCGAAGGACATGATCATCAGCGGCGGCAGCAATGTGTATCCGCGCGAGATCGAGGAAGTGCTGCTGCGCGATCCGCGCGTGCTCGAGTGCGCGGTGGTGGGGCGCCCGGATGCGGAGTGGGGCGAGCTGCCGGTGGCGTTCGTGGTGCCCGCGCCCGGCGCATCGATTTCATTTGCCGAGCTCGAGCAGCAGGTGCTCGATCATCTGGCGCGCTTCAAACGGCCGCGCGAATGGCATTTGCTCGACGCGCTGCCGAAGAACCATTATGGCAAGGTGATGAAGACCGAGCTGCGCCAGCGGCTGGCGGGCTGAACCGCTATTGCTGCATGTCGAATCCAGTCCATGAACAAGCACGTATCCGAAACCCCGGCGACCCAATTCCTCGCGCAGCGCAAGATCGCGTTCGACCGCCATCCGTATGACTATGTCGAGCACGGCGGCACCGGCGAATCGGCGCGCCAGCTCGGCGTCGACGAACATCATGTGGTGAAGACCCTGGTGATGCGCGACGAGCAGAAGAAGCCGCTGATCATCCTGATGCACGGCGACCGCAAGGTGTCGACGAAGAACCTCGCGCGCCAGGTCGGCTGCAAGTCGGTCGAGCCCTGCGACCCGGACGAAGCGACCCGCCACACCGGCTACCTGATCGGCGGCACGTCGCCGTTCGGCACGCGCAAGCGCCTGCCGGTTTTCGTCGAGTCATCGATCCTGCAGCTGCCGCGCATTTACATCAACGGCGGTCGGCGCGGCTTTCTGGTCAGCCTCGATCCGCAACAGCTGACGACGTTGTTGGCGGCGAAACCGGTCGAGTGTGCGCTGTGACGCAATGAGTCGCGGATAAAAAAAGCCACACGCTTGCGCGTGCGGCCTTGTCCTGCAACGTCAGGGATTACAGCCGCTCGAAAATCGCGGCGATGCCCTGGCCGCCGCCGATGCACATCGTCACCAGACCATAACGCTTGCCGGTGCGGATCAGCTCGTACAGGCATTTCACCGTGATGATGGCGCCGCTCGCGCCCAGCGGATGGCCG
>JACCDS010408032.1_pt1 | contig 10210 bp, 13 predicted proteins | sample 7446441 | NCBI WGS metagenome assembly JACCDS01 (sample SAMN15323445, study PRJNA562643) | freshwater metagenome | isolation source: river surface water | place: USA:Blue River Watershed | collected 2017-08-17 | reverse complement strand
TCATGCCTCAGTTGCTCCTCATCGTCGAACCCCTCGGCCAGCGCGCCGAGCGGGGCGTGGTTGCCGGCGAAGCCACCTACCGCCGCATGCTGGATTTCGCGGCCGAGCTGCAGGCCGAGGGCCTGCTGCTGGGCGTGAACTCGCTGGGCTCGGCCGCCCGCCGCGTCTCGCGGCGCGATGGGCAAGCGCAGGTGCTGGACGGCCCGTTTGCCGAGGCCAAGGAGATGGTGGGCGGCTACTTCCTGCTCGACACCGAGGACCCGGCCGTCGCCCTGGCCTGGGCCGAACGCTGCCCGGCCGCGGAATGGGCAACGGTGGAAATTCGCGGCGTGGGGCCTTGCTACACCTGAGCGCCCTGCCCTCGGCTGGCCGGCTGACCTGGTAGTTACCCGGAGTCTGTCGAAACCCCAGCGCATGGATCGTCGTGGACATGCAGGCAGCCGATGCGCTGCGCCCCACGCAGGAGAGGTCCCACATGCGATTCATGATCCAGGTCCGCGCTACCGCCGTCAGTGAGCGGGGCGAGCCGCCCGGCCCCGAGTACACGCCACTGTTCGAGGCCATGGGCGCGTTCCACAACGAAATGGCGCGCGCCGGCGTGCTGCTGGACGGTGCCGGCCTGCGCCCCAGCCGTGATGGCTGGCGCCAGCGCTACGCCGCCGATGGCAGCCGCGAGGTCGTCGACGGGCCGTTCGCCGAGACCAAGGAACTCATCGCCGGCTACACGCTGATCCAGGTGCGCTCGCAGGACGAGGCGCAGGCCTGGGCCAGCCGCTTCCCCATGCCCTTCGTCGGCATTCCCTGCGAGATCGAGGTGCGCCGCCTGTACGAGGACGCGGACTTTGCGCCCGGCGGCGACATGGCCTTGCGCACCCACCGAGCGGAGGCATCATGAGCATCGTTTCCTACGTCTTCATCGCGCTGGGCCTGGCCCTGCTCGCCTTGCTGGGCTATGCCGCCAGCCGGCCCGACGAGTTCCGCGTCGAGCGCCGGCTGCGCGTGGCCGCACCGGCCGCCACGCTGTGGCCGCTGGTCAGCGAGCTGCGGCCGTTCAGCCGCTGGAACCCCTACGAGCGCAAGGACCCGCTGATGAAAGGAGCCTACAGCGGTGCCGAGCGCGGCGTGGGTTCGCGTTACGACTGGGACAGCCAGGTGGTGGGGGCCGGCAGCCTGGAGATCGTCGACCAGCAGCCGGGCCAGGCGGTGCGGCTGAAGCTGGATTTCATCAAGCCCTTCGAGGCGCACAACATGGCCGAGTTTGCGCTGCAGCCGCTGGCAGACGGCGCCACCGAGGTGCGCTGGCGCATGCACGGCCCGGCCACCTTCCTGAGCAAGCTGATGGGCGTGTTCATCGACATGGACCGAATGGTGGGCCGCGACTTCGAGGCCGGCCTGCAGAACCTGCGCGAGCTGGCCGAAGGCGGCGCGGGAGCGGCGCCATGAAAGACCTGCAGTTCGGCATCGACATCGCCGCGCCCGTTGCGCGCGTGTGGGACTGCATGTTCGACGACACCGCCTACCGCGACTGGACGCGCGCGTTCGCCGAGGGCTCGTACTTCGAGGGGCGCTGGGAGGCCGGCCAGCGCCTGCGCTTCCTGGACGCCGCCGGCTTCGGCATGGAAGCCATCGTGGACGAGCGACGGCCGCTCGAACGGCTCTCGCTGCGGCTGGTGGGCGAGATCCAGCAGGGGCGCCCGGTGGCCGGCAGCCCGCTGCACACTCAGCCGGCGCACGAGCGCTACGAGTTCAGCACCAATGCCGACGGCAGCACGCGGCTGGCCGTCCACCTGCAGAGCTGGAACGACGGCTTCCAGGCCTTCCTCAACGACAGCTGGCCCCGCGCGCTGCAGCGCCTGAAGGTGCTGGCCGAGTCTTCCCACTGAAAGGAACCGAAGTGAACCCCTCGCCCGGTCTCGCCCCGGCTGAACGCCGGCAAGCCCAGTCGGTCCCCCCCGGGGACGGCGATGCTTGCGGCGTTGAGCCGCAAGCACATCGCCCAACGGGCCGGCTTGGGGCGGCCCGGCGCTCGGCCCGAAAACACTTTTATGCGTCGCGCATGGTGCGCTGCGCCATGGAGAACTGACATGCAGATCAAGGTGACCAGCGTGATGGTCGACGACCAGGAGAAGGCGCTGGCCTTCTACACGGGCAAGCTCGGCTTCCGGAAGATGGCCGACATCCAGATGGGCCCCAGCTACCGCTGGCTGACGGTGGTGTCGCCAGAGGGGATAGCCGGCGTCGAGCTGTCGCTGGACCCGATGATGCTGGAGGCCTCACGCGTCTACCAGAAGGCCTTGTACGACGCCGGCATGCCGCTCAATGCCTTCGTCACGACCGACGTCGAGGCCGAGGCGCGCAAGCTGCGCGAACGCGGCGTCGTCGTGCGTGGCGAGCCGGTGGACATGGGGCCCATCAAGGCCGTCATGTTCGAGGACGGCTGCGGCAACCTGATCCATCTCGTTCAACCCCTGTGAGGTCGATGACCATGCACCAGCAGATCTACGTCAACCTGCCCGTCAAGGACCTGGCCGCCAGCCGCGCCTTCTTCGAGGCGGTGGGCTACCGCTTCAACCCGCAGTTCACCAACGACAAGGGCGCCGGCATGGAGCTGGGCAACCATCTGTACGCCATGCTGCTGGCCCAGGATTTCGCCCGCACCTTCACCGACAAGGAGTTCCCCGACCCGAAGCGCGCCACCACCGGCTGGGTGTGCCTGAGCTGCGACAGCCGCGAGCAGGTGGACGCACTGGTGGCCAAGGCCCGCGCCGCAGGCGGCCACGTGCCCGGCGAACCGCAAGACCATGGCTTCATGTACGGCCATGGCTTCGAGGACCTGGACGGCCACCACTGGGAGCTGGTCCACATGTCCGGCATGCCGCAGGGATGACGCCTCTCGTCCAGCCGCGCCGCGTTGAGCCGCGCGCCCATCGCCATGACGGGTCGGCTTGGGAGGGGCCCCGCGCTCGGCCCGTGTTTTGGGCTCACCGGGTCAAGGCGTCGTGAGCCATGCCGAACTCGCCGCTGCGGTCTGGCGCATCGAGCGCAGCCGCCTCGTGGGCGCCGCCGCCAAGCTGCTGCGCGACCTCGACGACGCCGAGGACTGCGCGCAGGACGCACTCATGGCGGCGCTGGACGCCTGGCCGCACGACGGCCAGCCCGCCAACCCCGCCGCGTGGCTGATGACCGTCACGCGCAACAAGGCCCTGGACCGGCTGCGCCGCCGCGCCATGCTGGAGCGCGAGCACGAGCACCTGGCGGCCGACGACGAGGCGGCCGGCGCGCATGTCGTGCCGGATTTCGTCGACCACCTCGACGCCGCGCGCGACCAGGCCGAGATCGGCGACGAGCTGCTGCGGCTGATCTTCATCGCCTGCCACCCGGTGCTGCCGCGCGAGGCCCAGGTGGCGCTGACGCTGCGTCTGCTGGGCGGACTGGAGACGGCCGAGATCGCCCGCGCGCACCTCTTGCCCGAGGCCACGGTGGCGCAGCGCATCGTGCGTGCGAAGAAGGCGCTGGCGGGCCAGGCCTTCGAGCTGCCCGGCGCGGCCGAGCGCGGCGAGCGGCTGGGGGCCGTGCTGGCGGTCGTCTACCTCATCTTCAACGAGGGCCACAGCGCCGGCAGCGGCGCTGCCCTGCTGCGGCCCGCGCTGTGCGACGAGGCACTGCGCCTGGCCCGGCAACTGCAGCACCTGCTACCGGGTGACGCCGAGGTGCACGGCCTGGCCGCGCTGCTGGAGATCCAGGCCTCACGCCTGCCCGCGCGGCTGGATGCGCAGGGCCGCCCGGTGCTGCTGCCCGACCAGGACCGCAGCCGCTGGGACCACCTGCTGATCCAGCGCGGGCTCGCGGCGCTGGCGCGCGCGCTGGCGCTGGGCGAGCCGGGCCCCTACACGCTGCAGGCCAGCATCGCCGCCTGCCATGCGCGGGCCGCCCGCGCGGAAGACACCGACTGGCCGGCCATCGTGGCCGGCTACGACCGGCTGCTCGCGCTGAACCCGTCACCCGTCATCGCGCTGAACCGGGCCGTCGCCATCAGCCACGCGCGCGGGCCCGCAGCCGCGCTGCCACTGCTGCAGGCCTTGGCGGCCGAGCCGCAGCTCGAACGCTATCCCTTCCTGGCCGGTGCGCTGGGCGACGTGCTGGAGCGCCTGGGCCGCGTGACGGAGGCGCGCGACGCCTACCTGCGGGCGGCCGAGCTCACCGACAACGACGCGCAGCGCACGCTGCTGATGGCGCGGGCCACGCGCCTGGCCAGTTGATCCACGTTTTTGCCGGAGACGCACGATGAATGTTCCCGACCGAGCGGTGCAGGAAGTCCGGGCCACTCACGCCGCCTGGATCGCCGCCGTCAACGCGGGCGAACTGGCGCAGCTGATGAGCCTGATGAGCGATGACGTCGTGCTGATCAATCCCGATCAGCCGCCCATCGGCCGCGAAGGCTTCCCGGCCCAGTTCGCCGGCGCCCACCGCCAGTTCGAGCTGCATTGCAGCAGCGACCCGCTGAGCATCACCGTCGCCGGCGACGTGGCCTACACCTGTGCCCGCGACGAGCTGCGGCTGACGCCTCGAGCCGGCGGCGCGAGCGTCCAGCTGGCCGGCCACCGCCTCACCGTCTACCGCCGCGACGCGGATGGCCGGTGGCGCCTGGCCCGCGACGCGCACACGCTGGCGCCGGTGCCCGACTGACGCGCGGCGGCGGCCCGCGAGCGGCGTGGGAAGATGCCCCGCTGCCCGATGTCCAAGCTGCCCGCCGATCCCGTCTCCCCCGCTGCCGATGCCATCACGTCCTGGGCCGGCCACACGGCACGCTCGCGCGGTTTTTTTCAGGTGCTGGTGGCGCTGACCGCCGCGGGCGTGGCCACCTTCGCGCAGTTGTACGCGCCGCAGGGCGTGCTGCCGCGCATCGCCGAGAGCCTGCATGTGCGCGCCGATCAGGCGGCGCTGATGATCTCGGTGGCCACGATCGGCCTGGCGGTGGGCGTGCTGCCGTGGTCCTGGCTGTCCGACCGTTTCGGCCGGACCTGGGCCATGAAGGCGTCGCTCATGCTGGCCACGTTGCTGGGGCTGGCCAGCACCGCAGCCCCCAGCCTCGAGCTCATCCTGCTGCTGCGCGCACTGCAAGGCCTGGCACTGGGCGGCCTGCCGGCGGCCGCCATCACCTACCTCAACGAGGAGGTGCATCCGCACAGCACCCCGATGGCCGCGGCCATGTATGTCTCCGGCACCACGCTGGGCGGTCTGCTGGGCCGCGTGGTGGCGGTGCCCGTGGCCGACGCCTGGGGCTGGCGGGCCGCCCTGCTGTGCGTGACGCTGATCGCAACCCTGGGCACGGCGGTGTTCGTCGTCATGGTGCCCCCTGCCCGCGGCTACAGGCGCGGGGGTGCGCACCACCTGCCGGTGCTGCGCGCGGTGGCCGCCTCGCTGCGCCGGCCCGACCTGCTGGTGCTGTTCCTGCAGGGCTTTTTGCTGATGGGCGGGCTGGTCACCATCTACAACTACATGACCTTCCACCTGGAGGGGCCGCCGTTCCTGCTGGCACCCCGGGCGGTGGCGCTGCTGCTGTTCTCGTACCTGGCCGGCACGGGGTCGGCCAGCCTGGCGGGTTGGCTCGCCAGGCGGCTGGGGCGGTTGAAGGTGCTGTGCGGTGCCATCGCCTTGCAGATGACGGGCGGCGCGCTGCTGTTGAGCCTGCACACGGCCGTGTTCATCGTCGGCCTGGTGCTGTTCACGGCCGGCTTCTTCGCGGCGCACGCCATCGCCGCAGGCTGGGTGGGCTACCGGGCCACGGTGGGGCGCTCGCAGGCGGCGTCGCTGTACAACCTGTTCTATTACGCCGGCTCCAGCTTCTTCGGCTGGGCCTGCGGGCTGGTCTATGTGTTTGCCGGCTGGCCGGCCACGGTGGCCGCCGTGCTGGCGATGGCGGCGCTGGCGGGCGGGCTGGCGGTGTGGCAGCTCAAGGGCGAACGCTGACGCCGCTCGCTCACGCGAGCTTGCTGTCTTCGCTCTTGGCGTCTTCCATCGCCTCGGGCTCCAGTTCCTCGGCGGCGCGGTTCATGCGGATGAACACGCCCCAGCCCACCAGCAGCAGGCCCACCGACGCCACCAGCGCCGCGGCACGCAGCAGCCCGGCTTCGTCGGCGTGGGCGCTGCGGAACGTGGCCACCAGGCTTTCGATGGCCAGCGCCACGACGATGACGACCAGGAAGCGCGAGAGGAAGCGCCGCACGCGCGTCGGCCCGCTGACGTGGGCGTCGCGCACCACCTCTTCCTCGAGGATGGTCTGCGCGATCTGGAGCGCCACCACGGCGGCGGCCAGCACGCCCATGGCCTCGATGATGTGCTGGGCCGCCGTGCGGTCCAGGTCGACGCCGAACGCCATGAAGCCCAGCCGGCAGGCGATGCCCAGCAGCACCAGGGCCGCCAGCGCGAAGAGCACGGCGGTCAGCGCGTGGACGGCAGAGAGGGCTCGCAGCAGTGATTTCATGCTGCGATGGTGATGGGCGCGTGGTGTGGGCGCCGTCAGCGCGCATGCCGCCTGGCCGTCGGGCGCGGCCGACGCCGTCAGCGCCGCAGCAGCGCCTTGGCCGCGTCGACACGCAACGCCAGCGGGGCCGTCTCGTCGTTCAACACGCGCTGCAGGAACTGGCGCGGGTCCAGGTCAGCCGTCGCCTCGGCGGGCCGGCCGGCCGGCGCTTCGGCCGGTTGCGCGGCCGCCAAGGGTTCGGCAACGGGCGGCAGGCGCCGCAGCGCGGCGTCGAAGGCCGCCGGCTTGATGCTCTGCAGCCCGGCGAGCAGGTCGGCCTGCCCCTCGGCGCCGGGCGCGATGTCCAGCCATGGCGTGTCGACGAACACGGGCGCCAGGTCGGGCGCGACGAAGGCGGACCACTGCTCCAGGCCCGGCTGCTGTGCCGGCACGGCGGGAAGCGGGCTGGCCACGCCGCCCGTCGACGGTGTCGTACGCAGCCGCGTGGGCGCGACGCCGGGCAGGTAGTGCGCGCACAGCCGCGCGAGAAACGAGGCGGCCTCGGCCGGCGGCACGGGCTGCTGCAGCGAGAACCACAGCTGCATGCCGTCGAGGCCCGACACGGCAATGGCCGGCGCGGGCAGTTGCAGGTCGGCCTGCACGCCGCGCCACACGCGGCCCAGCGCCTCCCAGTCGGCGGGCCGCCCGAGTTCCAGCACCAGGCCCCGCACGCCCGCGCTGCCGGCGGCGCCCGGCACGGGCAGGGGGTAGAGGCGTTGCAGTTCGGCGTCGAGTCGGGTCATGGGCATGCGGGGTGGAGGGAGAGATTGCGGCTCAAGCCTGCCAGACACCGTAGCCGGCCTCGCGCAGGCCGATGGCCAGCTCCACTTCCATGTCGCGGGCGGCTTCGTAGGGCATGGGGTTGTAGACCTCGTAGAGCTCGGGCACCAGCCGCACGCCGTACTTCAGCACGAAGCGGTTCGCCTGGACACCGGCCATGTGGCGGTCGAAGCGCAGATCCGGGTCCAGCCCCGTCATGCCGACGTAGAGGCAGGGCTTGGTGATGTCGTGGTCCGGGTTGGCCCGGCGGAAGGCGGGCTCGTTCCAGACCTGCGGCGACAGCAGCACGACGTAGACGTGGTGATGGTCCGCGCGTGGCCGCCGCGCCATGGGCTATGGATGCGTGTCCACCCGCAGCACGGGGTAGAGGTTGAAGCGGTCGTCCCAGCTCGGGTGGCGGCGGTGGAAGAAGGCCAGCCGCTGCTCCGCGCTGGCGGCAAAGGCCGGGTCGTCGCGCAGCCGGGCCTGGAACTCGGCGGCCAGCGCCGGGCTGGGGGCCAGTTGCTCGCGGGCCACCTGCTCGGCAACGTAGGGCTCCATGTATTCCTTCTGCTCGAAGGCGGCGTCGAAGCGGCCCCAGGCGGCCAGCGCATCGGGCGCGTCGGGCTCCAGCAGGTTCATGACGAGCCGGGCCAGCGGCTGGGCCAGCGGCACGAAGAGGCTGCCGGCAGGCACGCTGCGGGTTTCGGGCGCCCAGGCGCCCGTGAGGTCCACCCGTGGGCGGCCCTCGATGCTCGCGGCACTGCGCTTCACGGCCGTCGCGCGGAAGGCCTGCACGGCCAGTGCGTCACGGCCCTCGGCCAGGCGCTCGAAGCGGATGCCGTGCTGCGCCAGCTTCTCGCCCACCCAACCGGCGTGTTCGGCCGGCACCAGGTAGCCGGCACGCGGCGCCGGGCGGATGTGGTCGGGCACGATGCGGTCGCGCAGCGGCAGCTGCCACACCTCGGGGCGGGTCTCGTCATAGCGCGTCATCAGCGCGCCGGAGATGTCGCTGGGCGTGCGGGTGTAGGCGTAGCCGAGGAAGTCGATCGTGCGCGCGTCGTCCAGCGTGCGCCAGGCCAGCGGCAGCTCGGTCAGGCGGGCGGCGCGGGCATCGGCCTCGCGGGCCTGTGCCAGCCAGGTGCGGCCATGCGTGCCGACGAGCGCCAGCACGGCGTCGACCGTCTGGCGCGTCTGGCGCACGCGGTAGGGATAAGGGCGCCAGGAATGCGTCTCCACCAGCATGCCCAGCCGGTTGCGCAGCACGAAGTAGCCCGTGGAGAAGCGCGGCGGCGAGACGCTGTCGCGGAAGCCGCTGGCCGGGTTGTCCATCTCGACGAAGGACGGGTAGAACGGCAGCGGCAGGCCGCCCTGGCTGCGCAGCCGCTCGATGACGCCGTCACGCCAGGCCCGGCCGGCGTCGCGCAGCGCCTCGTCGCCCGACTGCACCGGCTCCACCATGACGGCGATGTCGTGCTGGAACTGCGCGCCGTCGGTGGTGTGCAGGTCCACCGCCACCAGCGGGTCCCAGGCGTTCACCAAGGCCAGCATGGCCTGCATCTCGGGCGCGTCGGCCTTGGCGTAGTCGCGGTTGAGGTTGAGGTTCTGGGCGGTGGTGCGCCAGCCCATCTGCTCGGGCCCGCGCTGGTTGGGCCGGTTCCAGGCGCCGAAGCGCTCGTGGCCGTCGACGTTGAACACCGGCACGAACACCAGCACCTGGTGACGCAGCGCGCCGGGCCGCGCGAGCTGCTCGCGCAGCGCGAGGAAGCCGGCGTCCTTGCCCTCGATCTCGCCGGCATGGATGCCGCCCTGGATGAGCGTGACCGGCAGCCCGGCGCGGTGCGCGGCCTCGGGCGTCAGCGCGCCGGACTGGCTGGCCACCAGCGCCCACATCGGGCGGCCCTGCGGCGTGCGGCCGAACGACGTGCAGCGCACCTCGCGCGGGTGTGCCCGGGCGAACTCGTGGCAGAGGCGGTCGACCTCCTCGTAGCGGCCCGTCTGCGTGAAACCGCTGCGTTCGGCGTGGGTGGCGAGTGCCGCCGGGGCGGCCTGCGCGCCGGCCACCACGGCCAGCAGCACGGCGGGCGCCAGCGCCAGGGCGAGGCGGCGCATCAACGTTCCGCCGCGTTTTCGCGCAGCATGCGCTGCATCAGCGTGAAGAAGCGGTCGTAGAACTCGCCGGCCGGGATGGTCTCGGAGGCCACCTTCACCAACGAGTCTTCGGTAGAGGACAGCGGCACCGAGATGGACCCCAGCGCGCTGACCCCGAGGCTGGCGGCCTGCGGGTTCTTCTTCAGCACATAGCGGTCCTGCTGCGCGCTGACATAGGCGGTGGCGATCTGCTGCGCCGGGCCGTCGCCCACGCAGACGACGTTGAAGGCGATCTCCACATGCGCCTCGCCGCCGGGCTGGAAGTGCTTGCTGCCGCGCACGACACCGCTCTCGGCCCTGCTGATCACGTAGCCCTGGCTCAGCAGCGCACGGCGCGCGGCCTCGCAGGTGGTGGCCACGTCGGCGTCGAACAGGCGCGAGAAGGTCTCCTCGGCGCTGAAGCTCTCGCGTTGGTAAACCTTGCCCGCCGCCTTCTCGGCCGAGGACGAGGGCATCGAGCCGCAGCCGGCCAGCAGTGAACCGAGCAGCAGGATCAGGAACGGGGAACGGAGGCGGTGCATGTCGGGATTATTCCGTCGTCGGAGGGCGGCTAGACGCATGCCGTCGGTTGCTGGCCGGCAAACACCGGCGCGGGACCCGCTTCAACGCGGGGTGCTCGCCGTGCGATGACAGGTTTTGCATGCCTGCCGCGTGAGCCTGCGCTCACTTGCCACTTGGCGCCGCCGCAGTAGGGGCAGGCGCCACCCACAATGGTGGCATGCCGCCGAGCCCACGACGCTTTCTGCCACCTGCACTGCTCGCCCTGCGGTCCGCACC